>Ga0214162_1000006_pt1 | contig 57446 bp, 81 predicted proteins | sample LakMenepilimnion_3_FD_153000 | JGI IMG/M metagenome (GOLD analysis project Ga0214162, IMG submission 153000) | Freshwater microbial communities from Lake Mendota, WI - Practice 20APR2010 epilimnion v5 | ecosystem: Environmental > Aquatic > Freshwater > Lake > Epilimnion/Euphotic zone | place...
TACGGTCAGCTGTTAAATCATATGCGTCACCATTAATAGTTAATGTTCTAGCATTTGTTACAGGAGTGTACGTTAAAGCTGTAGTTACATCAGAAGATGTAAGCGTAATAGCACCTGTACGGGTATTGAAACTAGTAACACCACCTTGATATTGAGGAATGTTTAAAACATTTCCTGATAGTGTTGCTGCTCCACTTGTACCTGTAGTGGTAAGACTTGTTATCCTATTAGTATAAGCACTGTCCCAAGTTGTTTGAGATGCGATTGTAGGTATTGAATATCCTGCTGTTAAACTAAATACACCTGTTGTATTTGTGTATGTTAAACCAGTTGCAGTAGAACTTAAAGAAACTAATGTGATGTAGTTAGCTCCATTAGTTATTTGATTGTTATCAGTAGGAATGGTTATAACACCAGTGGTAGAATTATATCCACCGCTTCCTGCAACAAATGATAAAGCTAATCTAGCTCTAGCATCAGTGTAATATAGGTTACCAGATTCAGTGACAAGTGCTGTAGTGTAGTCTCCAGAAGTAGGAACGATTGCTCCTGTTCTTGTATTGAATGATGTAACACCAGAAGCTATTGTGAATGATCTATCTGCAGACAAATCTAGTGTTGTACCATTAATAGTAATAGTTCTAGTTTGTGGAACTTTAGTTCCTATAGACGTTGCTACAGTAGTTGCAAAGTTCGGATCGTTTCCAAGAGCTACCGCTAATTCATTTAAAGTATCTAATGTGGCGGGAGCAGATGCTACTAAGTTGGCTATTTGAGTTCCAACATAAGTTTGAGTGGCATATGAATTAGCAGTTAAATAAGATAGTACACGTGCGTCCGTGTAATATAAATTAGTACCCTCAGCAATATTTGTTGTTGTAAGAACAACAGCACCTGTTAAAGTGTTTACACTAGTTACACCTCCTGTTACAGTGATGACGCCAGTGGCAGAATCATAAGATCCAGAACCAGTTACGCTAATAGCAGCACGAGCTCTTGCATCTGTGTAATAAAGATTAGTTCCTTCAGTTACTAGTGTAGTGGTATAATCACCGCTCACAGCAACCACTGTACCTGTTCTTCCAAATATTGATACAACACCTCCTATATAACTAGGAATGTTCAACACTCCTGTTGAACTATTATAAGTGGCAGATCCACTTGTACCAGTGGTGGTTAATGATATAGCAGCTCTTGCACGAGCATTAGTGTAATATAGATTGGTAGATCCTTCAGGTACTTGATCTGTAGTAGATATAAATCCATTATAAATTGGATTATATACAAATATATCTAGTAAGTCATTTACAATAGCACCATCTGTTAATGTAAATGTAGTACCATTAGTTGATGTTATAGCTGTTGGTGTAAGTAATACACCATTTAAAAATACGTCAATAAGTCCAGGAGTGTAACCACCTGACACTGTGAATACAGTTTGACCTGCTGTAGCTGTAATTTGTTGTAAAGCTCTAATAGCTCCAACACCAGATGTAGTTACAGATACAATACCTGTTCCATCTATAGCTAAGCCACTGCCTATCTTAACACCACCTAGAGTGACACTAGACGCTATTGGTAAAGAGTAGGGTGTAACAAACCCTCTAACCCAAGCAGTTGTAGCCAACTTGGTGGAGTTATCGTTAGCATCAGGTGTTTGACCAGTAGCAGTATTGTTAAGTGTAACTACACCATCTACTGTCAGACCAGCTTTAGCTAGTATGTCAGATAGAAACTTCATTCAGTTTGTTTATTATTTCTTGATAATTACACGATACGCATTGGCAGAAGGAGCTACAGCAAAACTTACAGTTACTGTTGCAGCATCAGTTATAACTACATCTGTCATAACTTCTTCTAATGTTGTATTATCTTTAATCATCACGATTACATCAATAGTGTTCAAGCCATGTGTTAATGCATAAGAAGTGCCAGCACCTCCAATATTTGCAGCATAACCACCAGTTCTGTTATCTAAATAAGTCTTTAACTTTAAAGGAGTTACAATTCTAGTATCATCTGTACCAGTTGTTAACTCAGCATCTGTTGCAATCTCTGCAATACCTGTACGAGTTTCTGTAGCAGTACGAGCAGATAAAGCAGAAGGAGTTACAGCTTTTACAGTGTCTGTACCAGTTTGTGTTTCTGCGTTTGTAGCAATAAACACTAATCCTAATACAGTTGTAGTAGCTTGATCTCTATTTACTTCTAATTGAATCCAGTCTGTAGCTACTGATGTAGATGCATTATTAACCTTAGCAACAATTACATCACCAATATTAAAGGCTACACCGCCAGTTGTTCCTGCTACTGATACATACCAATAGTCACCAGCTTTGGTGCCAGCCACGGGGCTAGAACCTACTGGAAACGAACCACTAGATGCATCCCAAGCTCCTTCTAAATTACCAAGACTACCTACGTTAGCATCAATGTATGTTTTGATTGCTGTAGATGTAGCTAATGTAGAAGTACTAGAGTTAGCCATATCTGTAATGATCGTCACCTCAGCAGGGTTAGCAGTAGCTCCAGATACATTACCAATTACTCTTAGATTAGCAATCTGTTGTAACTTTTCAAAAGTTACAGCATTAGCATTGATCTTTAGAGTGGTAACTGCAGAATCTGCTAGTTTACCTGTGCTTACACCAAGATCTTTAATTCTTAGTGTGTCAGCATTAATCTCAATTGTAACGCTATCTACGTTTACATCAAGAGTAACCACGTCACCATTAGCTGATGTAGAGGCTGTAAGACCGGCTCCACCAAGAACATCTTGGATATCACCAGACATATCCACCCAGGCTAAACTATCCCAGAAGTAAATACGCTTATCTGTAGTGTCAAAATACACCTGACCTGTTACGGGAGATGCAGGAGCACTACTTAAATTGTGGATGGCCACATTCAAAATCTGATTTTTGGTGAGGTCCAGATTTGTTAAAAACTTTTTAGACATGATATTTATATTTTATAATTAGTTCAAAAATGCTTTCCCACTAAATGGTGCAGAAAATTTAACTGTTAATGAATTAGAGTTTGTATATTCTACCTCTCCTATAACTTCTGCATTACTAGAATCCACTATAGAAACGGCTGGGTATTTATTTAAATTATGTGTAATGCTCCACGTGGAACTAGACACTGTTTGATTATGAATATGAGAGAACTTATAAGTCTCTTGTATAGAAAGTGTATCTCTATACGTAAGGATAATAGTTCTATTTTCATTATCAGCAGTTACAGTGATGTCAACTACTGTTTTATTAAAAGCCTCAGCTATTTGAGAAAGTTGAGTGTCAGATAAACTTACCTGATCCCATTGATTACCATCCCATGCATATACTAGTTTTAATGTAGTGTCATATACAATAATACCACTGTCATTAGAATTATACCCAGATGCTAAAGCATTTCTTTCTGCAGTGGTTACAGGTTGTAACTTAGCATTAAGAATCTGATTCTTATTAAAATCGTAGTCTACATATATTTTCTGTACTGCCATTATGATAAATATGCTCTACCGGCTACGGGTTGATTAAAGTAAATCTTAAGTCTGTTATTATCAATATACTCTATTGCTCCTTGTATATCTGCACCAGTTAAATCTTCTATACGCACATTAGGATTTAAGTTCATTCCATGAACTACATCCCACATGGTGGAAGCTGTTTGTTGTGTAAAAACAAAAGAACTATTTTGATTAATAGTAATGGCAGGATTTAAGTTAATTCTAGTTATACATCCACCAGAGTTAATCTCTATAATATTTTGACCTGCTTGTTGTGTACTCATGTAGTCTAAACCTAAAGCAGGACCTTTTCCATCTTCAGACATAAAGTAACCTGTGCCTCCTTTAGAATATAATACATCATCATACTTTACACCTAACCAGGTTTTAAGTTGAATTGTAGTTTCAGATAGAGCTCCATCATCTTCATTAGCTTCCCATTCAACTAACTCTTTTCTCATAGAGATAAGTTGGTTGTCTTGGTCTGGCTTACAAGAGTCAATACCGTAACGCATCTGCTTATACAGACGGTGCATTACATCAGCAAACTGCTTATTATATTTAACTCTGTTCTGTAGATACGTTCTCATTTTGAGTTTTAATCTGATTAATTAACTGCTGTTCGTACAAAGATATACAATTTGCACAAACTCTGATTCCATTGGATGCTATTCTATCTTGGCATCCGCAAGAGATTTGGGTTCCACAATTTGAACACTGTCTCATTATATTTGGTTTTTAGTGAGCTTTAACAGTTTGTTCCACAAAGTCCGTTGGTAATTTTATCCAATCTTTTCTTTGCGTATAACAACAGTTCCATACCTGCTTCAGGACTATGGCAGTATTCCACCTTAGCCTTTGCTGCATCTATAAAACTTTTTATCAATCTTAATTCTATAAGTTTTTCTTTTATGTCTGCATCTGGTTCACAAGCACCCATCTCTAGTTCACACATAAGATTGTAATATCTATTTACAGTTTGTGTTACACGAAGATGGTTATATTCCACTTGAACTATGCTGTTTGGAGACATAGAATAATTAATAACATAGATACCATCTGGAAGTGGTTGTACTGCTTCACTGCATCCTGTCTTTTGTAAACCTAAAGTACAGGCTGTTAGTGTGGTGTTAAATCCAGGTAACATCTCAATATTTACAGGAAGATTAAATCCTGGAGAAGTAATACTTAGAATACCGCAGTCTTTTCCAACTCCTTCAGCATATATGCTGGTATCAAAGATACGTAAAACCTTAATATTGTTAGTATCAGGCAGCTCTAAACTTAGCTGATGTTTGCTTGCCATTAGTGTAAACTTTTATAGTTTATATAAATTTGAAGACAAAGGTCCTCAATAATAATATACCAAATTTTTGGGAATTATCCAAAAACAAAAAGGGAGGGACACGAGTCCTCTCCCTTAGTGTTAGATATTCTTAATATCCTTATACAGTCTCTAGAGAAACAGCATTACCAGCAGCACTTGCACTAGATACAATGAAGTTAGTAATTGAAGTGGTTGCAGTACCAGTTGGTACGTGAACTACGATCAAATACTGATCATTATCAAAAGTACTAGAAGGATTGTTAAAACGAGGTACGTTGTGCAAGATCAATACTTGATCATACAAAGCAGACTTAGTTACAGTGTTCAAAGCTGGATCAGCTTCAATCTCACGCATACGTAAGCTATCTACACGAGAGCTATCAGGATATGCATTTTGTAAGTAACGACCATCTAAGATCAACTCACGAAGTACAGTCTCACCCAAACCAGAAGCTTGCTTAGGAGCTTGAAGTTCTGCAGATGCAAACAAGTTTGTAGCACAAGGATCACCAGACTCTTCTACAAAAGAAGTGTAGATGAACAAAGGCTCCAAACCGTAGAAATCTGTAGGAGTGAAAGTACATGCACCAAACTTAGTCTCAACATAAGCAGCAGTGATCTCAATGTGAGAATCTAAAGCAGCAATGTCGTTAGCTACAGTGATTACAGTGTAAGTGTCAGTTGCAATTTCAGAATAGATCTTAGCATTACCATTTGTAGAAGCTACAGCAGCTTTACTAAGAACAACGTTTGCATTACCAGAACTAGCTGAATCAGCAGCACCAACAGAAACTACATAAGAAGCACCAGCCAAAGAAGCATGAACTACTTTTTCACCAACTTGGAACAAAGTACGATCAGCATTTGCTACAACAATAGTTGCAGAAGCAGCAGTTGGGTCAATTGCTACAGAAGCTGTAGTCATATTCCATACTTTAGCCACTACAAACTCTTTCAACAAAAGAGACTCGTTAATCTGGTCTTTCCACTTAAGTAAGACAACATTTTGGTCTACTGTGTTAGTAGTACCAGCTACAGTGTCACAACCACTGAATCCATCCAAAGTGTCATAAAGATTACGGCTTACGAAACGTAAAGCAGGTGAACCTTTAACATCTAGACGTAGACGGTAAGTGTTATCACTGTAAATTGTAGCTGCAGAAGGATCTACAGATACGATTTGGTTCTGAGCAGCATCAGATGTCACTTTGATAAGACGGCTGATGTACTTAGGGTTAATCACTTTAGACTTAACTGACTCTTTGTAACCACCGTGTACGGGGCCAATTTTGTCAGCAGCAAAGTAACTACCTTGAGCCAAAATAAAAGGGGCAGCTTGTGCAGAAACTACTTGGTAAGATTTGGCATCAAAGAAACCAATCTGTCCAGCAGTTAAAGCATCAGTTCCACCAGAGCTAGCAAGTGTTGTGCTAGCAGGCAAGAATGACTTGCGGAATGCATTAGGAAAATACATAGGGCTTTAATTTAAAGGGTTATAAATAAATAAATAAAAAACAAATTTAACTTAAAAACATTAACTTATACTTGGTTGAAGCAATCAAACTCTTCACCTCATCTAGTTGGTTTACTACTTCAGAGAAAGGCATGATCTTTTGTAACTCACTAACTTCTGTATATAATTCTTTTATGTGAGATATTGCTTCCTGTACAGATCCACATTTATATGGACTCACTGCCGGGAAGTCTAGAAGCTTCTCACGAGCTCCTTGGTATTGTTCAGCTACAGCATCTACTAAATCTGGCATTTCATCATAAAACTCATTAAGAGCCTTATGTGCTGAAAAAGATCCAGGTCCAGTTATCTTAAGATGTAACTGATGCATACTTGTTGTAAGAGCTTGAGCATGTGCCAACATTGCTGCTGTTTCTGTACATGGTCCCATTGGACCAGGTCTTTGTAGTTTCTGCATCATTAACTATTTCTTTGTGCGTTTTGTATTTCTCTCTGATACTGGTTCATTGACTCTATATCTCCTGCTAAAATAGCAGCTGCGTCATCAACTATAATTTCACAAATATCATCTTTTAACTCACACTCTACATTTACTGTAAACGTTTGTCCAGTTGATATATTGCTACATCCAATAAACTGAATTTCTCTAGGCTTTCTATAATATACTAACTTAGCGTCAAGTACCGTAAACTTACCATTTGTATAGATTCTAATCTTATCTCCTAAGATTGTGCAAAATGTTTCTGCCCATTCAAAAGAAGGTTGTTTAAAACTATCTGCTAGTAACATATCTACGTTAGCTTCTTCAGCTTGGTATATTGTACTTAAAGGTCTTTTAGGACAGCAATCATTCTGTATATTAGCTCCAACTCTTACAAAGTGTAAATAGTTAGCTGGAATTAATTCACTCTCAAAGAACTTTAATCTTTCATAACCAGTCAGATCAACTTCATTAAGTAAGATCTGTAGATCATCAACAACTGTTACACTTTGTTCTGAAGACTCTTTTAAAGCATTCAATCCATGTAATCTTCTACGTGTCCATTCAAGCTGAGCCTTATTAAAAGCTTCTTGTATCATCCAACACTCTATGTTGTCATAATCAAAGGAGCTAAGCTTATTAAGCCTTTGCTTGATTTTTATTTGTAGCAAGTTGTTATTCATATACTATTTTACTGATTCCAGTATTTTTCTACTTTCTTAGTCAAGTTTACCAAAATCTCCTCATTCAAAGGATTCTTAAGGTATTCTACACAATCAGATGGAGTACGTCCTAACATTGTAGTAGTTTCCATATGATATATAAACCCATCAGCCTTAGTTGCAATAAACTTGTAATATGTACAGTCTTTTACAATAGCTCTAATCTTTAATGTTTCCATATCAAGAGTAGATATATCTAAGAACCTTTGAGCAGTCTTACGTTTGTCTTTTTCAACTAACTCTCCGTTTACATACTTATCCATGTTATCATAGATGATGTCATTAGGAGTAGACTTTTTATACTGAGCACTATTAGGATCTAACACCTTGGCTACATATAATAGTTTATTCTGATTCTTGTCAAATAACTTCTGAAGTTCAGAAAGAGCTTTATTACGAAGCTTCTTAACTTCTGTTTGTACTGATGCTGTTTCTTCAAGTTTATCAAGATAAAACTTAGGAGGAACTGGCATTCTGCGAGCTTCTTCTAAACTTTTAGCCACTATACAAAACCCACCTGCTTCAATTGCATATAATCTAATTAGATCATAAGGGTCTTTATCAGGCTCTAGAAAACTTGGTTCATTACCACATCTAATTTTGATCTTATCCCAAAACACTGAGTTATCAGGTTTCATGAGTTTGATCTTATTCCAAAACTCTTCGTCAGTTGCATCAACTACATTAGCAGCTAATTCTCTTTCTAACTGAGCAACAACTACACGTATCTGCTTAATCTTAGCTTCTTGTTCTTCAGCTGGTAAATCTTTTACATCTGGAGAAAACTCATTTAAGCCAGTTACGTATCTTTTGATGCCATTAATCTCTAGACAAGCTAATTGTTCTTCGTGGAACGCTCCGTCAAAAAGACTTAATCCATACTTCTGTAGTCCCATATTATCAACCATTGGATCAAAGAAAGGTCTAATGGCAATAGTGGACTTTTTGTTTTGTGGATACTTCTCCACGATTGTTACTCCGCTCATGTTTGGTTTGTTTGGTTTTTATTTATAACTGGTTACAAATGTAACCTTTTATATTTAGAACCTATTAAGAGTTGCGAGCTCCTCATGTGATCACCATGGTACGCATACAATAGGAAGCCTGGAGATACTATCTACAGGGCGGCACTGATGTATCGTTTGGCAGGGGACTTTACACCCCTGCCTTAGATACTATTTTTTAGAATGATCCTCCAGTAACTGGATTTCTCATAACAATTTTCAACACCTTGGTTGGGTCTTTAACCCAGATAGCTGGCATTGTCTGTGTCATGAATACACGGTAACCGTTGAACTGTCCAGAAGACTGGAAGCCTTGGGTACGTCCCATGTAGTCCATTGTACCGTTTTGGTAGAACCACTTCAATTGATTATCCCAAGATAACTTCAACAAGAAGATGTTGTCGTTAGTATTCTGTGTGATATCAAAGATAATGAAATTATAAGAACTTAATGGGAAACCATCAATAATAGGGTTCTCAATGTCGTTAGTATGAACGTTATCAAACGCTGGGTTCAATACAAACTTAACGTTAGCCAAGAAAGGAATAACGTATTGAGTGTATGCAAAACCAAAGTTTAGATCCATACCTTTTCCAGTGATTGCTCCTACTTCAGATGCATTAATCACTAAGCCAGAGTTGATAGCCTCACGCTTAATAGCTTCGTTTACAAGCTTCATACCACCAAGGCCAGTTTGTACAACTAATTCACGCTTAGGATCTGGACCTTGAAACTCAACTTTACCATTAAAGAAGTTGAAGATTTCAGACTTGAACAAATCTAAGTTGAAAGAACCTTTGTTATAAATACGCTTGTAAGAGTTATCCAACTGCTTCCAAAGACCTACAGACAATCTGATGTCATCTGGACCATCTTGCTTAACCTTACCACCTTGACCCCACATTAAGTAGGTCTCAATGTCATTAGCAATTTTGCTCAAGTGAGCTGCTTCCATTGCAGTTAAGAATGTACGAGTAAGCTGTCCTGATTCGTAAGCTTTCTTTACATAATCTTTACCCATTGTAGAAGCCATAGTCTCCAAACTTGAAACTGAAGGATCAACACTCTTGTCGAAGTTTCTCCACATTTCAATAACTGGAATAGTTCCGTCAGCTTTCATTCCACCTTTCATCATCAAGTCAGCTCTAGAGCTTACAGAATAATGAACGTGAGCTTCAGCACCACCTACGTAGTTGTAAAATTCACGGAAACCTGCATTGATGTTACCGATATCAGAGAAACGCTCACCGTATTCACCACGAGCAGATCCTTTACGGAACACCTTAGTACCAACTTTAAGATATTTGTTATCCAAATACTTAGCGTTGTCGTTGTTTACCAACTGAACAGTGTAAATGAAACCGTCACCTGCTGGGATAATATCGTCAGCTGTGATGTACATTTCCACACCATTGTACTTGTCATAAGTGATGATATCACCATGACCAAAAGAACGCTTGTTAATTTTAATCTTGAAAGCTTGACCATCAATACCTTTAGTGGCATTTGCTGATTCAATATCTTCTGTAATGTATGGGAGATCCTGCGTTACTGGAATCTGCCACTTGTACTCACCACGTGCATTATCTACTGAGATAACGTTCTTACCGCCAAAGCTGGACATTTGGTACAAAGGCATTTCTACTTTTTGTGCCATAGCCCATAAATCTACTGGACCTAAATCTGTAGGTTCAGCTGACTTTAGCAAGTTTGAAAGGTGGTAGCTGTCTACGTGCGAGCTAGTCTGGTAGCTGGTATCTCGTAGAAATATACCATTGTTCAAAACTGGAGTTGCCATGAGGCTTTTAAATTTAAAGGGTTAATAATAAATAGTTTAAGTAAATTAGCGTTTAAATATGTTTGTAGGTCTAGCAATCTTTCTAGATCTAGTTTCATCTTCTTCCTGATAAGTAGAAACATTCTTACGACTTTGTTCAGTCTTCAATTGTCTCACTGTTTGTTCTACCGCTTGGTTCTTCCCTTGTTTTACAAGAGTCTGACGGTATTCTTCAGGATTAGATAGTAACCAAAGTGCTTCAGCAATCAATGGGTAGTTAGGTTCTACAAACTGATACTTCTCTAAAAGATGACCCAACTGGTTAGTTGGTCTTCCACTAATAGAAGGATAGTTTGGTTGAACTAGTCCACTATATAACTGAGCCTGAGTTTTCTTATCCAACTTAAGTCCGTTGATCTCTGCCGGTCTAAGAGCTTCAAATACACTTTTCATGTAAGTGTCTGCTGCTTGTTCCTGCTGAATCTTTCTGCTTTCTTGTTCAACAATCTGAGATTGTACAAACTCTTCTTGCATCTGATCCAACTTTGGCTTAAACTGCTTGGCTTTTTTCTCTAGTACTCCTAGATCTTTCCAAGTAGTTAGTTCTTCATCAATCTCCTCTTCGTTACCAAATCCGGTGGCTTGTAAATAAGATCTTACAATACCTTCCTGATCGTTCTCTTTAGTAGGGTCAAGCTGACGAACTTGCTCAACTTGTGCTAGAGCTTGGAAAAGACCTTTTAAATCTTGTCCTCCATCTGCCACATACTTAGCTGCATATTGCAACTCTTCTGGTAGTGACTCAAAAAACTCTTGGGGTGTCTTAGCAGCAACTTCTTGTTTTAAGTTATCAATGTTGGCTTGCCATAGCTCCTCAACATCTTTCTCTCCAAGACCACCTAAGTACTCTTCAAGAGACTGGTTACCCTCATCATAGTCATCAAAAGCAAACATCTCTTTTGACTCTATTCGTTTTTTAAGAAACTCTACTAAGCCAGACTTTTCTGTCTTAGGTCTTCCACCTTTAGATTTAGATGGTTGATCAGCATCCTGATCATCATTATCATCTACATTCACAAGGTCATTAATAAAGTTTTTAGCTGCATCAGGATCTTTTGGCTTTCCATCTGCATTTTCATCTTTATCAGTGTTATCTTCTTCATCTAGAAAGCTTGTATCAAACTTTCCTTGACTAAAGATGTTGGGTTTTTGGTCTTTTTTATCTTCAGTGCTAGGAGTAACGATGCTGTCTGCACCAGGTGCTCCTAACCAACTGTCAATATCAAGATCCACTTGTTGTACAGATGTCTGTACATTGGTTTGAGTATCAGTCATTTTGTTTGGTTTTTTTGTGTATCTCTACATAATTAATATACAACTTAAATCTTAAAAATTTACTTATCCTGTAATATTTTTATCTAAGGTGTGGATAATAGAGCTATAACTATTTTGTCTTTTTATCAGAAGATTTAGAGACATCATATTTATTTTTATTTTCTTTAGCAACTTGTAACTGTTTGTCTGCTATTTCTTTTCTAGCTTGTAATGATTCACGCTCAATCTGTAGTTTCTGATTACCCTGTTCTTTCTTAGTCATCTCAGATTCACGCTTTAAGTTCATCTGATCTTGATAGCGTTGTTCCTGACGAATACCTTCTAAAGCATCTTGGTAATCTGACACCTGGTTTTGATTAATATCTACAGTGGCACCATAGCCAGCTGCTCTAATCTCTGCCACTGTAAGCTGTGTTTGTCTATCCATATCAGCTTGTTCAGATCTAAACTGTAGATCCATTGCTTTCTGCTTCTCTTGAGACTCAATCATCTGCTTCTGCATTTCTTGTTGCTGCTGCATTTCAGATTCTTTCTGAGACTGTACCTTTTGTTCTGCATTCTTAAGAACACCAGTAAGTTCTGCAATAGACTCAGACTTAATAACATTACCTAGATCATAAATAGAAGCACCAGTGGTATTATTGTTAATAGCTAGTTGTTTAAGCTGCTCCATTACAGCACGAGAATTAGTCTTAGTGGTGCAGAATATGTTTAAGTCTCTCATTAACAACTCAGTGCCATTAATCTCAAAGTTTACCTTCTCATCTTTAGAAGTGATATACTGAAGACGTACACTAGGTTTGTTAGAATGATAATACTGAGCCAAGTCAGTTCTCATTTGGTGAACTCTTGGCATTAGGTTATCAGAGTGTTGTATGAAATACTGCTCTGTCTGTGCATAAGAAGCAGACATAGCTTGTTCAATACCTGTAGCTGTTTGTTGTGCAATAGCTTGACCCATACGTTGTGGGTTAAGACCAATCACCTCAAAAGCTTGGTTCTTGAAATAACTTGCTAAGTTTACACGAGAAAGTAAACGGTTAGTTTGTTCTAGGTTCAACACTTGATAGTGTTGGAAGTTAAGAGCATTCTCAGTGTTTGTAATAGACGTATCTAAAGGCAACATCTGGAAGTTCTTCATAGCCACATAGGCTTTGGCCAGATTATTTTTACCCCAATCTTCTCCCATGGAGTGACGAGGCAAAGAGTTCTGGTCCAACATAATAACCGTACCAAGCTCATCAACCAAGATGTCTGCTATTTGGTTATTTACAATGTTATAGCCTATCTGGTATGGTTTCATAAGATCTACCAATGAAATACTGCGGGTATTACGATCACCGAACACAGAACCTTCCACTGGTAGTTTACAGCCATATAATGTTGCATCTCCTTTAAACTGGAACGGAACTCTTCCTGGTTTGCCACCATTCAGTCCCAAATAAATTGGATTGATGCCACCTGGGTTATTCATACCCCAAAACGCTGGTCTATTAGGACCAATCTTCACTCCACCCCATGTTTCATTAATCCAAATCCAGTCAATATGTTCACCAAAGATTAAGTTATCTTTGGACTTTTGTTTGTATATAGATGTATTATACAAAGGCTTATCTGTCACTTTATATTCTTCAGTGATGATATCCTGTATAATTTCTCCTTCTTCTGTAATTTTAGTTAAGTGACCTATCTTACGTTGGCTCTTCCAATAAATAGTAGAAACACGTAATAAATGAGTCTTACCAAAATCCACAGTGTCTTCTGAGTCTGATAAGATCCATTCTACAATATCTCCTGTACCAAACTTAGTGTCGTATAAAGAAGTATATTGTCTATACCCCAATGATGGCATTTCTGTATTCCAATCATGAGATTTAGTAGGATCATAATAAGTACCGTCATTCTGGTAACCCTGTACAGCATAGCCTGCTGAACGGACCGGATAGATGGCTTCTAAGGACTCCATTTGTTCCTCGTTCATCATCCATCCATACTTGTCAATAACGTCCGATACGGACATCATATCCATCTTACCGACCCAATTACCTTGGGAGATGTATCTAACATCTGGAGACTTATGATAAAAAGTTAAAAGTGGGTTCCAAAGTTCTAGTTCATAGTCATCTTCATTCATTTTAAAATGCCAGAACTCTCTATCTGTAATAAGCATGTCTTTAAATCCACGCTCTTCTAATTCTTGTAGTTTAAATCTTTCCTCGTCTACAGACATCTGATGACTAGCCCATTGCTCAATCATAGACTTGTAGTCTTTACGGAAGAATCCTTCAATCTCAGGAAGTTGTTGTAAGCTTTCTGGAGCTAATGCTTTCTGCATTTCTTCAGAGTCAAGCTCAATACCCATAGCCATCATCTCCATCATCATCTTCCTTTCAGCATCTTCAAGCAAGACTTTCTCCACCATACCACGCTTTTCTTCCATCATCTCGTTATGAGAGATGTCATCCATAGCTTTAAACATAATACGTGAGCTTCTTTTGGAAAACTCATTACATAATACGTTAATTACGTTAGGAATAATAGGATAAAACTTAAGTTCTAAAGCAGATTCATCTTCTTTTGTAAGTGTGTCAATAAGATCTGCCATCTCATTATCCTCTTCTACAATATAATCAGCTTTGTCAATAATACCTTTAGCAAGCTTGTAGTTCTTCATCAGCCTACGAGCATTACGTCTAAGCTGTTTCATTCCTTGAAACTCTAGCCAATCTAGGTTCCAAGATCTCCACTCTTCGTCTTTTTCCTTTTCAGATATAAACTGGACAGGCTGGGTAAGTGTACCCATTTTATTATAATCCGCCTTTTTCCCAGATTTAAGATCTAGAGCATTGTATATCTGCATGATAGTTAAGTATTTAAGTCTGCTGAATTATCTACAGCTGTATTAATAAAAGATGTGCCAGTTGTAGAGATAAACGAAGGATAGTTAATACCTCTAGTAATTGAACTACCTGTATTAGGAAAAATAGCCGTACCACTACTAGTTAAGTATTGTACTGGTTTATCCATCGGTTGTTTTGGCTCTTCATCCTTTAAAAGAAGCAAAGCTTCCTCAAGGCTTAGGTAGTTTTCTTTAATTAATCTAGAAAGAATAGTTACTTTTTGAGCATGAAGTTCTTGATTTTCCATAATTATCTCATATTTTTAAAGGGATTACGTGGGCTTTTTGAATTAACTCCATTACCTTTAGAGCCACCTATATGTCTAAAGGGGCTCCAATTTAATTTACTAAATTTCTGGGAGTTATCCAAGTTTTCTTTTGTAACTTCTACACGTTTAGTCAGTCCTCTGTTACTCTGTTGCACCTTTGCAAACGCTATAAGAGCACAAAAAGCTACTAATCTATCTACGTTTAGACCATCTCTGTATGCTTGCATCTCTTTTAGAAGCATAATATCAGGAATACGTTCAACACCATATATTGTCTTTACAATGTCACCATTTTCTTTAGTCTCATAGTCTAGCTCTTCTTTTGTAAACTCTATACCATAAGATAGTACATTTCCTTTGAATAATGTACCTACGTTTTTCCAACCATATTCTTGGAATACATTTCTATTGGCACCAATATCTTTTAAAAATAAGATCATATCTTTTGGAACTAAGTACTTCTGCTTTCTTTTTGAAATCATGTACTGAATAAACAAAGCTACGTTATTTTCTACAATAGTCCAGGCATTATACCATTCTATAAGAAGCTCAAGTCTTTCATGAGTTTTGTTAAGATCATCAAAACGTCCACACCATGATGCTACAATCATGTCACGTTCTATCTCGTTCTTTACAGATCCGTTACCATCATCCTTTATAACCTCCACTGGATTCTTATATACATATATAGAACATAGTGAATCAGATGTAGTGGTCTTTCCTTCACTAACAGGGTCTACAGAAGCATAGTACATCCCAAATGTAGGATCTTTATGAGGTCTTTCGTAAATACACAATACTCCTTCTTTATCTTCTGTCTTCTTAGACACAGGAAAGTCCATGATAGGAATCTTTCTGGAAGGTTTGTCTACAATCTTACCCTCAGCATTACGAGATAGTTCTAAATATTCAGTGGGATATTCTTTATCTTGTATACGTTGCATTTGTTTAGCAACTAAGTGTGGAGGAAACACGCTCACCTTACGTGTTGCAAATGCTTCTTCTATACAACGAGGTTGCTGAGATACTGTCAACTGATAAGCTGCCGGATCTAAATCCTTTTTCATCTTATCAAACTCTTTTTCTAATGCTTCTAAAGCTTCTTCCACTTTAGAGTTACCCCATTGATCTATGTATGGAGGCATAGACCATTGTTCAGGAATAAACAAACCTGTTTTTCCTATTGTACCATCTTTATCAATGAGATTAGACTCTACAGCATAAAATCCATTTTCTTCTGGATGCATGATGTATTCTTTCATAGGCTCGCACTGGTCTAAATCACCGACAGATCCAGCTGCAATAAACTGGCCCGTAATCATGTGACCAGACTTCAATGCTGGTTTCATAAACCCGTAAGTATCGTCCATCTTTGGAGCAATACCGGCTTCCTCATGAAAGAAATAGGTGACAGGTCCACCGACACCGTGTGTCGGGTCTTTCTCAAAGGAGTATAAGTTGATCGTGGATTTCAAACCTCTATAAGTGTCACGACCACCCATTCTCACTTTAATCTGTTGCTGCCAAGCTCCCACCTTGTCTGGCTCTGCTGGTCTATACCATGCAGTGTGTTCATTTAAGAAGTTCTTGTATTCACCAAGAAACTTCCATGAACCTTTCTCATTAATGTAATCCTTTAGACTAGCTCCTATCTTTAATACAGCTCCTTCTTCAAACCAATACTGGTTGATTAGTTTAGCCATATGAAAATATGAGGATGCTATCTGACGCTTCTTTAGAATGATAGCATGCTTATAATGTAATTCAGCTAAATGCTCATATAGAGCCATGTGATACTGTGCATCTCTCACCTTAGCAAAGTCAAACCTCTTTTCTTCTTTATCATAGATAGGAAGAAAGTTTAACCACATGTAATAGTCTCTACTTATAAACCAAGAGGTGCCAGCATCTTTAATAATTACACCGTTACGACATTTATTCTTTTGATCATTCCAGTATGTAATAAAGTCTTTACTCTTTATTGGTGCTGCACAGTAGTATCCTTGTTTTTGAAACTTACGTCCTTCTTCATTAAAAATCTTACTAGTTTCATTAAAATTATACTTACCCGGCTCTTTAAACATAGATAAAAGAAAGTCCCTAAACTCTTCCATTGTATAGAATGTAGTTACATCCCATACGCCATTCTCGTATGTAGGTATTTCTTTAAACATTATTTAGTATTAACAACAGTGGTTATATTACGAATCTCATTTACATCACCTTTAGACTTATGTAATAAGTGCAAAAGAGTGTTAAAATCTTTACTACGTAATACGCCATCCAGTTCACAATTGTCCCAATACTTGGTATACAAATCTCTCGGAATAGCATTCCATAGTTTATTGTAAGGATTAAAATGAAAAACCCAATCATGCATAAAACCATCAGTATCTGATAGAGGGGTAATTGCTGCAAACTCTTTAATTTCATAATCTGTGTAAACGTCTTGTGCCATAGTTTTATAGTTTAATATTTTTAGGAAAGCAGAAGATGGGTGCGTGGACATCTGCTTTTACGACTGGCATTTCTAACCTCTAGGTATCCGCCCTTTCTACAGTTAAAGGATACATTCCAGTCAACCTAATATGCTGTAGAGGGTGGACTCGAACCACCAAGGTGAGATTCAATTGATGACAGTACGCTTGCAAGCTGGTGGTCTACCCCATATCATCAATCTATTTCTTTGTCACCGCCCACGAGACAGGTGGGTGCGTATGCCAGGGTCATAACTGAGACAACCCAATTTCGCCACTCTACAATGTTCTATTGATCATAAGCTAGATTCTGTCCTCCTCTAACTTGTGATTGTTGTTCTTCTAACAAATCTCTATACACTCCTTTAAAGCTTTGTCTAACAGCATCAAATCTTTCTGCTATTCTAAGAATAGCTGTAGCAGATCCATCTCTACCAGATGTCACTTTTTCTGTAGCCATAAACCCAGCCATATTATCTAGTGCAATCTTAATACCCTGGTATGCTCTATAGGTGGGGGTCTCATACATTTTCTTACACATCTTTAACCCATTCACTATAAGATCATCTTCTGTAGAAAAATCCCCGTCTACTTCTGATATAATGATTTCTTCTTTGTCCATTTCCGGTACATCAAAAAAAGGATTTAAATCTGGATTAGGACATGTCATATAGAACAAATATGTAAACACCTTTACAGATTCATCACCATACTCATCCATTATATCTTTTAAAAACTTTAATGTGTAACAATGCTCACTTGGAACCACCTTACCATTTTGTATATCAAATAATCTTATCATTAATGTTTTTGTTTTAAATTGTCTCTATTATCTTCTAACCAATGTAGTAAAGATATAACTTCTGCTTTCAAATATGGTAGATCATACTGAATAATATCTTTAACTATAGGATCACCATTTGTATCAAGAGCGGTGATGGGATTACCAAACTTATCTTTACCCACTTCTTCAAATAGAATATGATGTATAGTTAGTATTCCTGGCTTTAGTTTTGGATTATGTTTCAGTATAATATACATATACAAACTTAATTGTAATGCATAGTGGTTTACATTACAATCATCAAGATGACTAACAGGAGAGTTCATCTTAGTTGTAACACCCTCCCAGTTAGTGAATCCTTCTGTCTTAATTTCTTTGTTAGTCTTATAGTCTGTAATATGAACTTCTCCACTAATCACCTCAACAAGATCTGACTGACCACATAATCCGGCAGATTTTAGGTAAACCATGTGCTCAGGATATACACCATCTGTGAGCTTCTGGTTTGGAGAAACTTTAATACCGTCAGTCTCAATCGGCCTAAAAATAGGAACAGTGTTACCATGTCTTTCTATTGTTTCTAATGAACATATATCTGATTCTCTGCAATTGTGATACCATGTACCTAATGTTGTAGCACGTAATGCTTCATTAGACCATGCAAGTTTTATTTCTTCTGGCGTCATACCATACCATTTAGACTTCTTAGACTTAGATGTTTTTAGAGCAATCTTATCTGCGTCAAATGGTTGTTTAAAGTTACCAATAAACGATGTTACAGATACCCATTTGATATCTTCTTGTTTATCTATACTTGTATACTTGTGGTCATGTGGTGTGAATGTTATAATGCTCATATGTTTGTTGTTTATATTCCTAACTTCTGATTAATTAAATCTTCTTCTTCTTGTGTCACCTCAGCCTTCCAATGTCCCTTTGGGCAATCTGAAGATAGAGATCTAGTTTTAAAACTTAAACTACATCCGCATCCACTAAGTTCTTGATTGCAACATGGACCTGTACCAGGAACTAAACATCCTTTATCATCTTCTGTATATAGATCACAGAAGAAGCATATATCCATTCTACGTTTAGCAATCTCCTCTACATCCTCTCTCTTAAAGATGGAGTTAGTTATTCCCTCCAGGATCTGTCCCTTTGCTTTCCAAATTTGTATTATGTTCTCTTTTAGACTCATCAGTTTTGGTTTTATGTAACTTAATAAAATCTTTCCTTTGTTTCTCTTCATCCATCAAAGCTTTAATTGCTTTTAAATCAAAGAGTGTCTCATCTGTTCTAAACCTGGTTACAATTTCTTGTAATCCTTTTTGTCTAAAGTTGTCTTTAAACTTTTCTAACTTATCAATCTTATCATCTAACTTCCAATGCTTTATTGTAAAGTCTCCAAGATTGGTAATATGTATTCTACTATGTTTTAAGCTTGATAGACTTTTTCTTATCTCTTGCCAATAGAACGATGTGACATCTGTCACCATCTGTTGCGACAAGTGCAGCTCTTCAGCTACAATAGGAAGTATGTCTTTATACTTTTTAGGCTTCAACGCTTAAAAATTTATAGTCTAACAAAATATTTCCTTGAGCATGTAGTTTAAGACTAGAATTAATAGAAATCTTTTTCTTATTCTTTCCTTCTTTTACAATCAATCCTTTCCTTTCAGCTTTAGTGAGACAGTTACGTACAGACTGTGTGCTAGAAAAGATTTTCTTATCATATGCTTTGTTACAGAAATGTGTTAGTTCTTGATCTCCTTCAATAGCCAATAGAGTGAGACAGTTTAAATCTGCTTCACTAACTGGTATCTCAAAAAGATAACAATGTGTGAGTATCTGATACTTGACAATCTGCCAAGTGGTCATCTTCACTCTTTTATCCACCTGATTAACTAGTGCCATTATAATGTGATTTTAAAACTCGTGTAATTTTCTTTTGTTTTGTTCCAATCCTTATAAGAAAGAATAGACTCAGCTCCTAGGTTTTTGAATATATGCCAACTAGCTCCTTCACGAGCTTCTCCTGTAATAAACTCATAACCCATTTCCTGTGCCCAATCCATAAGGGAATGGATTATTGCATATCCCAATCCTTTTTCCCTATGGCTAGGAAGCACAGTGAAACTATCTATATGTAATACGTTGCCACTCTGCCATGATGTAATAATCTCTCCAAATAACACTGACTTATCATAGAACCATATCCCTTGACATGTTTCATGTTCTGTCAGCATGTACAACTTGTACTTATTATCCCATCGTAACTCTTTCGGATGCTCTCGTTCAAAAATAAATGATGATGAGTAGTCCTTAAGCTTATAGGCAACAACCATATTAATTTATTTGTCTTTCTTTAAAGATCTTTTTTCTGTAGGAGGCATAGAAGGAATAATCACTTCGTCTCCCACCTTAATACCCTCTTCTACAAGTTCTGGATTATTATCCATATCTTCTTGTGTAATAGTGTGAGGGGTGCCTTCTGGTTTAGCTCCCCCTTGTTGGGTCATCTGTGCAATAAAAGCTAAAGCCTTAAGCTCTTCTGCTCTTGCACTAGCTAATCCAGTGTTTAACTCCTGCAACTCTAGCTGCACAGTTTTCACTTCAATCTGCTCTTTAATAAAAGCAATGATCTCTTCTTTGGTAGGAACCTTCTGTTCTTCCTGTTCTGTGTTTTGTTCTTTTTTCATTTTGGTTTTTTTATTGGTTTAAAAATCTAACTCATCCCCATCCTTTTGTTCTTTAGGAGGATGAGACACTGTAGGTTGTTCATGATAATCAACAAATAGTTTTAAAAACTCCGGGTACGGTGTGTCTATAATGTACGTATCCCCAGGCTCTGTGAAGATGGTGGTACAGTTAAACACTAAGGAGTCCTCTTCTAGGGAAGTGAGCTTACAAGCAATCACTACATCTAGATGGAATGCAAAGGACATCCACTGACCCTTGTCCTCTATACCCATAAGCTCCACTTTTTCAATATCTAATGCGTGACAGTGGATGTTACAAACATGTATCATATAATCTTGGTTTATAGTATAATATACTTATTAGGTTTAAACTTAACAAATTTAATTATAAAAAACCAACTTAGCAAATTTTATTTTTTTTTCACCCACCAAATTTACCCCCCGCCTAACCATACAGTTTATATTAGAGATTGTAAGTGCCACCCCGTTAAATAACTCCACCCCTTCCTGAAGCTGCCGCATACCCCCTTACTTCCAGCAGTATTATTAATTTAAATCTTTAAACTCTAAAACCATGAGCAAGATCACATTTCTTTCAGTAGCCGCTTTCAAGAAAGTAGCAGGACTTACTAAACTAGACATCGTTCTAAATTCTAAGTCTGACAAAATCAGCGTCCTTGGTGACGACACAACCTTCTATCGTTGCCAACAAAGCATTGACCCTAAAGGCCATATGGCATTCTTAATTCCAGACGGAATCTTAGACGATGCATGCTTAGTTAATACGTCTACAGAAGGTAGTCCATTAGAGACACAGTTCAGTCTCTAGTACATTAATAACAGGCCGGCAGTTTGTCGGCTTGTTATTTTGTTAGAACAGCTGTTGTTGGTCTGACACGGTTAATTATTCACCCATCCCTAAACTTACGTTCTATGATTAGATCTAAGACTCTTGTATTCCATACCTGGGACATGTTCCGTAATTGGTATGAATACATTAAACTACGCTTTACTAACCTAAAGCTAGTACTGGCCAAGCTATACTCTGGATATATGTCCAAAGTGTTAGTTGTTGTCACATACTAACTCGTTAATACTTAACTAGTTGTGTGTGTGTAAGTGAGTGGTAGGCAACTGTCACTCACTTTCTTCATCTTTTCCATTAGCCATAAACCACACTTCCGAGTGCGGATAAGATAGCTATAATTAATCATCTCTTAACAATCTCATACAAAACATTATGAAAAACCTTTCATACTTCTTCACAGCATTAGGTGTATGCTTAATGTTCTTTACTCTCTACATCATGTTTAATCCAGGTGATTATCAAGATAGAGATTTTGTCTTAGGCTTGTTCTCTGGTATACTTATAAGCTTTATAGGTTTTACACTAGAGACACATACTAGACCTTCCGATTCTAGGTACCAACGTGACCACAAGCGGAGGCTTTTACGTACTTCCTACTCAGTGGTCATCCTTTCAGCTATCATGGTTGTATTGACGCTTATATGGCTTTAGTTAAGTGAGGTCATTTATGACCCCATTAACATACTACTATATAGTTAACTCTTACTACTATGTTAAGGAGGGGTCAAATATGACCTCATTAAACAATTATAACCTCTAATCATTTAAAAATAATTCGTTATGCGTAATACAATTACACAGCCTTATGGCTACAAGGTATTTAGTATTGGGACAATTACGGTTTACAGTGCTAAAATCCGAGTTAAAGCAGACTACAGTGAGTTTGACTTTATGTTTATTAGTATGGCTGACAACCACCCTATAATTATTAGCAACCATAAAAATAACTGTGTTGCTATTAGTTGGGCCACTACTGATTACATAGTACATAACATGTACAGAGAGCTACTTAATAACAAGCTAGCCTCGATTATGCATGCACGTATAGACAGTAAGTATACTAAACATACTCCTGAATATATGTGCTTGTAGCTTAACAAACAGTTTGAAAACAGGAGTTTATCTGGTCTACTTCATTGATCAGAGGCTTTGTAGGTTGAAGCACAAAACCTACATATTTCTAACCATCTAAATAAAACTCAAATGGATAATATTCATTACGATAATCAAAGAATCTATTGTGACACTAACAAGGTTCCTTTCTTTGCATCTTCTAATTGTAACCATACATATGGTTGGGTTAGAGATGACAGGTACGGTAAGCTTCAGACATTGTCTGAGATGCTAATAGAGAAACATGGAGAAGAAGAAGCATTTAAAATCTCTTCCTCTACACATATCATCTCTTGTCCAACATGTAGTAGAAGCTGGTGCGACTAATATTATGAAAAGAAGATATATAATCTTATACATAATCAAGTGGACAGTATTCTATACTTGTCTGATAGCACTAATGGCACTGCTCACTACATGGTGGATCAGTTTTATAAAGTATTTCCCTCAAATAGAACAATATTAAACTTATGTATGGATGGTTAGCCCTGGAGATCACATCAAAGGGGGTACATCTATATAATTATTAATCCTTTAATTCATTAAACATGAAAGTATTCAAATTAACTGCTCACGAGCAGACTTACAGTGTAACTATAAAACTAGGTAAGTATGCCAATGGGCGTACAGCTATATATTTAGATGATACAAACGAAGGTTATCCTTATGCAACAGCTACAGTGAACATAGATCATGTTCTTTTAGCTGATGATGAAGTGCTAATCAAAGACTACTCAGAGAATGAGGGTATGTTAGACTTCCTTATAAAGAATAACATAGTGACGCCAACACCTAATGGTGTACAGTCAGGTTTTGTATGGCTACCAGTAGCTATCCTTAATGACGAATCTGTATGGGGTGAAGCTCCTAATGCATATTGTATGGGTGATGAACCTGAATATGACAGTGCTGGTTATAGTGAATCTGATAGAAAACCTTTAGTTGCATCATATGTTGATGTTAATGAGCGTAGTGCTCCTAACAGTAATGGTTGGATGTCAATGAATAAATTAGATCCTGCACCAGATGAGATCAACACCACAACAGGTAAATCTATGTGGATTGTTAAAGGCTACAAGATCTGGGCTGATTCATATCAGCAAGCTGTGAAAGAATTATTACCTCTTATAGAACAAGCTTAATCATTTAAAAACAAACATATGTCACAGAAAAAACTGACACCAACAATTGCTAAAGCGTTAGCAGAGAAAGTGAGAGCTGAATTAGTAGCTCGTCACAAAGGAAGTTCTGAAATCCTTATAACTAAAGTGCAATCCTCTAAACTCTATAAAGAGTTATTATTAACCATTGCTAAGATCAATGAGCTTGAAGAAAAAAGACAGCTTATCAGAAAAGAAATAGAGGATAAATTCTCTACAAAGATATCTGATGTAGGTGTGTCTGCTTATCATTCAGAGCCTCATGTATCTGTTAACTACCATGCTTCATTATCGGTAGATAGTATCAAAGACATGATCTTAATAGAAGATTATATGTCTGATGATACAAAAACTGCAGAAGAGTTTATCACTTATATTGCAGACAAGATTCTTAATCATTAATCAATCATAAAATAAACAAAAATGGGTACTATCCAAAAACCAGGTAAATTCTTCACTAATGAAGAAATCAGTAAACTAATGCCATATATCAATGGTAATTTAAGGTTTGACTATAATGTAGCTAAAGGATTAGCTGCAGAATTGTCTAGAACAACTAATTCCGTACATAAATATGTACGTAATCAAAAGGTTATCTACAAAGACCTTGGAAGAGTTAAGAGAAGATATACTAAGAAAGTTAGTAATGATGTAAAAGTAACTACTGATAAATCTGTAGTTAATACAACTAACATCATTAAACATGGTGAGTTTATCATTCCAATTAATTCTTTTGAGTTACGTAATGACAAAGGAGTAACTAGTTTGGTATTAAAGTTTAAAAAGTTTAACTAAACCAATATAGAGAGGTTAGAAATAGCCTCTCTCTTTTAAAACTAAAGCTATGTTACTAAAAGAAAGAGACTTTGATCATAACAGGGATGAATTTCATGAAGCTATGAATATTCCTGGTTATATTAGAACTAAATGTCGTGAGCGTATTTTCTTTGCAGCTTTCTCAAATGCTCTACAAAGAGCTGAGTTGTTTGAAGATGAAGATGATGCTCCTAAAGACATGTCTACCGTTACAGGTGACCTACAACGTTGTCTTAAAATGATCAACGATCCATTAGAATATGAATACACTTTACTTACCTTTTATGGTCATCAGCGTATGGCTATGGAAGCATATAGTAGATATAAGTATTTAAATTCATCGTCTCAGTCTAAAGAAGATAAAATTAAGTTAAGTATTATTAACTTGATGATGGATCTTAAAGAAAAACAAGAAGACGAAGAAAATAATAGTAAAGAAGATGATGAAATAGATAACATTACGGTTAATACAACCATTAAGAGAATATCTATTGTTAAAAGTTCACTTTATAACTTTGATACATACTTAAAACTAGTATCTAAAAAGTTAAGCAGTCGACCAGACAGTGACTTTAATGTAGATGATTTCTTGAAGGACTATCTTTGATTAGGGTTAGTTAGTAGTTTGTAGAGGAAGGTCTTTGGCCTCCTCTACATTTTTTCTACTATATTTGTATAACAACAGTCATAAACCACACACAATACATGATGCATGAAAAGCACAAATCCACGTTTACAAAAAGGCTTTGGTCAAGTCTCTAATGAAGTGATGAGAAACCCAGAGTTATCTTTGAAAGACAAGGGCTTGTACGCATATCTATGTACGTTTGCTGGTAGTCAAACTAATGAACTTATTGTAAGTGTATACCGCATGGCAGATGAATGTGGAACAAGTCCGTCATCTATAAAGAGAAGCATAGATACTCTTGTATCTATGGGAATTATAGATAGACTCTTTATGGGTAAGGGTAACACTAGAAAAACTATTATATTAAAATAATATAGTCAGGTGGCTGTAATTGGTAACAGCGGTGCAATATTGCATAGAAATGCAGGTTCAAGTCCTGTCTTGACTATATATTGATATTAGCTGATTGTATTAACGTCATGTAAGTCATTGGCCATCGGCCAGCATTGGCTTGGTATAGTAGCTATTTAATTAAAGGGTCTGATCTGAGGAGCTATATAGCGTATTAACTAAATTAGTCAGGGCAGTATCAAGTTGAGCGGTTCCGTCACTCAGTGGTTGCAAACTAAGAGTGGTCATACCTAGTAACAGTCGATCAGAACAGCACTAGACCCATAAGAACTATGGAACCCTTGGATAGACCCTTTTTTAAGACATTACCAAATTGAAGTCAGTGGCAATAAGACCGGCCACGTGAAATGTCCCATGTAACAAGTTATGTGGAGCCATTATAAAACCGGACATTTGGGAGCAGTTAATGAAATCTCCATGTATGGAAGCTACTTATACGTTACGTGTAGCAGAACGCACTTATAAACAGACGGTAAATCGTTCCAATGGTGCCCCGAAAAAGTAATTAACGAACCATAGAGGATAGATATAACGTCTATCCTCTATTTTAAAACTAGATTATGAAAACAGAAGATATTATTAACAAGTATCCTAAGATATTTGAAGATTACCAAGGTAATCCTAATGGAATTAATTGGCATGGTGTACCAGATGGCTGGTTACCAATTATAGATAAACTATGTGGTTGTATGCAATCATATATAGATCATAACACTACATATACAAAAGATGGACCTATAAAATCTATGCAAGTTAAGTGTACCCAAATGAAAGAAAAGTTTGGAGGACTACGTTTTTATGCTGATAGTCATGATGAGATCATAGAAGGTATGATAGAAATGGCTGAATATATGTGTGATAACACTTGTCAAGACTGTGGATCTGAAGAAGATCTCGGTGTAACATCTAATTGGATAAGTGTATTATGCAGAAATTGCGTAATTGCAAATGGTGATAGAGCTATGAACGCTTGGAAACCTAAAAGTAAATAAAATGGAAGATAAACATATTCTATTACTCTGTAGCTGTTATAGCTCAGAGCATCAAATGATTATACATTTAGATAAAGGTGGAGATATGTTTCCTCCAGAAGCATTTGTTCACGTACATCTAGTAAGACGGTCTTTTTTGTACCGTGTTAAGTATGCAATTAAATACATATTTGGATTTACATCTAGATATGGAGCATGGGATGAATTTATCTTAGATAAATCTCATGTAAAATCTTTATTAGAAATAGCTAAACACTTAGATGATGAAACAGTATACTAAACTACCTATACCTAAAGGTACAGCATGGGAGTACAAAAGATTAGATCATAAGTTACTTAGACTTATACATTGGCGTGTAAAAAACTTCTTTCATGGTATATGGAATATTATAAGATGGATGCCTACTTTATTTAAAGACAAAGATTGGGATGATTATTATATTACTAAGATCTTACAAAAGAAAATAGAGCATCAACGTGCTTATTTAGTAAAAGCTAATAGACATACTAATGTTGATAGAGATAACTATTGGATGACAGTGGTTCTCAATCTTATAGAAAGAAAGCATGAAGATTACTATGATATGGAACGTTATAACTATATAGTTCTTGGTCCAGATATATTTGGAGATGTAGAATCTGAAAATTTAGATGAGTATATATCAAAATATCCAACTGCTAAACGAGCTGCTTTAAAAAAGTATGGTAAATACAGAAATATTGATGATAAAGAAACTCTTTCTTTATACATGGGACATATACGTCAACAAAGATGTGATGAACTTATTTATGAAATTCTTAAAAGACGTTCTGCCGAATGGTGGGATTAAATAATCTATTATGACAGATACTCAATTTATAGAAATGAAGGATGCATATCTAGATGATATCAAAAGTATGCTACTTAAAAATGGAAACTTTTCTGCTACAATTAGTATTATAGGTGAAGAGAAAAAAGATTTATCTTCTTCTATAGTACATATACCTTTACCAGAACAAATTGTTAACTCAGATGAAGGTAAACAATTGTTTGTAGATAAGATGATACCGGAACTATCTAAGAAATTAAAAGATAGATTTAATATTCAAGCCGTAACTTGGGCATCAGAGGCATGGATGCGTGAAGCACATAAGGATGATTATAATCCTGATATAGATAACTATAAAGATCTACCTATTAAGAAAGAGATACTAATTATCACTATAGATACAAAGACTAATTTAGAAAGTCATGTATATGAGATAGTAAGAATGTCTATAGCACCCAACGGAGACTTAATAGAAAAAGTAGATCTCTTAAAACTACCTGAATTAAGTAAAGCATTTGCTTCAACTGAAGGTAGATTTAGTGGATTATATAAAAAATTCACAGATTAATTAATTTAATAACGCATAATCAATATTATGATAAAATGGATTCAGAGTTTACTTACTAACTATAAGAAAGTTAAAAAGTTAGAAAACGAGATAGAAGTCTTGAATGATAGGATTGATGAAAAACAAGACATAATCAACAAGACTAATGCTTATTGGAAGAAAAAGCTCTATCATCAGAATAAAAAATCTAAAGAAGCCTAACTTATAGCTCTATTATCCATAGATTCTATATATATCGTTTGCTAGTTGTACTATATTACTTAGTTTTATATCATACTAACTACGCATAAAAATGCTTTATCAGCTACCCAATGGAAGGGTAATAGAAATAAGTACAGAGCAATTCTTTCAGATGACGGATGATGAGCTTGAATATTTGATAGCTTACAACTTTGGAGACAATGTTGAAGACCCATGGTTTGGGTCAGTTATACATAAAAGTTCAAGACCAAGTGTAGAAGAAGATACTCCAGAAGTAATTCCAGATCTAACTAATATATCTAAAGAAGAAAAAATCAGCTACACTGATATAGACTATAAACCTGAAGAGGATTAGTTTATACATTTATTACGATTAAGACACAACCCTTGAGATTATCTCAGGGGTTTTTTTATTTATTTTAAAACAACGTTCACATGAAACACAGTAAAGTAAGAGTTGCCGCTGATATTAACGGTAACGTAATTGGGGTATCCCAAAACAATCCAGAGTACGGTTATGTACGTGTTGAGCAATCAGTAACACAAATTAGTGAAGCTGGTTGGTTAAAGCCAGTAAAACGCTCAGCATTAATTAAGGGTAAAGTAGAAGACTTGGCAGAAGCTGGGTTTGTAGAAGGCCATGAGCTTTCAGGTAAGATTATTGTAAGAGAGTCTTTAACAGCATTTAACCCAGAAAATCCAGATCGTGATCTAAAGATTGCTGGTGCTACAGGTGTTGTATGTACAATTGATGATCAACCTATCTATCGTCAAACATTCTATACGTCTAATCAAGAGGCTTATGATGACTTAATAACTCATGATAATACTGTTGAAATACGTGAGGTACAAATTGCACAAAAAGAGATAACTTCACTTAAGAGTAACACTCTTAGGGATTTAGGTAGAAAATTAGTAGCAGAACAAGAAGCTACGTTGTAATAATTAACTAGGAGGGCTCAAATATGAGCTCTCCTATATTTACACATCCATTCAAACCATACTACGTTATGTATAACCCAAACAAAACAATATCCGCTAACTCTAAAGGCATAGTTGTGTCTTTTGGAGATGTTAACAAGCATAGATTCGTTAAGTATGAGTCTATAGCTGTTAAACAAATTCAGCTTTATGGTACTGTAAAGTATCAAAAGATTGAACAACCAGGATTTAACCCTACACAAGAAAAGCTATTTTATGAAGCTATGTATGGTTTAAACTTTTACACTGCAGCAGAGATTAAAGTTATGCCTGTAGAAAAGAAGAGACATGTGATTGTATTATACACAAGAGTACAAAAAATGTTAAACATGTGGAAACAAGAAATTATTGGTAAACAAGTAGATCACTTCTTTGCTACACTATTTCCTAATTCACCCTTTACTAAATTTCTTTTAGAGAATGAGTTTTATGATAAAAACTTAGAATGCCCATTAAGTCTTAGAGATCTGGGTGTTAGAAGTGAAAAACTTATAGCTGAGAAACTAGTAGAATCTAGACTATTACCCTATAACTTTTTTAAATTAACTTAAATTATGCAGTATACATTTATTATTAATGGTACAGCACAGCTTGTGCTTATTCCAGAGAATGAACTAGACCGTTTGCTTTTAGAGCGTACTCTAGACACCGGTTCTACAATTGAAGTATCTAAAATCTCACAACCAATTAGTATTTTAGGAAAACCTGTTACAGATAGCTATGTATTAAAACGTAAGATTCATTCAACAGTTACAGCTTTAAATAAAGAAGATGATACAAGCGAAACTTAAACAGTGTGCTGGTTGTAACCAGATGAAACACATATGGAAGTCTCATGGTAAGGAAAAATATTGTAAAGAATGCTGGTATAGTATTGAGAAGCCAAAGTCTATAGCTCCCATCTCTAAAAAGATGAAAGAAACTGTAGATCAGTATTCAAAAATACGTACAGCATACCTTACAGTGAATCCTCATTGTAAAGCCAACTTAGTTGGTTGTGCAGGTGCAGCAACAGAAGTACATCATAAAGCAGGTAGGGGTGAAAACCATTTACGTATTGCTACATGGTTACCTGTATGCAGACCTTGTCACACATGGATAGAGCTTCATCCTAAAGAAGCTAAAGAACTAAATTTATCAGAAACAAGATTATAATATGGAAAATACTTGGGAAGAAACGAGAAACAAATACAAGATGGCAGCAGCTCATTTTGCAGACAGATATGGAGAAACTGTATCTGAACACGTTTTAGATGTAATGATATCTACAATGTTAACTAAAGATGGTGTATTACAAGGTGGTAGCTTTGTAGATGCAATAGTAACTAATAACTTAAAAGAAGCTATTAGTAGGGCTGATAAAGAATGTCTTGCACATTTAAGAATCATTACACTATGTGCTAACTTTTGTAACGTAGAATACGAGATGAATGTCTAAAAGAGAAGAAATCCAACATGAAGCCTTAGAAATAGCTATTACAAACAAACGTTGTGGTTTAGCTATTTCTATGGGTGTTGGTAAAACCTTAATTGGTTTGCAGTATATAGATAAACTAAGAGAAACTAATATAAATCTTAGAGTGTTAGTAGTAGCACCTAAGCTATCTATATTTGACTCATGGATAGATGATGGGATAAAGTTTGGTATATCAGGAGCTAATATAGATTTTACAAGTTACCTCTCTTTACATAAAAAGAATCCACATGAGTATGATGTAGTTGTACTAGACGAATGTCATAGCCTACTTAACTCTCATATAGTATTTCTAAAACCTTTTACTGGTAGAATACTGGGCCTAACCGGTACGCCTCCCAGGCACAGTAATACAGATAAAGGTAAATTAGTAAGTACATACTGTCCTATGTTATACAAGTATATTACTGATGATGCTGTAAGTGATGATATTCTAAATGATTATAGAATATTAGTACACAAGATGCCTCTTTCTAATATAAATAGTATCCCTGTTAAAATAAAGAGTAATGGCATGGAGTTTTATACATCAGAACGTAAAAACTATGAGTATTGGACAAAACGTATAGGTCAAGCTCAAAGTAAAAAACAAGAGCAGATTGCTTCTGTAATGAGAATGCGAGTTCTTATGGACTTTAGAACTAAAGAAACGTATGTAAAAAAGCTACTTAATGATATAGAAGACAAATGTATTGTATTTTGTAATACACAAGACCAATCTGATAGAATCTGTAAACAATCTTATCATTCTAATAATCCAGAGTCAGAAGAAAATCTACAGAATTTTAAAGATGGAACTATATCTGAGCTATCATGTGTACTTCAGCTTAGTGAAGGTATTAATATACCCAATCTTAGAGCTGGTATCATTATGCATGCATATGGTAACGAGCGTAAATCTAGTCAAAGACTAGGACGTCTACTGAGACTTAATCCTAACGATACAGCTTATGTACATATTCTTTGTTATCAAGATACTGTAGATGAAAGATGGTTAGCAGAGGCTCTTAGAGATTTAGATCCTAGAAAAATTAAATATTTTGACGTAAATACATTATCAAATGAATTATAAACCACTTAATGGGAAGTTTATTAAAAGAAACGGCAGGCTAGAATTTTCTAGCTTAGCTGTTTCTAAACAACATGAAGTTTTTGTATCAGAAGTACCTGATAACACTATAGTAGAGTTTTTCTTTGAGGTGCAACAAGATGACGGTACACTTCCTCAATTGGCTAAACTACATGCAATGATAAGAGAACTTGCACTGCATATAGGTGAGCCATTTGAAGATATGAAGCTATTAGTAAAAGATAAAGCTGGCTTATGTTTATCTAGAGAAGTTGCTGGTAAAGAATATTTCTTAGCTAAAAGCTTTGGTGAATGTTCTAGAGAAGAATTATCACTTGCTATACAAGCAGCTATAGATATTGGAATCAGTGTTAGCTGTCCAGTTGCGTAACATCTGCATCATAAGTAAAACCTTGCTCTTCAGCTTTAGTTTCTATTTCATTCATTAAAAGCATCATAGTAGATAGATGTTCCATCCAATCTAATGTAAGTTCTTCTTTTGCAACAGCTTGTCTCTGAAATTCAGCAAGTTCTTCATCAGTTCTATCACTTACTAAATACAGCACAACTGCTTGTATTTTCTGCATAAAACCAGAACCAACGGTTATTTGGATTGCAGCATCCTTCTTGATCATCTTAATGTTTGACATATAATTATAGTTTTACTTTACAGATTAATAGCATTTTGCTTTACAAAAATATAAAACTTTATGACACAAACCGTAAACTTAGAAGAAATAAAATGTAAGCTTATAGAAAAGCTTACTCCTTCAGGCTGGGCAACAAAACTACGTGGATTTATACAATCCAGTGATTTTGATGCCATATTAGAAACACTTTATATAGAAAGAGAGCAGGGTAGACGATTTACACCTCCATTAAAAGACGTATTTAAAGCATTTGAAGAATGTCCAGAAAAAGACCTTAAGGTTGTAATAATTGGACAAGACCCATATCCTCACATGAATGTAGCAGATGGTATAGCTTTTAGCTGTAGCCGTACTGGTAAACCACAACCCAGTTTAAAGTTCATATTTCAAGAAATAGAACGTACTGTATTTCAAGAATGGCCTTCTCATCAAGAACCAGATTTAACCCGTTGGGCTAAACAAGGTGTGCTATTACTTAATACTGCTCTCACTTGTCAAATTGATAAAGTGGGTAGTCACTATGATATATGGCATGACTTTATTATGTATGTATTAGATATGATAAACCTAACTAACTCAGGTGTCATATTTATTCTATTAGGAGCTAAGGCTCAAGAACTAGAGTCCGTACTTGGTCAAAATCATTATATTCTTAAAGCATCACATCCTGCATCTGCTGTATACAGTGGAGGCACATGGGATTGTAATGATGTCTTTAATAAGACTAATGAGATAATTGTAGCAAACAACGGACCTTTATTTAAAATCAATTGGTAAACTTTTAAAAACAAACAAAATGGCAGTTAACAAAGTGGAGATCTACGTATCTCAAATTCTAGAAGATTTAGACAATGGTCTAACATGGTTAAAGAGAGATGATTTAGGTTATGGATCTATCCAAGACAAGTACAATGCAAAAGATCAGCAGATTGTTATGATCAGAAAACACCCTGCTCTTAAAAATGCAGAGACAACAGTGACAGTATTTACTGTTATTGATGATACTAAGAAACAAGAAGTAGTTGCATCTGTAGATAACACTCCAGTTAAAGACACTACTCCTTTTATAGAAGCTAAACCTGAAATGCAGACTTTAGTAGCACAACCATCTAGCAGTGATGATGAACTATCAGCATTTGCAAACTTATAATCAACCCACAAATACAAATTAAAAAAACACTAACATGTCTAGAGTAAAATCTATTACCAAAAGAACTACGCAAGAAGTGCGTCAGATTGAGACCTCTCTAATTAATAAAGAGGAAGTATTTAAAATGCTAGCTTTAGCAGAAGCAACAGGACTACCATGTCTATTGATTGGTGCACCAGGCGTAGCAAAAACTAAAACTGTACTTGACTATGCTAAAGCATGGTTGAACAGAGACGGTAAAATGACAGCAAAAGATTTTGCTGAAAAGATTTATATTTTAGAAACTGATGAGGGTACTAAAGCATCAGAAATTAAGGGTATGCCTGACTTAGGTAAGTTATTTACTGATAATGAGTATTCACTTAGTACACCTATTGCTGATGCAGAGATTGTTATCATCAACGAGGTGGATAAAGCTAGCTCAGCTATCCGTAATGCTATGCTTGGTGTAATGAATGAGAAGTTCTTATTCAACGGCAAGCATAAAATCCCATGTAAATGGAAGTTATTTGTAGCTACATGTAATGAGATACCTAAAGAAGAAAAAAACTCTCCTTTCTGGGACCGTTTCATGTTGAAGCATACAGTTAATCGTGTATCTGCAGGTGAGATGATTAAGTATTACAACAAAGGTGGTCGTGAGTACCGTGAGAAGTTTACAATTGGTATTCCTAACAAAGTTGAGATTAACGAAGTTGAAATTCCAGTGACTAAACTAGAAAAGTATATGGAAGTAGGTTACAACCATAGCTCTGATAGAACTCTAACCTTTGTACCAACACTTTCTAAAGCAGTATCTTATATATGGGATATTTCAGTAGATAAAGCTCTTGTAAAAACAGCTCAGATCATGATTGATCAAACTGCAGGTTCTGAATTACAGAACAAACTAATGTCACCAGAAGTTAAAGCAGTGATGAGTAAGGTGGAGATGTTACATAGCTACCAAACCAACGAGCAGCTAGAGCTTGCTATTGCAGAGATTGAGGGTCTTGTTAACACCTATGCTACAAGAGGTATTATGGACTCTGGGCAAGTAAATGAGATTGAGATCTCTATGCAGTATATCTTACAGAATCATCCGGCACGTGTAGATGATACAAATACTGAAGACTTAGAAGAAATGATGGCAGAAGTAGAATCTTTGCCGGCAACTTCTTCAAACCCTTTTTAGAACAGGGTTATAAGCATATAACAGAAAATTATTACTGGAAAACCGGTGAAATATATTTTCTAAATGAAATTGGTGAGATGTATCCTATATTGGGTACATCTCCACCAATATTTATAACCCGTAAACCATAAACAAATGGCTAGTCCTAAACAATACAAGAATGTATATACTATTCTTGAAAAAGTAAAGAAAGGTGAGATTCAGTCTTACTATAACGATGATGATGATGGTTTGTTTGGTAAAATTAACTTTTATAAAAAGTCTGATTTGATCAAACCGTACATGCATTATATAGATGAGCGTAAAGTGGATACAGTTATTGATACATACATTGGTAATGGAGATGTACTTTCAGAAGCATATCATAAGCTTAACAAAATGGCTCCAGACCAAAGACCTGATATGGCTGCATTTGCACAAAAGGTTAAAGAAACTTATAGAAAGTTTCCTAAACACTTGTCTAAGGATATCCAAAAAATGTTCTATCATAAAATGGAAAAGTTGGAGTTTGAAGATCGTACTGATGCTAATCATACTAAGTTCAGATTACTAGAAAAAGCTAATAATCCTGTAGCTAAAATTATGGCAGAAGGCAGTAATCTTAAATCTACAATATTTGCTAGAAATATCATGGCATACTATGCTATGCAGTCTACTGTTATGGAATACATTGATCCAGACACCAATGATCAATTTATGAACGGTATGAATGGTGACGGTGATCCTAAAGATTCAGATAATGCTATGAACAAAATGTTTGGGAATAGCTCTTCTAAGAAGATGTTTGACAAAGCTGTTCAAGATGCAACAGATACATGTAAAAGCATGGATGAGTGTATAGATAAAGACACCCAAGATAAAATGTTTGAAAACATTAATAAAGATGGAGGTCAACAAGCTGGTAACATGAGTCCAGATTACATTAGAAAAGTTGCACAAGAGCTATCTAAATTAAAGCTTTCTATGGGTAGTCTTAAAGAAAAGATTAAGAAGCTTATGGATAAGTCTGCTAGTTATTTCTCTTCAAAGAAGCAGGTAACATATGATGACTTATTTAATTCTGATAATCTTGCTGGCTTAAATGATTACATAGAGCTACATCCTAAACTACGTAAAGTATTTATAGAGGATATTCTTGTAAAAGATGAGAAGCCAATTGGTAAGCTAGATATTTATATAGATATATCAGGTTCAATGTCTGATAACTGTGGAGTAGAAGATGGTAATGGTCAAAGAATAAGTAAACTAGATTTCTGTAAAGCTTTTACAATGAAGCTTAAAGAAATGGAAATGCTTAATGATGTATATTTATTTAATACATCAGTTACTAAATATAGTAGCGATCCTATATCATTAGCTATGTTAGATACATGTGGGGGTACTAAAATTGATAACGCTATATTAAGAATTAATAAAGAAGGTGTCAATGCATTAGTAATCACAGATGCTGAAGACAGATGTAGTATATTTTCTGATAAAGCATTCTTTATAGGTATTAAAGGAGCTCGTTTTAGCCACTTTAATACTGATGTAATAGAAAAATATTCCGAGAATAACCAAGTAGTAGTATTTGATGGTACTAGAATTTATAATGTAAACCGTAATGGTGACGCTATAAACTAGAGATTTATCTTAGAACCTACAACAGCAAACATTAACATAGGTATTTCAGGATTAGTAGAAATACTAGTCTTGAAACCTATGTTTAATTTAAATCTTTTAGTAAAAGAGTAATCAAAACCAAAACCTGTAAGTATTCCCATGTCAGAAGACTCTGTAAAGGTACCATCTTTACTAAGGTATACTAAAGGACTACCTGACAAGTATATATCAGGAGATATAGATAACCGTTTACTTAGTGTAAATGGTTTAGTGTAGAATAATAAAATAGAACTAGTTAAACTAATTTGACTAGATGCATCTATCATTGGGTCCGGTTGATATGCTGCTTCAGCAAAACTTAAAGTGTAATTGACACCAGTTACACCCCATTTACCCAATGGTTTGATATAAGCATACGTACCAAAACCAAACTTTGTACCAAAAGCATAAGCTGCTGTAAAACCAAAGTTAGATATACCCTGAAGTTTACCTTCATCAAAATGCATTAATGTATATCTAGAACTAATAGCAAACTGTTGAAGATTGCTCCACACCATACCGGTTACTCCCCAGGAAGATTGTCCAGTCATAGAAGACCTAGACATACCACCGGTCATAATAACACTGAAACTATTATCTAGACTTTGCCCACCAGTAAAGTCAGAATTAAATAATATAGGATTTACCTTAGCAGGTCCCTTTGCGGCAGCTTTAGATTTAGATCCACCTGATTTAGAAGAACCTTTTGATTCTGATTTAGACTCAGACTTAGATTCTGAACTACTTGATGAAGACTCTGAACTAGATGATTCAGAACTTGAAGAACTTTCCCCGCTAGAGCTGCTGCTACTAGACTCTGAGCTCGATCCTTGAGAATTGCTTGAACTAGAAGCAGAGCTACTAGCTGAGGAAGAAGCTGAACCTGCAGCAGAAGAACTTGCAGATGACGCTGCACTACTAGAAGCTGACGAGGCAGCCGAACTTGCTGCTGATGAAGCTGCACTAGCCGCAGCAGAAGATGCTGCCGTAGAAGCAGCCGCAGAGGCCGCAGCACTTACTGCAGCAGAAACAGCACTGGCTGTAATCTGAGTGCTAGTTGCTGTAGCCTGAGCCACAGAACAGGGAGATAGCTTTCTATATTCTTCATAAACTTGATTAAGCCAAGAATTAAATACGCCATTTCTAACATCAGCTGATGTAAAAATACGAGACTTATTATAAAAAACAATGACAGTGCTACCATTAAGAGGTATAACAAACGTAGAAACAACCTTAGTACAAGGGTCCACAAATGTTTGTACCAAAGTTTGAGAATACCCATAGATTGGTAGTAATACTACTATTAACAAGCTAAATATAAACTTTTTCATTACTTATCAAAGATTCCTTTTTTAACCATACGGTCAAGGATTCTTGCACAAGCAATATCTAGGGCTTTTTTAGTAGCTATTGAAATAGTAGATTGATTAAATTTTACAGGGTCTAGACTAGCGTCAGATAATCCTGAAGTTTCTTTAGTACTTTTAGCTTCACCTAATCCAGATCCAGATATAACTGTACCAGTTTCTGCATTAGTAAATCTAACTTGAAGACCAATACGTGTAACTAATAGTTGTTTAGTGTCACCTTTTATATAAACAGATTCATCTTCTGATATAGAATAGTCATAGCATTCTATGGTGACAAAGTATTCTGCTAGATTAATCTTACCACGTCCGTCTAGTTTATTTTCAGAGATCCCGGCAGCGGAAGCTTGAAACTGTTTTACCATTCTGTTTTTAATCTCTGTCTTATCTTCAGTGAACTTAAACCTATTAAGGTTTTCTAAGTATTCCATAGAGATATTAGCTACACCTAATCCTACACGCTTTTCTTTAAGCTCAGGATAAAGTTCATACATCTCTTCAGAAATACCAGCTTTAAGAATCTGTATAGGAATCTGTTTACCTTCATAATCCATAAACTGACTGATGTCAATAGCTTTCTCAAAGTCTGCTTTATAGTTCTCAGTGGTAGTTTTAGCCACTTGAGAAAAACCAGCATGCCCCACTAAGAGCATGCCGGAAAGAAACATAAACCAAACAATATATTTATTTCTCATAAGTTTTTAGTTTATTAGAGTACTTGTGTAGAAGCCAATACAATAGCCAGAATAGCCCTGACAAACAGTAAAATATGATATCTGTAACCCAAAAGCTCCCAGTAATATTTAAGAGAGTCTTGAATAAAATGTCGTATCCTAGTGGTAGAAAAAACATAGCTAGTATTAAGCTGATGTCTTTGAGAGAATTTGCACTCCGTAGTTTTGTTCTTCTGTTCATCAGGCTCCATGTTAGTTAATTAAGTTAAACAATATCTTTTATCTTGCCACACTTAAGGCATTCTTCAATACCATCTCCATCAGCGTCACCCCAAACGTGCTCACACTGACGGTGTGCAAAATACTCATCAATCTTACCATCACCATCAAAATCTAGACCGTCCATAACACCGTCTCCATCTTCATCAATTTCTACACCTTTTTTAACTGGTGCAGCAACTGGAGCTTCAGGTTTAACTTCTTCTTCTTTAGAAGCTTGTGATTGAGCATTAGCTCTATCAGCAGCAGCTAAAAAAGCAGGATCTACTAACGGTGTATGATCTTTAGGTGACTCTTTCATATCATTAGTATGACTTAGAGTGACACCATCTTCTTCATCCATTTTCTGTACTAACATTTTATCTTTGTCTGTATCAGAAAACCAGTAATCAATGATTTTACCATAAGAGCCAATAAAAGCTCCTAGTAATAATAATAATAGTTCTTTCCATTCTCCTGCAATAGCAGTGCCATATGTAATAGCAGTAAAAATACCTGCTATAATAAGCATGAATGAACCTAGTACTAACGCTGTAATAAACCAGCGTCTTTGCATCATGTCTGCTAGTAATTGTTTAAAACCACTAGCTTGTGTGTTGTTTTCCATCTTTATATTTGTTTAATAATTACCACTTAGGATCTGCTTCCTTAAACTCATCACCTTCTTTTTTCTTAACCGGCTTAGCTGGTTCTTTAACAGTTTCTTTTTCTTTAATGATAACTGTTTTACCACCACCTGCAGCTTGAGACTGTTGGTTTGAGTTAGTAATATTAATTACTGGAGCTGCTTGTTGTACAGGAGCTGGTTCATCACCTCCACCTGTAAGTTGGGTTATACCCCAAGTTCCTAATCCCATAACTGCTGTAGTGATTACACCAATAATGGTTTTCTTTAATCCGGAAAATGTTCCGTCATTTGCACTTTCTACTTCTTCTGACATGATATTTTATTTTATAATTATTGGATACTTAACTTCTTTACCATTTACGTCTATAAAAATAAGATCATAATCTTGTTTGGCCAAACCAGTCAAGTTATATACCTTTTTAGTTATAGAATCTGTAGCTGTAAAGCCTTCTTTTTTAACTGGTTCTTCTTTACCAAATGGTACAATCTGTACAGAGTATTTAGCTCCTTCAGTTGTATTAAACTCAGCAGTAACAATGTTACCATTTTGACTAATAGACTTAATCTTTGTAGACAATGAGAAAGTACCTAAATTAATAGGTGGTGCTGGTTCTGGTAGTTCCATCTTAGTACAAGAGTATATTACGAATATGCCCATGATTATCAAGTAGATGGCTAATATTTTATTTGTTTCTTTCATTTTAAAAGTTATTATAACCGGTTAACTTAATTTGTGTAGAGTTAAGACTTATTCCTAACTGATTTCCTTTAGAATCTGCAGCATCCATAAGTTGACTAACTTTTACAGATGTAAGAATATCTACTCCTTGACCTATTGTAGTAAACTTAAGTTTAAAAGGAACCTTCACTCCAGATATAGCTTCTGAATTATTCTTATCCAAGGCACCAAACTTAACTCTGCCGTCCTTAGATTTTGCAAACACATACCATGTATTTGGTACATTGGTTAACAGCTCTTCAAACTTGATTTTAGTTGGATCATAAGTAAATTCAAACTGTAATCCAGTAACAGATACTCCTCTAGTATCTATACTTACTGGGATCTCAATAGTATTAGATGTAACTGTAAGATTATTAAGGTTAACTTCAATTTCTTTTACACTAGTTGGTGCTGAAATAGAGTTACCAGTTGTATTAGCTTGTATAGACATTGTTCTAAATGCACTATTAGTAACTAAACTATTAACAGCATTTGTTTGTACAGTAGCAGTACCTCCTGAACTAGTGATCACTTGAGAAGAGTGAGATCTGTTTACATCACCCCATAAAAGATATTTCAGATCTAAAATAGCATTAGTACCAGGAGTTCCAGTCTTAAAGAAAGTTTTTGGCACAGTAATATTCTTCCAGTTAGCTGCAGTGATGGCTCCCCAAGATGCATTTACAGAGCTATTAAACTCAAACTCAGCTCTTAAAGAATAATCAACATTCTGATCGTTAACATTACGTATAGAAGATACATATAAAGACGTACCATCTTTTGCTTTAACAAGTGTAGAAGGTACAGTGTATTGGGCCCAAGTTCCATCTTGAGAAACATATTCAATAGGTCCTGTATAGATATCAAAAAGCTGTACACTTTTAATAGTATTAGGTGCTACACCACTAGCAAACTCTCTCATATCAATACGAAGAGTACTAGAAGATGTGCCTGGAGTAACATAAGCCCATTCAACTTGGCCAGCAAGTGTAGTTGCATCAGAAGCATTCCATGTAGGAAGAGACATATAACCTCCAGTTCCTGCTGTATAACCACTAGGGAGCATAAACAATGTATCTATACCTGCCACTTGTGCAAGCAATTGGGGAAGATCTCCACCATCTATCGTTTTATTACGATTAATGTCTGCGGCATATAATGACTGTCCAGTTTTGATACTTTGGCCATTAGATCCGTCCAGTCCCATTGAAGTAAATTCACCCTGAGCTGTAGTAAAATCAGATATAGTGATTGCATTACCATATATAGTATACAACTTATCCATATCGTGCATTACAGTAACCTCATACACTTTATTATTTGCTAAAGAAGCTTGATTAATATCAACCTCTCCTGTAGAAGTAATGGGAAATAATACCCCTGTATTAGTAAGAGTATCTCTAAAAGAAACTCTTAAGTTAGATAGATTAAATAAATTAGAGTTTAGATCAACCTTAGCAGATACATACTTACCATAGTTTTGGTTCATAGTAACTGCAGTGGATAAAGGAGCTTCCATTGTAGTAGCATCATAGACACCATTAGCTGTCCAACCAGCTACAAAGTTTAACTTAATAGGATTAAATGTATATGCTGTAGAAGCAGCTTTAAGTCTAAACTTAATCTTAATTAAATCACTATAACTACTATAAGGCATAGCTGAATTAGTAGCCCATGATAGAGTAGTTCTTAAAATAGCATTAAGTCCACCTGCACCATTAAAAGTATAATTGGCGTATTGATAATTAGTAGTACCGTTACTAGTATTATTAGCTGCTGACCCAGAAGTTATTGAGTTCCAAGTGTAGTTAGGATAGTTATAATATGATAACTGAATATTAGAACCTTGTGGAAGAATGCCACCATTACCCCCGGTACCAGTGTGAGCTACAGATACAATCTCAAAATTCACATGATCATACATGATATCAAATAACAACTGACGTGTTGTGTTGTTATTCATACCATTACCATAAATGATATAATCAAAAGTTTCTCCTCTGTTAAGAGAAGAACCTCCAATAGATGTAGCAGCTTTAAACTTAATCTGACCATAAGAAAGTGTCGTGATAACACAAAAAAATGTCACAAAAAGAGACGTAATAAGTTTATTCATTATAATAGTTTATTTACCAATGAAACAGAAGCTTTCTTTAGAGCTGAACTTAAATTTTGTTGGTTAAACTTACCACCTTCGTCTACTAGTAAAGCAGACATGCTAACCTCATCAGCAGATTCCTCAACAGTTATTTTCTTCTCAAGTTTACCATCTTTGTATAGGTATCCTCTAAGTCTAATAACAACTGATTCTTTATTATTATGTAATACTGAAAAACTAGATTGTGTTTTTAATACATCTAGATATATTATCTCTGCTGTAATTTTAAGACTAGCAGCTGTATCTAGTTCATAATCTTTTTCTTGAACTACCTCTTCTAAAATATTCTTTAAGCCAAACTCTAGATTTCTATTACCGGCTAAAGACCCAACAACGACTTTATTACTTACAGAAGATATATTTATCTTTTTAGGTTCTTCATACCAAATATTATTTGGATTATTTTTAAACGTACCATCAATTCTCCATTCAATCCAGTTAGAAATAGCCAAAGTCTTTTCTTCATCTCCTAAGAAATGTAGATATAGCATATAACTTTGAAAAGATAATGCAAATACTATCCATAGTCCAGCAAAGACTATAAAGGCTTTACCTATAAGGTCAAAAATCCTTTGGCCATAATTAATTACAAGTGCTCTCATATATTTATATATTAAAGAGAGCTAAGTAAGTATTACCTTCCTTGCCCCCTATATTTACTAACTTTTTTAGCTTTAGGACCACTACTTTTACGTAAACGTCCTGTTTTTCTTTTTCCAAAAGTGACTTTTTTTGAGTCACCTGCTTTAACTTTAGCCATTGCTTAGTTTTTATGTAAATGAAGTTGATAAAGCTGTTGCTACTAATGTTGGACTAGCTGTTTTAGCAGTATTAGATCCTGGGTAAAACGAAAGGTATTGGTATAATAAAATAGTTGTTGCTACACCATATACAGCTTTACCTGTTGTAACTCCTGAAGCATTGATATTAAATAAACAATTACCAACAGTAGCTATAGATCCTGAAACATTTAATGCAATACCATGTCCATTAACTTTAGTATTACTAATAATAGATCTTGTAACAATAATAGTTCCTCCATACACTTCAATTGCTGCATCTCCAGTAGCATCTATTTCAGAGCTATCTAGAGTTACAACAGCTGTTGCCCCCACTCTAACAACTTGTACGTTAGACCCACTAGTTTCAATATCTGTCATGTAACATCCACCAGTTCTAGCATCTACACAATATACATCTCCTGTACCACTATGAGTTAAGTGAGCATCGTTTAAGTGTAATGTGCTTCCTGATCCTGAGTTGTCTATATAAATACCAGAACCTGTAGTTCCAGATGCATCTACCCAAATGTCTTTTAAGAATACTTTCTGAGGATTAGTTCCTGTAGAATAGATACCCTTACCATTAGATGGTGCAATGATTCTTACATTAGCCATCATAAAATGGTTTTCAAATGTAGAACTAGCACTACCATTAAATGTAATAGTACCAGTAATATTATAAGAACCATGTGTTCCTGATCCAATACTAGTTAACCAAATACCACCTTGTGTAAAAGTTACATTTTCAGTAATGTTACTTAACAATACTATAAATGCAGGATTGCTATCATTATAACCTGAAGCTACTGCTGCATTATATGCATCTGTTATAGTATTAAAAGGAGTTAAAATATTACCTGTTCGGTTATATCCTTCACTTGTTCTTGTACCATCAACATATATAGTTGATTTTGTACTCTTATTTAAATCAACATTACCATCTATAATGGTATTTACTGAAAGTCTAAACTCTGTTGAATTAAAAAGTTTTTTTACGGGTTGTCCTACATACTGTATTAAATTTTTCATATTTGCTTTTAAGTTATTAATTCATAGAATTCCTTAAAATGCTTAATACGATCTGGTAATCCAATAGTACCGCCATTAACACGTTTAGTAATTTTAGTTACTACTTCTGCACTAGATCCTGTATCAGCAATTAGACTTAATCCATTCTTTTTCCAGAACCAAGCAGCAGAAGATAATGCATGCTTAGAAGATACTAAATCTGGATTAGCAAGAATATCATCTTCTACAGCTAGATCAAATGCTGTATAGTTTTGTTTACCAGTTAACTGGATATAACCACGTCCACGGAATTTATATCCTTCACCTGAAGCTTCTAAACCGTTACCCATACGACCACCATAAACTTTGTTAGCAATCTTTTGTGGTTGACGAGCATATGCATTAGCTAATGCTTCTGTAGGAAAGTATTTCTTGAATGTACCCATAAGACCCTTAGCTGAATAGTTAAGATTCTCTTGAGTTAATCTAAATCCACCTGATTCATGACCACACTGAGCTAAAAAATGAGCCAATCTTAATGGTGTATTAACACCAAAGTTTTCCATTACACCAGGGATCTGTGCAATAACAGTATCCGGGATGTGTCCTTTTAGTTTTTCTAAGTTCATATATAGTGTGTTTATTACTTCTTCTTACTAACACCACCAGTCTTAATCTTTACTGATGTTTTCTTAACTTCTTTAACAACTTGAGCAGCAGCAACTGCTTTCTGAACTTTAGTTCCAAATAAAAACTTCTTAACTAATTCAATAATCTTTTTCATATTATTTATTTTTTTTACCGATTTTCCAGTATGTTTGGAAACCGTAAGATATGTTACCATTTATATCAGATCCGGCTTTAAGTCCGTAGATCTTATCAGTTTTAGTCTTTAGAATAACTCCTGCTTCTGCAGAATGTAATCCTAATGTTTGTGTTGTATTAACACCACCCCCAACATACAATTGTGTCTTAGCTGGAGCTTGGTTAGTAATTGTTACCGTTTTGGTAACAAAAGGTATTTTATAATTATACTTCCAGGATCTTCCTTTGATACCGTTTTCTTGAATTGTATCTGTCACTGTAACATAGCCTAGTGTATCTAGCTTTACGCTGTCTACATAAATAGCTAATGCTGTATATTTTCTAACAAGATCATCAAACTGCACCTTTAGAGCAGCATAATTAGTATCAGCTAAATATTCTGTTTTACCCTCAATAAATAAACTGTCATGAATAATCTTAGCCGGCTTAGGTTTAGAAAAAATCAAACTATCTCTAACTGACCAAGTGGTATCATGTACTACAAGAGTATCAGACCCAGATCTAACGCCTCCGCCTACACAACCTTTATTCTGTAAAAGAACAAAGACTACTAGTACACCTATAATGAAAAAATATATCTTATTCATCTACCTTCTTTTTAAATGAGAACTTATCACCCGTGTCACCAATCAATGCTGCTATACAGATGTACATTACAGCGTCAACTAAAGCGTCCGAAGGTTTAACATCACCATGAGAAAAGCTATTAGCTGTTAGTGTTATACATAGAAACAATGCACACATAAAACCTACTACTGGTTTAATAGAAGTGGAACCACGTTCATCTTTAAAAAGATCTAGAGCCCATTGTTTAAAAGTCATACTTAATTGTTTTATATTTGTTATCCGGCAGAATAGCTACAAGTGATTGATAATCATTAAGATGCTTAATAGGAGTAGCAGGAAAACCTGCTGATTTAAACAACTGACGTTCTAAATTATCTATTCTGGTCTTGTCTATATTAGACTGAGCCATTAGCAACTTTACATCAGATTTAATCTCGTTTACATCATTCCAGATAAGCAAACTAACAAGAGATACAAGTGTTGGGAATACCCACACCTTGAATGCTGCTATAGATGGGTTCTCTTTGATCATTTAGGTTTCTATTTTAAAAGTTTGAACTCATAAACAGAACCAAATGGTTTCTTTAGACTGATAGTCAACGTGTTAGGTACAATCCCACCGTTAGCGTCTCTACGTACAAAGTAGCGTAGTCCTGTTGGTTGGTTAACAACTACCTTTCCTCCACCTGCTGCAACATTTTGTGCAGGAATAAGGATTGAATCTGCAGGAATGTTAGCTGGAACAGTAACAGACATCATTGTGCCAGGAATTGGGAAGCCTAAAGCGTCTTTCTGGGCATAAAACTTTTTAGCCATGGTATAATTAATTTATATATAAATATCAGAAGTGTAAGATTTCTATAAACCCTACATTATAATATACAAAATATCTGTTAGAAAACCATCACATATAATATAATTTACATCCTTAAACATATAAACCATCAATATGAGTCATCAACTATGGACCACACTTATTAAGTATAGTGTTAGCCCTAATCAGATTTATTTCCTAGACTGCTGTAGAAGTAGAATTAAGCCAACTAACATCATCAATCCAGATGCTGAGGCTAATATCTGCAGAGCTAAGGGATATATTAACGAGCAGGGGGAGCTAACACAAAAAGCATTAGTAATTCTAGACGAGTTTGAGACTTTTCTTGTCAAAACAAAGAAAAAAATAGCTACAGAAGTGCTAGGTGACAAGTTTTTAGAAAAGATTGCATATTACAGGGAGTTATTCCCAGCTCAGGCTTTACCGTCTGGGGCCATGGGTAGACAATCTGTAGAAGAGCTAAAGAAAAAGTTTATTGTATTCTTTAAAACTTATCCACAGTTTAACTGGCCCTTGGTTCATCTTGCCACTGACTACTATGTCTTTGAGAAAGAAAAAAAGGGATACATGTACATGATGAATAGTAGCTATTTTATACAAAAGACAGATAATATTAGCAAAACAACCAAGTCTGAACTAGCCGATCATTGTGAATTTCTACTAGATAATCCAGATATACTAAAACCTGCTTTAGCTAGTTATAAAGAACAAAAAAGTGTCTGGTTTCAAAAAGAACAGTAAAAATATTTTGTCAATTACTAGAATTATCTTAAATTTGAATTACAATAAAACAATCCAACATGGTTAACACACCCAACAATTATGAAGAGCTTAGAAAGATATTTGAGTCTCTTCCTACCGTAGATGATTCAAGATCCAGTCTACGTATTATAAACTTTGAAGTACTAAAAGGTATTGTAGATGACGCTACAAGAAAAGCTTATTTAACAGCAGGCATTGAGTCTTATACAAAGGCTAATGACATTATTAAAGAGGTTTTTAGTAAATCATTTCCTAGTTTATAATACAAACCTTTTATGGATCAAAAAATAGACAGACCTTATGGTGCTATTACGCATGCTGAAGGTTTACGAATAGGTCTAAAGTATATTAACGATAGACGTAAAGGACGGATTAAGTCCTTAAAAACACCGTGGGATGCTATTAACAATGCTACTATTGGTGGTATAGAATGGGGGAGCCTAGTTACAATTGGTGCTCGTCCTGCTGCAGGTAAGACTATGTTCATTAGTCACATTCTTAGAGAGTCTAAAAGACTTAATCCTGATCAAGAGTTTTCCATATTAGAGTTTCAGTTTGAAATGGGTGATGAGTCCTATGCTGCAAGAGAATTTGCGGCACAGGTTGCTATGGATTATAACGTAGTGCTCTCATCTAAAAAACAACTTGACGACTTTGCTTATGAGCAGATGGAAAATTATCTAAAAGAATCAGAAGAACTAGAAAGACTTGGTATTCAAAGAATACGTATTAAGAAGCCGCTCACTTCTCCTGACATGAAAAAAGCTATCCATCATTATTTTAATGAACTGGGTGGTAAACCAATGATTGTCACTATTGACCACAGCTGGCTTGTAAAGAAAGCAGCAGACGAGAGAGAGAAATTACAGACTCTATACAACATAGCAGATATGCTGATTGATGTAAAAAGAGACCTACCTGTAATTGTAATTATCCTTACACAACTTAATCGTACCATGGAAGATGTATCACGCAGAACTCCAGGTACAATTGCTAACTATCCTAGCTCATCAGATATATTTGGTGGTGACGCTCTTATGCAGGGATCAGACTTAGTCTTTGCAATAAGTAGACCGTTTACACTAAACATAGAAGACTATGGGCCAGAACACTATCAAGCTAGTAAAGAAAACGTATTCCTTCATCTACTAAAGCTACGTAACGGTGCTACAGATGATAATATTATTTTCTTACAAACAGATTTCAAAAGACAGAGGATGATTGAGTCCAGTCCTCCACCTATGGTTCAGCAACAACAGCAGACATGGGCACCTAGAGGACCAAGAACAAACAGACAAGCACCTTCGGCTGATGTTGGCCAGGAATTATAAACAAAAATACACAGTATGACAAGTAACACCCCACAAACAACGGACGTTAAAGAATTAAAAAGACTAAAGCTTGAGTCTATTAGAGACTACCATCAAGATCTAATTGATGATCTACAGATTTCAAGAGTTGACTTTAACATGAAAATGCCATTCTATGATAAACATGGTAGAATGGTAGTAGGCATTTTCTCTTCAGAGTTTAGAAAAGACAAAGGTTTTTTCTTTGAGCTAATTACAAGAGACTTAAGCCCTGCAGATGCAGAACGTAAAGTTTACAGAGTTCCTGTAAGCGGATCTTATGAGGAAGAGTATGAACTTAACGAAAAAGGTTCTTATCTTGTTCCCCTTGAAGAACTAAGAGTAGTAAATCCTAGCTCAGTGGCTATTAAAAAGACAGGAATGTTTGGTATTGATACCGATCCATTACCTTCTTCTTTACCTAAGACACCTATGCAAGCTTACAAAGCTCCTGCTACAATGGAAGACGCACCTTACAGTGACATGACTATTAGAGATTACTTTGCTATCCAAACAGGTAAGCCAGTAAGTTCTAAAACATGGCTAAACGAGTTAATCAAATCTACAAAATAACATATGGCACAAGGGATTCTAATTATTGCAGAGTCTGGGTCAGGAAAATCAACAGCTATTGAGAACCTAGATCCAGCAGAGACGTTTATCATAAACGTAGCTAACAAAGCTCTACCTTTTAAAGGATGGAGAAAGAAGTATGTACCGTGGAGCAAAGATAACCCAACAGGTAATCTTTATTCTGCTAGTTCATCAGAACAAATAGAAGCATGCATTAAGTATGTTTCAGAGAAACGTAAAGACATTAAGAACTTAGTTGTTGATGACTTTCAGTATATGAGCTCATTTGAGTTCTTTGATAGAAGTGACGAGAAAGGTTACGAAAAGTTTACACAGATTGGTGCTAAACTTGCCCGTATTGCACGTATGCCAAAGGATTTAAGAGAGGATCTATTAGTTTTTATCCTAACCCATGCTGAAGAATCTACAGATATGGAAGGTAAAAAGAAGTTTAAAGCCAAAACTATTGGTAAAATGGTTGACGAAAAACTTACTTTGGAAGGATTATTTTCCATAGTTTTGTTCGGCAAAGTTAAGAAAGACAAAGACGGTAACATCAGATATGTATTTGAGACGTCTAACAATGGTGAGAACACATGTAAGTCTCCCAGAGGTATGTTTACTGACTTTGAGGTAGAAAACGACCTAGCTTTAGTTAGAAAAGCTATCATAGATTACGAGAACTAGTATTCATTTTTCATTCACAAATAGTTTAAATTAACAGAACATGTTTAGTACAAAAGGACAAGAAGTCAAAACAACAGGAGGGACAGCTAAGTCTCTACAAACAGGAGTAGTGTATGCACACATTTATAGTGGGCAAGTTAGAACATCTAACAAAGGTGATAAGAAAACCTTAGAGTTGATCCTAGAAGGACCAGCGTCTGAAGGTTTTGAAGGTTGGGCAATTGATAAGAATGATTTAGAAGGTCCAAAGTTTACAGGACAATCAAGTCGTGTATCTGCAACCATCTGGACAGATCAGTTTAATGAGACCAACGTAACTAAAAATGAGATCATGTATAAGATTGCAGTTATTGCATCTGAGCTTGGTCTTAGAGATCAGATTGATAATATTTCTGCTTCTAATTTAGAAGAGTGGGTTGAGAAAGCAATGACTATGCTTAAAGGAAACAATTTATATTGGTTCTTGAAAGGTACAGAAGAAGAGTACAATGGTAAAACTATCATTAAGTTATCTCTTCCTAAGTATAAGTTTGTTTCAGCAGATGAAGCTAAGCTTGATAAGTTTGATAAGAACAACCAATACCACTATAAGGCTTTACAAAATAAGCCTGTAGCTAGCTTTGAGCCAGCTAATAGTGATTTTGATATGTAATTTACTGCTAGAAGACTGGGGGAGTGGTTTTACTCCCCCTTTTTTCGTTTAATCACAAGCCCATGTTTAAGATAAAAAATATGGTACATGACATCAAGGATGTTCCTGTATCATGGATATTTGAACACTTTTGTAAGCTGAGAGAAAAGCTTGCTGGGCATGATGTAAAGATTAAAAGTCTTTTTAATTCTAAGGAACGTACACCTAGTATGTGTATTTACTACGAACCTACAAAAGATACATACAAGTATAAAGATTTTTCATCTGGTCACGGTGGATCTGCAATAGATCTAGTAAAAGAAATCACTGGATTAAATTATCATAAAGCTTGTACTCTTGTAGTAGAGAATTATAATGATTTTGTACTCCACAATAATGGGGGGTACGATGTACAAAAATTTAAACAAGCTTCTAAATATAAAGTTAGTCAGTTTGTTTTCAGATCCTGGACCACTCAAGACCAATATTTCTGGACTCAGTTCAATATTGGATCACGTCTTCTAGATGAATATAATGTAAGACCTTTAGAGTATTACACTATGCATAAGGATTGTGATGAGGGACCCATTGATCTAACCATTAAAGGTAACTATCTATATGGTTACTTTAAATCAGATGGTACACTGTACAAAATCTATCAGCCCAAAACGTTAGATAAAAAATTTATAAAAGTAGATGACTACGTTCAGGGATCTGAACAAGTTAAAGCTGCACCTTATCTAATTATAACGTCTTCTCTAAAAGATGTAATGTCTTTAAAAAGTCTTAAGATTCCTACACTGGATATCATAGCACCAGACTCAGAGAACACTATCATACGTAAAGAACTTATGGATCAATACTTAAAGAAGTATAAGAAAGTAATTATACTCTTTGACTTTGATGAACCCGGTATTAAAGCTATGGAAAGATATAAAGAATTGTATCCTGAAGTAGAGTATGCTGTTTTACCAATGAGTAAAGATCCATCTGATTCAATTAAGGATTACGGTCCTAAAGAAGTATATGTAAGGTTAATACCTATACTTAATAAAAAAATTATAAATGACCAAGAAGAAAACAATTAGACGTACTGCAGCTCCTAAAACTAGGAATGCAGGTACTATGAGTGAGTCCGCATTTTGGACTTTCATTAGAAGTGCATTACGTCAAAAATCAAGATGGTGGAAACCTATTACAGAGTGCAAACTAAAAGCTCGCAGACCTTATAAAGGTGTTAACAGAAGACAAAAGTTTGAATACCAATGTAATACTTGTAAAAAATGGTTTCCAGATAAAGAGATTAATGTAGACCATATAGTTGGAGCAGGTAGTCTTAACTGTTCTGCAGATCTTGCAGGGTTTGTAGATAGACTATTTTGTGAACAAGATAACCTACAAGTGCTGTGTGAGACCTGTCATAATACAAAGACACAATTAGAAAAACAAAAGTAAAATGGAAGACCCTATAATTGAAGCTGTTATACAACAGATAAAAGAAGACCTTGCCATGCAAGATGAAACTGCTATCTATGAACTTCTAGAGTTTTTACCAAAGAAAAACATGCTAGCCTATTTACCAGAAGAAATTTCTGAACAATTAAAAAACTTTAAATAACATGGAAGATATACATAAAGATACTTTCAGAGCAGAAGACTGTAGAGCTGAACTAGCTCAAGTAAAATCTGAACTTACCAACTGTAATGATCTTATTAAAGAGTTAGTAGCTCTTCTTGAATATGAAGAAGCTCTCACTGTAGATACAAGATCACAACAAAAGATGAGTGCTAAACTAATAGAACTAGGACTATGGCCTAGTAGATAAAATCTAACTATTATGAACGGATTAGAACAAATTGTATTTAGTACTGCCACTTGTAAAAAGTGTGGTGATGTACTTATATCAAGACATAGACATGATTATGTAATGTGTACTTGTGATAATAAAAGTATGTTAGATGGAGGTACAGACTATCAACGTTATGGTGGTGTAGATCTTGATTTATTAGATCTTTCTGGTACTGTTTATTTAACAGACGGTTTTGAAAAGTGTAGAGTGGTTCCTATTTGGGGTAGTTATGGTAAAGATGGTACAGAACCTGTAAAATACATGTCTGTAGCAGAAATGGAAACGGAACACTTAGGAGCTATTATTAGAGAAATGGGTCCAAGAATTGAAAAATGGAGACTTGATCTCATGAAACAAGAGTTAGAACAAAGAATAAATTAAAACAACATGGAGTTAGAACAAATCATGCAGGAATCTGCAGAAACATTAGAGAAAGACTTTTACTTAAAAAAGTTTTATTTTAGTTATAGTAGCCTTAACAAGCTCATGTGGAATCCAGCAGTATTTTACCAAATGTATATACTGGGAATTAAAGAAGAACGTACAGATAGTCACTTAGTACAAGGTAAGATTGTACATGCTCTTCTTTTAGAAGAAGAAAAGTTTAATGATAATTTTATCATCAGCCCATCTAAACTACCGGGTGATTCAGTTAAGATAGTTATAGACAGAGTGTTTGCTCACTATCAAGAGCTAGCTCAAAACGGTGATACACGTTCAGAGTTAAACCATTTTGATCAAGCTATCCTTGATGTAATGGTAGACATGAACTACCATCAGAGTCTTAAGACAGATCAACAACGTTTAGATAAAATTATTTCTCCAGAGTCTACCAGTTATTGGTCATTCTTAAAAACTAAAGGTAATAAAACTCTTATAGATCAAGACTCTTATGAGTTCTGTAAGAATGCTGTAGAATTAGTTAAAACAGATAAAGACTTATGTAGTCTTATTGGTTGTAACATAACTGAATTTGACAATGTAGAAGTGTATAATGAGATTCCTTTAAGTGTAGAACATTCTAAAGCACCATTTGGTATTAAAGGTATTATAGATAATGTTGTAATTAATCACGATAAGAAAACTATCTTTATCAATGATATAAAAACTACAAGTAAGGATCTAAAAGACTTTCCAGAAACTATAGAGTTTTACTCTTATTGGTTACAAGCTGTAATGTATTGTACATTAGTAGCTAAGACTTATAAAGAACTTATAGAAATTAATGGATATGAAATGAAGTTCCACTTTGTAGTTATAGATAGAGCTTTTCAAACATACCCTTTCTTAGTAACTGAAAGCACCTTAAAAAGGTGGTTTAACAGAATGGAAGAAGTCTTAGAAGCAGCTAACTGGCATTATGTAAATAAAAGATACGATTTACCTCATAGTTTTGCTACAGGTAGCGTAGTTTTGTAATCAAATATTAAAATGATAGACAGCTTATACACAAAATATTTCCAGAAATCTAGATCATTTCTGTTTCCTGCTTTGGGTATAAAGCGTACTAGCAATTTTACACCCTCTGGTACTTATCTCTCTATAGAAGGAGTGATAAGGCCAGAGGATATGAAGCTAGTTTGTAGTTTTATAGACGATAAGTCTGAAGGCTTCAAGGCTTTTGAGCAGCACATGCTTTTAAGTAATCCTTTATTCATAGAAGTTATACCTATACAAGGATATAAGTTATATGTGTTTGATTTTCAAATATATAAAGCAGATTGGTTCAATTTTATATTAGGTAAATACTCTAAGTTATCTAATGTATTAAAGAGAGCCATTAAAAACTATTACGGTGACAGATCAAGTGAGTATAAGTACATAGAAACATTTTTGTTTCCTGAAAAGTATTTTAGTATCTATGCAAAACTTCTAGATATAGATGTAAACGTACTAGAAAAGACAGGTGAATTGTGTGATGCTTGTGATATGAATAGAGAAAACTTAAAAATTCCCACAGAAGAGTTGGAATTATTAAAAAAAGGTACTTAAATTTGTATAAATAATAAAAAAAAACATGAAAAATTCAATGATGTTGGTTACCAGTAGCTGGGGTAATGATAAGACTTTTAAGCTGATACCAATTACACCTGAATGCCCGTACAATGAGTGCATTTTTGACGTTTCAAGTAAAGTGTTAGCAGTTATCGGTAAAGAAAAGAAAGAATCTTTTCATATGATGCCTAAACTATCTGATGATGGTGATGTTTTACACTTAAAGATTGGTAAAAGACCAAACGGTAAAGATTACAAAGAAGAGAGAAAGACGCTTGCAACTTTCTATGAGTACTATGTTGAGAACCTTGATGAGATTAAAGACTTCATTAATATGTTTGCTGTTAACGCAGACAGTTTTGACTATAAAGAGTATGTAGATAAGAAATTAGAAACACCAAAACAGTCGAGTATTATAACTGTATAGTATTAATTTTGTCCTATTAAACCAATTAAGGCAGATCTTCTGCCTTTTTTTGGCGGCATAAAAGGGGGAACAGCTTAACTGAACCAAATACAATGGAAGAGAAAAAGCCGGCCCACTGGGTTATGGATTATGAGACGCTGGTAAATTGTTTCATAGCTGTGTTTCAACATTATAAAGATGAAACAATCAGAAAGACCTTTGTCATATACAAAGATCGTAATGACCTACCACAATTTATAGACTTTCTGAATGAGTGTAAGAATAAAAATCAGTGGCATATTAGCTACAATGGTTTAGCTTTTGACGGTCAGATAAGTCAGCATATATTAGATAAACAACGACAGCTACTAACTCTTAGTACTGAAGCAGTTATAAATGATATCTATGCTTTTGCACAAAAGACAATTAATCTTAAGGATCAAAACAGTTTTCTAGAATACGCTCCTGCTAAAATTAAAATCAGGCAGATAGATCTATTCAAGATGAACCACTGGGACAATCGTGCTAAGATGAGTAGTCTAAAGTGGATACAGTATAGTATGGACTGGCAGAATGTAGAAGAGATGCCTCATCATCATACGGCCCCGGTAGAAACGGACGAACAGCTTAAGATGATAACAGAGTATTGTGTTAACGATGTACTTAGTACTAAAAAGATCTTAGAACATTCTAAGGAACAAATAGTATTAAGACAAACATTAACCAATGACTATGGGATAGATCTTTATTCTGCATCAGAGCCAAGAATATCTAAAGAGCTATTCTTGCATTTTCTATCTCAGAAGCTTGGTTGGGAGAAATCCCATATCAAAACTCTAAGAACTCATCATAGTGAGATCTATTTAGGACAGTGTATGCTGCCCTATGTAAAGTTTCAGACTGAAGAGTTTAAGAAGATGCACGACTATCTTCGTACACAAGTGATTATATCTACTAAGAACGGGTTTAAGTACACTCTAGATTACAAAGGTATGAAAACTGACTACGGATTGGGCGGTATTCACGGTGCCAGAACAGCAGGAGTTTATGAAGCCAAGCAGGGGTACACTATTATGACCTCAGATGTAACTTCATTCTATCCTAATCTAGCTATTAGAAATGGGTTCCATCCTAGTCATCTACCTAAAGAAGAGTTTTGTGATCTGTACGAATGGTTCTTTGAAGAACGTAAGAAGATCCCTAAAAGCGATCCTAAGAACTATGTTTATAAGATCATTCTAAATAGTACTTACGGCCTTACAGGAGACGAGAATAGCTTCCTGTACGATCCTAAGATGACTATGCAGATTACTATCAACGGTCAGCTACTATTATCTATGCTCTATGAGATGATATGTGAAGAAATACCTGAAGCTGTACCTCTTATGCAAAACACTGACGGTTTTGAAACATTGATGCCTACCTATTGTATAGATAAGTATCACGAGATTTGTGACCGCTGGTGTAAAATTACCCAGTTAGAGTTAGAACATGATGAGTATTCTAAGATGATCATCAGAGATGTAAATAATTACATAGCAGTTTCTAAGTCCGGGAAAGTAAAATGCAAGGGTGCATTTGAATGGGAGGACCTGGACAAAAAGAAGGTGGCAGTGTTCCACAAGAACAAAAGCTTTCTTGTTATTCCTAAAGCTATCCATGCTTACTTTACAAAAGGTATAAAGCCTGAAGACTTTATAGCAAGTAATCAAAACATCTTTGATTATTGTGCAGGTATCAAGTCTAAAGGAGGTTGGTACTTTGAGAATAAAGAAATGAAAAACGGTGAGCTTATCACCATTAGACAACAAAAGATTGTCAGATACTATGTTTCAAACAAAGGTGGGAAACTAGTTAAGTGTCATCCAGACGGTAGACTTATACAAGTTGAGTCTGGACCATGGTTACAAACCACCATAAACGAAATAAACGAAACGGTTCCATTTGATTCTTATAGTATTAACAAAAGTTACTACTTAGAACAAATCTATAAAGAGATCAATCAGATAGAAAAAGAAAGAAGTTTATCATCTACACAATTATCACTATTTTAACATTACAAATATGCCAGTAAAAACAGTCTTTGAAACAGAATATTATTTAAGAAGTTCTGCCCTTCCCAATTACGGGAAGTCTTATACAATTATATCACACGGAGCAGTGATAGATGAAGCTAGAACCCAGTTGGCAGCAGCTGGTTTTGCCATCAAGAAAGAATTATATAAAGCTACACAAACAGGTGACATAGCACAAGGTATGTATCATTTAGAATCAGGCAACGATCCAGATATGGGTCTTATGTTTGTCTGGTCAAACAGTTATAATAAAACCATGGCATTTAAGTGTGCCATTGGTGCACATGTATTTATCTGCTCAAATGGCGTAGTGTCAGGAGATCTAGGTAACTATAGAAGAAGACACAGTGGATCAGCACTAACTGATGTAACCACTTTTATGCAAGAACAGATATCAGATGCTTCTAAGTATTATGATAAACTAATTCATGACAAGCAGATGCTTAAAGATGTGAGTCTTAGTCCAAGAGAAAAGGGCACCATCCTAGGTAGATTGTTTGCTGAAGATGAAATCTTAACACTTACCCAGGTAGGTATTGTAAAACGTGAGATAGACAAGCCTAGTCATTTCTATAGTGACAATGCAAACAGTGCTTGGGATATGTACAATCATATCACCTTAGCATTAAAAGATTCTCACCCTACTAGATATCTATCTAATCACCAAAGAGTACATGACTTCTTTGTAAACGAGTTTGGTAATCTTGTATCAACGACAGGTAATATAATAAATCCTGTGGATCTAGATTCTATTGTTATGGAAGAAGAACAAGAAGAACTAGTTACTGACTTTGGTGTAAACTTTCTTTA
>Ga0214162_1000007_pt1 | contig 54031 bp, 55 predicted proteins | sample LakMenepilimnion_3_FD_153000 | JGI IMG/M metagenome (GOLD analysis project Ga0214162, IMG submission 153000) | Freshwater microbial communities from Lake Mendota, WI - Practice 20APR2010 epilimnion v5 | ecosystem: Environmental > Aquatic > Freshwater > Lake > Epilimnion/Euphotic zone | place...
CGAAATCGCTGCGGTCAATGTGGTCTTACCATGGTCAATATGACCCATGGTTCCGATGTTCACGTGTGGCTTATTACGCTCAAACTTTGCTTTGCTCATTTTCTGCTCCTTGCAAGATGTTTCTTTGTTTTTATATTTTCGTAGCGGCGATCAGGATCGAACTGATGACCTTCCGATTATGAGCCGGATGCTCTGACCAACTGAGCTACGCCGCCTTGGCGTAATAGTCGTTCAACCATCTAGCAAGCCAGATGGCGGAGCCCTCTGTCGGAATCGAACCGACGACCTTTTCCTTACCATGGAAACGCTCTACCGACTGAGCTAAGAGGGCGTGCGCGTGGAGAAAGCCCCCACGAGCCGGACTAAAAAGGTTATCGGTGCGAGAGGGCGAACGGCACTAGGTTTTGTGTCTGTGCAACAAGTTCTCATTCGCCATGCGACCCCATCTGACGCCGAGGCGATTCGGGCCATCTATAACTATGAGGTTGAGCACGAAACTGCCACCTTTGACCTAGTTCCACGAACTCTCGAGGATCAATTGGCCTGGCAAGAAGCCCGCGAAGGTGCCTTTTGTGTCTACGTGGCAGAGCTAAATGGAGAGGTCGTTGGCTTCGGGGCCCTGTCCCCATATAAGGAACGTGCTGCCTACCGCACCTCAGTGGAAGATTCCATCTATATCCGTCGCGACCTTGGCCGCCAAGGAATTGGCCGGGTTCTGCTGTCTCATCTACTGAAATCTGCTGGAGATGGTGGATTTCATGCCGTCATGGCCCGAATTACCACTCTTTCTGAGGGTTCCATTGCCCTTCACGCCGCTCTTGGGTTCCAATTAGTAGGAGTTGAACGCCAAATTGGCCGAAAATTCAATAAATGGCTCGATGTGGCCGTCATGCAATGCCTTTTGCACGAAAATCCCTAATTTGGCCCCAGACAGCATGAAACCCCGTCGAAATTCGACGGGGTCACATACCCGCCACGACTAGCCAGTCGTGGCCATGGTGGGCCGGGAAGGATTTGAACCTTCGAAGGCAGTGCCGGCAGATTTACAGTCTGCTCCCTTTGGCCGCTCGGGCACCGACCCATATGGAATGGCAAGGATATCGGGCTATGTAGCCTTCTACCTCATGCCTTCCTTTGACATTGTTTCCGACATCGACCGCCAAGAGCTGCGTAACGCAGTCGACCAGGCCCAGCGTGAAATGACCCAACGCTTTGACTTCAAGGGAACAGACTCCTCTATTGACCAAAATGACCTGGTCATCACCATCAAAACTATTTCTGAAGAAAAGGCTCGCGCCGTTCGCGTGTTGCTGGAAGAAAAATTCGTGAAGCGCGGAATGTCATTGAAAGGCATCGAGTGGGGCAAGTTCGAACAGGCATCAGGCGACACTGTGCGTCAATTGGTCACAGTCAAAGTTGGCATCTCTTCTGACAAGGCACGCGAGATCAACAAGTTGATCAAAGAAAAAGGCGGCAAAGGAATTTCTAGCCAAACGCAAGGCGAGCAAGTTCGCGTCACTGGAAAAAAGCGCGACGACCTTCAAGCAGTGATGGCATTACTCAAGAGCGAAGACCTCGGCGTGCCATTGCAGTTTGAAAATTTCCGCGACTAAGCATGGACATTTCAGACACAATCATGGGTCACTTGCCGCCGAACGGTTGGCACAATATTGCCACTACTGCAGATATCGATGGGTTGCACACAGAGATAGAACTCTTTCGAGCATCTACCAAGAGTGAATTCAACTTGATTAGATCTGATATTAAAAAAGATCTTGAACTCTTGGAATACAAAATTGTGACTGCCCTGCATCAAGAATTGGCTAAGCAAAATAAGTGGATGACAGGAATTCTCGCCACTTTTTGTGTTTCACTAATGGTGTTAGTGCTCCGATAATTAGTCTTCGCTAGGTGCTTCGGCTGCGCGCTTCTGTAGTTCGTTCACAACATTTGCGTCAGCAAGAGTTGTGGTGTCGCCCAAGTTGCGGCCTTCAGCGACATCTCGCAACAAGCGTCGCATGATTTTGCCACTGCGAGTCTTTGGAAGATCAGGCGTGAAATAGATGGTCTTTGGCTTTGCAATTGCGCCAATTTCTGAGGCAACGTGATTTCGCAGAATCTGCTCATCAACTTCCATGCCGCCGACGAGAGTGACATACGCGATAATTGCCTGACCTGTTGTTGCATCGTTGGCACCAACAACTGCTGCTTCAGCAACGCTTGGGTGAGACACCAACGCACTTTCAACTTCAGTTGTAGAAATGCGGTGACCAGAAACATTCATCACATCGTCAACGCGACCAAGCAACCAGAGATAGCCATCGTCATCGAGTTTGGCGCCGTCACCTGCGAAGTATCGCCCAGCAAAACGGGACCAATACGCATCTTGAAAGCGTTCAGGGTCTTTCCAAATACCGCGCAACATGCCCGGCCAGGGCTGAGTAAGAGTCAGGTAACCGCCGCCATGAGTGACTGGTTTTCCTTCATCATCAAGAAGTTCTGCACCGATTCCGGGCAATGGAAACGTTGCTGAACCTGGCTTTGTGGTGGTTGCACCAGGCAGTGGCGAAATCATGATGCCGCCAGTTTCTGTTTGCCACCATGTGTCAACGATGGGGCAATTCCCGCCACCAATATTCTCGTGGTACCACATCCACGCTTCTGGGTTAATTGGTTCCCCCACACTGCCAAGCAACCGCAGTGACGATAAGTCATGTTTTGCTGGCTCTTCCACTCCCCACTTCATGAATGTACGAATAGCCGTTGGGGCCGTATAGAAAATTGTGACTTTGTATTTTTCAATGATTTCCCACATGCGATCATTCGCTGGGTAATTGGGAACACCCTCGTACATCACTTGCGTTGCACCGTTACTAAGTGGGCCGTACACGATGTAGCTATGACCAGTGATCCAACCAACATCTGCTGTGCACCAAAAAATATCTTTGTCGGGGTTCAAGTCGAATACGTACTTGTGGGTGTAGGTCACGTGCGTGAGGTAGCCACCCGTTGTGTGCATGATTCCCTTTGGCTTACCAGTGGTGCCAGAGGTGTACAACAAGAAGAGCAACTGTTCAGAATCCATTGGCTCTGGTGGGCATACAGCATCGGCCTTTGCCATGAGTTCGTGATACCAATGATCACGCCCGGCTTGCATGTCAACCTCATTGCCACCGCGCTTCACAACAACAACTGCAGTAATTGTTGGTGTACTTGCTACTGCTTCATCGGCTTGTGGCTTCAGTGCAAACACTTCCCCACGTCGATATCCGCCGTCAGCAGTAATAAGAACTTTTGCTTCAGCATCATTGATGCGATCAGACAATGCCTGAGATGAGAACCCACCGAACACAACAGAGTGCACTGCACCAATACGAGCACATGCCAACATGGCAACTGCAGCTTCAGGAATCATCGGCAAATAGATATTGACTCGGTCGCCCTTGTTTACACCAAGACCCTTGAGAACGTTTGCAAACTTCTGCACTTCGTCAAGCATTTGCGAATACGTAATGGTGCGGGTGTCGCCAGGTTCTCCCTCAAAATGGAATGCAACTTTGTCGCCTTTGCCTGCAATGACATGGCGATCAAGACAGTTGTACGACACATTGAGTTTTCCACCAACAAACCACTTGCTGTAGGGCAAGTTCCATTCGCAGATGGTGTCCCACGATGTATCCCATGCGACAAGCTCACTGGCCTGACGTGCCCAGAACGCTTCGTAGTCTTCATTAGCTTCGTCATAAAGAAAAGTGCCTGCAACAAGAGTGTTCTTCTTGAATGCATCTGACGGCGGAAATTTCCGCTTTTCCCATTGAAGGGCATCGATTGTGTCGTGGTTGTCGTTGTCTGCCATGTAAAACCCCCAGCTAGTCCTTATGACACTAGTGAAATGAAGCCTTAGTTACCCATGGCGAACGGCAAGACTGAGCAAGTGACAAAATCAAACCTCGGGCGAGATACAGCCCAGAAATTCGGGCCAACGGAATGGGGCATGACCTCAGCTGTTGCCCTCACCTGGGGTGCGTCTTTCCTCTTCATAGCCATTGCCATCGACCATGTGGCAACCGGCGTCGTACCTATCGCCCGCCTTGGCTTTGGAGCACTGGCGCTCGCCTGCTTCCCCGCTGCCCGCAAGCGCATCGATAAGTCAGACATGGTGCGCGTAGCCCTGCTTGGGCTGGTGGCAATGACTATTCCGTTTTATCTGTACCCGTTGGCTGAACAATCTGTGTCGTCTTCCGTCGCAGGCATGATCAACGGTTCCATCCCCATCACCACAGTTGTTGCTGCAGCCATCTTGACCCGCAACATGCCATCTGCCCGCCGCATCACCGCGGTGTTAATTGGTTTTGTGGGAATTGCGTTGATATCTATCGGCAGCGTTGGCGACGGGAAGGGTGCCTCACTTCATGGTGTTGCCTTTTTGTTGGCCGCAACATGCTGTTATGCATTCACCAGCATCTTGTCGCGTGAAATGCAAGTGAAGTACGGAACACTCACAGTTCTGTTGTGGCAGGAACTTTTTGCATTGCTCTTTTCATTGCCACTTGGAATTCCAGCATTGTTCGATAGCCAATTTGCCTGGTCGGCATTCTTTGCGCTTCTAGTACTTGGCGCATTCGGCACGGGCTTTGCTTATGTGATGTACGGAATGCTTATGGTGCGAGCTGGTGCCGTACGTGGCGTCATCGGAGTTTTCTTTACACCGGTAGTTGCAACAATTCTTGGGTTGCTGTTTCGTGACGAGAAAGTCACTGCCCTGGCAGTTATCGGAATGTGCGTGGTGTTGATTGGGGCATGGCTAACTAGCCGGCCCGACAAGCAACTCGCTTAGTGATTACTCCACTCCAGGACTGTGAAGTTTCCTAGTCCGGTTTCATCTAACAATGCTTCTGCTTCTGTAACGCGGCTGCGCATCTTTATAGCAGCAAGAGTTGGCGCCGATGCTTGTTCAGTCCACACGCGTTTGCCCTCTTCTACTAATTCATCAATGCCCCAGCGCTGAAGAAATTGCGCCTGTGTTCTCACTGCGTCTGGTTCACGCACCGCTGACAATTGATCAATAAGCACTTGCGTTGTGATGTCTTGCTCGCCGGGGTTGCGTAAGTAATGGGTTCCCTTTTCATGACTTGCATACGTGCGCAACCATTCACGCCATGGCATTGATGCAACCTCGGCAGTTAACGGTGTGCAGTAGTCGAAAACAAGAACAGAGCCACGGCGCAATATAGACAATGAATCAGCCAGCCATTGCGAGGCTTCACGTTGAATAGGCGCACGTGAACCATGTGGCGCCCTGCTTGGTAAGAAAGATGGAACCGGAGAATTCACCAAGATCTCAGAGAAGGTGTCTTTGCTGGCAATGACATGTGCTTCTCTCCATCCGTCGTCATATACCCACAATTCAAACGGAATGTTGTCGAGCAATTCATTGGCAATCACTACGCCGTGTTCGATAACTGACGGTATTGAGTCAGTTGATGTCACACCATCTGGATGAAGCGCTCGTTGTGCGGCGCTGGTTTCAATAGTGATGTATTCACCGCGCTGTAGGCACGCAGGTTGTGCAGCAAGGATTGACCGTGCGAGAGTGCCGGGACCAGCACCTACTTCTACGATTTGAAAATTGTCTGGTTGCCCCAGACGATTCCATACGTCATCAATTGCTGTTGCAAGCACTGTGCCAAACAAAGGCCCTACTTCAGCAGAAGTGATGAAATCTCCACGCCTACCTGCACGGCCCGTTGTTGAATAGAAACCATGTTCGCTATACAGCGCGAGGTCCATGAATGAAGAGAACGGAATGCTCCCCTGTGACGCCGCAATGGCAGCGCGTATGGAATCAGCGGCCGAAGGCACCGGCGAGACCGGCAAGATCACCGAAGTGAATCACGATGCCAGGCAAGACACCCAACAACAATGTGGCGATGCCAGTAATGCCAAGAGCAACTGCAAGTGAAGACTTCACGGGAACTGGTGACGTGTCACCATCGGGAACTGGGCGCATCCACATTTCACGCAAGATGCTGCCGTAGTAACCAAATGCAACAACTGAGTTAACACCACCGATGATTGCAAGAACATAAGCCCACGTTGTTCCGGCTGAAACGAGCGACTGGAATGCTGCGAACTTACCGAACCATCCACCGAGTGGAGGGATACCAGCGAGCGATGCCATGAATAGAGTCATCAAGGTTGCGATACCAGGTGCGTATGAGAACAAGCCGCCGTACGAAGATATTTCGCCACTACGAGTTTTGCGAGCGACAACCGTAACCACGGCAAAGACACCAAGGTTTGTTGCTGCGTACACAATGAGGTACGTAACAACCGCGCGCAATGCAGACTCGGCGACACCAGTTTCACCAGCAACCGCGAGCGGCATAAGGATAAAACCACCCTGTGCAATTGATGAATACGCCAACATACGAATGATGCTTGTTTGCTTCAACGCCATGACGTTACCGAGCGTCATTGTGGCTGCAGAAAGGATCCAGAAGACTGGCTGCCAAACAGCGTGTGAACCAGGAAAACCGACATAGACAACGGTGACAAGTGCAACGAAACCAGCTGCCTTTGAGGCAACTGACAAAAATGCCGTTACTGGAGTTGGCGCACCTTGATACGTGTCAGGCGCCCATGTGTGAAAAGGCACCGCAGAGATTTTGAAAGCGAAACCAATGACAACAAAGAACACGGCAAGCGCACGGATTGATGTGAGGTTGCTTCCTAGTGACGCACCAATCTCCGTAAGTTTTGTGGAGTTTGAGATTCCGTACAACAACGACATGCCGTACAACATGATTGCGGATGCGAAGACACCAAGAAGGTAGTACTTAATTCCTGCCTCATTACTTCGTGAATCACGCTTACGCCATGCAGCAAGCATGTATGCAGGAATGGATAAGAACTCAAGCGCCACGAAAATTGAAATGAGGTCACGGCTTGATGCCATCATGACCATTCCCATAATGCTCGACAGCATTAGGAACCAGAATTCACCTTGGTAATAGTCGCCTTCTCGGATGTAGTCAGCTGCAAGAAGAACTACCACGTACCCGGATAGAAGGAACATGCCCTTCATCACGAGGCTGAAATCATCAATGACATAACGACCGTCAAACATTTGTCGCGTACCTGAATTGCTGAGGGCCAATGTGAGAACTGGGATAAACGCACCAAGCAACGTAAAGCTTGCGACCGGGGTCAACAACCATTTACGAGAATCAGACAAGAACAAGTCGAGCAATAAGAGCACAACAATGCCGACCCCAAGAATCATCTCAGGGGCTAGTGCGTGGTAATCAATTATTGGTGATGACCACGCAGCGGTGGCGATTGTGCTCAGCACGGGTCAGCCTCCGAAAGCCTTGAGAGTAACGACCACAGCTGGGTCGAGAACCTTGAACATCAATTGTGGGTATACACCAAAGACAACAATTGCGATCAGAAGTGGTGTCCAAGCAATCCACTCGAACTTATTCACATCGTGAATGTCTTCGTCATGTCCATGACCAGCAGCAAACTCAGCAGTTGGCTCACCAAACGCGATGCGCTGGAAGAGCCATAGCAAGTAGCCAGCAGCAAAGACCGTTCCGATTGCTGCAATTACCATGTACGTGCGGAACACAGTGACAGATAGACCCGGAGCTGGTTGGTATGCAGACAAGATTGCAGGGAACTCGCCCCAGAAACCTGCGAGACCTGGCAAACCAAGTGATGCCATTGCACAGAAACCAAGGATCCATCCCATTTTTGGCATCTGCAACAACATGCCGGAAATGCGCTTGATTTCAAGCGTGTGATAACGCTCTTTCACGGAACCAGCAACGAAGAACAACATTCCAGTGATAAGTCCGTGAGCAACCATTCCGAACATTGCGGCATTCAAGCCGAATGGAGTGAGAGTTGAAATACCAAGCATCACGAAGCCCATGTGCGCTACAGAAGAGAACGCAATGAGACGCTTCATATCAGTTTGTGCGAGACATCCGAAGGAGCCATAGATGATTCCGATCACTGCAAGACCACCGATATACGGTGCCCATGCTTTTGCAGCTTCAGGGAGAACTGGAATTGCAATACGTACAAAACCGTAGGTGCCCAACTTCAACAACACTGCAGCAAGGATGACTGAACCCTGGGTTGGCGCTTGCGTATGAGCATCTGGCAGCCACGTATGGAATGGGAACATCGGAACTTTGACCGCGAAGCCAACGAACATTCCGGCGAAGATCCAAATTTGAGTAGTGCGTGAAATGTTCATGCCTTGCTCAATGAGGAATGGAATCGAGAAGCTCTCTGCCCCGGTCTTGAAGAACAACGCGAGGAACGCAACCAACATAAGTGCTGATCCGAACATGGTGTACAGGAAGAACTTGAGCGATGCGTACTGGCGATTTTCTCCACCCCATACACCAATCATGAAGTACATCGGCAAAAGCACGAGTTCGAAGAACACGAAGAACAAGATGAGGTCACGAGAAATGAATGTTCCGGCCATACCTGTTTGCAGAATCAACATCAAGATGAAGAACGCTTTGGGGTTTCCTGGTGATGGCACGTGATCCCATGAATAAATCATGACGAGAACTGTGATGACCATTGACAAGAGGTACAGCGGAAGGCTGATGCCGTCAATACCAATGAAGTACGACGACTTGATTACTGAAATCCATTCGTGTTGCGCCACGAACTGCATGGTTCCGGCATTGCCGAAGTCGAATTGGATCATTGTGTAAATACCGACAGCGAGTGTGGCGATAGCTGTTGCGATTGCAACTGACTTAATCAGCGCCTCTTCAGCTTTCGGTATGAACAGCATGATGAGGGCTCCGACAAGCGGCAAAAATGTGCCGACTGTAAGAGCCCAGTTGTGGTTGCTTATGACTTCCATTGCGGTAGCTCCCTAGGTATTTACGATGACGAGTACGAGGGCGCCGATGGCGGCAGCGCCGAACAACAACGCCCCATACTGATTGACTTTTCCGGACTGAACAGGACGAAGAGCGCTTCCGGCACCTTGGGCAACACTGCCCGAGCCATTCACTGCGCCGTCGACCACGCGCTGGTCGATATTGCGGTACACCCAACCAGCAATTCCTTTTGCTGTTGTGCCTGCTCCATTAACGACGCCATCAAGAACTTTTTGGTTGAAGCGATACACAGCAGCTGAGATTGGGTGCGCAATCGAACGAACAATGATTTTTTCGTACAACACATCGAGGTAGTACTTGTTAACAAGAAGTTTGTACCCAAAGCCCAATACTTTGTTGCGCTCTGTGAGACCAACAAACTTCTTGTTCTTCTTTGCGTACAACTGAATGCACACAAACAAGCTGAGAAGGAAACCAGCGAACACAATCAGCATTGACAATCCGGCCTTTGCCCACTTAAACGGTGCGTGGTTAAGACTCGGTGCCGCACAAACGCCTTGTTCAGGCGTTTCTGTTCCACATGGTGATTTTGAATGCCCTTCTTCGGCTGCAATTCGACCTTCACCAATTCCGCCGACGACATACGCAATGCCGGTTGGGTTGACGACTTCGGCGCTTGGCTCAACCCACTTCTTGAAGTTTTCCCAGTTTTCACCAAATGGCAGTGCGTTCAAAAAGCCAGAACTAAGCGCAAGCGTGGCCAAGATGATCAGAGGGGCCGTAATGAGCCAACCAGATTCATGTGGTCCGTGCGATGCATGAGCATCGTGTGAATCATGAGTGTCATGACCATGATCTGAATGGTCATCGTGAGCAGCGTGCGAGTCGTGACTCTCTTCTTCATGATGTTCACCAGCAGATGCACCACGTGGCTCACCAAAGAAGGTGAGGTACGTAGCGCGAGTCATATACGCAGCAGTAAGGAAAGCACCTGCAAGTCCGACATACATGAACACGTTGTAGCCATTGTTGCCGACGTTGTCGATGATCTCATCTTTCGAAAAGAAACCGGAGAAAGGGAACACTCCGCAGAGAGCGAGAGTTGAGATCATCCAAGTTCCAAAAGTGATTGGCATGAACTTGCGAAGCCCACCCATGTCTTTCTTCATTTCGAATGAGTGATGAGAAGAACTGTGACTGATTGAACCGGCACCAAGGAACAAACATGCCTTAAAGAAGGCGTGCGTGAAGATATGGAAGACGGCAGGCAACCATGCGCCAGCGCCAAGTCCCATCATCATGTATCCAAGTTGGCTGACTGTTGAATATGCCAGAACCTTCTTGATATCAGTCTGCACAAATGCGAGCAGTGCAGCAATAACAATGGTGATGGCACCAATAACAATGATGAAGTTAGCGCTGCCACTAAGAATGTCCATGCCCTTAAAGAACACTGGGTACACGCGGGCAACAAGGAATACACCAGCAACAACCATGGTGGATGAATGCAATAGCGAGCTAACAGGGGTTGGGCCGGCCATCGCGTCTGGCAACCACGTGTGTAGTGGGAACTGACCACTCTTACCGATGGCCGCGATGAACAGCGCTATCGCACCCATTGTGATTGCGGCACTGCCAGGGTCGCCGGACAATGCCCACGATGACAAACCACGAATTGAGAAACCAGACACGCCAAGAGTCTTGGTAGTCCATTCATTCGCTGAGAAGAACAGAATGGCCGTACCAGTAAGGAGGCCAATATCGCCAGTACGTGTGGTGAAGAACGCTTTCAATGCAGCGCGACTATTTGCGCCTTCTTCCCACCAGTGACCAATAAGAAGGAACGAGCACAGACCCATGATTTCCCAACCCAAGATCAGTTGAATCATGTTTTCTGCAACAACCATGTTGAGCATTCCGGCGGAGAACAAGGTCAGCGAGGCAAAGAAGTGTGTGTAGCGACGATCGCCACGTAGATATTCAAGGGAGTAGATCTGCACCAAAGTTGAGATGAATGCAACGACCAAAAGGATTGCAACCGTTAGTCCGTCGACATGTTGACCAATGCCAAATGACACGCCGCTGTTTTGCCACCATGTCCAGGTCTTGACAACAGGAGAAACAAAAGCTCCTTCAGGAGCACCATTGACTCGCTGAATCCATTGGTATGTAGCACCGCCGGCAAACACCAGCGCACCAATCATTGAGGCAACGCCGAATTCGCTCCCCTTCTTTGGCATGCGCTTTCCGAAGAAAATAATGAGGAAGAACGACAATGCAGGAATGATGGGAATGACCCACGCATTCTCGAGGAACCACCCCGACTTCAGTACTACGTCTGTTGCTGCTTCTGTGGCTGCTGCGAACATCGGATCAGCCCTTCATCTCTGAGAGTTCATCGAGGTCAATAGAACGACGATTGCGATACATAAGGAGAACCATTGCGAGGCCGACGCCAACTTCAGCTGCAGCAATTGCAATGATGTACAACGCGAAAGTGTGGCCATCAAATGAGCCGTTGCGCATGGAGAAGGCCAGCAGGTTGATATTGACAGAGTTCAAGATGAGCTCGATTGACATCAGCACTAGTACTGCGTTCTTACGAGCGATAACGCCATAAACACCGATGCAGAACAGAACAGCGGCAAGGATGAGGAACTGATTGACAAACATGATTAGTCCCTCCTCGCGAGAACAATGGCTCCGACAACTGCGGCTAGCAATACGAACGACAAAGCCCAGAACGGCAATAGGTACGGACCAAAGATTTGGTCAGAAATTTCCTGTGTAGTTGCGACTGCAGGATCGGCTGGCATCTTCTGGCTTCCGAATCCGCTATCAAGCGCCATAGCCATAGCAACAAACAACGCAATTGCTACTGGGATACCAAAAAACCAATTCTTGTTGTTCAAATCAGATTCAGCACCGATTCGAGCACGGGTCAACATTGTTCCGAACAAGAACAACACCATCACAGCACCGATATACACGAGGACCTGAGTGATTGCGACAAACTCAGCGGCAAGCAATATGTACTGTGCCGCTGCACCAGCAAGAACCACAACTAGCCACAACGCAGCGTGGACAACATTGCTAGTAGTAACAACACGCAATGCCCCTACAACCATGATTGTGGCGATGATTGCAAAACCAATGTTTTGAGCGACTAGGACATCAGAGGCAAACATTATTTCTTGCCCTTCTTGTCTGCGCCTGCTTCAAGTTCTGGTGCTTCTGGAACTGTTTCCATCCACTCTCCAAGTTTTGTCTTGTCATGCAAGAGATCAGCAATGCGCGGTTCTGAATACTCATACTCAGGGCTCCAGAACAAAGCATCGAATGGGCACACATCAACGCAGATACCGCAGTACATGCACAACGCATAGTCAATGTCGAAGCGATCAAGTTTGTTGACCTTACGAGCAGCACCACCAGCACGACGCGGTGGAGCCATCTCTTTATGGCCTTCGATGTAAATGCACCAGTCCGGGCATGAACGAACACACAACATGCAAGATGTGCAGTTTCCTTCATGAAGCGCAATAACACCACGCGCACGAAGCGGAGGTGTTTCTTTTACATGTGGGTACTGAACGGTGTTTGAACCGTCCTTGAAGGTTTTCATCATGGTGCCGAATGTGACACCAAGACCTTTAACGAGACCAGGAACTTTTGCCATTAGAACGCCACCTTCAGAATTGCTGTAACCATGATGTTGGCAAGCGATACGGGGATAAGAACTTTCCAAGCGAACTTCTGCAATTGATCTTCGCGGAAACGTGGGAACGAAAAGCGCACCCACATGATGAAGAAGACGATGACAATCATCTTGGTGAACAAGATCAGTGGCCCAACAATGTTCATCCAGTTGTCAATGCTGTCGATTGTGGTCCAACCAAACCAGGAGAACGGAACTCCCCAACCACCGAGGAAGAGAACTGACGCGATCATGGAGAACACACCAGCAGTTGCAAATTCACCGATGAAGAAAATGAGGAATCGGAAGCCGGAATACTCAGTCATGTAACCAGACACGAGTTCAGATTCGGCAATAGGCATGTCAAACGGGGTCTGTGTCAGCTCGGCTTGTACCGCAATCATGAAAACGATGAAGCCAACGAACTGTGTGAGGACATACGGATTACCAAGGCTGTCGAGCCCGAACATTGAGCCTGCATTTTGTGCGACCACGATTTGCTGAAGATTCATAGTGCCCGCCTGAATGACGACACCAACTACTGCAAGAACCATTGGTAGTTCATACGCAATGAGCTGACCAGCTGCACGCAAACCACCAAGCAATGAATACTTGTTGGCACTAGCCCAACCAGCGATCAGAATTCCGAGAACCGAAACTGACGAAACAGCAAGCGCATAAAACACTCCGGCCTCAAAGTCAGTAAATATCGCGTCAGGGCCAAACGGCACCACAACTACTAGAAGGAATGTGCTTGCCAGAACAATCAGTGGAGCCAACTTGAAGATGAACTTGTCAGCACGAGCTGGGTAAATGTCTTCCTTCTGCAACCACTTGCCCACTTCAGCAAAAAGCTGCATGGAACCTTGTGGGCCTGCTTCCATTGGCCCAAGACGTGACTGCATAAACGACATCATCTTGAACAAGAACAGATACACCACTGTTCCGGCTGGAAGAAGAACGGCAACAAGCCCGCCCAAAACACGAAGAAGCGACTGTGCCCAGTAGGGCAGATCAGCAGAAAACAAAATTGCGAGATCCATCAGCGGTCAATGTCTCCGAGAATGAAATACAACGAAGCAAGAATGGTGATGATGTCTGGGACATAGACACCCTTCAACAACCACGGAGTAATCGAGATGTTGTTGAATGATGCGCTACGAATCTTGACGCGGAATGGCCCCATATCACCTTGAGAAACGACGTAGTAGCCCATCTCACCAAGAGGGTTCTCAGTTGAAACCCATGCTTCACCTTCAGGAACCTTGATGATCTTTGGCACCTTGGCCATGATTGGACCAGCAGGAATTGTGTCGAGAAGTTGATCAACGATGCGTGTTGCTTCACGGACTTCTTGCAAACGTACCCAGCAACGCGCAAACGAGTCGCCGTCTGGGTGAGTGATGACCTTGAAATCAACCTTGTCGTACGCAAGTGGCAACTTCTGATCACGACGAAGATCCCAGTCGACACCACTGGCACGCAAGTTTGCACCAGATAGCCCGTACTGCAATGCAACATCTTTCGGGATGACACCAATGCCACGTGTACGCGATTGGAAAATCTCGTTACCGAACAACAGGTCTTCAATTTGATCGCAGAAGCCACGAAGTTTCTTCATGACAATACGGGTCTCGTCAATGAAGCCCGCTGGAAGATCATCTTTCAATCCGCCGATGCGGTCGAAGTTTGGATGGAAGCGTCCACCAGTTGCACCTTCAATGAGGTTCAAGACATATTCACGATCGCGGAACGCAAAGAACACTGGGGTAACAGCACCAAGCTGCACACCAAGATCACCAAGGAACAAGGTGACGTTTGCAATGCGTGACAATTCAAACAAGATGGTGCGAATGTGCTGTGCACGTGATGGTGCTTCAACGCCCATCAATTTTTCTGCAGCAAGGATGAATGGAACTTCGTTTGCAAATGATCCGAGCCAGTCAATGCGGTTTACCAACGCTGTGACTTGTGGGTATGAACGAACTTCAGTCAGTTTTTCGTAACCGCGGTGCATGTAACCGCACGATGGGTCTGCCCACAGAACTTGCTCACCATCAAGACGAGCAATTATTCGCAAAGTTCCGTGTGTTGCGGGATGCTGTGGCCCGATGTTGAGGGTCATGCCCTCTGTTTCAAGTTCTACGTTGACACGCGCATCGGCTGCTTGTGCTGCGATGTATGCAAGTTGTTGACGATCGCCTAGAAGACTCATGATGCGTCACCTTCCTCTTCACTGTCGTCACCAGGAAGTGGTTCGACATCAACAATTCCGGGCCAAGGCTTCACCATGCGTGCAAGCAATGGGAAATCTTTGCGTAGTGGGAATCCCTCAAAGTCTGTTGGCAAATACATATTGCGCAAATCAGGGTGGCCATTGAAGCCAATGCCAAACATCTCGTGTGTTTCACGCTCATGCCAGTTGGCACCTGCAAAAACTTGCGACCATGAGTCGACTGCCATGAACGAATCATCAACATCAACCTTGATATTGATACCAAGTGTGGTGAACGGCTGCACAAGACGAGCAATTACTTGGAAGCGAGTGTCGCCACCTGCGTAGCCCTGTTTGACAACACTGCTGCGCTCGACTGGTGGCGCAGTTGGATCATCTTCACCACGACCGTATGGAGATGGCAACCAGTCAATTGCTGAAATGAAACCGAAGTAGGTATAGCCAAGACTCTTCAGAGTTTCAGCTGTTGAACGCCATGCATCAGCCGTGACACGAATCCACATGTCATCATTTGGCTTAACGAGCGAATCGACAACAGAACTTCCGAGCGCCGCACACACGCGTGCGATTTCTGCATCACGCACATCGTCGCGTGGAGTTTCAGTTGGGGCATCAGTTGTTGACGACAACGGGGATACCTCCCTTTTCTGCAGTTGCTCCGTCGACATACATTGACTTCATGCCTTCGCCGCGCCAACGCGCGCCCATGTCTTCGTTCTTAATGCGCTGTTGCAACAACACAATTCCTTCAAGCAAAGCTTCAGGACGTGGTGGGCAACCAGGAACATAAACATCAACAGGAATGATTTGATCAATTCCCTTTGTTACTGAATAGCTGTCCCAATATGGCCCGCCGCAGTTTGCACACGAACCCATTGAAATGACGTACTTCGGTTCTGGCATTTGTTCATACAAACGCTTGATTGCTGGCGCCATTTTGTCTGTAACAGTTCCGGAGATAACAACAAGGTCTGCTTGACGTGGTGACGCAGGAAGAGGAATAACTCCGAGACGCATTACGTCGTAACGAGGCGAACCAAAAGCTGCACCCATTTCGATTGCACAACATGCAAGACCCCATTGGTACACCCAAAGACTGTACGAACGACCAAGATTGAATAGTTGTGTCAGCGGTTTGCCCAACCGACCACGATCTACAAGACCCATAATTAAACCCTTGTTCCTAGACCCAGCGAAGGACGCCTTTGCGCCACGCATAGACAAGACCAAGTAACAAGATGCCGACAAAAATGCCCATCTCTACAAGGCCAAACATTCCGTACCGCTCGAGCTGTGTTGCCCACGGGAAAATAAAGACTGCTTCAACATCAAAGATGACGAACAACAGTGCGAAGACGTAATAGCGAATTTGGCTTTGAGACCAACCGTCACCAACTGGATCAACACCACTTTCGTAGGTAAGCAGTTTTTCCGCGTTGGGATTATTCGGCCGAATGAGTGCCGAAATACCAAGCAGCAAGCCGGCAACAAGAAAGGAGGCCAGTCCAAACCACACAACCGTGAGATAGGACCGTAAGAAGGGGGACATCACGTCCAAAACTACTACGGGGACTCACTATCGCCCCAACTTCGCGTTGGGTCAATGGTCAGTTATGCCATGTGCCTTTGTGCGATTTCTTCTAGAAACCATGCGACCAATTCATCGCATCGCGCCTCGGCATCGACGATCCGGGAACTGGTCTCTTGCATCAGTTCATCGGGGGTCATTTCGATGGCGGCTAATTCTTCGCTCCCCTGACCTGTCATCCACAATCGCACAATCGATTCGGACGCCTCGGGGTGGAATTGGAGGCCAAGTGCCCTGCCACAGATCATGGCTTGGGGCCCGACAGGGGAATCGGCCAGGGTTGTGGCCCCAGCCGGAACGCTGAAACGGTCATAGTGCCACTGCATCCAGGCGCCTCGGGTGAGGCAATCCGGGGTCGATTTGGCCGTCTCAGCCACCTGAAACACTTGGTACCAACCGATTTCAGGGGTTTTGGCCCGGGTCACTTCTCCCCCCAGGGTGACGGCTAACTGCTGGGCCCCAAAGCAAATTCCGAGGATCCCGATTCCCCTGGAGACGGCCTCGGCGAGCAAGGTCTGTTCTGCTCGAACTGGCTCGGCCACATGGTCCCAGTACGTGCTCCAATTGGAACCCATGGCTACAACTAGGTCAAAGCCATCAAGAGAAGGCCAATTCTGGTGATCTTCTCGAAGAAACTCGGTGAACGAGTATCCGCGTTGGCGCAAGGCACGACCAACGAATCCAGGATCAGCATCCTCACTATTAGCGATGAGTACAGCGCGCATGACCACTACGGTAGGGGCTGATGACTGCTATCCCAATTGATTCTGCCGTCATCGAAGCGGCTCGTCTTGCCGGATCAGGGGTTGTCAAGCGCACCCCCATCACCGAGTCAGCTGCATTGTCCGAACGGTACGGCGGAAACGTGGTGTTCAAGGCTGAGAACTTGCAGCGCACAGGGTCCTTCAAAATTCGCGGTGCCATGAGCAAACTTGCGTCGCTCGGGGATTCAGTGAAGAACGGCGTGGTGGCGGGCAGTGCCGGAAACCATGCACAAGCAATTGCATTTGCAGCACGACATCACAATGTTCCGTGTGAAATTTTTGTTCCGGCTGGTGCATCGTTGTCAAAGATGGAAGCAGTGCGTTCATACGGAGCAATTCTTAGCGAAGGTGGCGACACATTGTCTGACGCTGTCGCTGCAGCGCAACGACATGCAGATGCAACCGGAATGAATTTCTGTCATCCGTATGACGACCCCGTTGTTGTCGCCGGACAAGCAACTCTTGGTCTCGAGTTGTTAGAGGACATTTCAGATTTATCTCTGGTCATCATTCCACTAGGTGGAGGTGGATTGACTGGCGGCGTTGCAATGGCACTGAAAACATTCAACCCAAAAATTCGAGTTATTGGTGTTCAAGTGCGTGCGTGCGCACCATATGCCGGATCCCCTCCCCCTGATGGCCCAATCGTCACACTTGCAGATGGAATTGCAGTGAAGATGCCAGGCGCTTTCACGCGACCGCTCATTGAACGATATGTAGACGAAATTGTTGTTGTAGAAGAAGATCTCGTTGCTGACGCAATGGTTCTTTTGATGGACCGCGGCAAGCTCTACGTTGAAGGTGGCGGTGCGGTTGGTGTTTCCGCACTAATGAGTGGTCAAGTAAAGCCAGCACCAACAGGCACCACATGCGTAGTCCTGTCGGGAGGCAATGTTGACCTCGGTATTCTTCCTGGACTCATTCGTCGAAACGAAACAAAAGCTGGTCGCAGGCTTATCTTGTTCGTTCGTATCTCTGACAGACCAGGTGGACTTGCTCGGTTACTTACATTGTTCGCAGAAACAGGTGCCAACTTGGTTGAAGTAGAACACGTTCGTGAAGGCGTGAGTTTGCATGTTCGCGAAACTGGAGTTCAGGCTGTCTTGGAAGTACGTGGTCGTGATCATGCTGATGAAGTTCTCGCCGCAGTACGCAATGCCGGATACGAGGCCGACGAAGTAGAAGCGGGATGAGCAAGCCTCTGATTGCAATACCGGGGCGCATGAGTCCTGAAGCAACTGGACACCGCACGCCGGTTACAAGTTGTGGCCAAAACTATATTGATGCCATTCATCGTGCAGGAGGTTTACCTGTCCTTGTGCCTCCTACTAATGACATGACAATCGTTGCTGAAACAATCGCTCGCTGTGATGGAATGCTCATGATTGGTGGAGGCGATGTCAGCCCGTCTAAATACGGAGCGACTGAATGGGCGCGCTTATTTGGGGTCAATGAACTCGTTGATGATTTTGAGATTGCAGCGCTACATCGGGCTATGGAATGCGACATTCCGGTTCTTGCAGTCTGTCGCGGGCAACAAGTTTTGAATGTTGCTCTTGGTGGCACTCTTATTCAACATCTCAAGACAACACCAGATCACAGAGACACGATGCACGGCATTCAGGTTGTCACTGGGTCACGCTTGGCTCAAGCAATGGGAACTACTGAACCGCTTATTCACTCATTGCACCATCAAGCAATTGAGAAAGTTGCGCCAGGTCTTGTTGTTGTCGGTACACACCAGGACGGCACAATTGAAGCGGTTGAACATACAGGCTCAACATGGATTGTGGCAGTGCAGTGGCATCCAGAAGACACCGCGCGAGATGATCCATCACAACAGGGTTTGTTCAATACCCTGATTTCACACGCCAGCTGATTTAGAGAGGTGCAAAACGCGCAAGGCGCGTAGCTTGAAGCAGTAACTCTGGGAAGAAACCAACTATAAGAGTTGCAGCAACAGAGACAGCTATCACAACGACAACTGCTGGATCTACTGAGATCTCAGAATCTGATGCAGGCTCTTCGAGCCACATGCTGACTGCAATACGAAGGTACAAGTACGCACCAATAACAGCAGCCACCATGGCAGCAATTGCAAGTACGTACGAGTTTGCTTCTACAGATGATTTGATAACCGCAAATTTTGCAACGAAGCCAGCCGTCAATGGAACACCAGCTTGAGCGAAAAGTAGAACGGTGAACGCCAGCGCCAGCGCAGGGCGACGCTTCGCCAGACCCTTGAAGTCAGAGAGGTTCGTTTCTCCGTCGGTATTGCCGGACATTGCGAGAACAATTGCGAATGAACCCATTACCAACACGGTGTAGATGACTAGGTAGTTCATTGACGTTGCAATACCGTCTCCGCTCATCTGACCTGCGGCTTCTACTCCGACCAAAATGAAACCAGCGTGGCTAATTGACGAGTAGGCCAGCATGCGTTTTACGTTGGTCTGAACTACGGCCAATATCGAACCGGTAAATACGGTCAACATTGCGAGCGCCCATACAACTGGGCGCCAATCATCAGCACGCTGTTCAAGACCCACCATCAGAATTCGAAGTAATGCTGCAAACGCCGCAACTTTTCCGGCCGATGCCATAAACGCTGTTACCGGAGTTGGCGCTCCTTCGTATACATCGGGAGTCCACACATGGAACGGTGCTGCGGATACTTTGAATCCGAGGCCGACTAACAACAAGCCAATACCTACGAGCAACATCGCATCAGTATTAAGGATGGAGATGCTTGCCGAAAGTCCCGAGCCAATACCAGAGATTTTTGTACTGCTCGTTGCACCGAAGATCAGTGCAACTCCGTACAAGAAAAAGGCTGATGAGAAGCCGCCGAGAATGAAGTATTTCAATCCTGATTCCTGGCTCTGTTCACGATCACGATTGCTAGCCGCTAGTAGATACAACGACAGGCTCAAGATTTCAAGACCGAGGAACAACACAATGAGTTCATTGGAAGCCACCATTACTAATGCACCGATGCCGGAAGTTAGTAACAGTGCATATAGTTCTGGACCATCTGCATTCATTCGGATCAAATATGCCGACAACATAAGTGCCGCGAAAATTACAGAGATACAAATCGCGATGCTGGCCAGAACCGAGAATCTGTCAATGGCAATTACATCAGCAAAGAATGTCTGGCCCTTGACGTAATACAAGTCGTTCCACTTCACAACATTTGCAACGAGGGCTACAGCCGTGGAGATACCGGCCACCCATGCGTATCCACGGCGGGGCCAGTTTGGAACAAGCGAACCGACAAGGAGCAGGAAGCAAGTACCTGCCAACAACGAAAGAACGGGGATTAGTTCAACCCAAGGAATTGATGGGCCATCGAGTGTCGCTGCGAAAACCATCAGTGACCTTCTACCTTCGTTGTTTCAGGTGTCTTTACTTCAGGTGTGGTTGGTGCCTTGTAGTCACTGTGCGAAACCACATGCTCCATCAACTTGTCAATACTTGGTTCAATTCGTTCAAGCATTGGCTTTGGATATATCCCCGTGAATCCGATGATCCCAATAAACACTGCCAACAGTGCACCTTCGCGCAATGTCAACTCGGCAAAAGTTGAATTCGCCTCATCTGGTTCACCATGGAACACACGCTGGTATGCCCACAACAAATAGAGCGCAGCAAGAATGACACCTGTCGCAGCGACAATGGTCCACCACCGTGCGGATTGGAAAGAACCAATCAGAATCAGGAACTCTCCGGCAAAACCATTAAGTCCTGGAACACCAATTGAACTCAACATCACGATCATAAATGCTGCAGAGAATATTGGAGCAACAGATTGAATACCGCGCAACTCTGCGATTTCACGGGTGTGACGACGTTCGTAAATCATGCCGACCAACAAGAACAAAGCCCCAGTTGAAATACCATGGTTCACCATTTGCATCACACTGCCCGTAAGCGATTGTGATGTGATAGCAAAAATACCAAGGACAATAAATCCGAGGTGAGCAACCGAAGAATAGGCAACAAGTCGCTTTAGGTCAGTCTGCATTGTGGCTGCGATTGCACCATAGATAATTCCGATGACTGCAAGTGTTAGCAATACCGGCTTAGCCCATACCGCAGCTTCTGGGAACAAGTACAAACCAAATCGAAGGAATCCGTACGTTCCCATCTTTAGCAACACACCAGCCAAAATGACAGAGCCACCAGTAGGTGCTTGAGTGTGCGCATCAGGCAACCAGGTGTGTAGAGGGAAAATGGGCACCTTCACAGCAAATGCAATCGCAAATGACACGAACAACCAACGACCGGTATTGGTAGCAAAACTTGCTTGCTCAGCAAGAGTCACCAAGTCAAAGGTGAGGTATCCGATATCACGGCGCGCGAGGACTGCGGTAGCAATGATGCCGACCAACATGAACGCCGAACCAAGCATCGTGTACAAAAAGAACTTGGTGGCTGCGTAGACACGCTTGTCGTATCCCCATCCACCAATGAGGAAATACATCGGCACAAGAACAATTTCAAAGAAGATAAAGAACAAGAAGAGATCAAGGCTGAGGAAACTTCCCATCACGCCAGCTTCAAGCAACAACAACCAAGCCAAGTAGCGCTTGTGATCATGATGTGGATCAATACCAAGAATCACTAGTGGGAACAGAATTCCGGTGAGCACCACAAGGAATAAGGAAACACCGTCAACACCGAGATGCCATGAGATTCCCCACGACGTCACCCAATCATGTTGAGAAACAAACTGGAAACCAGAATCATCAGACTGGAAAGAAGCCAACAGCCAAATTGACATGCCGCCAACACCCACGCTGAAAATCATCGCGATCAGCTTCACGTACTCGAGGTGTTTATTACTGATAACAGTGATCAGAATTGCACCAAGAATTGGCAACAACACAAGAGCCGACAGAATTGGGAATGAAGCGTTCATTAGAGAATTCCTCTCAGAAGGAACCAAGCGAGAAGCACTACTGCGCCAAGACCGATAACAAATGCATACGAGCGCACAAGTCCACTCTGCATTTTGCGCAAGAGACCACTAGCAGCACGAACTTCAGAACCAATTCCATTCACTGCGCCATCAACAACTTTGGCATCGAACGTTGCAATACCGCCAAAGGCTGCTCGTCCTGGACCACCGACTATCGCAGATACAGCAGAGTCGTAACGCCATGCATCGGCAAGAATTTTTGGTTCAATGATTTTGAACTTGCCCTTGGCATACACCGCTATTGCAGCGACAACTCCAGATACAGCAATAAGAATTGCGAGTGCTAACAACAGCCACTTGTTGCTGTACGCCCAAGTGCCAGAGATCGACACCTCTGAATGGTGAATCACTGGTTCTAGCCAATGTTCAAGGAAATGTGTGCTCTTTGAGAACGGCAACTGCATTGCTCCACCAACAATTGACAAACCGGCAAGGATGACGAGTGGTGTCACCATTGTCCATGGACTTTCATGCGGCGTGTGATCACCATGCGCACCATTTTCTTCTGCATGGTCATTCCAACGTGCTTCACCAAAGAACACCATGATGACTTGGCGAGTCATGTAGTAAGCGGTCAAGAGTGCAGTGATAACTCCGATGAGCCAGAGAAGACGATTGTTTGCGAATGCATAGAGAAGGACTTCATCCTTTGACCAGAAACCTGCGAAAGGTGGGATACCAGCAATGGCCAACCAACCAATAATGAAGGTGAACCCGGTGATGGGCATCAACTTGCGAAGGGCACCCATCTTGCGCATGTCTTGTTCATGATGCATGCCATGAATGACAGAGCCTGAACCAAGGAACAAGAGAGCCTTGAAGAACGCGTGAGTCACCATGTGGAAAATTGCTGCAACATAGGCACCAGAACCGATGGCGAGGAACATGAAGCCAAGTTGTGAGACGGTGGAATATGCCAAGACTTTTTTGATGTCCGTTTGAGCGACTGCAATCGTGGCTGCAAAAAGTGCAGTAAGAGCACCAACAGTTGCAATCACATCACCTGCCCACGGATACGACGCGTGAAGAACTGGTGCCATTCGCGTCAGCAGGAAAACTCCAGACGTCACCATGGTGGCCGCGTGAATAAGAGCTGAAACCGGAGTAGGGCCTTCCATCGCATCGGGTAGCCAGATGTACAGCGGCAACTGAGCGCTCTTTCCGCATGCACCAACGAACAACATCATTGCTATTCCGGTTGCGGTGACAGCAGCGAGTTTTCCACCCTCTGCAGCAGCGTTGATACCTGCATATGACAATGTGCCGACCGCAGAGAATGCGAGGAACATGGCGACCATCATTCCCCAGTCACCGACTCTGTTAGTCACAAATGCTTTCTTTCCGGCAGTTGCTGCAGAATCACGCGTGTGCCAGAACGAGATGAGGAAGTACGAGCATGCGCCCACCCCTTCCCAACCAAGGAACGTAACGAGAAGGTTCTCACCAAGCACCAGCATCAACATCGAGAAAACAAAAAGGTTCAGATACAGGAAGAACTTCGAGAACTTCGGATCACCATGCATGTAGCCAATTGAGTACAAGTGAATAAGAGATCCGATTCCGGTAACGAAAAGAGCCATTGTGATGCTTAATGGGTCAGCCAAAAGTGCCATATCGACTTGTAACGACCCGACTGGCAACCATGAGAACAATGTGACGACATGATGACGCTCTTCTGCAGTGCGAGACAAAAGGTCGAAGTACACCCCGACCACTACTAGAAATGACGAAGCAGTCATTAGCGTCGCAAGTATTCCGGCACCAGGTTCGCCAAGAATTCGGCCAAATAGAAGAATCAATAAAAAGCCAGCTAGTGGCAACGCAGGAATAAGCCAAACAAGTTCCAACATGGCAGCTACCCCTTCAGTCCTGACATGTCGTCAACTGTCAAAGTAGTGCGTCGTCGCATGATGGAAACGATGATGCCAAGGCCTACAACGACTTCAGCGGCAGCGACCACGAGAACGAAAAACACCACAACTTGTCCGTCGATGTTGGCAATTTGGCTGGACAAGGCAACAAAGGAGAGGTTCACAGCATTCAACATCAATTCAATGCACATGAACATAATGAGAGGGTTGCGACGAACCATGACACCGATGGTGCCGATACCAAACAACACTGCCGACAGTACGAGATACCAGGTTGAGGTTGGCTCTGCGAGAGAAAACATGACACTCATTTCCCAGTCCCTACAGACTTGGTTTTACGTGCCATCACTACGGTGCCGATAACTGCAACTAGCAACAACACTGACGTGAGTTCGAAGGCAAAGACGTTGTCACTGAAAATCACTCGGGCAAGTTGGCGAATGTTTGCATCAGGAGATTCAAGCGTGGTCTCATTGACGCCTTCGCCCGATGGTCCGAGCCCAGTCCGAGACGAAACAATTGCTGCAATAACGATGGCACTGATACCCACACCAATAATCAGAGCAAGAGGCCGTTGGTTGGTGATGGGTTCAACACTGAGATCTTCTGCCGTATCGACGCCGAGCAACATAATCACGAACAAGAACAAAACGACAATTGCCCCTGCGTACACAATGACTTGCACTGCTGCCAAGAAATGCGCATTGTGCGACACAAACATGACGGCAATACCAAACAGAGTAAGAACAAGACTCATGGCTGCGTGCACTGGGTTAGACCGAGTCACAACTCCTAATGCACCGACAAGCACCATTGCTGCAGCAACTACAAAAACAAAGAGTTCCATCAGTTTTCCAACTCAGATTCATCACTGATGTTTTGAGTGGGCTCCGCAGGACGAACGCCGTAACCAAGTTCTCCACCCCAAGAAACAACTCCAACAAAATCCTCACTACCGGCAGACGCCGTGGCGCGCATCCAACCAGAAGTGTTCTGGTCTTCGCCAGGTCGCCAGTCTTCCCATGGAAGATGTTGAGGCATGCCTTGGTTGTCGACTAGCAATTCAGATTTCGTATAAATAGCGTCTTGGCGATTAGTAAATGAGAATTCAAACAATTTGGTTTCTGTAATTGCTTCTGTTGGGCACGCTTCAACGCACAAATCACAATGGATGCAACGCAAGTAGTTGATTTCGTACATGAAACCGAATCGCTCACCTGGTGACGTTGGATTGTCGGGATTGTTGTCGGCTCCACGCACGTAAATGCACTTTGCAGGACACACACCGGCGCACAGTTCACACCCGATGCACTTTTCCATTCCGTCTTCGTAACGATTCAATACGTGACGGCCATGCATGCGCTCTGGCTTATCGATCTTTTCGTCTTTAACGTCGTTGTTCTTACGACGAAATAAGCGACCACCTGAATATTCAGTCGTGACCTTGTTACGTGCGCCATGCTGACGCATGGTGACAAGAAATCCTCCGAAGTAGCCCATTAGAAGCTCGCTCCATCCTTCTCACGATTAACGCGACTGACATGTTGTGCGGCAAGCAATAACCCGTAGCCAGCAATCAGAACAAGCGCGGTTACTAGGGTGACCACAATTTGATCCCACCCGGCATCTCTACCTACTCGCTGTGCGGCAAGAAGCATGAACCAAGCAAGCGAGCCAGGTATCAGAATCTTCCAACCCAAGTCCATGAGTTGGTCGTACCGGAAACGAGGAAGAGTGGCGCGGAACCATACATATACATATAGGAACACGAGCACCTTGAGAAGAAGCCAGATAGTTCCCTCAATTGCATTCGGAATAAACGGAATATCCAAAGTGGTATTTCCGATAGCGATTGGCTGAGGACCACCAAAAAACAGGGTCACAATCAGTGCTGACATTGTGACTGTGTTCATGAATTCAGCCAAGAAAAACAAAGCAAACCGAATTGACGAATACTCAGTGTTGAATCCGCCAACAAGTTCTTGTTCGGCTTCCACCAGGTCAAACGGTGGTCGATTCAATTCGGCAGTAGCAGCGATGAGGAAGATGACAAACGGTACGAAACCAGTTGCCACTATGTTCCAGTTTCCAATCGACGATTGCATGTTGACAATGCCAGCGGTTGACAGAGTGCCAGACACCAACAGGACTGCACCAAGAGACAAGCCAAGAGCAGCTTCATAAGAAACCATCTGCGCCGATGCGCGAACAGAACCGAGCAATGGATACTTAGAACCACTCGACCAGCCAGCCAACATGATTCCGTACACAGCAATTGATGAAATTGCTAAAGCGAACAACACTCCGACAGGAGGGTCAGCTAATTGCAAACGAGTCTGATGTCCGAACAAGGTGACAAGGCCACCCTTGCCATCACGGAAATCTCCACCAAGCGGAATGATTGCAAAAGCGAGAAACGCTGGAACCAATGCAAGGTACGGTGCCAAGCGGAACATGAACCGGTCAGAACGTTCTGGGATGAGGTCTTCTTTGAAGAACAACTTGATTCCGTCAGCCAAGGTTTGCAAAATTCCCCACGGGCCAGCTTTGTTTGGGCCAACTCGATTCTGCATACCAGCAATAACTTTGCGCTCGAACCACACCATCAGCATTGTTGCGACCAAGCCGACAACAAATACCAAAAGCACTTTTACAAGGACTATGAGCAGCGGCGTCCAAAGAACGTTGCCTTCCAGAAGAGGATCGATAGCGAAAATTACTGCGCTCACATGGACTCAATTCTGACGTCAATGATTGATTCATTACGGCGAACGAGTTCACGCACGTCTGCACCGATTTGATTAAATGGCACCCACGCTGTTCCGCGGGGTATTGAAGACGATGCACTGACTGGAAGAACGATTGAACTGTGCGAGTTTGAAACTCGTACATTTGTTCCTTCAGCAGCACCTACGCGATCAAGATCAAGAGGGTGAATAAACACATTCGCTTCAGTAGCCAAATTCTCAAGAGATGGGCTGGTTATTGTGCCAATGGCGCGGTCAAACAACTTGCGACTGAGATCGAGGCGGAACTCGTACGAGTTACGAGGTGCAGCAACGCTGGTTGCAGTTGGCGCAGAACTTGGTGGAGTGACAGAAACGACGACCCCATCTCGCTTGATTGCTACTGCAGTAGTGGTGCTTCCAAAACCAGGAACTGCGGAAGACATTGCATTCTGAATGTCTGACAAAGTGGTGAAGTTTGATTCATGTCCGAGAAGAGTCAATAGTTCGACTGCAATCATCCAGTCAGCTCGTGAAGTTCCGTGTGGAGTGATCTTCTGAACCACCGAAGTAACACGACCCTCGAGGTTCATCGTGGTGCCGTCTTTCTCGCCATAGGCAGCTGCAGGCAATACAACATCTGCGTGTGATGCACTAGCTGTAAGAAAGGTATCGATAGCAACCACAAACTTTGCTCCGGCAATTCCTCGACGAGCAAGATCAACGTCTGCAACATCAGACAGCGGGTCGGCGCCGAGAAGAATGAGGCAATCAACATTGCCTCTCGCTGAGGCTTCAAGAATTGTTGCAGCATCATTGCCGTTGCGTGGGGCTAGCCCAAGCGACAGTGCACCACGGACATTGCCGCGACGCAATACGGGCAGCACAGTCGCTGACGGAGCAATTGCGACAACAGCAGCAATTGCGTCCATTGTGTGAGATGCAGACTCTGCAAGGTTTGGACGACCAGCAACAACTACTACTGGGCCAGATGCAAGTTGTGTAGAGATGTCTGCTTGTGCCATGAGCGCTGGGATAGCTGAAGCAGCGGTTCCCGACTCAGCACGGATTGACTTCCATGCGTACTTTGTAAGTCCTGTTTCATGAGATGAAATCTCAATGAGGCGAATTCTTTTCTTCTGCACTGCATCGCGAAGACGCAGATACAACACTGGAAGTTCTTCCTTGATGTCCGGAGCCAAAAGAACCACAGTGCCACCAGCACATGCAGAATCGATTGTTGCTTGTGGATACGCGAACACTGATGCGGGAAGTCCATCGTCTAGTTGAGCATCACGCATTGTGATTCCGGCTGCGTCAGCAAGAGCGCCCCACATAAATGCATCTTCATTGGTTCCGCGAGCGCCGCCGAGAATTGCTACCGAGCCTTCGCGCGAATGACGAATCACACGAGCAACTGATTCAAGCGCATCAGACCACGATGATGCAGCAAAAGAATCACCAGACTTGATCTGTGGAGATGAGAGACGGTCGTCTGAGTTCGTTGACTGGAAGTTGAAACGGCCTTTGTCGCACAACCAACCCCAGTTCACTGGATCACTATCGACACCTTGGTAACGCAGTAATTCATCACGGCTCGACTGAACAACAGTGCGACAGCCAACAGAGCATGTTGTGCATGTGCTTTCGCGTTGTTCAAGGTCCCACGGACGAGCCTTGAATCGGTACGGCGACGCAGTGAGTGCACCCACTGGGCAAATTTGCACGGTGTTGCCAGAAAAGTAAGAAGCAAATGGTTCATCGGGAAACGTCATTACTTGAGTGTTATTTCCACGCTGAGTGAAACTGATGAGAGGGTCACCCGCTACTTCATCAGCAAAACGTGTGCATCGATCGCACAAGATGCAGCGCTCACGATCAAGAAATACCAAGTCACTAATTGCAATTGGCTTTTCATAGTGACGCTTCTCTTCAACAAAGCGACTCTCGCCAGCGCCATGACTAAAAGCCTGGTCTTGCAACGGGCACTCCCCACCCTTGTCGCATACTGGGCAGTCAAGCGGGTGATTCGCAAGCAGTAGTTCAATCATGCCTTCTTGTGCACGCTTTACTTGTGGCGTATCTGTGCGCACCACTTGCCCATCGGCAACAGGAGTCATGCAACTAACAACCATCATTGGGCCCCGAGGACCTTCAACTTCAACCATGCATTGACGACACATGCCAACAGAACTCATACGTGGGTGGTAACAAAAACGAGGAATGTACTCATCAACGCTGTCAGCGGCCGCAATGATGAGATCACCTTTACGTGCTGCAACCGTGCGGCCATTAATGGTGATCGATACTGCGTTCGGATCTTGTGGCGGCATGTCGTTTGTATCGGTGGTGTCAATAGTGGTCATTCTGAAACCGCCGTTACTTTGATCATGGTGCGCTTCACAATGCGCGCTTCGAATTCACTGCGGAACAATGTGAGAGCGGAGTGAACAGGCGCATACGCAGATGGCCCCACGAAACAGATTGTGTTCATGCGATACGGGAATGGCACAGCGGCGATTCCGAGTTTCTCATTTGATGCATGAGGGAATGAACCAGGACAAATTGATTCACCGACTTCAAAAATCTGTTCAAGGTCAGCATCTGTGCCTTTGCCATCAACTACACGAGACAAAATGCGTTCAAGCCATGTTCCGCCTTCGCGACATGGTGTGCATTTGCCACATGATTCATGCGCATAGAAACGGGTAAGAGTTAATGCGGCGCGTGGAATATCTGTGGTTGAGTCCATCACCATGATTGCGCCAGAACCAAGCATTGAACCTGCAGGCCCAACTTGACTTGCTTCAAATGGAAGATCTAGTTGATCAGGAGTGAACCATGGAGCAGAACCACCACCAGGTACAAAAGCTTTGAGATCATTGCCGTTACGAATGCCTTGGCAGAACTCGGCTCCGTACAAGAGGTCACGGAATGTTGTGATGCCATTAATGATTTCAAATACACCAGGGCGATTCACGTGGCCAGAAACTGCGACCATTCGTGTTCCTGGTGAAGTTGCTGTACCAATTGCTGTGTACGCAGCAGCACCGTTGTTCAACAACCATGGAAGGTTGGCAAGAGTCTCAACGTTGTTGACAATTGTTGGTTGTCCGTACAAGCCGTTTGCTGCAGGGAAATATGGAGGCTTCAAGCGGGGCATACCGCGATTGCCTTCAAGACTTTCAATAAGAGCTGTCTCTTCGCCCACCACATAGGCACCTGCACCCCAATGAAGAACGATGTCGAGTGAGAACTTTGAACCAAGAATGTTCTTGCCGATGTAGCCGGCTGCGTATGCCTCGTTCAGGGCAGCTGCTACTCGTTCTTGAGCAAGCGCCATTTCGCCACGTATATATAGGAAGCATTGTGACAAGCCAGCTGCATACGAAGCAATGAGACAACCTTCAATAAGTTGATGAGGGTCGCGTTCCATTAACAGGCGGTCTTTGTATGTGCCTGGTTCACTTTCGTCACCATTAACTACGAGATACCGAGGCCAAACACCTTGTGGCATTAGTCCCCATTTATTGCCCGCAGGGAAACCAGCACCACCACGGCCAAGAACGGTGGCGTTCTTTACTTCGTCATGAATTTCACTGGCAGGGCGAGCGAGTGCTGAACGCAAACCTTTATAGCCATCAGTGGCTAGGTAGCGCTCGAGGGTGTACGAGTCTTCGTATTGAAAACGTGATGTCACTACTTGAGGACGATCACCGGCATAAAAGCCAGGTGCATGTTTCCAGGTACCGCCGGTCATAGCGCCGCCTTTCCATCAAGCCACACGGGATTTTCAGTCACTAACTCTGGTGCCACAGCGCCAACGCCGCGCTCTGCAGGAATGTGCTGACGTACAGAAGCGACAACACCGTGAGCAGGAATTTCTGATGACAATGTTCCGGCTGACAAATCATCAATGAGTGTGTCGAGTTGATCTGGTGTAACGCGATAGCGATAGCGATAGTTCACTTGCAAGCACGGAGCTTCGGTGCATGCGGCCTGGCACTCAGCTCGTTCAAGAGTGAATTTCCCATCTGCAGTAGTGGAACCCATCTTGATACCAAGGCGCTCTTCTGCATGGTGCATCAGTTCTTCTGCACCCATCAATGCACACGACATAGTGCCGCAGATATTGATGAGGTACTTGCCCACTGGTTCGAATTTGAACATCTCATAGAACGACGCTGTTCCGAACACTTCAGCTGACGATGCTCCGACTAATTCACCAATGTGTGACATAGCTTCGTTGGTGACATATCCGTCTTGTTCCTGCGCCAAGTGCAACAACGGAATAGTTGCTGAACGGGCCTTTGGGTAACGACCAATGATTTCTCGAGCAAGGCGAATGTTTTCTTCTGTTAGCCGAGCCATTATCGATCAACCTCCCCGAGTACCGGATCAACTGATGAAATAACTGCAACAGCATCAGCAACAAGCCCACCACGCATCATGTGCGGCATAGTTTGAATGTTCACGAATGACGGCGCACGAACATGCATGCGATAAGGATTCGATGAACCATCGCTGATGATGTAACAACCAATTTCGCCGCGTGGACTTTCGATAGCTACGTACACTTCGCCCTCTGGCACTTTGAAGCCTTCGGTAAAGATTTTGAAGTGGTGAATCAGTGCTTCCATTGATTCATCAATACGTGCACGAGGCGGAGGCGTAACTTTCTTGTTCTGAATACGGAAGTCACCAGAGGGCATATTCTCAAGAACTTGGTACACAATGCGCATTGATTCGCGAATTTCGTTGAATCGAATTGAGTAACGGTCATAGGCATCGCCGTACTGACCAACAATGACATCGAACTCCATTTTGTCGTAATGCAGATACGGCATGTCACGACGAAGGTCCCATGCAACACCGGTTGAACGAAGAATTGGTCCGGTTGCACCAAGAGCGATTGCTTCTTGCGCTGTAATGACGCCAACACCTTGGAGACGCTCACGCCAAATTGGTTGACCAGTCATCAAGATGTCGTATTCCTCAAGTCGCGAAGGCAATCCTTCAAGAATTGCAAGAACATCATCACGCCAACCTGCTGGCAAGTCCGCTGCAAGACCACCAGGACGAATGAAGTTGTGATTCATACGAAGGCCTGTGACCTTTTGGAAAAAGCGCAAAACTTCTTCACGTTCGCGCCATCCGTACAACATCATGGAGACTGCACCGAGGTCCATACCGTTGGTGGCAAGGAACAATAGATGGCTGCTCATGCGATTCAATTCTGAAAGCAACATGCGCATCCATACAGCACGTTCTGGGATATCGCCATCGATACCTAGCAACTTTTCGACTGCCATTGAGAAAACAAGTTCGTTGTTCAACGGCGACAAATAATCCATACGGGTGACGTTGGTTCCGCCCTGCATGTATGTCAGTGCCTCGCCAGTTTTTTCCATGCCAGTGTGCAAATAACCAATGATTGGTTTGCAACGCAAAACTGTTTCACCCTGAAGTTCAAGCATGAGACGCAGAACACCGTGAGTACTTGGGTGTTGTGGCCCCATGTTGATGATCATGGTTTGATCTTCAGGAGCGTCGGTTTCTACTTCGGCGAGCAATGCAGCTTCAGCTTCGCTGAGACGCAATACAGACCCGACTTCACGGAGCAATTCTTTCGCTGTGAGTTCACTACGTGACAGTAGTTCTTGTCCGCCTTCTGCGGTCCCTGCAGAAATGATGGTCATGAGTGAGCACCTTTGAACTGCACAGGAATAGAACCCTGGCTGTAGTCCTTACGTAACGGGTGACCGTCCCAGTCTTCTGGCATCAGGATTCGCGTCATGTCAGGATGACCGGTAAAGACAATTCCGAACATGTCGAAGGTTTCACGTTCGTGAGCTTCTGTGCCTGGGTGAATATCAAACAATGTTGGAACAGTGGCGTCATCTGCTGGAACCTGAACTCGTACTCGAATTCTCTTGCGTTGCGACAAGGATAATAAGTTCACTACTAGTTCAAAACGCTCTGGTTGAATTCCGAAACCAATTGTGCGCTGTGGCATTGCAAGGTAATCAGCCCCGGTGAGATCGACGCACATCTCGTACCCTTCGTCGGCGAGAGCCTTGATTACCGAAACATACTGATCGCGCGAGGCATGAAGTACTCGCTGCCCATGAGAATCTTGCACAGGGCAACCATGCTGAGTCTCTACAGCATTCTCCATTGGGTCTACTGCGTCACTCATGATTACTTCGTACCAATGGTGACAGAAGTATGCGCTGCGAGTTCAGATGAAAGTTCAACACCGGCCCCGCCATTGTTAGCAACGCGGCGACGCATGATTTCTCCGTCTTCAATCAACTGATGCAAGGTTTCAATTGCATGAATAAGAGTTTCAGGAGTCGGTGGACAGCCGGGTGCATAGACGTCAACAGGAACGATCTGGTCAACACCTTGCACAATTGCATAGTTGTTAAACATGCCGCCACTTGATGCACATACGCCCATTGAGATGACCCATTTGGGTTCCATCATCTGGTCGTACACCTGACGAAGTACTGGTGCCATCTTCTGACTAACTCGACCAGCAACGATCATGATGTCTGCTTGGCGAGGAGACGCGCGGAACACTTCCATTCCGAATCGCGAAAGATCGTAATGCGATGCACCAGTTCCCATCATTTCAATTGCACAACATGCAAGACCAAACGAGGCTCCCCAGCTTGAACGCGAGCGTGCCCACTTCACCAAGTCTTCGATACGTGCAGTAACGAAGTTGTGGTCCATGCCCCCGAGACCGTCGTCAGCGATGTTTTGGACAACACCCATTAGGCAGCTCTGCCTTCAGAACCAACAACTCGCACAGAACTAGTTGTAGTGAAACCAAGTGACTCTTGAGTCTCAAGCTTCCCTGCGCGCTGGATTGGACCCCAATCAAGGGCACCACGCGCAATCATGTAGACAAATGCAACGAAGAACACCGCACTGAATGAAACCATTTCTAGGAATCCGTACACGCCGAGAAACTCGCGCTCAACTGCATACGGGTAGGCGAAAATGATTTCAATGTCAAACATGATGAACAACATTGCGACAACAAAGAAACTGACAGGAAACCGCTCGGGCGGTTCACGACTTGGAACGATTCCACATTCGTACGGCGCTTCTTTTGCAGAGTTAGGACGATTAGGTGCAAGTAACTTCGAAGCGAGAAGACTGATGACAGCAAACAAAATTGCCAGCACAGTCAACGCAACTATCGGAAGGTACTGGCCCATGATCTAGGCCACCGAAGATTTGAGTGCAAGATTCCTGCGCAACAATGCTTCGCGGCGGTGCAAGAGCCAACACAACAAGAAAAAGATCAGTCCTGAACCAAAGCCGATGAGGAATGCCGGGCGACGCTTTGCACCCAAATCACGAATCATCACTACGTAGCGGTGAGGCTGAGCTTCATCAATCTGGGCACGAGCAGGTGCGCGACCAGGTTCTGCACGCTGAGGAACTAGCGGTGCAATTTCTACAATTGCATACCTCGGTTTGTGCTTGAACGCCAAGAAGTCAAGAGAGTCTCCGAGTTTCGGAAACCGCTCGCCGCCCTTGTCATACACAGCAACTGCTACATATTCTCCGGCTGCTAATTCTTTTGCTTCATTCTGAATGATTTCATCAGCTGAGGCGACTGCCTGGCCACGCTGCGGATTAGATTCCGCAAGAGATTCCCATCCTTCAGCCACTAGTTGATCAGAAATCTTTTTTGCTGCAGCGACAGAACCAAGACCCTTGAGGTCACTTGAGCCCTCCACAATTTCTGTTCGGTTCAGAAGTGCTCCATCACGAACAATGGTGATTGGTTCACTCGGATGCCATGTCGGCTCTGGTCCTTTTAATCCGATTCCGTAGATCGCCCAAACTATGGCCATCGACATCATCCATCCGGCAAGTCCAGTCAGAGCCACCAAAAAACCAAGGCGTGCGCCGAGGTTTGTGCCCAAGATGAGATACGTAGAACCCATCAAAACCACAACGCTGATGATGACGATGATCCATCCGCGGATCTCTGGTTCCCAACTGACTGCAAGTAGCGCTGACAACATCACAAACTCCGAACGTATTCCACGATCAACTTCAGTTGTTCGTCTGTGTACACCTGGCCAAAGGCTGGCATTCGACCGCCTCCTTGACCTTGTTCTCCGTAACGCTTGCCTAATTCTGAGCCGTTACTAATAAACGCGATCATGTCTGCCTGATTCGGGAACTGGCGAACTGAAGAACCACCTGTGAGGTTGGGCCCAAAAGCTCCGCCGCCGGTTGCTTGCGGATCGTCGTACGACCATCCCGTTGTATGGCAACGGGCGCATGAGTACGCGCCCGAATTAAGACTGAGATTGAAAAGTGCCTCACCAATAGTTGCGTGGGCACCACTATCTACTTGACGCTGTGCTTCGGCCATAATCGCTTTGTTTTCTGCTTCAGGCAATTCTCCGTCAACACATGTTGGGTTGAACGGGCCTCGTGTCTCCACGCAGTTATCTTGCGGGATCTGAATTGATTTCACATATTCAAGAACTGTGGTGACATTCTGATCAGTCAGTGGACCACCACCAATGATTCCCCAAGCAGACATTGGTGAGAACGGACGACCATAGTTCAAGATGAAGCGGAATTCATCGTCTGAGTAGCGATACATCACTGTGTTTAAAGCTGGCGCTTTCCATGACACTGACTTCACTTCACCAGTTTTTGGATCAGTAATTGCATATTCGGCAACGCCACCGGTTGCTTTCATACCGCCGTGACAACCTGCGCAGTTAAACCCACCGTCAGCAGTAGGAGCAAAAATCTCTGCTCCCCATTTGGTGAAACGCTTTTCGAAACCGAATTCCGCGCCGGCTGTGCGACCAGGCTCAAGGACCCAGTAGAGAGGCAAAGAAATTGTGATGATGACGAGGAACAAAAGACCCAGAATTTGAACACGCTCGAGACGCGGCCCTTCGAGAACTTCATCGTCGTAATAGGGCTTGCGGTTAGCAGCAAGTTTTTGTTCTGACCCAATTTCGCTACGCGATGACCGAATGTTAGAAAAGGCGTAGAACGCCCATCCCGCAAGCGAGATGAGAAGAATTATCCAAGCAATGGAGGTACTAGTTGATGCAATCATGTTTAGTGTCCTCCGCCGACACAGTGTGGTCCTTCAGCTTCTTGACCAGTGGTGTTGATTCCAATTGATGGTCCAGCAAACACTGCTCCGGTATCAATCATGAGAACACCATTGGTAATGCCTACGCCGAAACGGTCCATTCCACGAGGAGCTGGTCCTCCCTTTTTTTCACCAACACGGTTGTAGGTAGATCCGTGACATGGGCATTCAAACCACTGCGAGCTCTTGCACTCAGGAACTCGACAGCCAAGGTGAGGACACTTTTGATACAGCGCAACAATGCCCGCTTGCATTCCAGTAAACACAGGAGCCTGACCGCTGTAAACAGCTTGGCCTTTGCCGAGAGCATCTTTTGGATACTCGGTCACCCAAGCGCGTGCTTCCGCCAAATACAAGAAACCCTTGTTCTGACGAATCAATTGAATGACGTCGTCAACTTTTCCTGCATTGATTTTGGAACCAAATCCGCCTTCGGCACCTTTCCAGAGAAAGCCAACTACTGAAGCTCCGAATGCACCAACGCTGACAGACAGCAAGGTAACAGTTGCACGGTTAAAGAACATGCGGCGTGAGACGCCCAGTGCTTCTTCATCGGGTGCAACCCACGGAGCTACTTCAACAGGTGCTGCTTTGACAAGTGATGTCGAACGAACAGAAGCTTGAGCTTCTACTTCGCGCCCGGTCGGTGCGGCGTCTGAAATGTTTGCCTTTGTGTTGCGAGAACGAGTCTCGCGAGACAGTGCGCCTGCGCCGCGAACTTCAGAAGTACGTGACGTTGTAAGAACAACAATCAGACCAAAGATGATCGCTGCGATGACAACGATTGCGATGACAATTCCGGTGCTCATGACTTTTCGTTCCTTGCTTCAGCGTTGTTACGTCGAATGTTGTTGGGGGTATTCATTGTCTTCATCACAATTCAAAGAAGATTCCGTCACGCCATGGGAAGATGAAGTTGAAACCAGGGCCGCGGAAGAATGAACCAATGATCACGAGTACTGCCCAGAACATCAGGAACAAGGTGAACATTGATGTCATCCACTTGCGATCTTCTGGTCTGTTCGAAGGATTCTTGTCAACGAATGGCGCCAAGATAAGAACAACAAGGCCCATTCCTGGAAGCGTTACGCCAGCAACCAGTGGGTGGAACATGGTGAGAAGTTCCTGCAATCCGAGGAAGTACCAAGGAGCCTTTGATGGGTTCGGGGTTTTGTTGAAGTCCGCTGCATGCATCAGTGGTGCGTTTACAACCCACGAGAAGACGAACAAAAATGCAGTGCATGCGAGTGCTGCAACAAATTCGACTGCCAACAAGTGAGGCCACGTATGAACTTTGTCTACTGGTGCTGCTTTAGTTTCTTGAATAGAACCAGATTTAACAACGGTCAATAAACGTTGTGTGTGTCCACCAGGACCAGCGCCAACTGGTAATCCAGCTGAAGGCGCTGCAGTCACAACTGCTGAGGCTTTTTCTGCCACTGCTACCGCGCCACCGTCTCCGCGAGCAGCTTTGCTGCGCTCGAGTAAGTGGTCAGGTATGCGTGAGTCACCAGCGTCGGCTGATGGTGCAGCGGCATCATCAGCCGCCTTGTCACGAGCAGCTTTTGCTCGCTTTAGAAGATGTTCAGGTATTTCAGTCATTACATGTCCTCTCGATCACAAAGGTCCAGAAATTCCGCCGTCTTTACGAACACGCCAGAAGTGAATGGCCATAAAGATAACGATGACGAATGGAAGCAGTAGTACGTGCAATACGTACCAACGAAGCAATGTTTCGGAACCAATTTCAACTCCACCTAGCAGTACGAATCGCACTTGCGATCCGAACACTGGTGTGTAACCCATCATGTTGGTACCAACGGTTACAGCCCATAGAGCTAACTGGTCCCACGGCAACAAGTAACCCGTGAATGAAAGGAGCAAGGTGAGCGTCAACAACACAACACCAATAACCCAGTTGAATTCACGAGGAGCTTTGTATGCACCGTGGTAAAAAACGCGAGACATGTGAAGGAATGTTGAGAGCACCATGAGGTGTGCTCCCCATCGGTGCATGTTTCGAACAAGAAGACCGAACGTCACAGAAGTCTGCAACGTTTGAATGTCTTGCCACGCTGCAGCACCTGTTGGGCGGTAGAAGAACATCAAGAAAATGCCCGTAACTGTTAGCAAAATGAACAAGAAGAAACTAAGACCACCAAGGCACAGCGTGTAACTAACCTTGACCGCGTGACGCTTTACCTTGACTGGGTGCAAGTGATAGAGCACCGAGTTCATGATGACGTACGAGCGGTTACGCGGACTGTCTGTGTAACCCTTACGGAAGATTGAACCAGGACGGAAAATTGCATTCCATGCCTGACTTCCCTGCATTTGATTGCCTAATTTGGCTGCCCGCTCTTTGAGAGTTGGACGTGGATTGTCAAGAACTTTTGCCATGGGCCTTTACCTCAGAGTCGCATTCCATAGCCGTAGCCATGGTTATTGGTTCGAATATGACTATCGCCATCTGGATCTGGTGCGCCAACTTTGCCCAAGATGATTACTCCTGTTGGGCAACGGTCGACACAGAGTGCGCAACGAGTGCACACATCATCGTCAATGATGAAGAGAACGTTGTCAGACGGATCTGAACCGGGCATTTCGGTGTCTTGTGCCTCTGAGATTGCATCGGGCGTCACCATGTGGATGCACTTCCACGGACAGATATCTACGCAACCTTCACACATGATGCATTCACTTTGATCAATATGAATGAACTGCTTTGGTTTGACAGCCTTGCCGAGGTAATCAGCATCCACCTCAACGAGTTGATACTCAGTTGACCATTCGGGCATTGGTGGGTTTGCGTCTGTACGTGCCATGGGTTTTTAGCTCTTCTTCACCAAAGGACGACCGTAGGTTGATACTTCGATCTCTTTCGCGCCACGCTCTCCGCGCTTCTGCCACCAAACAAACAGAAAAATCATGAGAGCAATGAAATACACATGGATAACGATGGTCAGGACGTCGCGCACAGCTTCATAACTAATAGTCATCGGGAAATTTCCGCCAAAAGCCTTTGGCTTCAAGATGTCAAAAGGCCCAAGCAGCAATTTGTCTTTACGCCAACCGAGGTCTTTGTCTGCATGGTCTAGGAACTGGTGCGGAACGACACCAAATGCAAGAAACAAAACGAAAAAGGTATAAACCGAGCCGATCATGGCTTCACCCCATGTTGTGTCTGTTCCAACAGGGCGTCGTTTGCCGAATGGAATCACAATGAGAGCCATCGCAGTTGTGATGACAAGAGAAAACAAAAAAGCCTGGTTAACTCCTGGCCATCTGAGTATGTCAATCGAGATCATGACCGATTCTTCTACATCGAACCTAGTGACGGTTGGGTCATGGGGCTAGTTCCGAAGTACCTAAAAGACTAGTCACCACCGAGGCAGAAGTCCCATTTTCTGAATGTGACGAATTCCCATGATTTTTGAACGATTCTTCGCATCGAGGTTGTGCCATTGTGCACTTTTCAATGGGGCTTTCGGTTGTGTTCCCGGAACAAACTTTCCGACTCTTGGCAGATGATTACTCACACGAGGGGATGTTTGTCTATCGTGGAGGGGTCAGGCATTGCATCTGAGGGCACCCCGCCCTCTTAGAGGCCTGACAGGTCTCCCCGAGAGGTAAGCGCAGTGACCGAGATTCCCGAGCACCTACTGAATCGCTCTAAAGCACGACGTTCAGAAGCGTCTGGTGAGAGCACAAGTGACAGCTCACCAGCAGTGGCAACACCCGCAGCATCAGCTGCACCAGCGAAGGCAAAAGAAGCTCCGGCTCCAAAGGCTGTCGTTCAAGATCCTGCCTACGTTGTTGCTGCAAAGACACGCAAGAAGATCCCATTCTGGGCAATGACGACTTTGGCACTACTCCCCGCTTGGGCAATGTTGTACCTCATTGCACTGAAGCCCGCTGAAAAAGTGGTTGCTGGTCCAATGTCAATCGGCGCTGCTACCTATGGTTCATGTGCAGGTTGTCACGGAGCAGACGGTGCTGGTGGAGCAGGTCGTGTTTTGTATCAAGGTGAAGTCATGAAGACATTCCCACACATCGAAGACATGTTGAACTTCGTGTACACCGGAAGCCAAGAGTACGTCGCTGCTGGCCTCAAGCTCTACGGCAATCCGAAGCGTGAAGGTGGTGCGCACGCGCCATTGTCATACAACGGGAACCCGATGCCAATGCAAGGCGAAAAAGTTGGTGGTGCTCTTACAGAAGCAGAAATTCTCTCAGTCGTTTGCCATGTGCGCTACACAACTTCTGGTGCAGATCCTGCAAGCGAAGAGTGGATGTCAGAGTACGAGACATGGTGTTCACCAGATTCTGAAATTTTCAAAGCTTTAGAAGCTGGAAGTTCAACTTTCGACAGTATTGAAAAAGACTTCGCAATGCTTGCTGAAAAACCAGGCACCGTAGGCACCAAGCCTCGCGCTTCAATTAGCAAATAACTATTTGCACTTCACAGACACAACGTTGTCTGTAGTGAGATTCATAATTGACTTACTGAGTTGATCAGGAAAGCGCGTGATGAAATCACGTAGTGACGAAGTTGGCGAATCGCCACACTCTCTCTTCACTGGCGTAGCTAACTTCACCACCCAACCATTTCGAAGTATTCCTTCGTCTCCGTTCGCACGCATGTCTACTAAGCCTGGCAAAGTTAGGAGCTCACGACCAGCAAGCGCATCTGAGGGCACGAGTGCAAACCAGACAACAGCGTCTCCCAACATGTCCGCCAAAAGTACACATGCATTTGGTTTCACAAAATCAGTACATGCGGATGTCGAACCATAATCTGCTGCCAAGGTTCCTTCTTGCACTGTCAACACACGTAAGTCATCAAGAGACATACGCATAGCACCGCCACGAGTAACACCGCTTTCTTGTGACCATCCAGAATCAACATTGATTGAATTAACACTCGCAACTAAATCGACTGTACGAAGAGTTTGAGTCACAGAAATTTCTGATGACGAATCTCGTGTAGCAAAAAGAACAATTGCTGCGACAAGCACTGCAAGAAGAATGGCAAGAATTCGCCGACTCAATTCATGAGGCCTTTCAGTGCCGAAGATACGCGAACTGCAAGTTGGTCAAGAACCGAATCGGTGTGAGAAAGACCAACAAATACAGCCTCATATGCTCCGGGTGCCAATGCAACGCCGCCGCGTAACAACGCATGGAATACTTTGGCGTACAACGCTTCATCAGTTGTTTGAGCCTCTGCAAAATTTGTTGGGGTCTTTGTTCCCAGTGCATTGCCGAAATACATTCCGATCAAAGTTCCGACTACAGGAAACTGTGCAGGAATTCCTGCATCGCTACACGCATCACGCAACATCGCAGATGTAAAACGCGCACGCGCCGACAATTCCATATACACGTCATCAGACAATTCATTTAGCGCTGCAAGACCTGCGGCAGTTGCAAGTGGATTTCCCGCAAGAGTTCCGGCATGAAACACAGAACCAAGTGGTGTGAGATTTTCCATGATGTCGCGTCGCCCACCAACTGCACCGATTGGTAATCCACCACCAATCACTTTTCCGAAACACGTGAGGTCTGGCTTCACATCGTATTTAGCTTGCGCACCACCAGAACCAAGACGGAATCCTGTAATCACTTCATCAAATACAAGTAGCGCACCAACGCGATCACACTCTGCACGAAGCCCTTCAAGAAATCCTGGAGCTGGTGAAACTAATCCCATGTTTGCAGCGACAGGTTCTACGAAAACTGCAGCAACATCGTTATCAAGTTTTGGCACAACGTTGTACGGCAATACCCAAGTGTTTGCAACAGCCTCTTCGGGTACACCAGCAGTACCTGGTAATCCAAGTGTTGCTAATCCGCTTCCACCTGCAGCCAACAACGCATCAGTCGCACCGTGAAAGTTTCCGTGAAAAGTAACAATGCGCTTACGTCCGGTTGCCCCTCGTGCCAAACGCACTGCAGTACTTGTTGCTTCTGTTCCACTATTCATGAAACGAACTCGTTCACATGAGGGAACACGTTCTGAAATTGCTTCTGCCAGTTTCATTTCTCGAGGAGTTGGTGCACCGTAGGAAGTTCCGTCTCCGGCTGCACTGCGAATTGCTTCAGTTACTTTTGGATGTGCGTGTCCAAGAATGATGGCGCCGTAACTTTGTACCAAGTCAATAAGTTCGTTGCCTTCAACGTCATACACAAACGCACCTTCAGCACGAGACACAACGTATGGTGTTCCGCCAACTGCCTTAAACGCACGAATGGAAGAGTTGACACCACCAGGAATTACCTGTGCAGAACGGTCGAATAAAACTTGGTTCGAGGCAAGTCCGATGCCGCGACAAACAGTTGCAGTACAGCCCGCAGCGGTACACGCTTGGGCATCACAAAGAGGTATTGGTGAATTCATGACGTGTTTCCTTAAGAAGAATATTCAGCGAACCATCGCGTGAGATACGTGAGAATAATGTCAGCACCTGCACGCTTTATTGCTGTCAATTGCTCAAGTGCAACTGCGTCATGATCAATCCATCCACGTTCAGCAGCAGCCTTGATCATGGCGTATTCGCCACTGACGTGATACGCGGCTACAGGTACATCGACAGCCCCACGCACATGAGAAATAACATCGAGATACGAGAGCGCGGGCTTGATCATCACAATGTCTGCACCTTGTTCCAGATCTTCAAAAACCTCGCGCATCGACTCGCGGGTGTTACGCCAATCCTGTTGGTACCCCTTACGGTGACCCCCACCAGCGATTTGCACATCAACTGCGTCACGAAATGGTCCGTACAGGGCCGAGGCATATTTGGCTGAATAGGCCATAATTGCCACATTCTGATGCCCAGCTCCGTCAAGTGCAGCTCGAATAGCCCCCACTTGTCCATCCATCATGCCGCTCGGTGCCACAACATGGGCTCCGGCTTCTGCTTGTGCCAGCGCTGCTTTGCAATAAATGGCGAGCGTCGCATCATTATCCACGTCGCCGTCCGGCCCGACGATTCCGCAGTGCCCGTGAGACGTGTACTCATCAACACATAGATCAGCCATGATGACCATGTCATCGCCCACTGCTGCCCGCAGGTCGCGAAGCGCCACCTGAACAATGCCGTTCGGGTCATATGCACCAGAGCCAACTGCATCCTTTTCAACAGGAATCCCAAACAAAATCACAGCGCGCACGCCGAGATCGCGCAACGCAAGCACTTCAGTCACCAGAGATTCACGGGTGTGCTGTACAACCCCGGGAAGCGACACAATCGGCTGTGGGGCAGTAATCCCTTCGCGCACAAACAACGGCGCTACAAGATCTGAGACATGAAGGCGAGTCTCAGCAATCAGTTCACGCATGGCGTGAGTGGTGCGCAGTCGGCGAGGGCGTGAAACGGGGAAAGCCACCCTGTAATGCTATGGGCTATGGCCCCAGCAACGACAGGCAACACGGGTTACGCGTCGGCGAGCACTCTTTCCGCGGTCTGAATCATTGATTCAAGTGTTTGCTCGGGCGCTACGGCTGAAACGTCAATTCCAAGGGCCGCAGCGACCTTGGCAGTTGATGGCCCCATTGCCACCACAAATGGTGGCGTCGTTGTTCCGAATGCATCGAACCATGCAGTTGCTGCACTGCCCGATGCGAGGAGCAATACATCTGCGGTCATTGCCGGCAGCATCATTTCTCGTGTTGGTCGTAATTGCACAGTGCGGTACGCAACTACCTGAGTCACTGTCCAACCTTTTGCGCTCAGCGAACTACTTAGCGAATCATCTGCCAAGTTTCCTTGCACAACCAGAACTGTTCCCGTGCCGTTCGGAAACTGTTCAGCAAGAACTTCCGCTCGTGCAGGATTCGCTGTCATCGTGACTGCAACACCAAGCGAACGTGCCGTCGCTTCACCAACGGCAGCGAGAGAGGGAAATCGTTTTGCATCGCCGGCAGCATGGGCAGCAACAATGAACGGCGCTACACAATCTGCACCATTTGGTGATGTCACAACTATCCAATCAAAGTCATCAAAATGCTGAAGCACTTCATCGCGCTCGCGTCCCTCGTCTTCAGGTTCAGTAATTGCGATGAGCGGAACTTCAACTACCCGCGCACCGCGGCCTTCCAATAGTCGGCGTAACGATTCGTTTTGTGAAATAGATCGAGTGATAACGACTGAACGATTATCAAGAGGACTACCCATGTGCGTTAGCTACGTGGCTTTGCGAGTCGAGAGCGACACTCAATTGCCGCAGTTATTCCTACAACGCGATTGTCGTCTGAATCACCAATGGACCCGACAATCTGTACAGAGTCGCTGAAATCATCGTTCGCCATAAATGCACGAAATACTCCATCGCTTGACAAATGCGCACCAACCGGCAGTGAACAACCAGCACCAAGTTCGGCTAAGAACGCACGCTCTGTCTCGACCGCACGACGACTTGCAGCATGATCAATAAGCGCAAGAATTGCACGAGTTTCTGCGTCGTCAGTTCGCGCCTCAACTGCAACACTTCCCTGTCCAACCATCGGCACAGCAACATCAAGATCAAGAACTTCAGCAACATGAGATGTCATGCCGAGAATTTCTAGCGCTGCAACTGCCATAACTATTGCACCGCCATCAGGAATCTTTGACAAGCGAGTTTGGATGTTTCCGCGAAGGTCTACGAACTGTAGGTCAGGACGTATGCGCATAAGTTGTGCACGACGACGAACTGAGCCAGTGGCAATAGTGGCGCCAACTGCAAGTTCTTCTAATCGTTTTCCTACCAGTGCATCATTCGCAGTTCGACGTTCGCCAATTGCGCCAATGAAAAGTCCGTCAGCGTTTTGCGATGGCAAATCTTTCGCAGAGTGCACAGCAACATCCGCACGGTTTTCAAGCACTGCGCGTTGCACTTCCTTTACAAAAACTCCTTGGCCACCCATGAGATGTAACGGCGTGGTGGCGTTGATGTCGCCTTGCGTATCAACAAACACGTATTCGACTACAACTCCTGCACGGGCAGCTGTCAATAATGCGCCAACCGCCTCGGCCTGAGTGCGTGCTTGCGCGCTAGAGCGTGTGGCGATGCGGATAGTTGTCATAGGAGTTCTTAGTCGAGACTAAACAAATCTCGGACCGCAGCTGACAGTCGTTCTCCTTGTGGGGTTCCGGCAGCCTCACGAAGGCGCACGGAAGGAGCATGAAGCATTTTGTTGATGATGCCGTGAGAGATGGATTCCACTAGTTCTCGCTGCTCTGGTGTCATTGCTGCCAAGGCGGACTCGAATCGATCCATCTCGGCTGTACGAATTGATTCAACTACTTCACGCAATTGAGCAACAAGTGGCGCTGCCTGACGTTGTGTCTGGTCAAGAAGGAAGCGCTTCACCTCTTCACCAATAATTTCACGTACTTGTCCAACTTCAGATGCTCGCTTGTCAATCCCACGTTGCGCCCAATCACTGAGATGATCGAGATCTCGCAGTGTCACGCCTGGCAATTCAGCAACACTGGCAGCAACGTCACGTGGCAAAGCAATGTCAACAACAAGTATTGGAGTAGAGACTCCATTTCGAACGCGAGTCATTAGCTCGTGATCAATGATGACTCCACCAGCACCAGTGCACGCCAAAACAACATCTGCTTCAACTAATTCTGTTTCGAGACTTTCAAATTCAGAAACTCGAGCACCAATTTTTTCTGCGAGTGCTTCTGCACGAGCAGCAGTGCGATTCAAAACGGTAATGCTTTCTGTGCCGGCGCGAGACAAGGCACCGGCGACTCCTTCTCCCATTTCACCAGCACCGACAACGAGAACTCGTTTACCACTGAGTGTTCCGAGAATTTCCTCGGCCATCTCAACAGCTGCATGCGCAACAGACGCCGTAGAGCGACTAATTCCAGTTTCTGTTCTGGCGCGCTTTCCAGATTCGAGTGCATAACGGAACAGAAGATTCAACGTGCTGCGCGAAGTGCCTTGCTTCATTGCAAAATCCCATGCATCGCGCACTTGACCAACAATCTCAGTTTCACCAAGAATTGCTGAATCAATTCCAGCAGCAACTTCAAAGAGATGCACAACTGCATCATCATCAAATTGGCTATACAAGTGCGGTGTGATTTCGTCAGCGCTTAATCCACTTGTTGCACATAGAAATTCAAGAATGTCAGTGTGGGCAGCATGGAACCGTTCGGCTACTGCATACACCTCAGTGCGGTTGCAGGTAGACAGAACTACAACTTCACGAATGTCACTATGGTTTGAGAGAGCACGCAATGCCTCTGACATTGCGGGAACTGGAATCATTACTTTCTCAAGCAATGTGACCGGACTCGTGTGGTAGTTAACCCCAAGAACAACAATTGACATATTGAGTTACGCGCTCACAGGATCTATGCGGCCATCGGTAGGAACGTCGCGTAAGTTGCCATTACGGCAGTCTTCGTAATAACTAAGAATTTGTAACTCAAGTGCAAGATCAACTTTGCGCACGTGCACATCACGGGGCACAGACAAAATTGTCGGAGCAAAGTTCATGATGGAACCAATGCCCGCACGTACAAGTGCATCGGCCGCGTCTTGGGCATGAACAGCAGGAGTCGCAATGATTCCAATGCTCACCTTGTGCAGTTGCACCAATTGAGACAGTGAGTCAACGTGAGAGACGCTGACGCCACCGACATGCGTACCAATTTTTGATTCGTCTTTGTCGACAACACCAACGATGTGAAAACCGCGCTCTGCGATGCCGGTGAAGTTCGCCATTGCTTGGCCCAAGTTTCCAGCGCCGACAATGACGACTGGCCATGCCTGGTTCAGACCAAGTTCACGTTGGATCTGCACAGTGAGAAATTGCACTTCATAGCCAACGCCTCGAGTGCCGTACGTGCCGAGGTACGACAAATCTTTGCGCACCTTTGCAGCATTGACTCCTGCTAGTTCAGCAAGTTGTTCACTTGACGCTTGCGCAACATTTTCGTGGCCGAGTTCAACGAGAATGCGCAAATATATGGGAAGCCGCCCGAGGGCAGCTTCTGGGATTCGGCGGCGGGGGGATTCCGACATGCAACTCCACGCTATTACTTCGTGCATGATTTCACGAAGTCCATAGCCTCACGCCTAGCATTGGGACTGTGACCCTCAATACGGCCCTCGCCGCAGCCTCCTTCATAATCGCTGTGGCCTTTGGTCTCAGCACCTTTGACCGTTGGTTACGCAGGCATCGCCCCCACGAATTGGCCTGGACTATTGCTCTCGGCCTATTCGCCATCGCTGCTCTAGCGCTGTGGTGGGCTGAAGCTCGGGGCTGGAGTTCGTCCTCATTTCGAGTCTTTTTCCTCTTCGGAGCCGTCATCAATGTTCCGTGGCTCGCACTTGGCACCATCTATCTCTTGGCTGGCCAACGAACTGGCCGCATTGTCTCGCAGTGCCTTCTGGTCTTCAGCGGATTTTCAGCCGGCATCATCCTGACTGCACCAATGAAGGACGCCATCAATCCAACAGAGATGCCTAAGGGCAGTGACCTCTTTTCGGCACTACCCCGTGTTCTTGCCGCTGTCGGTTCATCAATTCCCGCTCTCGTCATTTTTGGTGGTGCCATCTGGTCGGTATGGCGATTGCTACGTGGCGCAAACCCTGCACTGTCATCAACCGTTCAACGTCATGTGACATCTGCTCCGAAACTTGCTATCGGTAATGCTCTTATTGCACTCGGTGCAGCCACGTTGTCTGCCAGCGGAACACTGTCTGGACGCCTAGGCAAAGACACAGCATTTGCGGTAACGCTCATGGTGGGCATTGCAATTTTGTTTGCAGGGTTCTTGGTGGCAAGTACTGCCACACAATCACCTACCGTAAAGCGAAGCGCTGAACTTTTCCGGTGAGATTGCGCGGCAGCGCATCAACGAACAAAACCTTTGATGGGCACTTGTATCGTGCCAATTTTGTACGGCAGTAATCGATAATTGCATCTTCATCAAGATGCACACCGTTACGAGTAACAACATATGCGCGCACAGCTTCACCAGTATGCGGATGCGGTGTTCCCACTACGACCACTTCAGCAATATCAGGATGTACGGCGAGAACGCCTTCTACTTCAGCTGGGAAAACATTGAAGCCTGACACGATGATGAGGTCTTTCAATCGGTCAACCATGTACAAATGTCCGTCTTCGTCGACAACAGCAATGTCGCCAGTACGCAACCAACCATCACGCGTTAACACTCGTGCTGTTGCTTCAGGATCATCGAGATACCCAGCGAAGATGTTTTCACCACGAATCCATATTTCTCCGCTGTCTCCAACAAGAACGTCATCACCGTTTTCATCAACTAAACGAAGTTCAATTCCGGGAACAGTTCGACCAATAGAACCAGGTATCCATGCAAGGCCAATTGATGTAGTCACGACGGGTGCAGCTTCAGTAAGTCCGTATCCTTCATGAACTTGAAGTCCGAAACGAGCGCTAATTGATTGACTGATTTGTTCTGGCAATTTCGCAGCACCAGATAATGCAATGCGCACTCCCGCGAACCCGTTTGGTGTTGGGTGATCAAGTTGCGCTAACGCCATCCACATACTTGGAGCACCTGGTATCACAGTGACTTGACGTTCAGCGATTGTCTCCATTGCCGATACCGGATCAAATCTCTGCACCAACACCACACAACCTCCGCCAGCAAAAGTCGTGCCGAGGACAACGTTGAGACCAAAAATATGAAACAACGGCAAAACACCAAACGTGACATCGTCAGGCCCAATGTGTTCGGCAACATTTGCTTGACGAATATTGGTAAGCAAATTGTTGTGCGTCAACACTGCGGCTTTAGGTGAACCGGCAGTACCACTAGTGAACATGTAGGCAGCTGGATGCGAAGCTTCAACTTCAATGATGTCGGCAGGCGGCCCCGACAACATGTCATCAATTGTGAGAGCCCCTGGAATGGAATGTCCTTCAGTACCAACAACCACACGCACTGCAGATGATGTAACCGCCGGAATTTGTTCCCATGCTGCAGTTGCAGAAGGTTCTACGACAACAACAGTCGGTTTAATGACAAGAAGCTCGCCTTCAATTTCCGGCGCAGGGCTAGTGGGATTCAGTGGCGCGATGATTGCGCCGATGCCGATAGCTGCAAAATATGAAACAACGAAATAACGACTATTGCCACATAACAGTGCAACAACATCGCCCTTGCCAACATTTTCTCGTAATAGTGCACCGCGCATACTGGCGATTTGTTGACGCAATGTTCCGTAGGTAGTGCTGCGACCGCGACTTACTAATGCAGTAGATGAATCGGGGTGTGCATCGAGAATATGAGCAAGATTCATATTGTTGTGATCCTTATTTCATCATCAAAAGACTGATTATGCCCGATGCCATAATGACCCCGATAAGGAGGGCGACGGTCAATGTTGTTGCAGGGCGCACGCCGTTACCTTACTTCGCTGGCCGGATGGAGACTGCAGACGTGGCTCCATCTGCTTGTCCCGCATAGATATAGACACCGTCACCGGCGCCGATTCGCAGCACTTCGCCAGCAGACCCTCTGTCGACAGCTAAGGCCACCATGCCGTATGAATCCGTGACAGCGCCAATAGCGCCACCATCAATGTCGGCAAAATGAGATGTCATCCGTGCACTACGCACATCGTCGCCAATAACTAAACGAAGCACAGGGCCAAGATGCACCAAGTCCTCTGGTCCGATGTTCAGTTGGCAGTTGCCGTACACATCAACCCACGTGACTTCACAACGCACTCCGTCGCCATACGTTGCATGCGTCTCGTTGGTAGGAATTGGCACGAGCCCAGGCATAACGCTGGCTGAATCAATTTGTTCGCCAATTTCCTCAATGGCGCCGCCGTTACAGAGGAAACCAGCAACAGGAGCGAAGATATCGCGGCCAGCAAACGTGGTGCCTGGTGCCTCAATGTGAAGCATTGCGTTACTGAGTTCAAAAACTCGTTCTGCTCCGCCAGCCATTGCAGCAGCAGATGCAAGCAATCCATTATCTGGGCCCATCAATACGCCACGACCGTCAGATACTTCTATTGCTATTGCACGACGTGAAGTACCTACGCCAGGATCAACAACTGCAATAACAATTCCTGGCGGAACATATTGAATTGCACGAGCAAGAGCTAGCGAACCAGCACGAACATCAAATGCAGGAACTCCGTGCGTGATGTCAGTGATGCGTACATGCGGTGCCATGTCAGTGATGACACACTTCATGACGCCAACAAATTCATCGTTAAGGCCGTAGTCAGTTAAGAGAGACACATGTGAGTGCATTGGTTCACCATATTGGAAGAGAAGCGATTTGAGCTCAGACATACGGGAGGACCGGTGCCAACCCCCCGACGGCACCGGCCCTCTCGGCGCAGCTCATTGCTGAGCGCGACTCCCAGCATTAGTTTCCCGGTGCTGGTGACCTGTGTCACAACCATACACCCGTTGTCGTAAAAAAGTTAAATACCCCCAACAAAAAATGAAGTGGTTTATTTGCCCATTTCAACACTGCGTGCGGCGGCTGCCTTCACCACGTTGTGCATAGTTTCACGAATGCCTGCTGCCTCCAGAACACCAAGCCCTGCAGCGGTTGTACCGTTTGGCGATGTCACGCGCTCACGCAATGTGGCTGGGCTTTCTGTTGATTCAGCAAGCAAGGCGCCAGCTCCCTTGAAGAGTTGACGAACAAGGGCATCAGCAATGTCAGCGGGTAACCCTTCGGCCAAGGCAGCGTCAAGAAGTGACTCGGCGATCAAGAAGAGATACCCAGGGCCAGAACCAGCAACCGCCGTTACCGCATCCATGTGTGATTCATCCACACGCACCACGATGCCAACAGCGCTCAACAAAGACTCGGCCCACGCAAGATCAGCTTCGGTGCATTGCTCGCTGCCACAGATTGCAGATACTCCTTCACCCACTAACGCTGGCGTATTCGGCATTGCTCGTACTGCGGCAGTTGTTGTACCTGCAGCATCTTGCAATGTTGCGACAGAAATACCCGCAGCAATGGAAAGAACTCGCGGAATTCCGAGTGCAGCTGCTGATGCGCACACTGCTGCTGCATCACCCGGCTTCACTGCAATAAGTGCGCCTTCGCCCGCAACCACTGTTGCGCTAGTGCGAACCCTGAATGTTGTTTCCAGCGATGAACGCTTATCTGCGTCTAGTTCAACAACTGTGATGCTCGATGCTTCCCACCCATTGGCCACCAAGCCACTGACTATTGCAGTGCCCATATTGCCCCCGCCGATAATGACGAGCCGTGGAGTGTGTGAAGTCATATGCCAACACTAATAGCGATGGTGCCGAGGACGGGGCTGACTTCCCCGACCTCCCCGCCCTTCGGCAATTGAGATGTGGGCGAAGGCTGGTGCCGTTTGGCAATTACTCAGTCAGCAAAGTGACTGGCAAAACCAATTCGGATGATGGTGGGGAAAATGCGCTCGACAGTGGCATACAGAGTGCCCACCACTCGATCAAGTTCGTCTTCATCGACCATACGCAGAGGTAATTCACCGCGCAAGAAAATTGCATCCTCAATGCCAATGGAGAAATGAACACCCACTAGAGATTCATTACGACGCAAAACATGTTCATACAGCTGTTCAGCATTTTCTTCTGGCGCCGGCATCACGTATGTTTCGAATTGAAGTGTTCGCTGGCCAAGTGTGAACCACACAGTGGTGAACTCTTTTTCTTCACCATGCATGCGCACATACCAACGATGCTCGTCTGGTTCGCCACGGTCAACTGCAACGATTGTGTCGTTGCGTTCCATCATGGACATCAACCACGACGTAATTTGACGATCAAGTAGTTCAAGATGCGTGTTACCAAATAGCTCGCTCATGACTATTTCTACTTACACACAACTCGGTCACGCGACGTGAGATCTGTGTACGCACGACGCAAACGGGCTGCAGCAAAGCTCCAGGTGTATGCCTTTGCATGTTCTGCTGCTTGTGCAGACATATTTGCAGCAACTGATGGGTCATCAAGAATGGTTGCAATGTGGCGTGCGAAAACATCTGGTTGACGATCTGGAACCAAGAAACCCGTGCGTCCATGTTCAACAATGTTGAGAAGCCCACCCACTCCAGTTGCAACTACAGGTATTCCGCACGCTGCTGCTTCCAGAGCAACAAGACCGAAACTTTCACTTCGGCTTGGAACTAGAACAACATCTGCAGCGCGGTAATACGTAGACAAAATGTGGTGAGGTTGTGGTTCAACAAAACGCACTTGACCTTCAACGCCAAGTTCTTCAATCAGCGAATGAACATGGGCTAATTCATTTTCACCTTCAGTGCCACTTGCTCCACCAACAATAAGAAGCACGGCGTCTTTGCGTCGCAATTCTGCAAGTGAACGCACTGCAACATCAGCACCCTTCAGTGGCTGAATGCGGCCGACGAACAACAACACCGGCCCGCTACCAAGTTCAAGGGCTTTACGTGCACCACGCTTATCACCAGGTGCGAAGAAAGCATGCTCGACTCCGGGTGCAACGATTTCAATCTTTCCGGGAGGAGTTCCGTATAGAGATAGGAACTGACGCTCTTCTTCTGTGCAACTGACACAAATGGCATCAGAGCAACCAATGACTTCTGTTTCTGATTGTTCACGGAATTCAGATTCTGGATCACCGCCCTCAGCCTTCACGCGAGCAAACGTATGAAAGGTGCTTACCAACGGAACATCAAGTTCATGCTTCAGTGAGTGGCCACTCAGGCCACTGAGCCAATAGTTGGCATGAATAACGTCGGTGCCACCGTGAGCATTGATGTGATCAAGAACGCCTTCAGTGAACTGAGGGACAATAGAAATCATGTCGCCCTTTGGCATATCAACTGCACCTGCAGGAATATGCACCACTTTGTGGTTTGGTTCAATCATGACTTCGGCGGGAAGATCGTCGCGCCACGTACGCGTATATGTGGTGCAGTCAACTCCTGCATGAGCAAGCGCAGATACCAACTCGCGTACATACACGTTCATTCCGCCTCCGTCGCCAACACCTGGCTGGACAAGAGGCGACGTATGTAGTGAGAGGACGGCTACACGAAGCATGCAGAACTCAACCTATCTAGGGCTTGTCTCATTCCCTAAGGGTGACTATTCGGTGGCGGCAGGTCCAACAAAAGACCGATACACGGACAAAAGGCTTTGCTTTTGTTCCCCAGTGAGTCGCTCGTCGTTATTAATAGCTTCGGGAACACTGCTGGCCGTTGGGGGCGAGCCATCCAGGATGCCTGCCCTGACATACAAGGTCTCTGCTGATATCTCGAGTGCCCGAGCAATCTGCTGCAAGATGTCAGCCGATGGTCGACGGATGCCACGTTCTATTTGCGAGAGATACGGATTCGATACTCCAGCAGATCGCGCAAGGTCGCGGATGCTCTTTTGTGCGTTCTCGCGTTGTTGGCGAATGAATTCACCGACATCGTGCAAAGTATCGGTAGGACGTATAGGCATGACCCTACGAATCTTTCACTACTGCACCGGCGCCACTTTCGCGCACACGCGCTACTAATGCCGCAGTCAGCGCATCAATACGTTCAAACAAATCATGACGCTGTTGTGAACAAGATTTTTCAAACATTCCTAATGCACCAGCAAGATCTGACAACGCACGATCATCAATGTTCTCAAGTGATTCAAACTGATAGTGCTGGCACAGTTCATCAAGTTCTTTCACCAACGGATGATCACCGGCAACGTTTGTTTCACGCGGCGGACGGGCGCTGCCACCGCCATGTTGTTGTCCGAATACATCTGCAAGTCGATCAGCTAATGATCCGACAGGTGCATCAGCACCACTTGCTCTGCGGCGTTCTTCGTCTTGCACTAAATCAAGTCGTCCTTGTGCAAGTCGACGCACATACGAAATGGCATCTTCTTCCATGTTCAATGCATTACGTTGTGCACGAATCTCGGCCAATGTGCCTGGGATTTCAGTTGACATCAGATTCCTCCCGACACAGGCGGCAACACCGCTACTTCATCTTTATCGGTCACGGGGTGCTCGCGTGACACCTCTTCACCGTTGAGCCATACCTTGCTCATTCCGAGCACCGCTTCGAACTGGGAACCATATTGGGCAACAGCGGAATCAAGCACTTCGCCAACGGTGGCGCCAG
>Ga0214162_1000009_pt1 | contig 43273 bp, 43 predicted proteins | sample LakMenepilimnion_3_FD_153000 | JGI IMG/M metagenome (GOLD analysis project Ga0214162, IMG submission 153000) | Freshwater microbial communities from Lake Mendota, WI - Practice 20APR2010 epilimnion v5 | ecosystem: Environmental > Aquatic > Freshwater > Lake > Epilimnion/Euphotic zone | place...
ATGGTACTGCAAGGGTGACCTTGTGGGAGAGTAGAACGTCGCCGGACTTCTTTTATAAAAAGGGGCGCTTTAACGAGCGCCCCTTTTTTATTTCTCGTGAGTAAATGTCATAATGTTAAAAATTAAAGAGCGTGAAGGAGAATGTCATGGATGAAAGAGAACAGCGCCCATCTCGTCCTTCACGACCCGTTAATAATTTAAAACCAGGTGAGCGCTCGGCAAGGCCAGGGGAGCGTCGTCCATCTGGAGAAGCAGTTCGCAAACCTTCCGGACCTAATTCGCAGCGCAGACGTGAAGATCTGCCTGGTCGAGGTGGTTCTCAAAGCCGTGCTGGAGCTCCCCGACAAACTCGTGATGGATCTGATCCTCGCGGAGCACGTCCTGCACCGATGGATCGCGAGCAATCTCGCCTGCGTCCGCGAATTTTTGAGCCAGATATTCCAGAAGATGTCACAGGTGAAGAGTTAGAAAAATCAGTTCGTGCTGAATTACTTAGTTTGTCCGCTGAGAATGCGAAGGTTGTCGCACGACATCTTGTATGTATAAATCTCTATCAGGATACAGATCCTCAATTAGCACACAAACATGGCATTGCAGCAGCTCATCATGCAGGCCGTCTTGCTGTGGTTCGTGAATCTGCTGGTTATGCAGCATATCGTGCAGGTCATTACGAAATTGCTTTAAAGGAGTTGCGAGCAGCAAATCGTATTTCAGGAGATGTTTCATCACTTCCTGTGATGGCTGACTGTGAAAGAGGGCTCGGAAATCCTCTCAAAGCATTGAGTTTGGCTGGTTCTCCAGAGGTTAAGCGATTAGCTAAGCCGGAAGAAATTGAGATGCGAATAGTTGCAGCAGGTGCTCGTCGTGACTTAGGTGAGCTAGACGCTGCTGTAGTTACTTTAACCTGCAAAGAATTGAATAATGAAACAGATGAATGGGCGATGCGTCTTCGCTATGCCTATGCCGATGCATTGGACGCCGCCGGTAGAAAAGATGAAGCGCGTGAATGGTTTGGTAAATGTGCATCATTAGATGAGGAAGAACTAACAGATGCTGCTGAGCGCTCTTTAGGATAGTTACCCACAGGCATTGCTCACGTACTGAAAAAGTGTCGGTAGCACGCAAGATCATCATCTCCACTTTAAAAAGTTTAGGAGATCGTGTGGTTAAGGGAGCAAGTACCAAAAAATTTGATGAAGTTGAAGAAGATTATTCTTTGAACGATGTTCTACTCAGAGGTCGAGTTTCACAAGAGGCCGTTGAAAAGGTTCTTCCGAGTGGCGACAAGGTGGTCGAATTTCGACTGATAGTCTCACGGGATAAACAACCCGGCGTTGACACCTTAGACATCGGGTCATGGAGTGCAAAGTCACGCAGAACAGCGCTCTCTCTGGTACCTGATGAATGGGTAGAGATTTCAGGCTCAATTCACCGCAGATTCTGGAGTTCACCAAGCGGGTTGGCAAGCCGTTGGCAGGTTGAAGCGGTAGAGATTTCTCGAATTTAGGTAGGCTTATGGCATGAGCAAAAACAGTGATTTTCTCTCTAATCTTAAAACCTTTGCAAACCATGTTCAGATTGGCAACAAGAATGCAGCCGAAGTAGCTGACTCGCTAAACGGTTGGCTAAAAGAAGGTGGCGAAGCGCTGAAGGTAAAAATTGAAGATGAAGTCGAGCGCTCGGTTTCTAAGATGGGATTTGTAAAACGAGGAGAGTTTGAAGCGTTAAAGCAGGAAGTTGCCTCACTTAAAAAAGGAACTTCAAAGAAAAGTTCGAAGCCAGCACCTGAAAAGAAGAAAACTGTTAAAAAGGTTGCAAAGAAGGCGGCTAAAAAAGCCACGAAAAAGAGAGTTGCACAATAAATGGAAAACAATAATCAAATCAATGGCGAATCTCTCGTAGAGGACTTACGCACAGAGTTACAAGAAATAGATGCTATGGAAGTTGGCGATCATGCCGAACGATTTGAGGTCCTCCACCAACGCCTTAATCAAGCCTTGTCCTCAATCGATGGGCTTTAATTTTTAAATGAAAACACGTTTGGATGCCGAGTTAGTTCGAAGAGAACTGGCTCGTTCGCGTGAACAGGCTGCCGATCTCATTGAAAAGCGTGCAGTTCTAGTTGGTGGCATCCCAGCAACAAAACCTGCAACCCAAGTCGATGCAGAGACATCTATTGTGATCGCCGGAGATCGGGATGATTTCGTTTCCCGTGGTGGCCACAAATTAGATGGTGCTTTGAACGCTTTTACAGGAGTAACGGTTGAGGGCAAGCGTTGTTTAGACGCAGGAGCTTCTACAGGTGGATTTACTGATGTTTTATTGCGAAGAAACGCGGGTCACGTTGTCGCTGTCGATGTTGGTTATGGGCAGTTGGCATGGGGTTTGCGTCAAGATGAAAGAGTCACTGTTCTAGATAGAACCAATATTCGTCATTTAACCGGAGACATGGTGGGGGAGCCAATCGACTTAGTGGTCGCTGACCTTTCATTCATCTCACTTACTTTGGTTCTTCCTGCTTTAGCTGCTGTTTCTAAACCTGAAGCAGATTTTGTCTTGATGGTTAAGCCCCAGTTCGAAGTTGGTCGTGAAAAACTAGGAGCAGGTGGCGTGGTTCGCGATCCAGCCTTGCGTAAATCGGCAGTTATTGAAGTGGCTGATTCAGCCTACGATGTTGGACTTGGGACGATGGGAATAACTGCTAGCCCACTTCCTGGTCCTGCCGGAAATGTTGAATACTTTCTGTGGTTGCGCAGAGGCGCTTCTGAGATCGATCATGAAATGCTTGATCAAGCCATAGCGATAGGACCACAGTGAAGCGAAATTTACTAATCGTTTGTAATCCAGGACGAGTTGATGCAGTGGTTGCAGCCGTTGAATTGCAACAAAACCTAGCCTCGACTTTTGGCATCTACACAATCTCTGATGTTGAGATACCTGGAATTATAAAATCAACTTTTGCAGATCTTCCAGAGCTTGAAGTTGCTGTTGTCTTGGGTGGGGATGGAACCATGCTGCGTGCTGCAGAAGTTGCCCAGGCGCGCGATATTCCATTGCTGGGTGTGAACTTAGGACATGTTGGCTTTTTGTCTGAAGTCGAGCGTTCAAAAACTGTAGATGTAATACATGCTCTAGTGAATAAGACCTACGTAATCGATCCACGTATAACTCTTGGATATTCAGTCGAACGAGATGGTCAAGTGGTGACAAGTGGTTGGGCTCTTAATGAAGTAACGGTAGAGCGAGAGAAAGCCACGATGGTTGAACTTTTCCTCGAAATTGATGGTCGTCCAATTTCAAGATGGGGCTGTGATGGATTGATTTGTGCAACACCCACCGGTTCTACAGCTTATGCATTCTCTGCAGGCGGTCCGATTTTGTGGCCAGAAGTTGATGCACTTGTGGTCTTACCAATATCTGCCCATGCTTTATTTTCGCGTCCGCTAGTAATCTCCCCAACCTCAAAGATAGCCGTGGGGATTGAATCATCGGAAGCGTTTCTTTCTGCCGATGCTTTACGCAAGTTTGAGCTGCAAAGAGGCGACCGAGTTTTGGTTACCAGAGACCCAAGAATTATCAAACTGGCACACTTAAAAAACACGGTTTTTAGCGACCGCTTAGTAGCAAAGTTCAAACTTCCAGTTGAAGGATGGCGTGGTGAGTGAACGCACTTTTCTTGAAGAGATAACAATCCGTTCTATCGGTGTTATAGATCAATCGACACTAGAAATCTCTAAAGGTTTAACAGTTTTGACCGGTGAAACCGGGGCCGGTAAAACAATGATTTTGACCGCTTTGAATCTGATTTTAGGAGGCAAGGCCGATAGCGCTTTAGTTCGAAAAGGCTCTGAGAGATTAGTTGCCAGTGGTCGTTTCAGCATCCCAAGATCTGCAGAGCATTTATTCGAGGATGTTTTGGTTGAAGATGGTGAATTAATCGTGACGCGGACTGTGGCAGCGGATGGAAAAAGCAAAGCAACAACTAATGGGATCACCGCAACTGCTGGAACGCTTTCAATTGTTGGAGAGAATTTGGTGGAGGTTCACGGTCAAGCCGCGAACCAAAACATTACAAAAAGTTCCAGGCAACGTGAGTTAGTTGATCGTTTTGGTCAAGTAGACCTTTCGGATTATCAAAGGGCCCTTAGCAGTTACCACGATCTTAAAGAGCGCATTTCTTCTCTGAAAAAAAGTATTGCCCAGAAGGACAAAGAGTTATCCGAGTTAAGAGAGTTCGCCGATGCGTTCAAAAAATTGAAGCCATTGGTTGGGGAGTATGCCGAGATCGATCAAGAAATCGCGCGTCTTTCAAGCGTTGAAGAGTTTCGCTTAGCAACAGCTCAGGCTACGTCCGCTATTGAAGATGAAGAGGCTGGATCTTTAACATCGATTGGTGTTGCTCGACGAGCCCTCGATTCTGCTAGAAGTAAAGACCCTCAACTGGAGGCAATTTATCAACAACTGAGCGAGATTTTTTTCCTCCTAGCCGATGCACAAACCTCACTCAATTCTTATCAGAGCAAGTTGGAGGCCGACCCTGTTAGGTTGGATTTTTTGCAGGCCCGCAAGGCCGATATCAATACTTTACTCAAGCGATTCGGTGGTGCAGGTTCTCATGAGCAAGAGCTTTCCGAATTAGCTGTGCGTTACAAAAATTCCTCGGATGCTATAGCCGATCTTGAGGGTGGGGATCAGCGATTACAGGAACTAGAATCTGAGTTATCGGGACATAAGAAAGTGCTCCTTAAGGTTGCAAAAAGCCTTTCTGAAAATAGAACCAAGGCTGCAGAGCATCTCTCAAAATTAGTAACAGCAGAGATTCAACAATTGTCCATGCCTCATGCATCATTTGTGGCAAAGGTTCAAAGCGCTGATTATGCAGCGCCCAAGGAATCAGATTTCACTGCAACTGGCTGTGATGAAATTGCAATGTTTATTCAGGGCCATAAAGATGCACCGCTTGTTGCGTTAGCTAAGGGAGCATCAGGTGGTGAAATGTCACGAGTTATGTTGGCACTTGAGGTAGTGATAGCCACAACTCATCCAATAGGCACATATGTATTTGATGAAGTTGATGCGGGTGTCGGTGGGAAAGCTGCAATAGAGGTGGGGAAGAGACTTCATCAATTAGCCCAACACGCACAAGTGATTGTTGTTACCCATTTGCCACAAGTCGCAGCTTGGGCAGATAGCCATTTCGTTGTGACAAAAAATAATGATGGCACGGTCAGCCAAAGCGATGTCCGAAATGTGTCGGGGGAGGATCGCATTGAAGAGATTGCCCGCATGTTGGCTGGTCTGGAGAACTCATCTAGCGCCCGTGAGCACGCCACGGAGCTACTTTCCCTGAAGGTGTAGTTGTAGGGCAGTTTTGAATGATAGGTTTGACTCCCATGGGCCAAGCACATGTGACTAAACATTTATTCGTAACCGGCGGAGTCGCCTCAAGTTTAGGTAAAGGACTCACCGCCTCAAGTCTTGGAAGATTACTTGTAGCTCGCGGCATACGCGTAACAATGCAAAAACTAGATCCTTACCTCAATGTTGACCCTGGCACCATGAATCCATTTCAACACGGCGAAGTATTCGTAACTGATGATGGCTCTGAAACAGATTTAGATATCGGCCATTATGAGCGTTTCTTGGATCGCAATCTTCATGGATCTGCAAATGTCACGACGGGTCAGGTCTATTCCCGTGTGATCGCAAGAGAGCGACGCGGTGAGTATTTGGGAGAGACAGTTCAAGTAATTCCACACATTACAAATGAAATCAAAGAACGCATTCTTGCAATGGCTGGTCCTGACATCGACCTAGTAATTACCGAGGTTGGTGGAACAGTTGGAGACATAGAGTCACAACCATTTCTTGAAGCAATCCGACAGATTCGCCAAAACGTTGGCCGTGACAATGTTTTCTACTTGCATGTTTCTTTGGTTCCATACATCGGTCCTTCTGGTGAATTGAAAACTAAGCCGACTCAGCACTCTGTTGCAGCGTTGAGAAGTATTGGTATCGCACCTGATGCCATTGTTTTGCGCTCTGATCGCGAGATCCCTGAAGGCGTTAAAAAGAAGATCTCGTTAATGTGTGACGTGGATTGTGAGGCAGTTGTTGCTGCCGTTGATGCACCGTCGATTTATGACATCCCAAAGGTCCTACATAGTGAAGGCTTGGATTCGTATGTAGTTAAGCGACTTGGATTTGAATGCCATGATGTTGTGTGGGGCGATTGGGATGAGTTACTGGAGAAGGTCCATCATCCAAAACATTTGGTCAAGGTTGGTTTAGTTGGCAAGTACATAGATCTTCCTGATGCTTATCTTTCAGTTTCTGAAGCTTTACGGGCAGGCGGTTTTGCTAATTTAGCGAAAATAGAAATTGTGTGGATAGCAAGTGATGAATGTGAAACTCCAGAGGGAGCTAAGAAGCATTTGCAAGGAGTAGATGCGATATGTGTTCCAGGCGGATTTGGAATTCGTGGCATTGAAGGAAAAGTTGGTGCTCTAAAATATGCACGTGAGAACAAAATTCCTACTTTAGGATTGTGTCTAGGATTGCAGTGCATGGTCATTGAAGCGGCACGTAACTTGGCAGGAATTAACGATGCGATCTCTGCAGAATTTTCAGATGCTGGCACACCTGTGATCGCAACGATGGATGACCAGAAGGATGTTGTCTCAGGCAAAGGGGACATGGGCGGAACTATGCGCCTTGGTCTCTATAAAGCAGATCTACTTGCGGGGTCAGTCGTTGCCACTACTTATGGATCAACTGAAGTTTCGGAACGTCACCGACACCGTTATGAAGTAAACAACAAATACCGTGAGCAGATTTCGAGTGCTGGCCTTGTTTTCTCGGGAATGTTTAAGGAACGAGACCTAGTGGAGTTTGTGGAACTTCCTAAAGAGGTGCATCCTTACTACGTAGGCACGCAAGCTCATCCTGAGCTTCGTTCACGTCCAACGCGACCACACCCATTGTTCATTGGTTTGATAGCAGCGGCGGTAGCAGCGAAAGGCTGATTATGATCGTTGGTGTTCCAAGTGAAATTAAAGTTCATGAATCACGGGTCGCTCTTACGCCTGAAGGTGTCTCGGAGCTAATTTCGGCCGGACACGAAGTCCTCATCCAAGATGGAGCAGGTATCGGTTCTGCAATAACCAATGCAGATTACGTTGCAGCAGGTGCAACGATTGTTGCGACTGCAGATGATTTGTGGAATGCAGCAGAGCTTGTCCTTAAAGTTAAGGAACCAATCGACCCAGAGTATTCAAAGATGCGCAAAGGACAGACCCTCTTCACCTATTTACATTTAGCCGCCTCAAGAGCTTGCACCGATGCCTTAGTTCACTCTGGCATAACTGCAGTTGCCTATGAGACTGTCGAAGTCAACGGAGCATTGCCTCTATTGTCACCAATGAGCGAGGTAGCTGGAAGACTTGCTACTCAGGTTGGCGCAAGTGCATTACAAAAACCACATGGTGGAAGGGGCGTGCTACTAGGTGGAGTACCCGGGGTGGCACCTGGTCGAGTTGTTGTAATCGGCGGGGGAGTTGCGGGACTAAATGCGGCCGTAGTTGCTTTAGGCATGGGCGCAGATGTCACAGTATTTGATCGATCAATAAGTAGATTGCAGTACATCGACACTATCTATGGTGGGCGAATCAAAACGCTTGTGGCCTCAAAGCACGCTCTCGAACGAGAAGCCAAACAAGCAGATTTAGTCATCGGAGCCGTATTGGTTCATGGGGCCAAAGCACCTAAGTTGATTTCCAATTCATTGGTCTCGCAAATGAAGAGTGGCTCGGTATTGGTTGATATTGCAATTGATCAAGGTGGATGTTTTGAGGATTCCAAACCAACAACTCACGCCGAGCCAACCTATAAGGTTCACAATTCTATTTTTTACTGCGTGGCAAACATGCCAGGCGCTGTTCCTGTGGCTTCAACATATGCATTAACTAATGCGACCTTGCCATACGCACTTGCACTTGCTAAATATGGTTGGAAAGAGGCCTGCTATAGGGATCCTAACTTGGCCAAAGGTTTAAACGTTCATGAAGGAAAGATCTATCACACAGCCGTTGCCCAAGCACATGGTTACGCATCTGTTGAACTTTGAAGAAGTCACCTCCTCCTTTCTCAATCACTTACAGATTGAGAAGGGCTTAGCAGATAATTCCATAGCCGCCTACCGACGAGATCTCAGCAAGTTCGTAAATTTTCTTGGCACTAGGTCGCTGTCAGAAGTTGATTCCATTTTGATAAGTGATTTTCAAAGTTCTTTGCGTGAGGCAAAGCTTTCAGTGGCGAGTATCAATAGAGTTGATTCAACATTACGATCTTTTTTCAAACACCTGCAGCAGGAATATGGATATGCAGATCCAACATTAGAAATCGCTCCTCAGAAGTCTGCCCGACGCCTACCTAAAGCGTTGACTATTACCCAAATTGTTTCGATGATCGAAGTGGCATATCGAGAAGGTCAACCGATTACGGCGCGCGATCAAGCGATGCTGGAGTTGCTCTATAGCAGTGGCGCTAGAGTCAGTGAGTTAATTGGAATAAATATCAATGATTTGAGTTCTATTGATGCTAGTGATGGAAAAGTAACGACTCTAAAACTACGAGGTAAGGGTTCAAAAGAGCGAATAGTTCCATTGGGATCTTTTGCAACAAAGGCGGTCGAGAACTACTTAGTAAGGGTGAGACCTGAACTCGCTTCAAAAAGTTCCAAAGTGACATCGGCTCTTTTTCTTAATTCACGAGGCGGTCGAATCTCAAGACAGTCTGCGTGGCAGATGGTGTTGGATGCCGCAGAGGCTGCCGGCGTGAGTGAGCATGTGTCACCTCACGTTTTTAGGCATTCATATGCCACGCACTTGTTAGATGGAGGCGCTGATATTCGAGTGGTGCAGGAGCTGCTGGGACATGCTTCGGTAACAACAACTCAGATCTATACGCTCATTACTATCGATAAAGTGCGTGAGAGTTATGCCTTGGCTCATCCTCGAGCCAAATAGATCCTTTATAGACCGCGCAATCGACGTGCCAGAATGCTTTGGTCACCCTTTGCTTCAAGATCAGCGATGATCACAGCAATAGATTCGCGAACTATTCTTCCGCGATCCACTGCAAGACCTAAATCACCGCGCAGTTGCAGACGCGCTTGATCAAGATCAAAGAGCTCATCCGGTGATAAGTAAACAGTAATTTTTTCATCGTGACGTTCGCGTCCTGATGGAGAGCGATCCACTGTTGTGACGCGACGACGAGCAATTGTTCGGACACCTTTTTTCGATGATGCAGCTTTAGGTGTTGCGATTGCTGGTGGCACCAGGGGAGCGGAAACATCTTGTACTGGTTGAGTTGGGACTGCGCTCAGTGCTGGTGCTGTCGAACGAAATAGTTCATCTGCTCCTGGAAGATTTGCTCTGCGGGTCATCGTGCGCCTCCTCTGGCGATAAGTTCTCGTGCTAAACGTCGATATGAAGCTGCGCCACCTGATGATGTGGCATATGTCGTGATTGGTTCTCCAACAACAGTTGTTTCAGGGAAACGGATTGTTTTTGCAATGATGGTTTCAAAAACATCTTCAGGGAACTGCTCCAGTATGCGTTCCAGAACTTGACGATTATGAGATGTTTTCTTGTCATACATAGTCGCAAGAATTCCGATAAGTCGCAGGTTTGGATTCAGGAAAGTTTTAACCTTATCTAAGTTGCCTTTTAGTTCTATGAATCCATGTAGTGCGAAGTATTCACATTGCATTGGAACGATCACTTCATCAGAGGCTACGAGTGCGTTAATCGTTAGTTGTCCCATTGTTGGCTGGCAGTCAATCAAAATAACATCGTAGTAATCCCGAAGAGGAGCAAGTGCTCGCTTCAAATACTGTTGTCCACCTATTTCAGCACCAAGAGTTGTTTCGGCAGTTCCCAGATCGCGGTTAGCTGGCAAGAAATCTAAACCTGGAACTGAAGACTTCAACACAATGTCATCCACATTGGCAGTTGGGGTCATCAGTGCGTAATAGACAGTTTGTTCTAAAGGCAGCGAATGGGCATTAACTCCGAGGCCTAGAGATAGGCCACCTTGTGGATCAAAGTCCACTAACAAAACACGGCGACCCATTTCGGCAAGTGCTGCGCCGAGATTAATGGTGCTCGTTGTTTTTCCAACTCCGCCTTTTTGGTTAAAGATAGAAATTACCTTCGCGCTGCCGTGTTCTTTGAGTGCAGCAGGTGCAGGAAAATTTTGGGCAGTCTTGCCAAGGAGAGTTGATGTAGTAGCTACATCCTCCGCAATTGTCGATTTAGCGTTCAATCTTCAAACCTCTTTCCTGATATATGCGGGAGCCTATGCGTTACACAGAAAACAGGCAAGCGTGAAGTAAGGTGCCACAGTGAGTATTACAGGCGACATCTCAGTCGAGTCAGCAACTGATGTAAACGCGGCCTCTGGCGGTTTTTCAGTTCACTTGGCTAACTTTGATGGTCCCTTCGATCTTCTACTTCAACTGATTTCCCGCCATAAAATGGATGTCACTGAAGTGTCGCTGAGCATCGTTACCGATGAATTCATCTCCTTTATCCGAGGGCTAGAAGAGTCCGGACAAGGCTGGGAGCTTGAGCAGGCAACCGAATTTCTAGTTGTGGCTGCCACATTGCTTGATCTAAAGGCCGCCCGATTATTGCCATCTGGTGATGTCGAGGATGAAGAGGATCTGGCGTTGCTTGAAGCACGCGATCTACTTTTTGCCCGCCTGCTTCAATACCGAGCCTTCAAAGAGATAGCAGCTACCTTCAGCGAGCGCATAGCCGCAGCTGACAAGTCTTTTGCCCGAGTGGTCTCACTGGATCCGGCACTTGCCTCTCTTCTACCTGAGGTGCTTATCGGGGTTGGCGCACAGCGTTTTGCCGCCATCGCAGAGCGCGTCCTAACACCCAAGGTTGCTCCTGTAGTGGCCGTTCAGCACCTGCATACGAGCCTTGTGAGCGTTGCTGAGGAGTCAAGAATGGTCGTGGAGGCTCTGCGACACTCGAAGAGCCTGAACTTTAGAAACCTCATAGCCGATGCCGATAGTACTTTGGTAGTCGTGGCTCGCTTCTTGGCGCTACTCGACCTTTATCGCCAAGGCGTGCTGCGCTTTGATCAGGTAATCGCATTAGGGGAGCTGCAAGTTACCTGGACCGGAAGCCTGGAAGGCGAGGTCGAGATCACCGATGAGTTTGATGTACCCGTGGTTTTAGAGATGGAAGACTCGACAGAAAGTGGCGATAATGTCTAATGTAGAAGTTGAACGTTCGATTGAGGCTATCTTGATGGTCGTTGATGAACCCGTGACCGAGATAGTTTTAGCTCAGGTTCTAGAGCGTCCAGTGGAAGAGATTGAAACCGCCCTTGCAGCTCTTGAGGGCAGTTATGAGGATCGTGGCTTCTCCCTCCGCAAAGTCAACGGGGGATGGCGCTTTTACAGTCATCCAAATTACTCAACCGTGGTTGAAAAATTCGTGCTAGATGGTCAGCAGTCTCGCTTGACTCAGGCGGCGTTGGAGACACTTTCAGTCATCGCCTATCGCCAGCCAGTTTCTAGAGCCCGCGTATCGGCCATCCGTGGCGTTAATGTGGAGGCTGTAATGAAGACCTTGATCACTCGTGGTTTAGTAGAAGAGTCTGGGCTTGAGCACGAAACTGGTGCCATTTTGTACAAAACGACCAGCTACTTCCTTGAGCGCCTAGGTTTGAACTCACTTGAAGATCTGCCAGCGCTGGCTCCTTACCTCCCAGATCTAGATGGCCTTGACGAGATTCTCGATTCGCTAACTGACTGACCTTTCGGCTACCCTTACTTCCTGACTGTCGGGAGGATAGCCATGGCCCAAATGAGGCTTAACAAGATAATCGCTGACGCCGGTATTACTAGCCGTCGCGGAGCTGATGAATTAATCGAAGACGGTCGTGTTGCTGTCAACGGAATCATAGTTAGAGAGATGGGCAGCAAGTTTGACCCTGAAATAGATCACGTAATGGTTGATGGTGAGACAATTACAAGAACTTTGACTAAGTCTTATCTTGCACTTCATAAACCTAAAGGTGTTTTGTCTACGATGTTTGACCCAGAGGGTCGTCCCTCTTTGGATGACTTCATCGACTTGCGAAAGGAACGGCTTTTCCATGTGGGTCGTCTTGATAAGGACTCTGAGGGTCTGATTTTGCTCACCAACGATGGCGATCTAACCTTTAGAGCGACCCACCCATCATTCGGCCTAGAGAAGACCTACATCATAGAGTTTGATGGAATCTTGCCTACAGGAGTCGATAAGGTGCTTTTGAAAGGCGTTGAGCTAGAAGATGGAATGGGACGAGTTTTAACTTTCAAACAACTCTCTCCTAAATGGATTGAGGTTTCAATTCATGAAGGTCGCTACCACATCATTCGTCGACTGATGGAGGCTGTGGGGGTAGATGTACTTCGGCTTATCAGAACAAAGTTTGGCCCGATCTCCCTGGGGGATACGCCTGAAGGACGATGGAGAGATCTGAATAATGGAGAATTGATGAATCTACGAAAGGCTTTAGATTTATAACTATAAAGCGATAAACAGAGAAAATATTTATTGTAAGTATATCAACTTATAGACATTTGTTTAATGATTAGCAATTTATCGACAATCTGTATGCTGATTAAATTGATTTTGTGTTGATTTATCGATATTCATGAAGGAGTGGCACTTCGCGAGATCAGGGGAAGTATCTACCCTTATTGTCGTAAAAAGTTTTAATAGTTAAAAGGTTATATCGATAAAAAATTAATCAAATACTCACGAAAGATGGCTAGGAAAGGTACCCTTATCTCATGGCATTACGGGCGATACGTGGAGCAATTCAGGTTCCAGCAAACACCGCAGGCGATATTGCAGTGGGCGTGCAGGAGCTCATTGCCGCGATTTTGGTGGCCAACGATCTCACCCCTTCAGAAGTCATTTCAGTTTTCTTCACCAGCACCGTTGATCTAGATGCGGCTTTCCCCGCGGCCGCCTGCCGTGAAATGGGTTTTGCTAATGTGCCTCTTATTGGGTCGGTCGAGGTAAATGTGCCAGGTGCTCTCGATAGGACTGTTAGGGCCATGCTGCATGTCGAGACCGAACGTTCTCCGGAGCAAATCACGCATGTTTACCTGCACGGAGCCGTCTCACTTCGCAGAGATATCGCTCAATAATGCTCCAAAAAGTCCGGATAGTGGGCTCGGGACTGATCGGAACCTCGATTGGTTTGGGGTTAGTTCAGCGAGGAATCTCGGTTCAAATGGTGGATTCTGATCCTGATGCACAGGCTTTAGCGATAGATCTTATTGGTGGGGTAGAGGTGAGCACTCCTGAGATAGTTGTCCTTGCTCTGCCTACATCAAAATTGCCGTTGGTCATTGAAAGTGAATTTGAACTAAACCCTCACACAACGTTTATGGATGTTGGTAGCGTAAAGAATGAAGTTCTACATCACGTTAAGACAATTGCAGGCCTTTCCGCGAGGTTTTTGCCCACCCACCCAATGGCGGGCCGGGAAATCGGCGGTGCAGCCTCTGCAAGGGCTGATCTATTTCAGGGGCGCAGTTGGATACTTACGCCTGACCAGGATTGCTCAAGTGAGTCCAAGGATCTTGTTCTTGAGCTCATCACTCAGTTAGGTGCGACCCCTATTGAACTCCCAGCGGATGCCCATGACGCTGCGGTGGCAAGAATCTCTCATCTGCCCCAGATAGCCGCATCTCTAGTGGCGAAACAGCTCACAGGTACGCCGGCTGAATGGATGGAGCTATCAGGGCAAGGCTTAAGGGATACAACGCGCATTGCTGGGTCAGATGAAAATCTATGGAAAGAGATCATTTTCAGCAATCGAACTGAAATTGCTGAATTGCTTATAAATCTACAAAACGATCTCTCCAAGATGATCAACTCCCTTGATGATCCTTCAAAGATTGCGGAGATGATCGCCGCAGGCCGTGATGGCAAGGCAATGATTCCTGGCAAACATGGCGGCAAAGCACGTGAATACAGTTACTTACCCATTGTTATTGATGACAAACCGGGACAGCTTGCTGCGATCTTTAATGAATGCGCAGCAATGCAAGTTAACGTCGAAGATTTATCTATTGAGCACTCACCGGGACAGTTGAGTGCTTTGATCACCTTGTCATTATCGGCTGTTGATGCTGAAAAATTATCAAATCATCTAACATCGATCGGATGGAACGTTCATCCGGTTCGTAAATAGAAGTAGGCTAACGACATGGGCATAATCGTTGCTATTGATGGCCCGAGTGGCGCAGGTAAGTCGAGTACGGCAAAAGCAATCGCAGTGCGCGCTGGATGGAATTATTTAGATACTGGGGCTCTATATCGCGCTGTTACGTGGTTAGCTTTAGAACATAAATGTGAAGAAGCATTTTCTATTTTGCAGGCCATAAAGGATCATCCAATTAAGTTTGATGCTGACCCGTTGTCCCCAAATGTATATGCCGGAGCTACACAGATTACGCACGCGATTCGTGGAACATCTGTTACTGAAAATGTTTCTCGTATCAGTGCTATCCCAGAAATTCGTCATGAGTTGTTGAGATTGCAGCACTCTATTATTGACTCAGTAGAACGCGGAATTGTTGTCGAAGGTCGAGATATAGGAACAGTCGTTGCACCTGAAGCAGGGCTAAAGATTTACTTAACCGCAGATCTTGATGCACGCGCAGTGCGTCGTGAAACTGAAACTGAGGATAAAGATATTGATGTTAAAGCGTCGCTAGATAGCCGCGATGCTGTTGACTCAACTCGTGCGGTCTCGCCGTTAACCAGGGCTGCAGATGCTGTGGAAATTGATTCAACTTATTTAGATCTAGATGAAACCATCGAGCGTATTTGGGAACTTCTTAAAAAACGTAATTTGCTGGGCCTTCCGATTGTTGCAATTTTGGGACGCCCCAATGTTGGTAAATCAACTTTGATCAATCGTTTCTTAGGTCGCAGAGAAGCCATCGTTGAAGACACACCAGGTGTTACACGAGATCGCGTTCAGTATGAGTGTGAGTGGGGCGGACGTCGCTTCATCATTATGGACACAGGTGGTTGGGAAGCAAAACCTGATGGCATCTCTATCCAGGTAAGTGCTGGTTCTGAATTAGCGATGCAGGAAGCAGATGTACTTGCATTTGTAGTAGATGCACAAGTTGGTGCTCTAGATGAAGACGACATTCTTGTTCAGCATTTGCGCAAAGCAAAGAAACCAACAATTTTGATTGGCAATAAAGTTGATGGAGAGCGCGAAGAGGCCGAAGCCCATGGTTTATGGAGTCTTGGTCTAGGTGAACCCCGTTTTGTTTCAGCTCTTCACGGTCGGGGTAGTGGTGATCTGCTAGATCACATAGTTGCAGTTTTGCCTGAAGTGGGTCGCGCTCAAAATCAAGATGGCTATCGCAAGGTTGCACTGATCGGTCGACCTAATGTCGGAAAGTCTTCCTTGTTTAACGCGATTGCTGGTGAGTCTCTATCAATTGTGGATGATGCTGCCGGAACAACCAGAGACCCTGTTGACTCACTACTTTCATTTGGTGGATCTACTTGGAGATTTATCGATACTGCAGGTTTGAAAAAACGCGCCAATCAAGATTCGGGCACTGATTACTACGCATCGCTAAGAACAGTTACTGCATTAGAACGCTGCGAAGTTGCCGTTGTGGTGCTTGATGCATCTGAACCAATTACTGAGCAGGATCTGCGAGTAATCACCATGGTTGAAGAAGCTGGCAAGGCGATGGTGATCGTTATGAACAAGTGGGATTTGGTAGATGAAGATCGTCGTAATCAATTGGACCGGGAAATAGACAGACACTTAGACCAGGTCGAGTGGGCACAAAGAGTTAACATTGCCGCAAAGACTGGCTGGCACCGAGATCGCTTGGCCCCAGCCCTTCGCACAGCTCTGGATAGTTGGGAGCGACGAGTTCCAACCGCCAAACTCAATTCATTCTTGGGTGCACTCATCGGAGCCACACCTCCACCAGTTCGTGGAGGAAAGCAACCAAAGGTTTACTACGCAACCCAGGCAGGTATTGCTCCTCCGAAGTTTGTGGTGTTTTCTAGCGGATGGATTGAAGCTTCCTATCGACGCTTCATCGAGCGCCGCCTCCGTGAAGAGTTCAAATTCCCAGGAACTCCAGTCCAGGTGGCAGTTAGAGTCAAGGAGCGCGATAAGGAATGAGCAGTTCAGTGATCAGCGTTCCAAACGCCCTCACCTTTCTGCGCTTCCTAGGCATCCCACTTTTCATTTATCTGACTCTTAGCGTTGAGGCAGATGGCTGGGCAATCGTAGTTCTAGCCGTGGGTGGGGCTACGGATTACTTCGATGGAAAAATCGCTCGGGCATGGAATCAAACATCTCGCTTTGGAGAGTTAGCAGATCCGGCGATTGACCGCCTTTATATTTTGGCCATCCTCATAGTTTTTCTCATCAGAGACATAATCCCAACCTGGATGATCCTGATCATCGTTGGCCGTGACATTATTTTGGGATTGATAACTATCATCATGAACAGAAAAGGGATTCCACCATTTACCGTGACCTATCTGGGTAAAGCTGCGACATTTAATTTAATGTATGCCTTTCCCTTCCTTCTCTTGGCTCAATCAGAGGGAGCAGCAGGTACGATCGCATTTATTCTGGGGTGGAGTTTTGCCATCTGGGGGATTGCCCTCTACATTTCGACAGGTATTAGTTATGCGCGCCAAGGCATTTGGCAGATGAGAGGGAACCATGTCATCAATTCCTAATGAATTGTCATATACCAAAGAGCACGAGTGGGTCTCAGCTGATGCATTGGTATTTACAATGGGAATTACCGATTACGCACAGGCTGCACTTGGTGACATCGTATATGTGCAACTTCCAAAAGTTGGCGAAGCGGTAACGGCTGGAAAAGTGTGTGGAGAAGTTGAGTCCACCAAGAGCGTTTCTGATATCTATGCTCCAGTAACTGGAACCATTGTTGCGATCAATGATTCCTTATCGAATTCTCCTGAAACAATCAACTCAGATCCCTATGGTGGGGGTTGGTTAGCAAAAATTGAGGTGGCAGCAGCCCCTTCAGACCTTCTCTCAGCTGCTCAATACGGCGAATTAACCGCTTGACCTTATTCCTCTAACTCTCTAGTGTCACCCTTAAGTTGAGAGTGAGGAGGTGGGGAAATGGCTGCAGAGCAATCGCAGAATGAATTAACCACCACCCTTCATCTTGGATTACGTGAGGTTAGCAATTCCCCTGCTAACAACTTAGATGAACAGTTGTCCTTACTCTCCTCAGAAGATCGTGAAGTGTTGGCAGAGATACAAAACTCCGCCGGAGAAAAGGCCATGATCGTCATCGCGCGAGGAGCTCAAAAAGGTTCTCGTTTCTTGATAACAGCAGAAGGCGCAAGCATTGGGCGATCTTCAGATAGTGCAATCTTCTTAGATGATGTAACAGTCTCTAGAACGCACGCGGTTATTGAAAAAGTTGGAAAGAAGTTTGTACTTAAGGATGCAGGATCTTTGAACGGAACATATATGAACAATGTATCGGTCACGGAGCACGAACTTGTATCAGGCGAAGAATTTCAGATCGGCAAATTTCATTTGCTTTTTATTGGCTCAAAAAACTAATGCTTATTAACAAGAAAAACTAGGGGAGTAGTCATGGCAGTTCCAGCACGCGCATACTTAAGTATTGGCGAAGTACTCAATCGTCTTCGCGGAGATTTCGCGGACATCACAATCTCAAAGATTCGTTTTCTAGAATCCGAAGGTTTGATTGAGCCTCAACGCACGCCCTCTGGATACCGCAAATTTACCAGCTCTGATTTAGAACGTCTTCGCTATGTGCTTCTGGCCCAACGTGATCAATACCTTCCTTTGAAGGTAATCAAAGATAACTTGGATGCAATTGACCGTGGGCTGCAACCGGCCGCAGTAGGTGGAGTAGCGCGCCCAAATATCGGCCTGGCAACAATTGACGGCGAAATGGCACCTAGTGCTTTCGGTGAAGTTAGCGAGATGCGCCTATCTCGGGAAGAACTATTAAAGAACAGTGGGCTTGCAGAAGAGCACCTGGTTGAACTTGAGGGATATGGATTAATTGCACCTCGTGGTCGTCATTACGACGGTGATGCCTTAGCGATTGCAAAGGCTGTGACAGAGATGGGCGGCTTTGGTATCGAGGCTCGTCACCTGCGTTCTTTCAAATCGGCTGCTGACCGCGAGATAGGTTTAATCGAACAAGTGATCACTCCACTCACTCGACAAAAAAGTGCTGAATCTAAAGCTCGCGCTGAAGAGGTTCAAAAAGAGATCGCCTCTCTTTCTATTCGCCTTCATGCAGCTCTCGTGCGCGGTGGCCTCAACCGCCTTCGTTAATCGGTAACTCCTTTCATGTTAATACCAATGGAGGTCGTAGGCGTTCGTGTTGAGATGCCTTCCAATCAACCGATAGTCCTTCTCAAAGAAATCGATGGTTCTCGCTTTCTTCCCTTATGGGTGGGGGCTGTTGAAGCCACGGCAATCGCATTTGCTCAGCAAGGAGTTGAGCCCCCTCGTCCTTTAACCCATGACCTAATGAATAACCTTTTAGATCTCTTGGATGCAACCTTGACGGCCGTTCACCTGACCGAGATCAAGGATGGAATCTTCTTTGCCACGATGAATCTCAGAGATTCCAATGGGGGGCAATTGACCCTGTCTGCCAGACCGTCAGATGCGATCGCATTAGCCGTTCGTAGCCACAGCAATATCTTGGCAACCCAAGAGCTACTCGATGAGGTTGGAATCGAGATCCCACAGGGCGATGGTGAAAATCAAGAGGTTGAGAAGTTCCGTGAATTCCTGGACCAAATCAATCCAGAAGACTTTGTGGGATAGGCTCAACCCTCAACCTAAAGTAGAGGTTTGGGTCGTGTCGTTCCTAGGTAACTGGTCCACTCGGGTTTACATTTATCTCACTCCCCAAGAGAAATGAGCCATTCCCCGTGAGCCCAGAAGAGCTAGAGATCGGCTATAGAGGCGCTACTGCATGTTCTGCTGCAGGTATCACATACCGCCAGTTAGATTATTGGGCTCGTACCGGATTAATTGAACCGAGTATTCGCACGGCAAGTGGCTCCGGAACTCAACGCCTGTATGGCTTTCGTGACATCTTGGTTTTAAAAATCGTAAAGCGATTGTTGGATGCGGGTGTGTCTCTACAAAATATTCGCACAGCAGTTGATCACCTGCGCGATAGGGGAGTTACTGATTTAGAACGAATCACTTTAATGAGCGACGGTGCATCAATCTATGAGTGCTCAAGTCCAGATGAAATCATCGACCTCCTTCAGGGTGGTCAAGGCGTCTTTGGTATCGCCGTTGGCAAGGTCTGGCACGAGGTTGAAGGCTCCCTATCTGTACTCCAGGGCGAAGTGAACGGCCAAGTTGTAGGTGGTCAAGATAACGATGAACTCTCGCTTCGTAGAAAGAGCAAAGGCGCTTAATTCACCTTATTCTTCACTCCTGCACTCGCACTTCTAGGCGAGAGGCAAGAACAGGATGAGGAATAGCTATGAGTCGCTCGTTTGAGGATCGCCATATAGGACCAACCTTGTCCGATGAAGCGACGATGCTGCAGGCGTTGGGCTATTCAGATCTGACATCTTTCATTAAAGATGTTGTTCCTAAAAATATTGCTATCCAGGGTGTTATTGAAAGTGCGATCGATAGCGCAAAGAGTGAAGTTGAAGTTATTGATGAGTTAAAAGCCATAGCATCTGAAAACAAAGTGTTCTCATCACTTATTGGTACTGGGTATTACGGGACGATTGTTCCACCAGTAATTAAAAGAAATGTTTTAGAGAATCCATCGTGGTACACCGCATACACACCATATCAACCTGAAATTTCGCAAGGTCGCTTAGAAGCACTTTTTGCTTTCCAAACAATGGTGTGTGAGTTAACTGCTCTAAATATTTCTAACGCCTCCATGCTTGATGAAAGCACTGCTGCAGCAGAAGCTATGACACTTGCCCGCAGAGCATCCAAGTTGAGTGATGATGCGGTCTTCCTCATCGAAGAGCATGTGCACCCACAAACAAAAGCTGTTGTTATTACTCGAGCTAAGCCACTTGGCATCAAGGTGGTCGAGATAGATTCTGGTCACGTCGTACGTGATGGCTATGACGGCGAATTCTTTGGAGCACTTTTGCAATATCCAGACACAACTGGAACATTGATCGATTATTCATCTTTTGCTGAATATGCGCACTCACGTGATGCACTTGTAATTGCTGCAACCGATCTCTTGGCTTTGACTTTGTTGAAAGCTCCGGGGGAGTGGGGCGCTGACATTGCAGTTGGCACAGCCCAGCGCTTTGGTGTTCCGATGGGCTTTGGTGGTCCGCATGCAGGTTTCTTGGCGGTTCGCACCGGTTTAGAGCGTTCAATGCCTGGTCGCTTAGTAGGTCAAAGTATTGATGCAACTGGCAAACCAGCATTCCGTTTAGCTTTGCAAACTCGAGAACAACATATTCGTCGAGATAAAGCCACTTCAAATATTTGCACAGCCCAAGTTCTCTTGGCCAACATGAGTGCTTTCTATGCAATGTGGCACGGTCCAGCTGGTCTTAGGGATATTGCTGAAAGAGTCAATGGTTTTGCTTCACGACTTCAGGCAGCTATCAATAATAAGGAAGATGCGGTCTTTGATACCGTGCATGTCGTTGTCAAGGATGCCAATGCCATCCATCAAAAGGCTGTCGCTAAGGGCATTAACTTCCGAAAAGTGAGTGCCACCGAGCTTCGCATTTCTTTTGACGAGGAAACAACAGAGCAACTCTTTATCGAAGTTCTTTCAATCCTAGATATCAAAGATGCAACGGGGGAGGCGATCCCAGCCAAGTTCCAACGAACAAGTAAGTATTTGACCCATCCCGTTTTCAACACCAATCACAGCGAGACAGCCATGATGCGGTACTTGCGAAATTTGGCCGATAAGGATCTGGCCTTAGATCGAACAATGATTCCGCTCGGTTCTTGCACGATGAAGTTGAACTCTGTTACCGAAATGGAAGCGGTAACCTGGCCAGAGTTTTCATCGTTGCACCCATTTGCACCTGCTGATCAAAACATTGGCACCCGTAAGCTGATTGCCCAATTGTCAGAATGGTTGGTAGCAATTACAGGTTATGACGCCGTGTCGTTGCAACCAAATGCTGGTAGCCAGGGGGAGTTTGCCGGCCTGCTTGCGATCCGGAACTATCATGATTCGCGCGGGGATCAGAGTAGAAATATCTGTTTAATTCCATCTAGCGCCCACGGAACTAACGCTGCCTCTGCGGTAATGGCGGGGATGAAAGTTGTTGTTATTGACTGTGACGACAATGGAAATGTGTCAGTAGAAGACATCAAAGCAAAGATTGCAGAGCATGGTTCGGCTTTAGCTGCATTGATGATCACATATCCATCTACACATGGTGTTTTTGAAACTGCAGTCTCTGAAATTTGTGGATTAATCCATGAAGCAGGTGGCCAGGTATACGTTGATGGCGCGAACTTGAATGCTCTTGTTGGTGTTGCGCAACCAGGAAAATTCGGCGCAGATGTCTCACACTTAAATCTCCATAAGACTTTTGCCATTCCACACGGGGGAGGTGGACCGGGAGTGGGTCCTGTTATCGCCCGTGCTCACCTTGCACCATTCCTGCCAAATCATCCGTTTGATCCAGAAGCTGGACCTGCAACAGGTCCTGGGCCAATATCTGGTGCACCTTTTGGGTCTGCAAGTATTTTGCCAATTTCTTGGGCATACATTCGATTACTGGGGGGAGAAGGGCTAACCCACTCAACTCAAGTAGCGATCTTGTCCGCCAACTACATGGCAGCACGTCTGCAAGAGTCGTATCCCGTTCTTTACACCGGTGCCAATGGCCGTGTAGCCCACGAGTGCATCCTTGATATTCGCGGATTGACTAAGGATTCTGGCGTAAGTGTTGATGACATCGCTAAGCGTTTAATGGATTACGGTTTCCACGCACCAACGATGTCATTCCCAGTTGCAGGAACGCTAATGATTGAACCAACTGAGTCAGAGGACATCAGAGAGATTCACCGTTTCATCAATGCCATGATTTCGATTAGAGCTGAGATTCAAGAGGTCATCGATGGGAAGATCACTATCGAGGCCTCACCTTTGCGAAACGCGCCTCATACAGCCCTTTCTGTGGTCAATAGCCAGTGGGACCATTCCTACAGTCGTGAACAAGGCGGTTTTCCCGTTGTTTTGGACGGATTAGTTGCGGGCGAATCAATTGGGTCCAAGATGAAGTATTGGCCGCCAGTGGGACGTATTGACGGGGCGCACGGTGATCGAAACCTTGTCTGTGCCTGCACACCTATGGATGATTACCGATAGCAGGGGCGTTTTGAACTCCCTTTCCGATTCTCTTTCTTACTTTACATAATGTAACTTATCGGCGTTGTCTATACGCCTGAGCAGACACAAGGAAGAGAAAGATCAGCACGCCAACTAGCGCCCAAACACCAGCTTTATCTCTCGGTGTTTGTCCTTGAATTAGTCCGACTTGGGCACGAATTACTTCTGCGGTATACATAGAAGTCTTTTGGAGAATTTTTCCATGGTGATCAATAACTGCCGAGTATCCGGTGGTTGATACCGAGACGATATTTCGACCATGTTCGATAGCTCGAATTCTAGTTATCGACAATTGTTGAGCACTTTCTGCAGACATTCCGAATGTGGCACTGTTTGTCTGTACCGCCAAAATGTTGGACCCCTTGGCAGCCTGCCGAAGAATCCCGTCATCTAATAATTCAAAACAAATTACTGGAGCAATGACTGCCTTGTTTATTGTGAAGAAGATTGAAGCTTGACCAGGTTCGAAGTCTCGGACCCGATCCGTTAAAGGTGAAATTTTGGACGCTAATGATCTCAAGGGAATGTACTCGCCAAATGGAGTCAAATGTTGCTTTATGTAAATGGGAGGCAATTCTCCGCCCCAGAGAATTGATGTATTCAGAAGTTTTTCGCCCTTATATGCAACTGCCCCGATAATAAGTGGCACTTGAATAGAATCTAAAGCTTCTTTTACATCTGCATAACGAAATGGATCAACATCGACTGAATTTTCCGGCCAGAGCACAAAATCGACATTTGAATCTTCTACAAGAGATTTTCTGGTTAAAGACAAGTGATTATTGAAAACCGCCTTTGCTTGGGAATTGAAATCAAGTCCCAATTGCGGAACATTGCCTTGCACCATCAATACTCTCGATTCTCCGACAGCAGTTGTGTTGACGGGTATCAGTAGCAACAAAAATGGCAGCAAAACAAGAAGGGATGCTTTCTTTTGAGACATCGAATGGATAAACAATCCCAAGAGAACCACGGTCGCAGACAATGCCGCCGCTCCCCCTACAGCAGCCATTTTTGCGAAGGGTGCATCTGCCTGAGTGTAAGCAAGACGGACCCATCCAAATCCCCCGAATGGGAAACGATTTCTCACCTCTTCCATGGCAATGTAAATGAAAGGGTATGCAGCGATCCCCCAACGAGAAATAAGGGCTAACGGTAAATAGAACAATGACATTCCTACGGCCAAAATTAACCAAGGAACAGAACCGACAAAGGTGCTACTCCAATGTAAAACGATTGCATTGAGCGTTAGTGCGAACAATAATGTTGACAGTACTTTTCTTTTTGTAAGAGTGAGAGCGTACATATGTGCAGCAAGGGCGATAGGTGCTAACCACCACTGCCCTACCGGCTCAAAGGCACCGCTAAGAAGAATTCCAGAAAGGATAGAAAGGAGAATATTTACCAATCTCGCCTCACCAACCTAGAGCACTAATGAGGCGATCCACGCTTGCTCCAAGGGCATATCGCTCTTTAAATTGATATATCTCAGACAGATCTTTCGGTGCGGTAGGAAGTGAAAGATTCACTTTCGGTAGAGGCGCATCACGAGCTACTCTCACCAACTTTGGTGCAATCTTTAGATAATCAGCACCAGCAATAATTTTCTTGGCCAATGCAGGTGGTAGGGACTGATGTGTATCATGCGCAGCTTGCAATGCGTCTTCAACGTTTGCAAAGTTGTTTGCAATCACAGCTGCGCCTTTTTCACCTATGCCCTTAACACCAGGTAAGCCATCTGAAGGATCGCCTCTAAACATTGCAAAGAGATCGTATCTATCCCCCGGTATTGCATACTTTTCTGTTACATATTTGTAATCAACGAGATCGTGTTGTGAGATTCCCTTTGCAAGATAAACAACTTTAATATCTCGTTTATCATCGACCATCTGAAATAGATCTCGGTCACCAGTAACAATTCGAATCGGACCTTTCTCGATCTCTGCGTAGGTAGCCATTACATCATCGGCCTCATAGTCATCTACTCCCACAACTGGAATACCAAAGAGATCTAATAAGTCCAAAAGAATTGGAATCTGCGGAGTGAGAGTTTCTGGCTCTTCTTCCTCTTCACCCTCTTCTTCGAGTCGATTAGCTTTATATGCGGGGAAAATATCAACTCGCCAACTAGGTCGCCAATCTCCATCAAGACATGCAACTAGGCGGTCTGGTTTGTAGACGTTCATCAAACGCGCTGTCATGTCTAAATAGCCACGAATGGCATTAACCGATGTGCCATCTGGTGCCAGTAATGTGTCTGGCATTCCGTAATAAGCTCGATACCAAAGGGAGGCGCTGTCCAAAAGCATCAGTGTCATGCATCCCCCATTAAATAAGCGACCACTCCGCGATCAATCCGCTTGACCGCCTCTTTACATGCTGGACGTAACTTATCGCTTGCACCAGATACTTGGTTGAGCAGATCCACTAGCTGTTTAGTGGAACGCACAAAGTCTCCAACAGACATATCCGTACCCTTTAAAACACTGTTGAGAGAATTTCCACTCGCCCACTTATAAGAGATGAAACAAAAACCGGCATCGGGTTCACGCTGGGTCTTAACACCGAAGTTACTCTCGATGTCTTCTAAAGCCGCCCATAGCGACACTATCTCAGTAATTGTTGATGTCACTTTTTGGCTAGGCATCTTTGGTGCCAAGTTCTCTGCTGACCTAGATTCAAAGATCATGCATGAAACTACGGAAAGCAGTTCAGAGGGATTGAGATCATCTAAAAGTCCTCTGCGTATTGACTCAGTTAGCAACAAATCAGATTCAGCATAAATCTTGGTCAAGATCTTCCCTTGAGCTGTTGGTTTTTCACCTTCAATATATTGCAGGTGGTCTAAAACTCGACAGATCTGATCAAAGGTTTTCGCTATCACATGTGTGCGACTTTCAACCCTAGTTTTTAATCCTTCATTCTCACGCGTTAGTCGACCGGCCCGCTCTGCTAGTCGTGCGTGATCCTCTCGTTCAGCGCAACCATGTGAGGCATGATTCTTCATCGCTTTGCGCAAATCAGCCAACTCACCTTCCATGTGACCTCGTTGACGATTATCGAAAGTCTTTCTTTGATCTCGTCGACTTAACAGAACTTCGACTTCTTTGATGGATCGTCGGATGCGGGCATACTCAACAAAGTCTCCAAGGTGACATGAGGCATCTCGTAACAGCTCTTCAATCGCTGACTCGTTCTTCCTTATTTGACGCGTCAATCCAACGACAGCTCGATCGGCCTGAAATTGGGCAAACGATGATTCAAGAGAACGACGAGCCCGCTCTCGACCGAACTGAGCAATTAAGTTAATTGACATGTTGTATGAAGGAGAAAATGAGGAGCGCAATGGATATGTTCGAGTTGACGCTAGCCCTGCAGCAGAAGCTGAATCAACAGTCGGTGACCATTGGATAACTGCATTTCCTTCAATGTCGATTCCTCGTCGACCCGCTCTACCTGTTAATTGCGTGTACTCCCCTGGGGTAATAGGAACATGAGCCTCTCCGTTGAATTTAATCAGTTTTTCTAAAACAACCGTACGTGCAGGCATGTTTATGCCAAGTGCCAAAGTTTCCGTGGCAAAAACTGCTTTTACTAATCCACGTTGGAATAGGTCTTCGACCGCTCCTTTGAAACTTGGAAGCAGTCCGGCATGGTGAGCTGCTATTCCGCGCTCTAAAGCGGTGAGCCATTCAGTGAAATTTAGAACTTCAAGGTCCTCTTCAGCAATATTTTGCGTGTACCGAAGAGCGGTGCGCTTAATCTCTTCTCGCTCTTCTGAAGATGTAAGCCGGAGACCCGCGTGTAGACACTGCTTAACTGCAGCATCACAGCCGACCCTAGAAAAGATGAATGTAATCGCAGGAAGCAGACTTTCTCCTTGCAACTTCTCAATAATGTCGGCGCGTGAAAGGCGATCACTCGGTTCAGCAAAGCGACCCCTTCGATTTCTACCTAAGGATGCGCGCCTAATTAGTTCTCTTTCACGACTTAAAACCTCAGGGTTTACTCGACCTGGTTGATCAAAAAGATCTAGCAAGCGATTACCGATCAGTACATGCTGAAACAGCGGGATGGGGCGAATCTCGCTCACGATCACTTCTGTTTCGCCGCGAACCTCCCCCAGCCATTCGCCAAACTCTTCAGCATTAGAAACGGTTGCCGATAATGAAATTACTTGCACACTCTCCATGAGATGAATGAGTACTTCTTCCCACACAGCCCCTCGGAATTTATCGGCAAGGTAGTGAACCTCATCCATCACTACGCAACCTAGATTTATCAGGATGTTTGATCCTGCATACAGCATGTTGCGCAGAACCTCAGTTGTCATAACAAGAATCTCTGCCTCACCATTGATACTTGTATCACCAGTGAGTAACCCAACTCGGTCCTCGCCAAATTTCGCGACGAACTCTGAATACTTTTGATTAGATAACGCCTTGATGGGGGTTGTGTAGAAGCATTTCTTTCCGGCCTGAAGAGCGTAGAAGGCCGCAAACTCACCAACGACTGTCTTTCCCGCTCCAGTTGGTGCTGCTACCAGAACACCTTTGCCATCTTCAACAGCATGGCAAGCCGATATTTGGAATGGATCAAATTCGAACTCAAAGCTCTGAACAAACTCAGTTGTTATAGGGTGTTGTCCACGTAGTTTTGCTGCCGCGTAACGTTCAGCTGGCGTACTCATGCGACCCAAGTCCGAATGGCGTTTGGTATGCATTCGGCAGAAACAGGCAGTTGACCGATTCTTTCCCCGTCAGCGTATGCAACCGCTCGAGACTCGATCTGGACGTGCTTGCTGCGCAGAACCTCTACGGCCGGATGGGTCAGATGATCTCCTGTAAATACGCGGGGGAAAACCTTCACAAACTCTAGTTTAGATACCGGATGCAGAATCATCACATCGAAAAGTCCATCATTTATGTCGGCGTTGGGACAGACAAGCATTCCTCCCCCGTATGAGCGTCCGTTTGCAACAGCAATTAGCATGGCATCGGTCGTCACGGTACGAGCATCGGTCGTAACCACGTACTTATGGGGCTTAAACCGAGGAAACTCCAGCGCAATAGCAGCATTGTATTTCATTGGCCCCTTCGGCCAACTCATGGAGTTTGCTTTTTCATTGACAACAGAATCAAAGCCAGAGGAAAGAATTGCCCCGAACCATTCACCATCTACTAGCCCCAAATCGATTGGTTGCGGTTTAGTTGTGATGATCTTGGTTAATTGCTCATCTATGTCGATTAAATCCCAACCGAGTGTGCGCAAGAAATCATTTCCAGTGCCTGCAGGAATAAGCGCAAATGGGATTTGCACGGGTACTATCACTTGCAAGATTACGTGCATTAAACCATCACCACCAACGGCAATGACTCCATCATATTGAGAATTCTTATCAACAAACCTTTGGAGATTACGACAAAGAGCTTCGGAGGAATTTCCAGTAACGATAGTGAAATCAACTTTGTGTTGGTTCAGAAATCCCGCCACGTAGGTGCCCACCGTGGTTCCTCTTCCTTGACCAGAAACAGGATTAATTACTAGCGCCCACATGCGAGGACCCTATCGGCTATTCCTTAATGGAGGTGGGTGCTTCTATCGCCATTGAGCCCGTTTCGATAGCGAGCTGTTTCTTGTCTCGTCGTTTATCTACCTGAACCGCGATTGCACCGGCCATGAAATATAGAACTATCAGGGGCGCTGCCAAAAGGATCATGCTTAATGGATCTGCTGTCGGGGAAAAGGCTGCAACCATTAGAAAGATACCGAAGACCCAACCACGCCAGGGTCTGAGGATTGTTTTTCCACGAAGGAAACCAATTAGATTAAATGTCAGTAAGAAAATAGGTAGCTCAAAAGCGAGTCCAACTAAGAGAATTAGTCGTAGTACAAAATCAAGATAGTCATCAAATCGGACCAAGTTACTTATTGCATCTGGTGTGAAACCAAAGAGCGCTTTGATCGCGACCGGAAGAATGTAGTAACCAAGGGTTGCGCCCATTGCAAAGAACGGTGTTGCTGCCGTGACAAACAAAATACTCGTTCGCTTCTCTTTTCGGTGAAGGGCAGGTGCGATAAAAGCCCAGAGTTGATACAACCAAAATGGAGCCGACACAATAACGCCAGTTAACAATGCAACCTTGATTTGCAAATCCAGCGGACCCAGAACACCACTGATATACAAAGCGCCACAACTTTCAGCACCTGCATCTTGAGCTGCCTTCAAGTCACAAACAGGTTTAGCTAAAGTCCTGATAATTGGATTGTAGAAATACCATCCACCTACGAATGCGACCAAAACCGCTATTGCAGATCGAAGAACTCTTTTTCTTAATTCGCGTAAGTGGTCAAGAAGTGGCATCCGTGCTTCATTTGCCGGTGCCATCAAATTACTTCTCTGTTTTGTCGGTTTCTTCTATCGCGCCATCATCTGACTTCATTTCCTTCATTTCACTCTTGAAGATCCGCATTGAGCGACCGAGAGAACGAGCAGAGTCAGGCAAACGCTTAGCACCAAATAGTATGAGGACAACAATTAGAAGAATAACGATCTCTCTTGGACCTAAGTTCATAGTACCTACTCCTTGGCTAATGATTGCTCCAAGGCTACACCAGAGCCTCGGACGTGAAAAGTGAGAATTACGCCTGTTTGTAACGATTGAGCATTAGTTGAGCCTTTTTTGAGATCTCGGAACGAGTCTGTGAAGGCGTGGTTAGCGTTACTGCACCAGCTGATGCCATAACCGAACGTTCTATCCACTGAGGAGAATAGGAGGAAAGTTCAACAGTTGTCCCAACTGGGTGATGAGCGATACCGAAGCGCTCTGTGACATCTCTTGAAGGAACCTTGATGGTAATCGCATATTTGATCTTCTCGACACTTTGGTTCGGATTTTCTACATAAGTGGACACCTCTGTCGGCGTAGCACTTTTGATCCGATCAATTCTGAACTCTCTATTGTCAAGGGCTGTGAAGCAATATGCACGCAGGTACTGGTGTCCCTCAGATTCATACATGTCTGTGGGTTTTACTGTTCTTTCGCTGACTTCATCCTTGTAGATCGAGTGATACTGAATGAGCACACCAGAGCCAGACTCAATAGCCTGCGCAATGGTAGTCACGGTACTTCCAGAAGTTGAAGCAACAACAGATAACTTAACTGGAACCCCGAGTTTTGCTGTCAATCGATCGCGTAAGGATTCAACGTCTGTTGATAAATCTTGTCGATCAATGGGCAGTGCAGAAGCAATTAAATCCAATCCCAGTAGAAGCGCCACACCCTCTTGAAAAGTAATTCGGCGCGGTTTAGACAAAGTTTCGGCATTTGCAATTGTGACAAAGCCAGATTCGAAATTAAGATTCATCAACTCAAGATGGGTATAACCAGGTAAACCACACATCCACAAAGTAGATAAATCGGCACTCATCTGTTTTGTAGTGACTTCGAAGTGCTGGGCTAGTTCCTTCAAAGAAATACCTTGATGGTTATGGAGAAATGGAACCAGATCCAATAAACGTGCGGTCCGAAGAAGTGGCGCAGAAAGTTCTCTACTCATGACCCACCACCAGCGCTTCTAACCCAGCTATGACGCTTTCAACTAGTTCAGATGGTTCATGGACAAATACATCTTCACCATGCCAAAGAATCTGCGCAGTTATCGACTCAATGGTGAAGATCGGGACTTTGATCTGGTCCCACTCCCCTAAATCTTTGATAGATGTCGCTAGTGAACGTAGGGCCTGACCCTTACCTTTTCTTATGTCCATGATTGCAATATTTGCAGTATGTGTGGCAAGCGGCTGATCTAATTCAAAATCCGCTGGATACTCAAAGGCATCCTTATTCTCTTTCACTTCCATAGAGCCTTGAATACGATCCATTCTAAATGTGCGCACTTCCTGTAGCTCTTGATCTACCCCAGTTACATACCAAAAACCAGATCGATTTGATAAAGCGATAGGAATAACTAATCGCTCTTGTGCAACTAAAGACGTCGACAGGTAATCAAAGGTGAGAAAGTCCGAGTCTGCAATAGCCGTTGTGACAAGCTCTAGATCCTTTGAACTGTTTGCAAGTTTAGGTGACAATCCTGGAATTTCAATCGGATCTGCAGGAACGCCCATGGCGCTTAGTTTCAAGATCGCACTCTGAGCCGCATCTGCAAGTGCCGCACCTTGCCACGCATTTGCTGCAAGGGATAGAAGGGAGATCTCAGTCGGTGTGATGTCGCCTAAATCAAGTTCATAACTTTCCGACTTAATCCGATACCCAGTCTCATCGGCAAATAATGGATCAAAGGAACCCACTTCAATAACGATTCCTAACGTTCTTAGATCATCTTTATCGCGTTCGAACATTCTTTCTTTAGTTTCAGGAGAACCTTCATACCCTTCGACAGTCCTAAAAATTTCAGATTTGGTGAGATATCTCTTGGTAGCTAGCAGGGCGATTGTAAGATTGACTAATCTTTCAGTCTTCCGAGACACCGAAAGCACCTTTCGCAGGACGTCGACGACGTGCAAGAACTTCAACACCCGGTGCCATACGACGGCTTTGAATCAAAAACCCCGTGTGTCCAATCATCCGTTGTTGAGGACGAACAGCCAAACCTTCATGATGCCAACCGCGAACCAAAGTTTCAGAACTTTCGGGTTCTGTGAATCGACCATCTTCTTTCAACGCCTCTGCCGTCGCAGAGAGCTGCGTGGTAGTCGCCACATACGCCAAGAAGACTCCACCTGGTCGTAGCGCTCTTGCGGAAATATCAATACATTCCCATGGCGCTAACATGTCGAGAATTACTCGATCGTATTCGGAATCAAAGTTTTGATCTTGAAGATCACCGACTACCAAACTCCAATTTTCAGGAGCGCTCTCAAAGTATGCATCCACATTTGATCGTGCGTTATCAGCAAAGTCTTGTCGACGTTCCACTGAGTGAACTTTTCCGGTGGGACCAGCGGCACGCAAAAGGGAAATTGTTAAAGCACCGCTTCCAACCCCTGCCTCTAAAACTCGCGCTCCTGGGAAAATATCGGCAACCCCAACGATCATTGCGGCATCTTTTGGATAAACAATCGTTGCACCGCGAGGCATCGTTAATACATAGTCAGCAAGCAGCGGCTTAAATGCCGTGAATTTTAATCCGGCCGTTGTGCTCACGACTGATCCCTCAGGCATACCGATCAGGTCATCATGAGTAATCCAGCCTTTGTGGGTGTGCCACTCTTTTCCAGGCGTAATCGTGAAGCTATAAAGTTTGCCCTTCGGATCGGTCAATTGAATGCGATCGCCGGCTCCGAAATACCCAAGATTAGACACGGGAGCATCTTAGGCGAAATTAACGCGGCAAGTACGAGTATCTTCAGCCAGGTGAGTAATGAACAGTCGTTGCGTCTATCGCCAAGTGCGGTCAGTGAGTACGAGAACTGCCCCCAGCAATACAAGTACCGCAAAATTGATAAGTTGCCAGAACCGCCTTCATTAGATGCCGAACGTGGAACCTTGGTTCACACAGTTCTGCAGGACCTTTTTGAAATCCCAGCTGCAGGGCGGACGGTGGAATCAGCCGTAGAACTTCTGCCTTCGCGCTGGAGCGCTCAACTGGCAGACAAACCCGTACTTCTCGAGATGGTTACAAATGAAAAAGAATGGCTAGATCGCGCAGCTGCCTTGCTGAAAACCTACTTCACTTTGGAAAACCCCACTACCTTTGAAGCAACTCACCGCGAAATGCACTTAGAGAATGATTTCGATACAAATGTATATCTACATGGATATGTTGACCGTTTAGATGTTGCCCCAACTGGAGAGGTGAGGATTGTCGATTACAAGACTGGTAAAGCCCCTCGTCCTGGCTGGGAGGAAAAAGCACTCTTCCAATTGCGCGTTTACGCACTCCTATATTGGAAGAACAACGGAGTACTCCCCCGTCTATTGCAATTGATCTACCTAGGAGATGGAAAAATTGTCAAAAGTAATCCCACCACTGCTCAATTAGAGTCCACCGAGAAAGTACTACATCGAGTCGCTAAAGACATTTCCATTTCCATCGAAAAAGAATATTGGCCAGCAAAACCATCACGATTATGTGATTGGTGCTATTTCAAAAGCATTTGCCCAGCTCACAACGACTAAATTTGAATCGAGAAATCTTCTTTTAATTGCTCGAGTTTTCCAAACGAAAGTTGTTCTAGAGATCTTATGACCCTAACTTTCTCTGATTCTTCGATTGAAACTAGATGAGGAACACCGATCAAATAGGCGCTGCTAGATATCGCCGCATTCATACCAGTCAGTGAATCTTCAAAAACAAGACAATTTGAAATATCCGCATCGCATACCTGGGCGGCCTTTATATAACACTCTGGATTGGGTTTAGTGTGAGTCACATCATCTGAGCTAATCGAAAACGGAAACAAATCGCAACCTAAGTTGTCTAGAACGGCGTCGACAATGTTTCGTGGACTGGCAGAAACTAAAGCCGTTTTAACTCCGTGATTCTGCAACTCTTTTAGAAGCGCTATAGCCCCTGGCATCGTAGGCGTGTTGCCCCGCATCCTTGCTACCTGGGTGTCTATGAGAGTTTGTGTGAAATATTCCGGTGATTGCTGCTGCCCGCATTTATCAAACATGTACTTACCAACTCTTGAAAGTGGGCCACCGAGGCATGCAATCTGATCTTCGGGTAGCCAGGTGTAACCAAATGGTGCGGTAACTTCTATCTCAGACAACAACCACTCTGGTTCCGAATCAACTAAAAGTCCATCCATGTCGAAAAAGACAGCCTCGAAAAAACTATTCATTCCATTCATCAATTTGCGTTGAAATATTTTGCCTCTGGGTGATGAACGATGATCGCAGAAGTTGATTGCTCTGGATGAAGCTGGAACTCTTCTGAAAGCTCAACACCTATTCGACCTGGGTCCAATAACTCGCACAATTGCACTTGTTGTTCTAGATTAGGACATGCTGGGTATCCAAAGGAGTAGCGAGAGCCGCGATATCCCTGATCCAAAATACCTTGCAGATCAGAAGAATCCTCAGCCTTAACCTGCAACTCTTCTCTCATACGCGCATGCCAGTGTTCAGCTAGTGCCTCTGTAAGTTGAACCGAGAGACCATGTAGTTCTAGGTATTCACGGTAATTGTTCTCAGCAAATAGCTTTGCTGCCGCCTCGCTCACCGTTGATCCCATGGTCACAACATGGAATGCGACCACATCAGTTTTTCCTGAATCTTTGGACGCAAAGAAATCACTTATGCATAGTCGTCGGTCTCGAGTTTGGCGAGGAAAAGTAAATCTAATTCTTTCTTTGCCCTTTTCTTCGCCTTCGTGATGCAAAATCACCAAGTCATTACCTTCGCTGTAGCAAGGAAAATACCCATAGACAACCGCGGCATTTAACCAACCCTGGGACTGAACCTGATTGATGAGTGCGCGAAGACGTGGGCGACCTTCGGTTTCCACCATAGTTTCATACTCGCCGCGATTTCCCTTAAGCCCCCATTGGCCTACAAAGAGTGCGCGTTCATCAAGCATTCCTGCGTAATCAGATAACTGAATTCCCTTGATGACGCGTGATCCAAAAAACGGTGGTGTTGGAATTGAGTTGTCAGAGGCAACGTCGCTACGTCTGGTATCAACAGGAACTTCTTCTGCTTTGATCCGAGTATTTGCAACACGTCTTTCACGTAGTGGAGGCAGTGATGCTCCCTCTTCGCCTCGTTTGACCGCCATGATTGAATCCATCAAGCGCAAGCCTTCAAAGGCATCTCGTGCGTAACGAACTTCACCCGGAAACATTGAAGCTAGATCTTGCTCTACATAGGCTCGAGTCAAAGCGGCGCCACCAAGCACAATTGGCCATCGCTGATCTAATCCTCGAGCAGTTAACTCTTCCAAGTTTTCTTTCATGATCACCGTTGACTTAACAAGCAGCCCACTCATCCCAATCGCATCGGCATTGCTCTCTGTTGCGCCATCGATGATCTGGTTAATTGTTTGTTTAATTCCAATATTCACAACCCGATAGCCATTATTAGTCAAGATAATGTCAACGAGGTTCTTCCCAATATCGTGAACATCTCCACGCACTGTGGCAAGGAGCATGGTTCCGCGGCCCTCATCTCCGGTCTTCTCCATGAACGGCTCCAACAAGGCAACTGCTGTTTTCATTACTTCCGCGCTTTGCAAAACAAAGGGAAGTTGCATTTCACCCTTACCAAAGAGTTCTCCAACAACCTTCATGCCTTCTAATAGATGGGAGTTAATGATCTCAAGGGGTGGAGTTCCTTGCTCCATCGCAGCTTTGAGGTCGTCTTCAAGACCTACTTTTTCGCCATCGATAATTCGACGTTGTAAACGATCAAATAAAGGTAAAGCAGCTAGAGCTTCGGCTCTGGCGTTCTTACTTGTTGCAAGCTCTACCCCATCAAATAGCTGAAGGAACTCTTGCAAAGGATCATATGTACATTCCTCGCCATCGAATGTTCTGCGATCGTAAACCAGATCTAAGGCAACCTGCTTTTGTCGCTCTTCTATGCGGGCCATAGGAGTGATCTTGGATGGGTGCACAATTGCTGAATCAAGGCCAGCTTGAACACACTCATGTAAGAACACTGAATTCAGGACCACTCGTGCTGCCGGATTTAAACCGAATGAAACATTGCTAACACCTAGAGTTGTTTGCACCTCAGGAAATTCAATTTTAAGACGTTTGATTGCCTCGATAGTTTCAATTCCATCTTTGCGTGTTTCCTCTTGACCCGTTGCGATTGGGAAGGTTAGGCAATCAATCAAAATGTCACCGATATTCATTCCCCAGTTGTCATGGAGATCATTTATCAAGCGTCTGGCTACTCGTAGTTTCCATTCAGCATCTCGAGCTTGCCCCTCTTCATCAATGGTCAGAGCGACAACGCTTGCTCCATGCTCTTTCACCAAAGGCATAATCTTTGCGAATCTAGATGTTGGACCATCGCCATCTTCATAGTTGACAGAATTAATCACACATCGACCACCAAGGTGTTCAAGGCCCGCCTTCAACACCGCTGGCTCAGTGGAATCCAAAACAATAGGCAAGGTGCTTGCCGTTGCAAAGCGTGAGGCAATTTGACTCATATCTGCGGCGCCATCACGCCCAACATAATCAACAGAAAGATCCAACATATGCGCACCGTCTCGAATTTGATCGCGCGCGATTTCAACGCACTTTTCCCAATCCTCAGCTAATAGAGCATCCCTAAATGCGCGAGAACCATTTGCATTGGTTCGCTCACCGATCGCAAGGTATGTCTGATCTTGTCTGAACGGAACGTACTGATACAGCGATGAAGCTCCTGGTTCCAATGCAGGAGAACGCTTTGTAAACTCTCTCTTATCCATCTTTTCGACCACAGATGCCAAATGAGCTGGAGTCGTCCCGCAACAACCACCCACCAGTGAAATACCGTAATCGGTTACAAAACCATCTAGCGCAGTTGCTAACTCTGCTGGCGAGAGCGGGTATGTAGCACCGTTTGGACCTAGTTGTGGTAGCCCAGCATTTGGCATCACCGATATTGCAACCTTTGCATTCTTGCTGAGATATCTCAGGTGCTCGGACATTTCGGCAGGACCTGTCGCACAATTCAAACCGATAATGTCTATTCCCATAGGTTCGAGTGCATTGAGTGCAGCTCCGATTTCAGAACCCATCAACATTGTGCCTGTAGTTTCAACTGTGACTTGTGCGATGAGCACAATGTCATGCGTGGCTTCATTAATCGCTTGACGAGATCCGTTAACCGCCGCTTTAACTTGCAATAAATCCTGAGAAGTTTCAACGAGCAATGCATCACAACCAGAGTCAGCTAAACCTTTTGCTGCGGTGTAGTAGGCGGTTTTCAAGTTTTCATACGTGGTGTGGCCAAGGCTTGGTAACTTGGTACCAGGTCCCATTGATCCTAAAACAAAGCGTGGTTTTTCTGGTGTAGAAAAGGCATCCGCTGCTTCGCGAGCGATCTTTCCACCTGAGTAGGCAAGCTCATATATCCGGTCTTCGATCCCATAATCTGCCAGATTGGACCAGTTAGCACCGAATGTGTTTGTTTCAATCGCATCCACTCCGGCAGCAAGGTATTCGTTGTGAACAGATCGAACTATGTCGGGGCGACTGACGTTAAGCACCTCATTGCAGCCCTCGTGATTTTCAAAGTCTGCAAGGGAAGGATTTGCTGCCTGAAGCATTGTGCCCATTGCCCCATCGGCGATCACTACCCGCTCAGACAGAGTGCGCCGCAACAATCCTGGTGGTTTATTCGGCGTGTTCATCTGGTGAAGGTTACCGTAAGGTTGCCGTCGTGGAGATTCATAACATACCGCTACTGCGCGACCCAGTAATGATTGTGGCTTTCGCGGGCTGGAACGATGCCGCCGAAGGCGCATCAGGTGCCATAGAGCACTTGTTGTCCGCTTGGAGTGAGAAAGACGATGATGTTGTCCCACAATTGATTGCCGATGTAGAGGCTGAAGATTTTTATGACTTTCAAGTTAGCCGCCCTCAGGTATCAATTGATGAATCATCGATCAGAAGTATTACGTGGCCAGGGACTCAAGTTTTTGGCTTAGCAATCCCATCGATGGCGCGAGATCTAGTTATTGTTACTGGCGTTGAACCATCAATGCGGTGGAAAAGATTTACCGCAGATCTACTAGATCTTGCAGATGACTTAGAAATATCTCTTGTGATAACTCTTGGCTCCTTACTCGCCGACTCTCCACACACTCGCCCAATAACAGTGACGGGCACAGGCTCTCATCCCAATGTTGCCGACCGGCTTGGCGTATCGGTTTCTAAGTATGAAGGACCAACCGGAATTCTAGGAATTATTCAAGACGGATGCACGCGCCGAGGTATAGATGCAATTTCTCTATGGGCTGCAGTTCCCCATTATGCATCCAACTCTCCATCGCCTAAAGCATCCCTCGCTTTGATTAACTCTCTAGAAGACTTTCTAGATGTCTCTATTCCATTAGGGACATTACAGAGCGAATCAGATGAATGGGAAAAGATGGTGGATGAGTTAGCCGCACAAGACTCTGATGTCGCTGACTATGTGAAAGCGTTGGAAGCAAGCAAAGACGCAGCTGAACTGCCTGATGTTTCTGGGGATGTAATAGCTAAAGAATTCGAGCGTTACTTACGCAGACAAAATGAGAACTAAAACTGAATACCTAGCAAAGCATCTAACGTTTTAGCTAAAGACATAGCGTCTCCCCCAGTGTCTCCAGCTTTGGTTTGGTCCATCCATGTATTCAAGGCTGCGATAACAGACTCTGTGTCTAAATCATCAGCCAGGTAACCAATGATGTTGGTGATCAATTCTTCTGTTGGCGCGATCTGTACTCGACTGAGGCAATCGCGCAACGTCACTATTTCAATTTCAGCTTCTTTGAAGAGTTCATCACTCCACATTCGATCTGTTCGATAGTGGTTTTTCATAAGCGTCCAGCGAATAGCCATCGGATCGCGGCCTGCTTCAATCAATTTCGAAACAAAAACTAAATTGCCCTTACTCTTGCTCATTTTTTCGCCATCTAAACCAATCATTCCTGCATGAACGTAGGTTGCTGATAGTGGTTTACCAGAAAGTACTTGAGCCTGAGCTGCGCACATTTCATGATGAGGAAAAATTAAATCCGAACCGCCACCTTGAATATCGATCAGAGTCACATCGTCATCAGACGGCTTAAGATATTTGATGGCTATAGCGGTGCACTCGATGTGCCATCCGGGTCGGCCAATACCAAAAGGTGATGGCCATCCAGGTTCGTTCGGTCGTTGTGTCATCCATACGAGACAATCAAGCGGGTTGGATTTGCCTGCTCGCTTGGGATCTCCTCCTCGTTCAGAAAATATCTGAAGCATTTGATCGTCAGAGAGATGAGAGCGTTCCCCAAATTCAGAATCAGAATGTACTTTGAAATACAGATCCTGATCAACGCTATAGATACTGTCCTTGCTTTTGAGCTTTTCAATTGCACTTGTCACCAAGGGAATCGCATCGACTGCACCGATGTAATGTGCTGGTGGAATTACTCGTAGATGAGTCATGTCACTACGGAAAAGATCAATTTGTTGATGGGCTAAAACATTCCAATCAACACCATCTCGCTTTGCTCTTTCCAACAACGGATCGTCAATGTCAGTAATGTTTTGAACGTAACGCACCTCAGAGCCACAAGCCCGTAGGTAACGGTTGATTAAATCAAACGTTAGATAGGTAGCAGCGTGACCCAAGTGCGTTGCATCGTAGGGAGTTATGCCGCAGACATACATGCGGTACATGTCCTTCTTCTTGAGAGCTGTTATTTCTCCCGTTGAAGAGTTTGTGAGTGATAAAACCGGAAAAGTAAAAGCGGAATCTAATTGTGGAACTTCAACATCACTCCAAGATTTCATAGCTGTATCGTAATCATTAATTAAAAAGCCGGCCATGGAACGGCGGGCCAGTCGGGATTAGGTGCAGGAAAAGTTCCTGAGGCCAATAGATTTGAAACACGTTTACACGTGCTTTCTATTTCGAGTTTGGTTAACAAGGGAATCAGCAAATCTCCTAACTCGCCTTTGAGTAAGGTGTCAGCTTTCCTAAGGAGTTCTATCTCATCACGATTAAATGGTTCATTGGCCCATTGCCACAGAACCGTGCGCAACTTGTCATCAGCATGAAATGTAACGCCATGATCACACCCGTAAACCTCTTTCTCATTTACGGGCAATAAGTGGCCAATCTTGCGATCTGTGTTGTTGATGATCGCATCAAACAGAGTCATAGAACGTAACCTTGGATGATCTGTAGCGAAGAACTTTGCTAAATCAATTCCTTCGTCGATCTCGATCCATTCCTGAACCATTCCAAAACCATATGGACCATCGCGAAGAATTGTTAGTGGAACCAAATCAAAGCCAAGATAGGTGCTCACCAAATACGCGGCATACTCACGATGGGCTAAACATCCATCGGAAAAATCCCAGAGTGGTCGCTCGCCAGCAATCGGTTTATAGATGCAAACTACTTCTTGAGTATTTAGAGTCGAGGTTGCATACAAAGTCGCATTTGATGCATCAACTAGACGGCCAGTTACTCGAAGATCACCAGAGGTTAGTGCTTGTAATTTATCGTCGGTAACCATTGGCCCTCGGACATAAGTGGCCTCGTGGATCTATCGGAATTCCACAGAATGGGCAAGGTAAACGACCTGCATTTACAACTGCCTTTGAGCGCGAGGAAAAGGAGGAGGCCATACCCAAAGTGATGTTGATTTCTAGAACTTCACCTTCAGAGTCCTCTTCATCATCTTCCAACTCAAATAACTCGACGCAAATTAACTTAGTTTCTTCTTTCCACGACAAGGACATTGCACCAATTTCAAACTCTGAATCGATTGGTGATTCCAAGGGTGAATCATCTAAGGGCAACTTATCGACAGTGATCAATGGGTTTGCTTTACGAACCTCAGAAACCATGTTCTCCATACGTGCTGCAATGGCTTGAACTTGCGCTTTCTCCACGGCTACCGAAAACAGTCGCGATGAAGAACGTACTTGGAGATAAAAGGCGCGCTCCCCTGGCTGACCCACGGTGCCTGCAACGAAGCGCTCGGGTCTTGTGAATTCATTCCTCATTTACCTGAACCGCCACCCAGTAAGTTTTTCTTTCGGCTTGGCGCTTTAAGTAGATCGGTAACAACGGATCGCGAATCGTTAAGGAGTAGAACTCGTGGCTTAATAGCTGAATAGTCAAGAATTGAAATGGAGGCGGGATCAATAACTATTCTCTGAAACTCATCCAGGTGGACACCAAGTGCTGAAGCGCAAATTGCCTTAATGACATCACCATGACTAACGATTACTGCCGTCCCCTTGGATTTAGAAGCAACAGCTTCATGGACAGAGCTCATCGCTCGAGATTGCATCTGTGCGATTCCTTCACCACTAGGAAAATACATACGGCTCGGTGACTCTTGCACAGTAGACCACAGTTTGTTTCTTGATAAGACAGAAAGCTTTTTTCCACTCCAACTCCCGTAATCGACCTCAGTCACATTCGGATCTATTGTCGGAACAAATTTTGGATTGTTTGGCAGAACTACTGAATTAATCCACGGTGAAATTGTCTCGAAACATCGCTCCATCGGGCTAATGCGCAAAGTTGACACTGGAAAGAGGCCTAGACGAAGGGCCAAGTTTTCCGACTGTTCAATTCCTTTGTCGGACAGGTGCACGTTAGGTAAACGTCCTGAAAGTATTCCAGCAGCGTTAGCTTCTGAATGTGCATGTCTGATCAAAACCAATCGCATAAATCCAAGGTTATCGCAGGTTTTCGGTGTTGCCCTTGCTAAGGTCGCCCCATGGAAAAGCGCAGAGCGGGAACAAGTGGGCTAAATCTGTCCCGTTTAGGTCTTGGAACTATGACTTGGGGGCGCGACACCGATGAAATCGAGGCCGCTGATCAATGCCGTGCCTTTCTTGATGCCGGTGGCAATTTCATCGACACCGCTGCAACATACGGTGATGGCGATAGTGAGCGAGTAATTGGTGGCCTGATAGGAACTTTGTTTAATCGAGATGAAGTAACTATTGCAACTAAAGCTGGAATTGGTTTTACAGATGGCGTTCGAAGGATCGATGCGTCCAGACATTCACTTATTGCCGAACTCGATCGTTCGCTGGCGCGACTTGGTAGTGATTTTGTAGATATTTGGCAGATCCAAGCGTGGGATGACACAACTCCGTTAGATGACACTTTGTCTGCACTTGATTATGCCTACTCCTCAGGTCGCGCGCGCTATGTCGGTATTAGCAATTATTCCGGTTGGCAGGTCGCGCGCGCAGCCACTAAGCAGCAATCCAATTCTATGAAAGCACCGTTGACCACTGTTCAGCATGAGTATTCACTTCTTAATCGAGAAGTTGAAATAGAAGTTTTAGATGCTGCGCAAGAATGTGGAATGGGTTTTCTTGCCTGGGCTCCGTTAGCGCGAGGCGTTTTAACTGGTAAGTATCGAAAAGGAATTCCAAGTGATTCTCGTGGAGCAGCTCCACACTTTGCAAAGCACATCGAGCCGTACTTGGATAACCGATCCACTCGAATAGTTGAAGCTGTTGCAGTGGCTGCTGAAGGTTTAGGTTACTCACCTTTGGAAGTAGCACTTGCGTGGGTCAGGGACGCACCAGGTGTTACCTCATCCTTGATTGGTGCCAGAACCGGCGCTCAGTTACGCGGCGTTCTAAAGAGCGAAGAGATCGCATTGCCAGAGATTGTCCGCAACGCTCTCAATGATGTGAGCGCTTAGGAGTTTTCTAGAAATTCCTTTAGGACGCGAACTCCGAAGGTGAGACCTTCTACGGGTACTCGTTCATCAACGCCGTGGAACATCGCCATAAAGTTAAAGTCAGCATCGAGTTTTAATGGAGAAAATCCATATCCAATAATGCCGAGATCAGCTAAGGCTTTGTTATCTGTTCCACCACTCATAACATAGGGAACTGGAATCGCCACTGAATCTTCTTTAACTAGAGCGTTGCACATTGCTTCAACGAGGTCACCTTCAAAAGGAACTTCAAGTGCTTTATCTCGAGTAATGGTCTCAACGGTAACGTGCTCGCCGATCAATGATTTGATAGTTTCATTGAGTTCATCTTCAAATCCTGGAATAAATCGTCCATCCACCACAGCACTTGCCGAACCTGGAATTACGTTTGCCTTATATCCAGCCTCTAACATAGTTGGGTTAGCCGTGTTTTGCAGAGTTGCACCAATCATGGTTGCAGCAAAGCCGATCTCATTCAAGAGAGGACGAAGGTCTTCTTCGTTGTATGGTTTATTTGTTTCATCAGCAATGCGCTTAAAAAATGCCTTAACTGTTTTGCTATAACGCTGTGGCCATGTATATGCGCCGATTTTCGCGACAGCCTCAGCTAAGCGAGTCACAGCGTTTTCTTCATTCATCATGGAACCATGGCCCGCACGACCTTCAGCCGTTAAGCGCATCCAATGAATACCCTTTTCCGCGGTTTCGATGAGATACAAACGCTTGGCACCTGCAACAGTTACTGAAAAGCCACCAACTTCTGAAACGGCTTCGGTACAACCTTCAAAAACGTCTGGGTGATTTTTCACCATGTAGTGGGACCCAAAATTGCTTCCGGCCTCTTCATCGGCAAAGAAAGCTAAAACGATGTCGCGCTCTGGAACATAACCGGTACGAGCCCACTCGCGAACGGTTGCAATAATCATTGCATCCATATTCTTCATATCAACTGCTCCGCGACCCCAGATAAATCCATCCTTGATTTCTCCCGAGAATGGATCAACAGACCAATCGTCAGCATTGGCTGGAACCACATCTAAGTGACCATGCACAACCAAACCAGGTCGGCTTGGATTTGATCCCTTGATACGAGCAATTACATTGCATCGACCAGGTGCTGATTCATAAGTTTTCGATTCAATGCCGACATCGCTGAGTAAAGAAACTACGTGCGCGGCGACAGCTTTCTCATCACCTTTGCCTTCACCGAAATTAACGCTAGGAATCCTGATCAGCTCTTGGCAAATACGGATGGCTTCTAATTCTAGTTGTGAGTGTGTCTCTGTGGTCATTTCGCTATTCTCTCACCCAATTGCTATTCTTTCCGAGCACTTAGTCCGGGTGGCGGAATTGGCAGACGCGCTAGCTTGAGGTGTTAGTTCCCGCAAGGGATTAGGGGTTCAAGTCCCCTCTCGGACACATGAAAAT
>Ga0214162_1000010_pt1 | contig 43042 bp, 45 predicted proteins | sample LakMenepilimnion_3_FD_153000 | JGI IMG/M metagenome (GOLD analysis project Ga0214162, IMG submission 153000) | Freshwater microbial communities from Lake Mendota, WI - Practice 20APR2010 epilimnion v5 | ecosystem: Environmental > Aquatic > Freshwater > Lake > Epilimnion/Euphotic zone | place...
ACAGCTGATCGAGAGATTGCTTGGCTGGAAGACATGATCAAAACCGAGAGGAAATAGAGTGAATATCACAACCGGTAAAGGCGACATCCGTGTTGCAATTGTTGGCGTTGGAAACTGCGCTAACTCATTAGTTCAGGGTGTTGAGTACTACAAAAATGCTGCCCTTGATCAAGAAATTCCAGGTCTGATGCACGCTGTTGTTGGGGGATACCACATCTCTAGCATCAAGTTTGTTGCAGCCTTCGATGTAGATGCAAAGAAGGTCGGACTCGATCTTGCAGATGCAATCTGGGCAAGTGAAAACAACACAATTAAATTTAGTGATGTCCCAAAGACTGGCGTGCCAGTACTTCGCGGTGTTACAAATGATGGTCTCGGTAAGTACTACCGCGAGACAATCAAAGAGTCAGACGCACCTGCTGTAGATGTTGTTCAGGTACTAAAGGATGAGGCGATCGATGTTTTGATCTGCTACCTACCTGTAGGTTCTGAAACAGCAGCAAAGTACTACGCACAGTGTGCAATTGATGCCGGCGTCGCATTTGTCAACGCCCTACCAGTATTTATCGCATCTGACCCAGTATGGGAGAAGAAGTTTGCTGATGCAGGAATTCCAATCGTTGGAGATGACATTAAGAGCCAAGTTGGTGCGACTATCACTCACCGCATCATGGCTAAGTTGTTCCAAGATCGTGGAGTTCACCTTGATCGCACCTACCAGCTCAATGTTGGTGGAAACATGGACTTCAAGAACATGCTCGAGCGTGATCGTCTTGAATCTAAGAAAATCTCAAAGACAAACTCTGTGACATCACAGTTGAACCATGATCTTGGTGAGAAGAATGTTCACATCGGACCATCTGATTACATTCCATGGCTAGATGATCGCAAGTGGGCCTACGTTCGCCTCGAAGGTCGTGCTTTTGGTGATGTTCCACTTAACCTTGAATACAAGTTGGAAGTTTGGGATTCGCCTAACTCTGCCGGTGTGATCATCGATGCGCTTCGCTGCGCAAAGATTGGTCTTGATCGCAAAATTGGTGGAGCATTGCTTTCACCATCTAGTTACTTCATGAAGACACCACCAACTCAATACACAGATGAAGCAGCGCATCAAAAGACTGAGGATTTCATCTCAGGAAAGATTGAACGCTAAGCCAGAAAAAAGATTGCAAAGGAGAGCGCCCCTGGGATAAACCCAGGGGCGCTTTTTTAACCCATCACGGAGAGTTGAGGGCTAAATCAGAATCTCTTCACCGGTATGACGGCGGTGAAAAATTGCCGCAATACCTAAAATGAGAAACAGAAGTGCGCCAACTAAAGAAGCCAGAGCGGCATAGCCGGCAATCACGCCCATAGTTCCAAATGCGTACGCCTGAAGAAGCATTCCTCGGAGGGTATTTCCCATGAAGAGTGTCTGTCGCAAATCTGCGAGTTGTGCAATTTTTGCCGGATCAGTGCTGCCACCGCGTACTAGGCCCATGTAAGCGCCAGAAACCTCAGAGTATGTCGCAGGCTTACCCATAACGGCAGTTGCGGAGGCCTTCATATGTTCAAGAATGTATAGATCTGAATAATCGCGTGCCATTTCTCCAGTCATAACCTTTTGGTCAGCCCATTTAGCTAGTGCTTCCTTTGTTGCAGCTGGCAGAGATTCTTCTGCTGGGAAACTAATGTTTTGCATTTCCAACTGAGAAGCCACATTGTCTTCTGCAAAAGATGCACCCCAGTTCAACAAACCAGCAAACAAAAGAAGTAGTGCTGCAAATCCCAAACTCACATTTGAAATTATTTTATCAAGAGTTCTACGTTTCATAATATTCCCTCTCCAAATTAAGTATCGAATAGAAAATCAATACATAGGTATTTCTACTCCGGATCAGGAAGGGGTAAGAGTGAAAGTGCGAGGGTCACCACTCGATAACAAGCGTGGAGAGGTTGCCCTCAGAAGGTGTGATCTAAAGAAAGATAATTAATCGATGTGACGATTACACATTGCTTTTCCATCTGGACCAACTTCAAGATGGGAGCAAGGGACATTTAACTTATCAAAAGCTTTGTCGCCATAATGGGCGCGATAGGCAAGCGCTAGCAAGACACGAAGATTGGTTTCACTGTCTGATTTAATGCCAAAAACTTGCGCGCTACGACTTACCGTATTTTCGACTACTTTTTCGCTGTGCGAAGTTTGCAGTGCTATAGAGGCGTTTGATTTACCCTCACAGACCAATTCCAGTACTAATTGCTCAAATGGTGTTAATTCCCGAATTGCTATTGTTATGTCTCTAACCATTGGATATTCCGCCTCTCCGCGTGTCACCATTGTGCTCTTTTTATTTTCCTCAGTCACCCCATAAGATGCTCAAATGAGAGAAATTTTGGCCACACAAGACGCAGGAGTGCTAACCCTCAGTTTCAATCGTCCTGAAAAGATGAATGCCCTGACACGAGCTATGTATGCAGAGCTATCAAAGGGTCTAAATGATGCAGCTGGGGATTTTGGAGTCCGTGCAGTTGTATTAACCGCAGAAGGTGATCACTTCACCGCCGGCAACGACATCATGGACTTTATGAATAACCCACCAACTTCTGATGATTCAGAGGTAGCAAAGTTTTTAGCCTCACTACTTAACTTCCCAAAGCCATTGCTTGCCGCGGTGAAGGGTAATGCTGTTGGTGTGGGCACAACGATGTTGCTTCATTGCGATGTTGTCATTGCAGGCACTACTGCCAATTTCTCAATGCCATTTGCATCTCTTGGTCTTGTGCCTGAAGCAGGATCTAGTTTCTTGTTTCCTCAGTTAGTTGGGTATCAAAGAGCGGCACGAATCTTTATGACTGGTGAGAGCTTTGATGCAGATGCAGCTATTGAGATGGGATTGGCATCGGCGAAAGATGCAGATCCGTTGGCTCATGCGCAAAAGATTGCTCAACACATTGCCGAGCAACCTCCCCAGGCGATCATTAATACCAAGGCACTTTTGAAGGCTAAAAATCATGACGCGATCGCTGCGATCATGAAGGCTGAGTTTGAGATTTTCGCAATGGCGTTGCAATCAGAAGAAGCTATGGAAGCATTCATGAAGTTCATGTCTAAGAAGGGTAAGTAAATGTCACTAGCAGGAAAGCGAATCTTTATCACTGGAGGATCTCGAGGAATTGGTCTAGCCATCGCATTGCGTGCCGCGCGAGATGGGGCATCAATTGCGATCGCTGCAAAAACCTCTGATCCAAATCCAAAGCTGCCAGGCACTATTCACACTGCTGCAGCAGAGATTGAAGCCGCCGGTGGAAAAGCCCTTGCTATTCAATGTGATTTACGGGATGAATTGCAGATCGAAGCGGCTGTTAATCAAGCTGCAGAAGCATTTGGTGGCCTTGACATTCTCGTCAACAATGCCAGCGCAATTAACTTAACTAGAACTGATCAAACACCTGCCAAGCGCTTTGACCTTATGTTTGATGTTAACGTGCGTGGAACTTTCCTCACCTCACAGGCTGCCCTACCTCACCTACGCAAGTCAGCTGCTGAAGGACGAAACCCTCACATTCTGAATCTTTCTCCTCCACTTTCTATGAAGCCGGTCTGGTTTAAAAACCATGTTGCTTACACAATGGCTAAGTACGGCATGAGTATGTGCGTTCTCGGTATGGCTGAAGAATTCAAGCGTGATGGCATTGGAGTTAATGCTTTATGGCCACGCACAGTTATCGATACAGCAGCTCTTCAAATGATTCCTGGAATCGATGCTTTAGCAGGTCGCACACCTGAGATTTTGGCAGATGCGGCATACATCATCTTTAATCGAGATGCCAAGGAATGCACAGGTAATTTCTTTGTCGATGATCTATTGCTCGCAAGTGAAGGAATTACAGATTTAGAGAAGTATTCAGTTACACCCGGAACTAAGGATTTCCTTCTCGATTTCTTTTTAGACTAAACTACTAAAATGCGTAGATTACTTGTAGCTTTATTTCTTGCTGGATTAACGGTTTTTACTATGCCGCTTTCTTCTGCACACGTTGACATTGTCTCTTCTTTCCCGGAGCGTTATGCCAATGTGAATCCAATTCCAACGACTGTGTGGATTGAGTTCAGCGGTGAGTTACAGAATCTAGAAGGCGAGATCGTCAACACCCTCGAAGTTACTGATTCAACCGGATTAGTTGTCAGTTACGAGGATGCCATCATTGAGGCAGGCAGGATTACAACTAAGGTTTCAGGACAAAGCGCCGCTGGAGTCTTCATCGTTAAGTATCGAGTTGTTGGCCAAGATGGACATGTGATTGAAGGCGATTACACATTTAACGCCTCACCTGACTATTCCGAAGCGGTGCCGGTAACCACTTCAGCTCCGCAAGATAATTCAAGTTTTCCAGTTGGTGGAGTTTTACTTTCATTCTTTCTCGCCACTCTATTCGGTGGCATCTTTATGAAAGCTAAAAGTCGGAAGAAATAGTCATGTCAGCATTTGATCTTGAAATTAACGGCACGAATACCATTCAGGAGTCTGAACGTAAAGGTTCTGCAAGTTCACTTTTTTGGCCATGGGCTGGTGCAAACGTTTCTCTCCTTGCACTTTCCTATGGCTCTTTCTTCTTAGGTTTTGGAATTTCATTTAGGCAGGCCACTTGGGCAGCAATTTTCGGAACAATCTGCTCCTTCTTTTTAGTGGGCATAAGTTCACTTGCAGGTAAGCGCTCTAATGCGCCAACTATGGTTTTAGCACGTGCATCCTTTGGCGTGAAAGGAAGCATCCTTCCTGGGTTTCTTTCATATTGCATTTTCGTAGGTTGGGAAACGGTTCTGGTTTCTCTTGCAACATTGGCAACAGGAACCGTCTTTTCTCGGATCGGGGGAATTGATCAGAACGCTGCTTTGATCCTTGGATTTGTTATTGCTGTCTCTCTGACAGTTTTTGGAGGAGTCCTTGGTTTTAGCGTAATTATGAGATTGCAAAAGTTTTTGACATTAGTAACAGTAGCCATGACTGTTGTTTATATTGCCTTAACAGTTGACAGTGTTAACTGGAGCGCGGTTACAGCGGTTAAAGATGGCTCTACTCAAGGTTTCATCGGAGCGCTCATTTTTGGAATTACTGGTATCGGTTTGGGCTGGGTTAATTGCGCGGCAGATTATTCTCGGTATCTGCCAAGAACGGTTTCAAGTAAAGCGGTAGTGGGTTGGACAGTGTTGGGTGCATCGCTCGTTCCAATTGTCTTAGTGATTTATGGAGCAGTTCTATCAGCTAGTAGCAAAGATTTAAGTGAAGCGATTGCCATGGATCCCATAGGCGCTTTGACATCACTACTACCAACATGGTTTCTCATCCCATTCGCATTAATTGCGATATTGGGATTAGTTGGTGGAGCCATTCTTGATCTCTACTCATCAGGTTTAGCTCTGGTTTCGATAGGTGTTCCAATCAAGCGCCATCAAGCCGCGATTATTGATGCGCTTATAATGCTTGTTGGGTGTATTTACATCGTGTGGGTTGCTGACAACTTCTTCTACCCATTCCAAGGCTTCTTGATCACGCTAGGTGTTCCAGTTGCTGTCTGGTCTGCAATATTTGTTGCAGATGTCATTATGCGAAAAAAGGCGTATATCGAAAAAGACTTGTATGACGCCCAAGGAATGTATGGATCAATCAACAAGGGATCCATTGCATTAATGGCAATTGGAACAGTGGTTGGTTGGGGATTTGTAACCAATACCTTTGCATCATGGTTATCGTGGCAGGGCTACTTCCTAGGTTTGATTGGGGGCAAAGAAGGTCCATGGGCCTTTGCAAATGTGGGCGTGATACTTGCTCTTGTTATTGGTTTTGTTGGTCATATTCTGCTCTCATTCCATAAAATCCAAGCGCAGGAGAAAGCACTCAGTTAAAGTAAGGCCATGACATCACGCATCTCGCCCCTCCGAGATTTCCTAGGACGCGAGTCCACGAGCGGATTGCTAGTTCTTGTGGCCGCTGCGTTGGGATTGATTACAGCTAACTCACCTTTGTCAGACGAATATTTCTCGTTTTTAGATCTTGACCTCTCGATCGGATCAGGATGGTCTTTGATAGACCTATCGGTTCTAAAGCTCATTAATTACTTGCTGATGAGCATTTTCTTTTTCGTCGTTGGTCTAGAAATCAAACGCGAGTTAACTTCCGGGCATCTTGCATCATTTAAAAAGGCGATGCTGCCCTTCTTAGCGGCAATTGGCGGGATGGCACTTCCGGCCCTGATCTATTTGGCAATCGCTGGAGGAGTAGCGCCGGCTGGTTGGGGAGTTCCTGTTGCAACGGATATCGCGTTAGCGGTTGGGCTGTTAACGATGCTTGGCCCAAGTGTTGCAGCAGCGCTTCGTTCATTTTTACTTGCACTAGCTGTCATTGATGACATTGGCGCAATTTTGGTAATTGCATTTGTGTACTCAACTGGGATCAGGTTTTCTTGGCTAGCAGCTGCGCTTTTAAGCATCCTTTTAGTCGCAGCACTGAAAAAGACCGGCGTTAGTTCTGTCGCAGTTTATTCACTCTTTGCCTTTACCTTGTGGTTTTGCCTATACAAGACCGGTGTTCACCCAACTTTGGCAGGAGTCATTCTCGGATTGATGACTCCCAATATCGCCCATAAAGGTAAGAAACTTGAAGATATTGAGGATGGTTCGGTATCGGTTATTGATTGGCTAGAGCATAAGTTCCATCCCGTCAGTACATTTTTTGTCGTTCCGGTTTTTGCTTTTGCAAACACCGGTGTAGTCATTACAAGCGAATCAATAGAGGCGGCGTCACAATCACTGATCGCGTGGGGAATTTTCTTTGGTCTTGTACTCGGAAAGCCACTTGGCGTGCTCTCTGCAGCACTTCTAGCAAAGCGCTTAAAGGTTGCCGAGCTTCCAGATGGAGTAGACAAGTCTTCATTGCTCGCAACTGGAAGTGCGGCTGGAATTGGATTTACGGTTGCAATCTTTATTGCTAACTTGGCCTTTGATGATGCTGCCACTCAGGATATTGCCGTTCTTGCTGTGATAGTCGCTTCAGTTGTGAGCGCATTGATTTCTACAGTGCTCTTTAAAGTTGTTGCTAGGAGGTAAAAAACAAAGCCCGCCTTTTTAGGGGCGGGCTTTGTTTTAACGGATTTTTAGATATCGTAATAGAGTTCGAACTCAGCTGGGTGCGGACGTAGTCGAACGTAGTCAACTTCTTCCTTACGCTTGAATGCAATCCACGTATCGATTAGATCCTTAGCGAACACCCCACCCTTTGTTAAGAATTCGTTGTCTCGCTCTAAATTGCTAAGAACCTCATCGAGTGAACCAGGGACCTGAGGAATAGCAGCTGCTTCCGCACCTTCTAGCTCATATAGATCCTTGTCAACTGGGGCAGGTGGTTCGATCTTGTTCAGGATTCCATCAAGGCCAGCCATAAGCATTGCAGCAAAGGCTAGATATGGATTTGATGATGGATCTGGGCAACGGAACTCAATGCGCTTAGCCTTTGGATTGGATCCTGTAATTGGGATACGGATACAAGCCGAACGGTTACGTGCTGAATACACAAGGTTTACAGGTGCTTCATAGCCTGGAACTAAGCGACGATATGAATTAACTGTTGGGTTGGTAAATGCAAGTAGTGACGGTGCGTGCTTTAGAAGACCACCGATATACCAACGTGCCATATCTGAAAGATCGCCGTATGTGCCTGCTTCGAAGAACAGCGGCTTTCCATCTTTCCATAGTGATTGGTGAACGTGCATACCTGAACCGTTATCTCCGAAGAGTGGCTTTGGCATAAAGGTTGCAGTCTTTCCACCTTGCCATGCAGTGTTACGGATAACGTACTTGAACTTCATAACGTCATCACCTGCAGTCAGGATGTCAGTGAAACGGTAGTTGATCTCCATTTGTCCAGCGGTTCCAACCTCGTGGTGTGAACGCTCAACGAGAAGTCCTACCTTGCCAAGTTGCATAACCATTTCATCGCGAAGATCTGCAAACTGATCAGTTGGAGAAACTGGGAAGTATCCACCCTTTACGCGGGTGCGGTATCCGCGGTTCGGTGTTCCATCTGCATCATATTCAACGCCTGTGTTCCAAGCACCTTCATATGATTCAATTTCGTGAACTGCAGAGTTAATTCCTGTCTTAAAGCGCACGCTATCAAAAACGTAGAACTCTGCCTCTGGTGCAAAGAAAGCTGTGTCGGCTATTCCAAGTGAACGCATGTAGTCGACTGCGCGAGCAACAACTCCACGAGGGTCACGGCTATATGGCGTGTTATCTACTGGGTTGTGTACTGAGAAAATAATGATGAGGGTTTTTTCTTTACGGTATGGGTCAATATATGCAGATTCTGGAACTGGTAACAGTTTCATATCTGATTCATTGATTGTTTGGAATCCACGAATAGATGAACCGTCAAACATTAGGCCATCTGTGAACACAGCTTCATCAAATGATTCCACAGGAACATTGAAGTGGTGTTGGATGCCAGGTAGATCGGTAAAGCGGACATCAACAAGTTTGACATCCTCTTTCTTAATGTATGCAAAGATTTCTGCTGCGTTCTTAAACATGCTTCTCCCAATTTCACATGTGATGCGCTGAATCTCTCATCATTGAGCCTTGCGCGCTTTTAGTAGTTGAACCCTAGGTCCATACAGTGAAATTGGCATAACCTGCCTGTTAAATCCATGTTACGTCGAGGCCGATGGCCAGTTACCCTTGCCTCATGAGCTTTGAGTTTAAGCGCGTAAGCCTAGGGCGCCGTATGGCCGCCCTGATGGTGGATTGGCTGGCCTGCTACTTCATTGTTGTGGCTTTCACGGGTGGCCTTGGCGCAATGGCTCCCAGTCGCTCATGGTCGGTCCTGGCTTTGTTCTTTGGCGAGATTGCCATTTTCTCAGCCCTTCAAGGCGCAACTGTTGGCCACAGAATCTTTGGCATCAAGATTGTTCGATTTGCAGATGGGGGAGGGATCTCTCCCATTCAAGCCCTCATTCGATCTGCGCTTTTAGTAACAGTTGTTTTTGCCATAACCTTCGATGAAAATGGCAGAGGTTTGCACGAGCGTTTTAGCGGAACAGTTTTAACTAGAAGTTAGCGAATTTTTGGTGCGCGGGTTGGCATTGGACCTTTAGGAATCGGCATAGACATTCCGCCAACTGCCTTAAGTCGTGCCCGAACTTCGCGCATTTGATGTGGCGTTAACTTCTTTGGAAGTCTGCGCATATGACGTTGTAATTTTTGAATGGGAACACGGCCATCTTCTTTGCCAACAAGAATTTCAATAATCGGAACACCAGGTGCAAAACGTTCAGCTTTCTTCTTTTCATCAGCCAACATCTGTCGCACAGCTTGAGTTCCTTCACCGGTTAGAACAATGCCTGCACGGCCAACACTTCGATGAACCATGTCTTGGTTACGAGATACCGCAACAGCAGGTGTAGTTGTCCAACCTTTACGGATTGCCATCAACACACTTGCTCCTGCACCGATTTGTCCCTCAATTGATGAATAGGCTGCGGTACCAGCTTGACGGGTGAAGAACACCAGAGTTAAGAGCGCAGCTAGAGGTAGAGAAACAAATGCTGCGTAGTAAGGGCTGACAAGCATTCCGCCAAGTGCGATGCCAGCACCCCAGGTGGTAAGAAAAATGCCAGCAAGTGCAGCGGTGATCCATGGCTTTACCTGCTTAGTGACCTTATAGGCATCGCGGAAGACTTGAAAGCGCTGCTTTTTGATTTTCTTTTCTTTAGCTTTTCTCTTAAACATGTTCATTAGTTTAGTGGGGCTGGAGCGGTTCCACCAAGGCGAATTGGGGCCCAGCGCTGGCCGAGGTGGCTATCAGGGTACTTTTCTTGAACTTTATGCAACATCTCAATCATGACATCCCGAAGATGTGCCTCTGCGACCTCTACATCTGTCTCACGGGAATAGAAAATCGGCTCCCCAAATGAGACGCTGATGGGAAATTTGTTTCTCTTGAAATTTGGCTTAACACCCTTTGTGTATACGCGCTGTCCGCCCCACACGATTGTTGGAATTACAGGCACGCCCGCACCAATGGCCAAACGAACGGCTCCTGACTTAAGTCCCTTGATTTCAAAACTTGTCGAGATTGTTCCTTCAGGAAATATGCCAATAATTTCGCCATCTTTGAGTGAACGCAAAGCTGCTACAAAAGAGGCAGATCCGTTACTTCGATCTACGTTGATGTGATGCATTCCGCGCATTAAAGGACCAGCAATTTTGTTGTCAAAGATTTCCTTCTTTGCCATAAAGCGCACATATCGCTTTGCTGGTAATGCTGCAGTGCCTGCTAACGCAAAATCAAAGTAACTTGTGTGATTGATCGCAAGAATCGCACCACCTTTGAGTGGAACATTTTCTTGACCTTGGAAATCAAATTTCAATCCTAGGTATTTCCAGAATGACTTTATGAGAACAATTACTGGGGGATAGACAAGATCAGCCACGGCTGGACTTCTTCTCCATGGCTTGTTTATACAAACGCCCGGCGCGATAGGAAGAGCGAACAAGTGGGCCGCTCATTACTCCAAGGAATCCGATCTGCTCTGCCTCTTGGGCAAGTTCAACAAACTCTTGGGGCTTGACCCAACGTTCAACCGGATGGTGCTTATTTGTTGGTCTCAAATATTGCGTAATGGTAATCAGGTCGCATCCTGCGCTATGTAAATCAACTAGTGCTTGTGAAATCTCTTCACGAGTTTCACCAAGACCTAGGATGAGATTTGATTTTGTAATCAAGCCAAAATCCTGTGCCATTCTGATGACTCGTAATGATTTTTCATAGGTAAAGGCAGGGCGAATTTGCTTGAAAATACGGGGGACTGTTTCCAGGTTATGTGCAAAAACCTCGGGCCTGGTTTCAAAAATAGGGTTGAGCAGATCAGGGTTGGCATTGAAATCTGGAGCGAGCATTTCAACGCCAGTACCAGGATTTAACTCGTGGACCTTGCGAATTGTTTCGGCATAAAGCCAAGATCCTTCATCTTCCAAGTCATCTCGCGTAACGCCAGTGATAGTTGCATAACGAAGACCCATGGTCTTAACTGACATTGCGACCTTAAATGGTTCAGCTCTATCAATCGGCAATGGCTTACCTGTGTCAATATTGCAAAAATCGCAGCGGCGAGTGCATCGATCGCCACCGATTAAAAATGTTGCTTCTTTGTCTTCCCAACATTCAAAAATATTTGGGCAGGCAGCTTCTTGGCAAACGGTATGTAGGCCTTCTGTTTTAACAAGACTATGGAGGCGTGTGTATTCAGGACCCATGTTTGCGCGAGTCTTAATCCATTCAGGCTTTCGCTCAATAGGTGTCTCAGCATTGCGTGCTTCAATACGAAGTAACTTGCGACCCTCAGGTGCCATTGTCATACGCTCACCTTTTTCAATGATTCAAAAATGTGTCTTTCAACAAGAGGTGAAACCTCATCGACTGTAACTGGTCGGCCAAGTTCTAATTGCAATGATGTTACGTCCGCATCTGAGATTCCGCATGGAACTATTTGACCGAATGCTTCCAAATTCGGATTCACATTTAATGCGAAGCCATGCATCGTCACGCCTTTTGCCACACGAATACCGATTGCGGCAATCTTTCGCTCGCCCCTGTCATCGCAAATCCAAACTCCAGAACGGCCATCAACTCGAACTCCCGAAATCCCTAAATCGGCGCAGACATTAATCAGGGCTGACTCGATCTCGCGCACAAAACCAACAAGCTCTGTCGGCTTTTGTAGTTTCACAATTGGATAACCAACTAATTGGCCGGGGCCATGCCAAGTTATACGGCCGCCACGGTCAACATCTATAACTGGTGTGCCATCAGCTGGACGTTCGGCTTCATCGGTTCGGCGACCTGCTGTATAAACTGAAGGGTGCTCCAAGAGCAGGAGAGTATTTGGTCGCTCTCCGGAGGCTACTTCTTCGTGAATTCTGCGCTGCGCATCCCATGCTTTTTGATACTCCACTAATCCCTGCCGGGACAGGGCTATGGCGGTGTTGGCTGAATTCAAAAGAACTGGCACGCCGCTAGCCTAAAGGTAGGCTTGCCTCCTTACCAATTCACCTTCGAAAGGTCTGATTCAGTGTCCTCAACCACCACAAAGAAGAGCCGCCGTCCACTTGCCTACGCCCTATTGGTCATTGTTTTGTGGTTTGGAGCAAGCGGAGTTTTTGGACCACTTTTTGGTCAGCTTTCAACGGTTCAGGAGAATGACAATTCAGCCTTTTTGCCAGACAGCGCAGAATCAACACAAGCTGCGAAGGTAATTGAAAAGTTCAATCAAGATCAGAATCAGAATCTGCCTACTCTTGTCCTTTACCTAGGAGAAGTTGATCAAACCAGGATTGATGCATTAAATGCTCACTTGGCTAAATTGGGCTCCACAAAAATCATTGGTACAGATGTACCGTTGTCGAAATATTTAGCAAAGGGTGAGCAATTATTTGCCTTTCCATCACAAGATGGCAAAGCACTGCTTGTAAATCTTCCCTTTACATCAGAGGTAGGCACAGAGTTACTACCAAATAAAAAACCAGCACTGCCTGAAATCATTGAGACACTTCGGGAAGATTCGGCAGAGTTTGCAAAGAGTATGGGTCTGACTTCTAATGTAACTGGAATCGGTGCTCTACTCGGGGATCTCTTCGGGGCTTTTGAAGGCATTGACTCTTCATTACTACTTACGACTTTAGGTGTTGTTGCTTTCATTTTGATTATCGTTTATCGATCACCAGTTCTCTGGATTTTGCCGCTTTTCTCCGCGGTCATTGCTCTTTCTACAGCAGGTGGTCTTGTCTATATCCTGACAAAAAACAATGTTATTGATCTCAACGGCCAGTCCCAAGGAATTCTTTCAGTCTTAGTTCTTGGTGCTGCAACAGATTACGCACTGCTCTTGATTTCAAGATATCGAGAAGAGTTGCATCACCATGATCATCCTGCCCAAGCGATGAAGGCTGCACTTAAAGGTGTGTTTGAACCAATTTTGGCATCTGGTGCCACTGTAATTGCCGCACTTCTTGTTTTACTTCTCAGTGATCTTTCCGGAAACCGTGGATTAGGTCCTGTCGGTGCAATTGGCATTGCAGCTGCGGTGATCGTGATTCTGACTTTGCTGCCTGCGCTATTGGTTGCTTTTGGTCGGTGGGTTTTCTGGCCACGAATCCCGAGAAATGATGATGTGAACACTCAACTAACTGGCACCTGGGCAAAGATTGGTTCCGCAGTTGAAAAGCGTCCTCGTAAACTTTGGATAGTTACCGCTGTGGTTCTTGCGGTTCTAGCTGGTTTTTCAACAACATTAAACGCTAGAGGCTTATCAACTGCTGATGCCTTCACGCAACGACCAGACTCAGTTGTGGGCTTAGAACTCTTAGGCCAGCACTATCCTGGCGGTTCAGGTCAGCCAACTGAGGTCGTAGTTCCAGAAGGTTTAGTTGGCCCAGTTTCAGCGGCGCTTTTAAGTGTAGAAGGTGTTTCTTCCGTTGAACCAATGCGCATCTCTCCAGTTATTCCTGGACAGCCATTGTCTGACATCAAGGTTGTTGATGGCACAGTGATATTAAATGCAACACTGGCTCTGAATCCAGATTCAGTTGAAGCGCGCGATATCGTTCCAATCATTCGTGAGGCAGTTCATGCAATCGATCCCGAGATTCTTGTCGGAGGCAGCACAGCAGTTGCATTCGACACAGATGTTTCGGCAAATCGGGACAACCGAACAATCATTCCGATTGTCTTGGTTCTTATTACTTTGATTCTTGGACTTTTGCTCCGGAGTATTTTGTCAGCAGCACTTCTCTTGGGAACTGTTGTGTTGTCATTTTTTGCAACGCTTGGTGCCTGCCAGCTTGTATTTGAACACATCTTTGGATTTAAAGGCGCAGATACCTCATTCCCATTGTTTGCCTTTATTTTCTTAGTAGCACTTGGTATTGATTACAACATCTTCTTAATGACACGCGTGCGCGAAGAAAGTGCCAAAATAGGTACTAGAGCAGGCGTCATTAAGGGCCTAACAGTTACAGGTGGAGTTATTACTTCTGCTGGAATTGTTTTAGCGGCAACCTTTGCAGTGTTAGGCGTGTTGCCACTGGTGTTCTTGGCAGAACTTGGATTTGCCGTCGCATTTGGTGTTTTGCTTGATACCTTGATCGTTCGCACTATTTTGGTACCAGCACTTGTCCACGATATTGGTGGAAAAGTGTGGTGGCCATCTAAGTTACAAAACAAGTAAGAATGTCATCGCGCTCAGCTGACGTACTAATTGTTGGTGCAGGTCTTGCCGGCCTGAGCGCTGCTATTCATTGCCAGTCCGCTGGCGTTGATGTCAAAGTCATCGAGTCATCTGATCGTGCCGGTGGTCGGGTAGCAAGTGATGTAATTGATGGCTTCATTTGCGACCGCGGTTTCCAGCTGATTAATGCCAAATACCCCGCTCTGCAAGAGCTAGATGTGATCAAAGAGTTAGATTTCATACAGGCACCGAGAGTTATTGAAGTTTGCCTGGGGGAGAAAAGGCATGCAATCGGTGATCCCAGACAAGCACCGTGGACAGCATTAAACAAAGAGACCGGAACAATTTCAGAAAAGATTGCGCTATTGAGGTTCATCACTGGCAGAGTTAAAGCGGGTCAATCAATCGCAGAAGCGTTGCGAGGTACTGGGAGTTGTTATGACAGAGTTTTACGTCCATTCTTGCAAGGAGTTTTCTTAACAGACCCAGAAAATCTTGATGCAGTTTACGCTCACTCGATCATAAAGAGTTTTGTCAGTGGGCAACCAGGCATGCCAAGGAAAGGTGTGGGCGAACTTCCTAAAGCTCTTGCAAAGCGAGTAGAAGATATTGTTTATAACACTCAAGTGGAGAGCATTGATCAGGGATCAGTTCACACAAATAATGGAACATTTACCGCAGACAAGATTTTGATAGCAACGGATGCAACCACTGCAACACAGTTACTTGGTTTAAATGAAGTGCCACGGATGGCTGGGTGCATTACTTGGTATCACGCAGCTTCGCAGAATCCTTCTGGTAGCGGGTACCTAGTTGTAGATGGGCAAAGACGAGGGCCAATAATCAATACTCTCGTTATCTCAGACATATCAAAAAATTACGCCCCAACTGGTCAGCATTTGATATCTAGTACTACTGACCTAAATGTCACCGAGTCAGATGTTCGTCGTCATTTAGCAACCATGTGGGGGACTAGTACGCATGGTTGGCAGTTCATCGCTAAATATGAAATACCTGCTGCCTTGCCAATCCACACTGTAGGGCGAGCCTTATCTCAGCCTATGAAAATTAACGATCACCATTTTGTAGCGGGAGATCATCGGAGTGTTCCATCACAACAAGGCGCACTATTTTCTGGACGCCTTGCAGCTGAATTAATCCTGAACTAGTTGGGCAAGTGCTTCTGAGATATGTGGGTAATCCCAGGTAAAGCCTGCTTCTTGCAATACGTGTGGCACTACTCGTTTTGAACCAAGAATTTCCGAGGAGAATCCACCGAGTGCGATCTTTAAGGCAATTGCAGGTGCTGGAAAAAGAGCTGGCCGGTGCATCGCGCGTGCTAATGCCGATGTGAACTCTTGATTTGTTACTGGATTTGGCGCAGTGACATTAACTGGTCCTGAAATTGGATTCTCTAAAGCAAAAACAATAGCTCGTATCTGATCGTGCAATGTGATCCAGGACCACCATTGCTTTCCATTGCCTAACTTCCCGCCAAGACCTAAACGAAACAATGGCAACATCTTTCCAAGAGCGCCGCCTGTTGGGTCTAGAACTAAACCAGTACGCAGTTTCACAGTCCGCACTTCACCGGCAAGGTCTGCAGCAGCTTCCCACTCGCGACAAACTGCTGCTAAGAAATCATCGCCAGCTCTATCTGTTTCGACGACTGCGCGATTACCACTTTCTCCATACCAACCGATTGCAGAAGCGGAAATGAATACTTGAGGCTTTAGTTCTGCAACAGCATTTGCGATTGCCGTTGTGCCAAGTAATCTGGAATTGAGAATCTCACTTTTATATTTCTTGCTCCAGCGCTTGTCTCCAACGCCAACACCAGCTAAATGAATGATCGCATCGACTCCACGAAGGGGTTCTAGGTCAACAAAACCTGTTTGTGGATCCCACTTAACTTCATCAGGTGCTACTGGTGAGCGGCGAACTAGCCGCTGAACTGTGTGGCCCTCACTTTTTAGGTGACCAACAAGTGCTGTACCGATCAATCCCGAAGAACCCGAAATTGCAATGCGTTGTGGAACTGACATAACTAACTTAGAGCCCTAGATCTGACTCGAAAGCGCCACCTTCGAGGCGTTCTTTGAGTGTGACCAGGAATCGAGCTGCATCTGCGCCGTCGACAACGCGGTGATCATATGAAAGTCCAAGATAAACCATTGATCGGATCGCAATTGTTTCTCCACCATCTTCACCGCGAACAACCATAGGGCGCTTAACGATTGCTCCTAATCCAAGGATTGCAACTTGTGGTTGATTGATGATTGGAGTGTCAAACAAAGCACCGCGGCTACCAGTATTTGTCAGCGTGAATGTGCCTCCACCTAATTCATCTGGAGTCACCTTGTTATCGCGCGTGCGAGCTGCAAGATCTGCAATCTTTCGTGCCACACCACCCATATTCAAATCACCCGCATTAGCAATAACTGGAACAAGCAATCCACGTTCAGTATCAACAGCGATTCCGAGATGTTCAGCGCCATGATAGGTGATCTGATCGCCCTCAACTGAAGAGTTCAAAACTGGATGCTGCTTGAGTGCTTCGCATACTGCTACGGCAAAGAAAGGAAGGAATGAGAGTTTCACACCTTCGCGCGCTTCAAAACTTTCCTTTGAGCGATCACGTAGGCGAGCAATCTTTGTAACATCAACTTCAATGACAGTTGTCAGTTGTGCGCTCACTTGTAATGACTCAACCATTCGAGCTGCAATAACTTTACGAAGACGAGACATAGTCACAGTTGTGCCACGAAGTGGAGAGACTGCAACTACAGGTGCCTTTGCAGTTGTTGGCGAAGATGCAACAGGTGCTACTGCAACTGGTGCGGCTGGGCGAGAAAGAGCTTCAACATCTTCTCTTCGAATTCTTCCGCCGATTCCGGTTCCCTTAACTTGCGCAAGATTGACGCCAAGTTCAGATGCCAGTTTGCGAACTAGGGGAGTGACATAGGCATCTGCAGGCTGAGCAACAACAGGAGCTGCAACAACAGGAGCTGCAACAACAGGAGCTGCAACAACAGGAGCTGCAACAACAGGAGCCGGAGCAGACGCGGCACCATTTGCGCTACCAATTAAGCCAAGACGTGCACCAACAGGAACAGTTGTATCAACTGCTACATCGATTGCAAGAAGAGTTCCTGCAACTGGTGAAGGAATTTCTGTGTCTACTTTGTCGGTCGAAACCTCAAGCAACGCTTCATCTACTGCAACTACATCACCAACATTTTTCAACCATCGGGTAACTGTTCCTTCAGAGACGCTCTCGCCCAGCGCTGGCATGGTAATTACTGTTCCTGCACTAGTTGGAGCAGGTGTCGTTGGTGCGACTGGGGCAGGCGCGGCAGCTACTGGCGCAGCAACAACTGGTTCTGGTTGTGGAACAACTGGCGCAGCAACCGGAGCAGCTGGTGCGGGAACAGGTGTAGCGGCACCATCGGCAATGATTGCCAACTCTGCTCCCACGGGAACAGTCTGATCAATCTGCACAATAATCTTCTGCAGAATTCCTGCAACAGGTGAGGGAATCTCTGTATCAACTTTGTCAGTTGAAACTTCTAGAAGTGGCTCATCAACATTTACATGATCACCTTCGGCTTTTAACCAACGAGTGACTGTGCCTTCGCTAACGCTCTCACCTAATGCAGGCATCGTTACTGAAAATGTCATCTGTTTTCTCCTTGGTTATCCGTGCGCATGAAGCGGTTTGCCTGCAAGGGCCATATGGGCTTCGCCCATTGCCTCCGACAGTGTTGGGTGTGCATGAATCAAAGGAGCCACATCACTTGCACGTGCCTCCCAGTTATAAATTAATTCTGCTTCAGCTAATAATTCTCCGACTCGAGCACCCACCATGTGAACACCAAGAACTGGGCCATCCTTTTGAGCTACAAGCTTGATTGACCCTGCGGTGTTAAGGATTTGCGCCTTACCGTTACCGGCCAAGTCATAAGAGAGTTCCACGACATCATGTCCGCGCTTTTTAGCCTCAGCAGTTGTTAATCCAACTGAAGCAACCTCAGGATCTGAATAGGTAACGCGTGGAATTCCGTCGTAATTGATTGGGCGAGGATTAAGTCCTGCGATCTCTTCGGCAACCAAAATTCCTTCAGCAAAGCCAACATGTGCCAACTGCAAGGTTGGGATTAGATCGCCAACAGCCCAAATCCCTGGAACATTGGTGCGGCACTTGTCATCAACCAAGACATAGCCACGATCCATTGCGATGCCTTGTTCTTCATAACCAATATTTGCTGACACTGGACCTCGTCCAACAGAAACCATAAGGATTTCGGCGGAAAATGTCTTTCCGTCCTCCAAGGTTACGGTGACACCATCTGCAGTTTTCACCGCTGACTGAAAACGAACACCGAGTTCAAAATTTATGCCACGCTTACGGAATGCTCGCTCTAATTGCTTGCTCGAAGATTCATCTTCGAGGGCAATTAAATGTGGCAGACCTTCAATAATTGTTACTTCTGATCCAAAAGACTTCCAGACAGATGCAAACTCACATCCGATTACTCCACCACCTAAAACAATGACACTCTTTGGAACATAATTCATTTTTGTTCCATGATCAGAGGTAATGATCTTCTCGCCATCAATTTCTAAACCAGGAAGCGTCTTGGCATAAGACCCTGTCGCAAGGATTACATTTTTGCCGTTGTAGCGAGTTCCATTGACCTCAACGGTATCTTTCGAAACTAACTTTCCATGACCTTCAATAAATGTCACTCCACGAGATTTGACCAAACCTGACAAACCTTTATACAGCTTGTTAATGACGCCATCCTTATAGGAGTTGACACCATTCATGTCGATGCCCTCAAATGTTGATTTCACACCAAAGTGCGCGCCATCGCGCGCGCCATCTGCAATCTCGGCTGCATGAAGTAGCGCTTTGGTTGGAATACATCCACGGTGAAGACAGGTGCCGCCGACTTTGTCTGCTTCGATCAAGGCCACAGATAGGCCAAGTTGAGAGCCACGTAATGCCGCGGCATAACCCCCGCTGCCACCACCCAGGATGACTAGATCAAATTGAGACAATGCTCAGCTCCTCTCAAAGGCCCTTGTGGGCTAGGTGCCTATCTTGCCTCAGATTGGGCCAAACCTCACAATGGGCGAGCGCAGATTTAGGCTTGTTCGGCCAATGTCACAAGTGAACGGAGGGCTATCCCTGTTCCACCCACCGGGGTGTATCCATGTGGCTTAGCCTCGTTGTAGGCCGGTCCCGCAATATCTAGGTGCAGCCAAGGAAGTTCTGGATTAACAAAGTCCTTCAGGAATAGACCAGCTACCAACATCCCGCCCATTCGGTCTCCAATGTTTGCAAGATCGGCAACTGGTGAATCTAGGGATGCTCGTAACTCTTCAGGAAGTGGCATAGGCCAGAATTGCTCTCCGCACTGTGCGGCGACTTCAAGGAAGCTGTCACTGAACCCTTGATTATTTGTCATAACAGCGCTGGTGCGGGTTCCTAAAGCGATTACTTGCGCACCGGTCAAGGTAGCAACATCAATAATTCCATCTAATTTATTTTTTGAACTTTGCGCCTTCATTAAACCATCAGCAAGAACAAGCCTTCCTTCTGCATCAGGATTAAGCACCTCTACAGTTTTGCCACCAAAGATCGTGATGATGTCACTTGGGCGTGTTGCTGTATCACTTGGCATATTTTCCGCCAGTGGTGCCCAGCATTCGATTGCAACATTTAGTTTTAACTCTGCAATTGCAACAACGGCAGCGCTAACTGCTGCTGCCCCACTCATGTCAGATTTCATCGCTTCCATACCTGCAGCAGGTTTTAACGCCAAACCACCGGTGTCGAAAGTAATTCCTTTCCCAACGAAGGCATATCGCTTTGCAGCCTTACCTTTTGGAGTGTAAGAAATATGCAGTAAACGTGGAGGATTAGCAGAGCCTTGACCCACTCCGATAATTCCGCCAAAACCTTGTGCCTTGAGTTGCTTTTCATCCCAGACTTGAATCTTTAGTCCAGCTTTAGCACCCCCTGCAGTTTTAACAACTGCAGCCATTTTCTTAGTAAATGAATCTGGAGTTAAGTGACTTGGGGGAGTGTTGATTAAGTCGCGCACTAGGTATGTGTACTTAGCAATGATCCCTGCACGTACTACTGAAGCCTTAGCTTCAGGATTAGATGCCAACTTAGAGTGAACAGTAATTGTCTTTAAAGGAGCCTTAAAATCTTCCTTTGTTGATCCACGGAATTCTGTAAATGAGTAAGCACCCAATGCCGCGCCTTCTGCAACCGCTGCTACTTCAGCCAGACTCTTTGCTGGCAAAGAGAAGGTTGCCGCTGAATTTCCAGACAATGCTCTTGATGCGCTTCCTGCAGCTCTGCGCAATGTTTCGTGGGTATAGGTTGCAGACTTCTTTCCAAGGCCTGCAAAAACCATCAGGCGAACATTGGAGCCAGGGAGTTTTGTTATCTCATCGGCCTTGCCCGTTGCCCCCATGTCTACTAACTGAGCGAGAATCGTCTTGGTATCAAGAGCCATGTCACCGGCTTCAATTGCAATCCCACCCTTTGAATTTGTAGAGGCCAGTCCTAGAACCAAAACCTCATCTTTAACGACGCCGTCAGAAATCTTTAATGTGCTCATAAGGAGAAGGGTAATAGATGTATTGGTAGGTTGGTGCAATGAAGATTTCGCCACTCAATCAGAAACATCTTGACCTAAACGCCAAAATGGCAGATTTTGGTGGCTGGATGATGCCTATTGAGTATCCGGGTGCAGGTGTGTTGGCAGAGCATGCTTCGGTTCGAGAGCGTGTAGGCATCTTTGATGTCTCACATCTGGGAAAGGCATCTGTAACGGGGATCGGGGCGTTGGAGTTTTTGAATAAGTGCCTCACCAATGATCTGACAAAGATTCAAGATGGTTCAGCCCAATACACATTGCTGTGTACGCCAGAAGGTGGCGTTGTCGATGATTTGATTGCCTACCGAAATAGTGAGACTGATTTCTTCCTTGTTCCAAACGCTTCTAACACCACTGATGTGGTCTCAGTTCTTCAGAAGCAAGCACCAGAGGGGATCACGGTCACAAATTTGCACAACGACTACGCAGTACTTGCGGTGCAAGGACCGTTAGCTCCTAAAGTTTTAGAGGTACTTGGAATTAACACAGAAATTGATTACATGGCATTTTCGCATGTGAATATAGCTGGGGCGGATGTGATTTTGTGTCGCACCGGATATACGGGTGAACTTGGCTATGAGTTACTTCCGCACACAAAAGATGCAGTTGCTGTTTGGGATGCTTTAGTCAGGGCGATAGAGCCACTTGAAGGTTTGATTTGTGGACTCGGCGCACGTGACACATTGCGTACTGAAATGGGATATCCACTTCATGGCCATGAGTTGTCCCTTGATATTTCTCCAGTGGAAGCAAGTGCTTCATGGGCCGTGGGATGGAAAAAAGATCACTTTCTTGGTTCCGAAGTTTTAATGGAACAAAAAAGTGGAACAGTGCAGCGAAAAAGCGTTGCACTTAAATCACTTGATCGTGGCATCCCTCGTGCCGGAATGCAGGTCAAGAATTCTGAAGGCGAAGTTGTCGGAGTCATCACAAGTGGAACTTTCTCCCCAACGCTAAAGCACGGAATTGCTTTGGCTTTGGTTGCTCAGGAAATTTCAGTTGGAGACCAATTAATTGTTGATGTGCGAGGTCGTGACTCACAATCAGAGGTTGTAAAACTGCCTTTTGTTACTTCACACGTTCGGTAAAGACAACAGGAGTTAAAAACGCTGCCCGAGTATGTGTTCGTCGCAAGGCAGAAAGAACTGATGGGCCTGTAAAGGCAATGAGGATTGTTGTGAAGATCGCGCGCGGGATGTCCCAGGCCATGGCGGTGGCAAAGTGAAAGGTAAAAAACCTACTTAAGTTTTCTAGTAGTGATCCGCCTGGGATGTAGGAAAGTTGTGTATTGCCGCCCAGCACCCAAGGCCAAAACTGCAAATCCATAAGAATCCCAAATACACCTGCTGCGCATGCACCGAATACCAGCAACATCGCTATTTCAGCTTTACCTGAAACCTTCTTTGGTAAGAATCCTGCCGCCATACCGATCCAGGCCGCTGCGAAGATTTGATAACCAAGCCATGGGCCTAGTCCTCCAGTTAGAAGTGCTGAGGCAAACATAGAAATCAAGCCCAAAAGAAAACCAAAGGAAGGTCCAAAAACTCGAGCGCTCAAAATTAAAACAAACCACATTGGTTCAATGCCAACAGCGCCAGCACCAAGTGGTCGCAGCGCTGAGATCAGACCGGCAAGCACACCCAATAGCGCAACCGATTTTGCATCAAGTCCTGAGGTTGAAATTTCTAGTATTACTAAAACAAAGGCTGCAGCAACTGCGCACCAAAAAAACACTTGAGTTTTTGGCAGGTCAGATCCGCGATAAAAAAATGGCCAAACAAACCCAGCGATACTAAAAAGGGAAGCTATTGCCAAGACAAGAGCACTCTTTGCTGAAAATTTAACAACTCCTGCAGTCCTACTCATTGGTTTGCCTCAATCGCCTTTACAACATCTGAAACCTTGAGCCACGGTTGCGGCGACATTATTTTTGAAACTTGGGGGGCAAATGCAGGTGAGGAAAGCAGAACATCAAGAGTGGATCCATCTGCAACGATGTCCCCGTCAGCAAGGAAGATAACGCGAGTAGCTAACTCTGCAACCAGTTCAACATCATGAGTCGCTAGAACAACGCACTTACCCGTTGCTCTAGCAAACTCAATGAGTATTCGAGTGAGTTCTCTTTTTGCTTGGTAATCCAAACCACGTGTTGGCTCATCCAGAATAAGAACTGAAGGGTTTGAAGACAAAACAATGCTGAGGGCAAGACCTAGGCGTTGGCCTTCTGATAAATCACGTGGGTGGGAGTTCTCCGATATTCCTGGGACAAGTTGTTGGAGTATTTGGAGAGTAGTTCCATTAGGAACTTCATTGTCTTTATCTGCTTGTTGGCATTCATTTAAAACACTTTGGCCATACAAAAGATCGCTGGGTTCTTGCGGGATGAATCCTATAGTTGACCTACGTTTCTTGCCAGAAAGTTCCTGTGGATCTAGCGCTGCGATTCTGACCTCTCCAGATGAAAGGGTTGAAATTCCTGCAATGGATTTGAGTAATGAACTTTTACCCGCACCGTTTCTACCCATTATCGCAACGATCTCGTGCGTGGAAACTGAGGCATTAATAGCTTTAAGAGCTCTGTGTTGCCCATAAGCGACGGATAAATTCTTGACTTCAATGATTGCTTCACCTTGATTAATCGCGGCAACTTCTTGCGGACCATAATCCTTGTCTCGAATATCTCCCGTCATGCGGCGCATTTCTCGAACAGAGACCCCAATTTCCTTGAGACCAAGTGCGCGCGCCAAATGAACTATGGGTGGCGCGATAGGGGATTGCATCAGGATCTCTTCAGGTGTTCCAATGTGAGCAAGGCCAGCGCCATTGATGTGAACAATGCGATCGGCGAATTGAATTACTCGCTCTAACTTATGTTCTGCGATGACCACGGTAAGACTTAAATCATGGACGAGTCGATGAAGAATCGAGAGTACTTCTTCAGCTGCTATTGGATCCAAGGCACTTGTTGGTTCATCAAGAACTAAAACCTTTGGATGGGCAACTAAAGCTGAACCAATTGCAACCCGCTGTTGTTCTCCGCCACTTAATGTGGCAATTACACGATTTCGCAATGGCGAAAGACTGAGGAGATCTAAGACCTCCTCTACGCGCTTTCGCATTACATCATTAGGAAGATTAAGGGCCTCCATACCAAATGCAAGTTCTTCCTCAACCGTATCCGCAACAAAACCATTGGCTGGATTTTGCCCAACGATTCCGATCAAGTGTGCCATTCCGCCTGGTTTAACTAACTGTGTGGAATTTCCATCAACACTGACATCCCCTGCCAAAATTCCACCAGTGTGATGAGGTACTAATCCATTTATCAAGCGCAGAAGTGATGATTTACCAGAACCTGTAGGTCCAATGACAAGGACCATTTCCCCTTCAGCGATTTCAAGATTTAAGTTTTCTAGAACTGTGGTCGTTGAGTTGGGATAGATCAAAGAAACATTTGAAAACTTAATCATGATAGACCGACAACCAAGAGTGCGGAGAAAACAACAGCTGAATCTGCCACCTGCCACTGAATGGGACGATAACGTGAGCGTTTCTTGTTTACTCCATAGCCTCGACTGTCCATAGCCGCTGCAAGATCCAACGAACGCGCTAGTGATTCTTCTAGCAGTGGAATCGCAACTCTGCGCCAAGAGGCAAATCCACGAAGTGATTGACCACGTAATCTTTGTGCTTGTCGAATTCGAGCAAGCGAAGTCACAAGTTGCGGCAGAGCAGAAGTCGCAATAACTATCGAGATGCCAAATTCATAAACATAAATGGGGAGTACTCGCAATAGTTTGTGAGGACTTGTTAAAGAGGCAGCTGCTCCAAAGATAACAATTATTGCGCAGATCAAGATTCCTTCAGTTACTGCTGAGGTCAATCGTTCTAGCGTGACAGTTCCGCCGATTCGAATTCCTGGCATCCAATTAGGCAGGGGGAGAATAGGCAAAGTAAATAATTTTGTTCCAGGAATTGGAACACCGATTAAGACACCAATCATGGTTCTAATCAACAAAATCCAAGCACACACCTTGAGAGTCCAGTTAAAACTCTTTCCCCAAGGGGCATCCTCTCGATTTAGGAAGACAACAACTGCAACTACACCCACGCAGCACAGCGTGAATATTGTGCTATCAAATCGAATGACCGCTATGGCCAAACCAAAAGCCCAAATCCACCAAGTAAGTGGGTGTAGTGACAGTTTTTTCACAATTACTTCTTGATCAATGCCTTGGGAGTGCTTATTTCAACGCCACACTCTTTTGCTGGATAACCGGCTAAGCCACATATCAAACCTGATCCTGCAGCACGAACTTTTACCGCCTGACCCAGCACATCGATTCCTTGTGATTCTTTTGCAACTCGAACACAAGTGGTGATTGTCTTCTTAACCTTTTCTCCTTTAGGAGAGTATGTCTGTGAACCAAAATCAATCACAAGACCGATTCGCTTTACATCTTTATCGAACTTCACGCCAGCACAAATACTTTTGAAATCAGGCTTGATTCTTGGAGCCATAGAAGGAATGTCATCAGAGCTAAATACAAATGACCATCCTTCAACTGCGCCGTCAGAAATATCGACAGTTGGACCCGTCATAGCAGCGGTCCAAGTTTTGGCATTAGGTGCTGCCTGAAAATACCCCCAATAGCGCCAACCTTTATCGGCAGCTTGTGCAGATGGCGTAAGAAAGGAGGAGATCAGGATTAGTGTTAGAAAGATTTTAAACTTCATTGCTGTGTGGCCTCTCGATATAAAAAGAGTCTCACAGGGAGTGAACCGCACAAAGATAGGATGGATTAATCCACACATCTTGTGTTAGGAGCACACCCCGCAAACCTCGGCGGGTGTTTGTCTCATCTGCACTTGCTAGGTAATCCGACTTATCTCAACAGAGATTCACGGTTGCGGGTCAGCGTCGGATTTTCACCGAACTTCCCCTACCAAGTGAGCTATTTAGTTGTGTGCCAACCAAACCACAACGCTTTCGGGTTGGCAACTAGGCGCGCTAGTCGTAGGCTTCGGAGCATGGAATACAGACGCCTTGGCAGTACCGGAATGTACGTTTCTGAAATCTCATACGGAAACTGGATCACTCACGGAAATCAGATTGAATCAGATGCAGCAATCAAATGCGTGAAAGCGGCGCTTGAGGTTGGAATCACCACCTTTGACACAGCGGATGTTTATGCTGGCACAAAAGCGGAAACAGTTTTGGGTAGAGCACTTAAAGGCGTAAAGCGTGAATCGTACGAATTGTTTACAAAGGTGTACTGGCCTACAGGTACAGGCAAAAACGATCGTGGACTTTCTCGCAAGCACATCATCGAGTCATGTAATGCATCTCTGAAGCGACTTCAGACAGATCACATCGACCTATATCAAATGCACCGCTTTGATTATGAAACACCAATTGAAGAATCATTGAGTGCATTCGATGACCTAATTCGTGCCGGAAAAGTTCACTACATTGGTTTTTCTGAATGGAACGCTGCTCAGATTAAATCTGCCTTAGACATTCAAGATGCCCGTGGCTATAACCGTTTTGTTTCAAGCCAGCCACAGTATTCTGCTTTGTGGCGCGTAATCGAGGCAGAAGTTGTCCCGCTTTCTCAGAAAGAGGGAATCGGCCAAATCGTGTGGTCACCGATGGCGCAAGGAGTTTTAACCGGTAAGTACTTGCCAGGAAAGAAAGCACCTGCAGGATCTCGTGCCACAGATAAGGGAAGTGGCGCAAACATGATTAAAGGTTGGATGCGCGAAGAAGTACTTGAAGCGGTCCAAAACTTAAAGCCAATTGCTGATGGAGTTGGGCTAACTATGGGGCAACTTGCAATTGCTTGGGTACTTCAAAATCCAAATGTTTCATCTGCGATCATGGGTGCTACAAAGCCAAAGCAGGTCAAGGAAAACGTGAAAGCATCTGGAGTAAAGTTAGATGCTGATGTCATGAAAGCAATTGACAAAGCTTTAGGCAATCTTCCAGAACGTGATCCAAAGAAAAATGAAAGCCCGAATCCTCGAGCTTAGTTTTTCTTCTTACTGGGTTTAACTTGAGGATGTGGCGCACGTAGGCGACGCATTTGCGTTGAACGAAGCCATGCATACATTCCAAGGCCCTTTGTTTCGGTGCCTGGGAATTGCGCTTGTACAGCTTTGCGAATTTTTCGTGAGAGAAGAATTCCATCGATGATGGCGACAATTAGCATCGCATACATAATTGCGATCGCACCTAATTGAATAACAGGATTCCGAATGAGCGTGAGAACTAAGACAACGAAGATTGTTGGAAGAAAATACTCACCTGTTGAACGACGTGAATCTACATAATTTCGAACAAATCGCCGGGCAGGACCACGATCGCGAGCTGGCAAAGCAGACTCTTCACCGCGAAGATAGGCAGCGCGCTGAGCGATTCGATTTTCTCTCGCCTGTGCCTTAGATGTTCGCTTCTGATCTTTTGTGACGATAGGAGCAAGTGATGAAACCTTACGCTTTGACTCTGCTTCTTTGCGTTTAGGGGTTGGTCGACCTTTACCTTCATGTGAACTCATGGCTTAACTATAGAGGCCGTGTTGAACCGGCCCTCAACTCGCTAGCCGGACACGAGGGGAGTAGGATTTGGGATAGGAGTCAATCAAGGAGAGAAATAATGACAACTGAAGCAACGACAACAACAGGTATTCAACTAACAGATGTGGCCGCCTCAAAGGTTTCTGCTTTGCTAGCCCAAGAAGGTCGCGATGACCTCAACCTTCGTGTTGCCGTGCAGCCAGGTGGATGTTCAGGCCTGAAGTATCAGCTGTACTTTGATGACCGCAATCTGGATGGGGACATTGTCCGCGAGTTTGGCGCAGTAAAGGTGATCACGGACAAGATGAGTGATCCTTACTTGTCTGGTGCAACTATTGATTTTGTTGACACAATAGAAAAGCAAGGATTTACAATCGATAATCCAAATGCACAGGGCTCTTGCGCCTGTGGCGATTCATTTAACTAAGTAACTGCGCTTTTCGCACTAGTATCCCCACATGAAAATTGGTGTAGCGGGTTCGGTTGGTCTTGATCATTTAATGACCTTCTCCGGCAAGTTCACGGACTCCTTGGTTGCTGGGTCTTTGCAGAAAGTTTCACTCTCTTTTCTTGTAGATAGCCTGGATGTTCGACGCGGTGGTTGTGCTGCAAACATCGCTTTTGGAATGGGCGTTCTTGGACTCAATCCCGTTCTTATCGCCGCCGTTGGAAAAGATTGGGCAGATTACGATGCCTGGCTCTCACGTCACGGCGTTGATACCTCGCACGCATTAGTCTCAACAACTTTACACACCGCACATTTTGTCGTTACGACAGATCAAGAGCTCAATCAGATTGCTTCCTTCTTTCCAGGTGCGATGTCTGAGGCCAGAAACATCGAACTTTCTCCAATCATGGAAAAAGTTGGACGCTTAGACATGATGGTTATTTCTCCTGATGATCCAGAGGCGATGTTGCGCCATTCAGAGGTTTGTCGCCAACAGGGGATTGCATTTGCTGCAGACCCTTCTCAGCAAATGGCCCGCATGACAGGCGAAGAAATTAAGCTGCTGATCGATGGTGCCTCGTATCTATTTTTGAATGAATACGAGCTGGCACTTGCCATGCAAAAAACTGGCTGGACAGATCGCGAGATTCTCGAGCGCGTGAAATACCGAGTCGTGACTTTAGGGTCAATGGGGGCAAAGGTTGAAAGTGCTGCCGGAGAGTTTGTTCAAGTGGGTTGCCCTAAGGAGAAGGCGAAGATAGATCCAACCGGAGTTGGAGATTCCTTTAGATCAGGTTTTATTGCCGGCCTAGCATGGGGTCTTTCTCATGAGCGCTGCGCCCAGCTGGGGGCTTTGATCGCCACCTATGTCATTGAGACCTTGGGTACCCAGGAATACCGCTTCACTCCTGCTGAGTTTGTTGCGCGATTTGCTGAGAGTTATGGGCAATCTGCTTCAGATGAGATTGCAGTACACCTCAAGTAGATGTGAGGAGCGCCACCACTCCAGGTGAATGCGCTCGTGCTACGCATAGGCCCAATTCAAACTATCCTTACACCCATGTCTCGCTCTTTCTTCTCGCGCTTGCGAGCACTTCTCTTGTTTCTTCCAGTTCTTCTGCTCACGAGCTGTTCAAGTGGGACCGACTGGGGTTTTCCAGAAGGAGTTTCAAGCGTCAATGACGCATCACTGTCTTTATGGATAGGTGCGTGGATCGCTGCAGGCGTGGTTGGAGTAATCACACTCATTTTGATTTTATGGCCCGCTGTTTTCCATCGCGGAAAGAAAGATGGTCCGGAATTTCCTAAGCAAACGCAGTACAACGTTCCGGTTGAGATCGCATACACAATTATTCCATTTATTATCGTGGCCGTTCTTTTCTATTTCACAATGGAAAGACAAAACATCATCACGGAAAAGACAGACACCTATGCTCATGAAATTACCGTTGAGGGATTTCAGTGGTCATGGCAGTTCGGCTATCCAGAAGCAGGCCCGCAAGCTGTTGTTACCGGAACGCCGACACAAACTCCCACTCTTGTAGTGCCATTAGGGGAGCGCGTGCGATACACGATTACCTCTAATGATGTAGTTCATGGTTTTTGGATCCCAGCATTCATGATTCAAATGCAAAACCTTCCGGGTGTGACTAATCATCTTGAATTCACGGCAAAGAAGTTAGGCGAGTTCCCGGGGCGCTGCAATATTTTGTGTGGGCGTAACCATTCGCAAATGCTATTTACCGTAAAGGTAGTTACACCTGACGAATACGATGCGTATTTAGAAACACTTAAGGGAGGGCAAGCATGACAACTTATGCACAGCGTCCAACGGTAACCGTCAATGGAGCAACGCCTACGCCAAAGGGAAAGTCCTTCGTTAAGTGGGTTACATCAACTGATCACAAGACCATCGGTTATATGTACTTGATTACCTCGTTTGCTTGGTTCTTAATCGGAGGAGTCCTTGCTCTATTTTTGAGAGCAGAATTAGCCCGACCAGGTATGCAGTTCTTGAGTAATGAGCAGTACAACCAGATTTTCACAATGCACGGAACAATCATGTTACTTATGTTTGCAACCCCATTGTTTGTGGGCTTTGCCAACGTCATCATGCCCCTGCAGATCGGTGCAGCAGATGTGGCCTTTCCACGTTTAAACATGTTTTCTTATTGGCTCTTCTTATTCGGTGGCTTAATGACTTTTGCTGGATTCCTATCTCCAGGGGGAGCGGCATCATTTGGTTGGACCGCATATGCGCCACTGTCTAACTCTGATTACTCACCAGGTATTGGTGGGGATTTATGGTTGATTGGCCTAGCAATAAGTGGTGTTGGAACCATTCTTGGTGGAGTCAATTTCATTACGACTATTTTCACGATGCGTGCTCCAGGTATGACGATGTTTCGTATGTCTATCTTTTCCTGGAACGTATTGCTCACTTCGATTTTAGTACTACTCGCATTTCCACCACTAGCTGCAGCCTTCTTAGGATTAGAAGCAGATCGACTTTACGGCTCGCATTTGTTTGATCCGGCCAATGGCGGTGCGATGCTGTGGCAACACCTCTTTTGGTTCTTCGGCCATCCCGAGGTTTACATTTTGGCGCTACCATTTTTTGGAATAGTTACAGAAATTTTGCCAGTCTTTAGTCGCAAGCCAATCTTTGGATACTTAGGTCTCATTGCTGCGACGATTGCAATCGCAGCTCTCTCAGTATCTGTTTGGGCCCACCACATGTTTGCAAGTGGTCAGGTGTTACTTCCATTCTTCTCCTTTATGACTTTCCTGATCGGCGTACCTACAGGAGTAAAATTCTTTAACTGGATTGGAACTATGTGGAGAGGTCACGTGACCTTCGAAACTCCAATGCTCTGGGTTATGGGCTTCCTAGTAACTTTCTTGTTTGGTGGGTTAACCGGAATCATTCTGGCTTCCCCTCCTCTAGATTTCGCGGTCTCTGCGAGCTACTTCGTTGTCGCACATTTCCACTATGTGTTATTTGGAACCGTTGTGTTTTCTATGTTTGCAGGTTTCTATTTCTGGTGGCCAAAGATGACAGGGCGCATGCTCAATGAACGCCTAGGAAAGATTCACTTCTGGACATTGTTCGTTGGTTTTCACCTAACTTTCCTTATCCAACACTGGCTCGGTATTAAGGGCTTCCCACGTCGTTATGCCGATTACTTGCCAGGAGATGGCTTCACCTTCATGAACACTGTCTCAACTATTGGTTCATTCCTGCTGGCGCTTTCCATGATCCCATTTGCAATCAATATTTGGATTACTCGTAAGGCACCACTTGTGGGAGTTGATGATCCTTGGGGTTATGGAAGTTCCCTTGAATGGGCCACCTCATGCCCACCACCACGACATAATTTCTTATCGATGCCGCGCATTTCAAGCGAACGCCCAGCCTTTGATCTGCACCACCCACATGTGAAAATTGAGGGGAAGCATTAAAAGATGAAAGCCTCATGGAAGTTATTTGGTGGCCTTGCGGTTTTCTATGCGATCGTCACGGTCATTTATGTAGTAATCGGAGGTGAGCCATTAGGCATTAGTGGTTTGCTTCTATCGGCATGCTTAGCGGGAATGATCGGTTTCTATGTGTGGTTTACTCAGAAAAGAATTGGCGTTGAACTACCTGAAGACAATCTAGAAGCTGAAATCTCAGATGGTGCTGGCGAACTAGGTTTCTATAGCCCGCACTCATGGTGGCCTTTGCCGGTAGCACTGAGTGCTTGCACACTTGGGTTAGGGCTTCTGATCGGCTGGTGGCTATCACTGATTGGACTTGGCGCGCTCATGATTTCGGTTATTGGCATGGTTACCGAATATGAAAAGCCAGCGGACAATATCTCTCACTAATGAGTACCCCAAGAGCTGAAATTCTTGCCACAGATAATCCGAATAAGACCGCTGCGCGCATAGTTGTTAATGCACCGGCTTCCAGAATCTTTGCTTTATTAGCTAACCCGTCATCTCATCAACTCTTTGACGGATCTGGGACTATTCAAAAAGCGATTTCAGGCCCAGAGCGTTTGTTTCTTGGCGCTAAGTTCTCCATGGCAATGAAGATCAAACTTCCTTACCGCATTCAAAACACGGTAGTGGCTTTTGAAGAAGACAAAAAGATTTCGTGGTGCCACCTGATGAAGTGGACCTGGACATACGAACTCACAAACTTAGGAGATGGTTCCACGCAAGTCACCGAATCTTTTGATGCAAGTGATATTCCAACCTTCGCCAAGTACTGGCTTAAAATCACCGGAACTATTGCGCACAACCCTAAATGGATGGCGAAATCGTTAGTCCGATTGAAGTCAATTTGCGAGGCTTGAAGTTAGCTAGTTTTGCACCAATTCTTTTTGTAATTTTGTGGAGCACTGGCTTTGTGGGCGCAAAGTATGGATTGCCCTATGCCGACCCCTTCATCTTTTTATCTATTCGAGTTTTGATAGCCGCGTTATTGTTGTTTGCAATCGCTGCACTCTTGAAATCACCAATTGCAATAGGAAAATCAGCGATATCTAGATCTGCACTGATTGGCTTTTTCCTTCATGCCTGCTATCTAGGTGGTGTTTTCTTTGCGATTTCAAAGGGACTGCCAGCTGGGGTAGCAGCGGTAGTAACTAGCGTGCAGCCAGTACTGGTCTCCTTGTTGGCGATAAAGGTGCTAGGAGAGACCCTCAAAATTAAACAGATCGTGGGGTTATTCCTTGGATTTGTTGGAGTGATATCAGTGTTGGCTCCTTCATTTAAGGCAGATATGCCAATAAGCGGAGTAGTTGCAATACTCGTAGCTTTATTGGGAAGTACCACTGCTACTTTGTTGCAGAAAAAGATAGGTACTGATGTGCCACTTATCTCCGGCACGGCTTATCAATACCTTGCAAGTGGCTTGGTTTTAGGTGTGGCAGCTATTGCAACTGGCGGCACACGAATTCAATGGAGCCAAGAATTCATTGTTACCTTTATCTGGCTGTTAGCCGCCTTATCTGTTGGAGCTATTTTGCTATTGCTGTGGCTGTTAAACACAGGCAGTGCGGCCTCTGTGTCATCTTTGCTCTACTTAGTCCCACCCGCAACCGCTCTTGAAGCCTTCTTCTTATTTGGAGAAAAAGTAAACATCCAGGGACTCCTAGGAATAGGAATTACTGCCTTGGGCGTTTGGCTCGTTATAAGAAATTAGTGGTGTTCGATTTCCTTCAGATCATCAGCTGAAACCTTCGTGACCTGCTCTGCATTGGCAACGCTCATGCGCGAACGAAGCTTGTTACGTAACGCTCCAGCACGCTTCACGCCACGGGAATCAACTGGTGGCAACTCAAGTGGAGGTGCTTGCTCATGTGAAGTAAGAAGGTAGGCCTTCTCAGGAGAAATCGGTTCATGAACTTCAACAAATTCACCATGAGGCAAACGCAGCAGCGTTCCTGTCTCTCGTCCGTGAAGAACTAATTCTCGATCGGCGCGTTGGAGAGACAAGCAAATCCTTTTAGTAATGACAAATGCAAGCGGAGGAAGAATCAGAACGCCAAAGCGAGTGCCCCACATAATTTGGTTAATGGAAAGATCAAAATGGGTTGCGATAATGTCGTTTCCACCGTTTATCAAAGTTACCAACACAAAGGTCAATGACATGACACCGAGGGCTGTTCTGTTTGGTGCATTACGAGGGCGATCTAATATGTGGTGTTCACGCTTGTCGCCAGTAATCCAACTTTCAATGAATGGATATAGCGCCATGCCGGTGAACAAGATTCCAGGAATGATTAAGCCAGGAATCAGAATGTTCCAAGAGATCGTATAGCCGAATAGATAGGTTTCTATTGGGGGAGCCATGCGGACTAACCCATCGAGCCATCCCATATACCAATCGGGTTGGGAACCGGCAGAGATTTGCCCGGGCGTGTAAGGACCATAGAGCCAAATTGGGTTAATAGATGCAACGGCAGCTAAGAACGCGGTCACACCAAAGACGATGAAGAAGAATCCACCAGCTTTTGCCATGTAGGTAGGCATAAGTGGGTAACCAACAACGTTCTTTTCTGTGCGCCCTGGACCTGGGTACTGAGTGTGCTTCTGATACCAGACCATCATTAAGTGCGCGGTGATTAAGGCTAAGAATGCACCTGGCAAAAGTAATACGTGCACGATGTATATACGTGGAATGAAAGCTTCACCCGGGAACGCTCCGCCGAATGCAAAGTAGGCAAGGTAGGACCCAACAACAGGTAAGGCTTGAATTATCGCCTCTGCAATTCGAATTCCAGTACCTGACAAAAGATCATCTGGAAGTGAGTAACCAAGGAAACCTTCAACGATTCCGAGAGTTAAGAGTCCAATACCGATGATCCAGTTACCTTCACGAGGCTTACGAAATGCTCCGGTAAAGAAAACACGCATCAAGTGGGCAACGATTGCTGCCATAAAGATAAGTGCAGCCCAGTGGTGAATTTGGCGCATCAAGAGGCCACCACGAACTTCAAATGAAATGTGCAATGTTGATGCATAGGCGGCAGACATCTTGATTCCCTCTAGCGGTTCGTAGCTGCCTTCGTAAATAACTTCACGTTGTGAAGGATCGAACCAGAAAGTAAGAAAGGTTCCAGAAAGCAACAAGATCACAAATGAGTAGAGGGCAACTTCACCTAACAGGAAAGACCAGTGGTCAGGAAAGACCTTTTGCAGGTTCTTCTTCATCCACGCAGCAGCTCCTGTGCGCTCATCTACATAGTTGGCGACAGTCCCTAAACGTTGCTCAGTTGTCATTATGAATTACGCTCCCAGAAACTAGGTCCGACTGCTTCGGAAAATGGTTTACGTGCGACTAGATAACCTTCGCCATCGATAGTGATATCTAGTTGAGGCAAAGGACGAGCTGCAGGACCAAAGATAACTTTTGCTGCACGGGTCACATCAAATGTTGATTGGTGACATGGGCATAGCAAGTGTTTGGTCTGTTGCTCATAGAGAGCAACCGCGCAGCCCATGTGAGAGCAAATCTTTGAGAACGCGATGATTCCATCATGAGTCATTGCCAATCTATCTGCCTCAAGATTGAACTCTTGTGGGCGAAGACGGATAAGAAGGACTGCATCCTTTGCAATGTCGCTGAGTTTTCTGTGTTCTGGGTCTGCAATTTCTGGGAGAACTTGCGCAACAGCGCCGACTTCTAGATCAGAGGCTTTAATGCGGCGATTTCCAGGATCTGTCACCAGATATGTTCCTGACTTCCAGGTTGTCTTTTCCAGTTCATTGCCTGGCAAAGGACCTAAATCGCGAAGAAGCAGTAGGGGAGATAGAGCAGATAATCCAAGAGCCGCACCTAATGATCGTTTGATTAATGAGCGACGCCCAAGACCAGAAGCACTTGCACCTTCTTTAACGGCTGCAACAAATTCCTTACGATCAGAATCGGGAGAACGAAACTCATGTCGTTGAGCAACCACTTCGGTATCTGGCATCAATGTCTTTGCCCAGTGAATTGCACCTAAACCAATAAAGAATAGTGAGATAGCCATACCCAAACCAAGGCCAAGTTGGTGAGCATTTTGATCACCCATGACAGGGATAAAAATGAAGACATCATCTGGGATAAAAATGTAGGAAACGATGAGCAGAATTGTTCCAAGCGCAGAGATTCCAAAGAGCGTAGCTACTTGTCGTTCTGCACGATCTGCAGCCTTCGGATCGGTATCAGCCTTACGGTGAACGTGTGCTGGCAACCCTGGATCTTTTATTGCTTCAATTTCATTACTCATAGTCCTACTTCGCCTTCATCGCTAGCCACACAGCAACACCGATAAGCAATCCCAAACCAAGTACCCAACCGAGCAAACCTTCTGTCACCGGTCCAACACGTCCAAGGGATGCACCACCTAGGTTTGGTTCATTTTCTGCAAACTTAATCCACTTGATGATCGAAAGTTTTTCAGCAGGAGTGAGCGTCTTATCGCTAAACACTGGCATTGACTGTGGTCCTGTAACCATTGCTTCGTAAATGTGCTTTGGCTCAACTCCCATTAATGTCGGGGCATATTTTCCTTGTGTTAGCGCGCCACCTTGTCCAGCAAAGTTGTGGCACATGGCGCAGTTATTGCGGAATAGCTCGCCACCTTCTGCAGTGTTTCCATCTCGCTCATAATTTAAGGATGACTCACTTGGAATTTCGGGTCCTGGAGCAAGGGATGCAACGTATGCAGCTAATGCTGCTGTTTCAGCAGCGTTGTAAAGAGGCTTCTTGCGCATTGCTTGAGTGCTCATGTCAGCCATTGGCATGCGCCCTGTTCCGACCTGGAAATCAACTGAGGCAGCGCCAACTCCGATAAGTGACGGAGCGATCAAGGCACCTTCTGCATTGAGTCCATGGCATGAAGAACATCCCTTGAGAAAGATCTGGCGACCCTCTTCAATTTGTGCGGAACGATCTACAACTTGTGTTGTTTCAGAAGTTACGGCACTTGCCACACTGAATGTGGCACCGATTGCCAGAAGTGCAAGCAAGAGTAGAAAAGGTCCAGACGCCTTATGGCGACGGTAGCGAGATAAACGCTTCAAATCATTTCCTAACTACTTAATCAGGTAGATCGCCGAGAACAGCGCGATCCACACAACATCAACAAAGTGCCAATAATATGAAACAACGATTGCGGTTGTTGCTTGTTGGTGAGTAAAGCGTCGAGCCTTAGCAACACGCACCATCACAATCAAAAATGCAATAAGGCCACCGGTCACGTGCAAGCCGTGGAAGCCTGTAGCCACATAGAAAATAGAACTGTAAGCATCAGATGAAAGAGTTTTTCCTTCAGAGACCAACATTGCGTACTCATAAATTTGACCAGAAACGAAAACAGCACCCATTAAGAATGTCGCGGCAAACCATTCGCGCATTCCCCATTTATTAACCTGGAAAATATTTCCTGTTCGATGATTTTGAAAACGCTCAGCAGCAAAAACACCAAACTGACATGTAACAGAAGAAAGAACAAGAATGGTTGTGTTAATCGCTGCGAATGGAATATTGAGTAGCTCTGTTGACTCAGCCCAAATTGCTGGGCCTTGGACTGCACGAATAGTGAAGTACATGGCAAACAAGGCGGCAAAGAACATAAGTTCACTAGCAAGCCACACGATCGTGCCCACGGCTACAGCGTTAGGGCGTGTGATTTTTTGATGTGCGACGGTGCTGGACATAGGGGAGATTATTCCCGAAATAGTGCTCGGCGTCTCCCACAGATGGCTTCCGGGTGTCGATTTTGAGCATATCTAAAGTGAAACGGATCACTGTAAAAGAGGTGGCTCCTGCCACTGAAAGTACTTCCCATTTCGGTCTTCGAGAATAGACTTTGCCCATGTCAGAGACCAAAAAGCAGATCATCGTTTACTCAGATGATTCATCGGTTCGTGCATCAATTGTCTCTGCCCTAGGTCGTCAAGTCGCTGCTGATCTTCCAGAGCATGAGATTCACGAATTTGCCACAGGATCTGCACTTCGTGCCTATGTTGATGGCAAAAGCGTAGGCGGCGGAGCACGAGCACATCTGTTTATTTTGGATGGTGAGGCTGCGCAAGAAGGTGGCATGGGTATTGCTCGACAGTTAAAGGATGAACTCTTTGATTGTCCGCCAGTCTTGGTAATTACTGGCCGAAAAGAGGATGCGTGGTTGGCTGCATGGTCGATGGCTGAGGCATCTGTTGTTCATCCGATTGATCCTTTCACTCTTGCAAAAACAGCGGCGCAATTACTTCGCGGCACCACACTCGTTTCTGCTTAACTAATCAAATGATTGACACGCGCTGGGAGCTACACATCTCGCGTTTGCGTTCTGGTCTAGACCTTGATGTGGCAGAAGTTCAGTGGTGCATGAACGAGATCCTCACCGGAAATACAGAAATCGATGTAATCAAAGATTTTCTTATTGCTCTGAAGTCAAAAGGTGAAACTTCCTTAGAAGTTGGAGCCCTCGTCGACCAGATGTATGAGCATTGCGCTCCAATTACGATCAAGGAAAGAGCCGTTGACACAGTTGGTACTGGCGGGGATGGTGCTCACACAATAAACATTTCAACAACAGCCGCCATCATTGCGGCAGCAGCAGGAGTCAAAGTTATAAAACATGGAAATCGTGCAGCATCGTCGAAGTCCGGATCAGCCGATTTACTAGAAGCCTTAGGGATACATATTAACCTTGATGGAACTGGTGTTGAAAAGACATTTTCCGAACTTGGTATTGGGTTTTGTTTTGCTCCCGTTTTCCATCCAGCGATGCGCTTTGCCGGTCCTGCGCGCAAAGAATTAGCAACACCAACGGTCTTTAACATCTTGGGCCCTATGGCTAATCCTGCCAAACCACAGGCTGCAGCTATTGGTGTTGCCAATGAAAGCATGCACTTAGTTATGGCTCAGGTACTGAGTGATCGTGGCGTGGATGGTTTCGTTTTTCGCGGGGATGATGGTTTAGATGAAATCACCTTGGCCACAACAACCTCGGTGCTGACAATTGGCGGCGGTGAGATTACAAGAGGCCTTATCGACCCACTTGATTTTGGCATTGATCGTGCCCCGATCGCATCTCTTGTCGGGGGAGACTCTGTAGAAAATGCGCGAATCACAGCAGCAATATTTGCGGGTGAAAAAGGAGCACCACGAGATGCTGTTGTTCTCAATGCTGCCGCAGCTATTGCTGCCTATGAAGCTAGGTTTGATTTAAATCTGCAAGAGCGAATGGCCTTAGGAGTTTCTCGCGCTATTGACGCAATTGATTCAGGAGCATCAGCCCGATTAGTTTCTAAGTGGGCAGAACTCAGTCAGAAATTGGGCGCTTAACTCGCCTTTTTTTGGAAGGAAAGTTTCGCATTTCCTCAAATGTCCACACTTGGTGCCCTGATAGTCGCTCGATAATCCCATGTAAAACATCAACAGTTGCCATGGCATCATCTAGTGCGCGGTGAGTTGGAGAGGTCTGTGCGTTAAAAAAAGTGGCCAAGGTGCCTAGTTTGCAATTGATCACTTCATCTCTATCTAGCACTGCACGTGCCAATCGTGCTGTGTCAACAGTTAGGTAATCTGGCCAAGGAAATTCATGAGCTAATGCAGCAGCTTTAAGAAAACTCATATCAAAGGGAGAGTTGTGCGCTACTAACACCGTCTCATCTGCAGTTCCTAGGAATTCAAAAAGTGTTGGCAGTACTTCATCTATATAGGGTGCCGAAAGCAACATCTCATCTGTAATCCCAGTGAGCTGCGTGATGAATGGTGGCAGTGAATGTCCTGGGTCTATGAAACTTTGAAATGTACCGAGGATCGTTCCACCACGAACTTTGACTACTCCTATTTCGGTTATGCCCGCACCAGATTTTGGAGAGCCACCAGAAGTTTCTAAATCAAGGACTGCGAAAGTGGTTTCCGATAGACGGGTTTCGCCAATGTTCACCATATGGTTGATCGTATGTCATTGAACTGACAACAAGCAGGACTTAGTATTCCCACATGGCAGTTGAAGGAGCACCGGCGGGATGGCAGCAAGATTGGGCCGCAAACGGTTCCGGTAAGAATGCACATATCGGCGTTTTACTTGTTCATGGCTTTACTGGTTCGCCACCTTCAATGCGCCCCTGGGGAGAGTTTCTACATTCAAAAGGCTATTCAGTTCGGGTACCGCTCTTGCCGGGACATGGCACCAAAGTTGAGGATCTGAATAAGACTAAGTGGCAGGAGTGGCCTGCGAAGGTAACCTTCGAATTAAGTGAGTTGCAAAAAACCTGCGACACAATTTTCTTGGTAGGGCTTTCGATGGGCGGAGGCACTGTCCTTAATGTGGCAGCCTCTAATAATGACAAGATCGCGGGCATAATCCTGGTGAACCCGATGATTTATGTAAAAGGCGTCCCGGCTGAGTTAGCCTACTTTTTATCTCGTTTCCAAAAACTTCGCACCAGTGTTGGTGATGACATTAAACGTCCCGGAATAACTGAATGGGGTTATGACGCTCTACCAACTCGGGGTATTCATCAGCTTCTAAAAATGCTCAGAATTACCCGTCGCAACCTTGGCAAAGTCACAGTGCCTGTTCAGTTGTTTCACTCAGTCGAGGATCACACTTTGCCTGTTGCCAATACTGAGATTATTTTGAATGAGATTGGTTCACAAAGTAAGACACGAATTGAATTGGTTAATAGCTACCACGTTGCAACTTTGGATTATGACCAAGAGTTGATTTTCCAGAATAGCCTTACCTTTATAGAAGGATTAACTTCTAAAACCAAATAGGGCCCTTTTAACTTTTGTTAAAGAAGTTCTTTGAGAAAATCAATTGCTTGGACCGCATTCCATCCCTCTGGATGTCTTTGGCGCATAGCGCGAGGACCTTCTAAATCTGAGCCAAATGTCAGTAGTGAGATTTCAGTTCTACCATCGGGTCTGCGCTGCCCAAGACCAATATCTGCCATCAGCGCATTGCATAAGCACTTTGATCCTTGTGCTTGATCTACTTGGCCATTTTTGAATTCGTAATTATCGAGCGGCTCTGCAGGGCAGCGATATCCGATGCCACCATTCTCGCGTTGATACATCGTGCGCAAGTAACCTAGATCGCAAATACGAGTCCGCTCCTTATAGAGACTGTCATTTGAAAGAGTTTGATTGTTCTGGATCACTTTAAAAGGAAAACCAGTGGGAGAGGCGCTGGCATCTGTTAGTACTCGCATGTTTGGATCTGCAAGCGAGTTAAGAACGCTCGATCTGTTCTCTTCTGTGAAACCAGATTCATTTGATAATGCAAATACAGAACCGACCTGCACGCCTTTCGCCCCATGCGCAATTGCCTCAACGACTTTCGCAGGTGTAGCAAAGCCTCCGGCGAGCCAAAATGGAGAGCCAGATGCCAAGATCTTCTCTAGGTTGGGTATGTCTAACTCGTTATAGACAGCCTCACCATTTTCATCAATAGCGTTCTTGGTACGAGGGGGAGCGTTGTGCCCTCCTGCAACGTGGTATTCAATAACAAACCCATCTGGCTTGGTTTCGACATCTTTGTTTAGATATGCAACAAGTGCGTGGGATGAAACAATTGCTAAGAACTCAGGACGTTTAATCGGAAAGTTCTCGATCCCAAGAGTTCTTGGATCAAAGTGCAAGTAGTGCTTTTCTTTAGTTTCAGCGACTTCCACCTTCATGGCTACTTTATTTCCAATAGAAATTTCATTGAGTAGATGTGGGATTTGTGCAGGAATGCCAGCACCAATCAGGATGTAATCAACATCTGCAAGCATTGCACCATAGAGCTGTGCCGGAATTGCAAGTTGGATCTTCTCTAGAATATTCATACCGATCAGGCCGCTATGACCTTCCTTAGCTAGCCACACCTCAACAAAGCTAGCAACAGCTAAGAGATTATTTGAGAAAAAATTTCCTTTGATACTCAACTTTGGAACATCTAAGTAAGGCTTATCTGCTGGGCGACCACCTTCGACATAGAAGCGGTCCATGATTTCTGAGATAGTTTTTTGATTTGGAAAATGGGACATCGCGCGGCGAATATCACCTGATACATCTCCATCTTGCAGCCGGCGAGCAACAACTGAATCAATTGCCGTGCCTGAAATAACACCGAGTTCACCAGCGATAGCAACTTGTTTTGCCAACTGCCAAGAAGAGACGGCTATACCCATTCCACCTTGAATAACCGTTGGGTACTTAACAGAGCTCTCCATGCTTGAACTGTAAAGATCAAAGAGGCGAACTCGCGAGTAGGCATCAGGAATTTGGGGGTTAGATGCTCTTAATGTGAGGCATCTCTAGTCCTTTTGGTCGTGCAGCATTCCAACAGTCAATGAACGCGGGTCCCTGCGGTGCCTGATTGACTAGTCACGGTCTGTGTCTTGGCGCTCATTCCACGTTTTTGAGATTCAATGAAGTTATTCTTTCGGCATTAGTCCAAAGAGATCGGGTCCCAATGTGAACATCAAAAATCTACTTTTGGTAGCAGTCCTAGTTGTTCCACTTGGCCTTGCCGGTTGCGGATCTAAGTTAACTGCCGATGAGGCAGCTGTGGAACCATGCAAAACCTTTCAAGAATACATGGACAGATTTATGGTCAGTGATTTGCGTGGCGGCGCAGGCTATGCCGATGTTGCAAGTAAGCAATTCGCAAAGCTAGCTCCTGATTACCCAGAGTTTCAGCTTTATGCAGATGTCTTGGAAGGCGCAACGGACAACGGTGTAGTCGATGATCTAGGTGGCTATGGAAAGTTGCTGACCTATTGCCTAAAGATAAACAAGGGAACTGAATAGTTCAGCGCGGTACTTTAGGGAATTGTTTAACTTTAACGAGAAGAGTTCTGTCGAGGTGATTGAGCTTTTCTAAGTGGACCGTACTGGGATCGAACCAGTGACCCCCACAATGTCAATGTGGTGCTCTACCGCTGAGCCAACGATCCTTAGGTGGTTAAACTATACATCAGTGATTTATCGGGCGTAATCATCCTCGATACGCTCAATGTCATCCTCGCCGAAGTATGTTCCGGTTTGGATTTCCACGAAAACTAACTCTTCGCTGCCGCTGTTACCAATGCGATGGAGCTGGCCCATTTCAACACTGACTGTTTCACCTGGAAACTTTTCAAACACCTTGCCCTCGATTACAACAGTTGCAACGCCAGAGACGATGAACCAGTGCTCACGGCGTTTTTGATGACGTTGATAAGACAGACGTGTTCCTGGTGTTACATAGATGCATTTAACTTTGTGAAAATCACTTTCCTGCAGAACTTCATACCGACCCCAAGGTCTAGTTGAATCATCTGCTGCCATTTTCACTTTCCTCCGTTATGTGAACTTCTTACTCTTCCACTAATAATGGAGGTCGGGACGGGATTTGAACCCGTGTAGAGGGATTTGCAGTCCCTTGCCTCGCCTCTCGGCCACCCGACCATAGAAATATCGCCGTTAGATTTCATTCCCTACTGAGAGATCTATCTAAACGGCGAATATCAGAGCGGACGACCGGGTTCGAACCGGCGACCTGAACCTTGGCAAGGTTCCGCGCTACCAACTGCGCTACGTCCGCGA
>Ga0214162_1000011_pt1 | contig 42927 bp, 41 predicted proteins | sample LakMenepilimnion_3_FD_153000 | JGI IMG/M metagenome (GOLD analysis project Ga0214162, IMG submission 153000) | Freshwater microbial communities from Lake Mendota, WI - Practice 20APR2010 epilimnion v5 | ecosystem: Environmental > Aquatic > Freshwater > Lake > Epilimnion/Euphotic zone | place...
CGAAGAAGGGTCATTTGTTGACGGCTGCGAGAAGACCGGATACGGACGACCACTAGGCGAGAAGTTGTTCGACATTATTCGCGGTTTTGCTGACTACGCCTTCAATAAGAGCCATGCGTACGGCTACGGATTAATCGCGTATCAAACTGCATATCTCAAAGCGCATTTCCCCGTTGAGTACTCAGCATGCTTGTTGTCTTCTGTGAAGGGCAACTATGAAAAGGCAGCCGTACATCTTGCTGACGCTCGGTCTATTGGTATTACGGTGTCGAACCCTGACATCAATGAAGGCCGCTCAGACTTTGCGGCAATTACAGCTGATGGTCAGAAGCGAATAGTTTTTGCATTGTCGGGTGTGCGAAATGTTGGAGAAGGAATTGTTCTTCAGATTTTGGAAGAGCGCGACCGCAATGGCCCGTACGAGTCATTCCACGACTTCGCGCGCCGCGCACCTGAACAGGCTCTCAACAAGCGTGCTGTTGAGTCGCTCATTAAGGCAGGAGCATTTGATTCATTTGGGCATCCTCGCCGCGGTCTACTCATGGTCTTTGAATCAATCATTGATTCTGCAGTCGTGGCTAGACGCGAAGAAGAAAAAGGAGTCATGTCGCTCTTCGGCGAAATGGAAGATGCATCAACTACGGGGTGGAGTGCAGAAGTCACCATTCCAGACATGCAGTTCACAAAGCCAGATCAATTGCGCCATGAAAAGGAAATGCTTGGTCTGTACATTTCTGACCACCCACTACGCGGAATAGAACACGCATTGCGTCGGCTTGTTACAAGTTCTATTCAGGAACTTGAAGCACGTGAATCTGGAATGGTCACGATTGGTGGAGTGATGTCGAGCCTTAATCGTCGTTTCACGAAAAAAGGCGATCAGATGGCCACGTTTGTTTTGGAAGACATGGATGCAGCTATCGAAGTAACTGTTTTTGCAAAGGTGTTGGGCGAATACGGTCACTTGTTGTCAGACGACTTAGTGGTCACGGTTACCGGCCGCCTCAATCAGCGCGATGACGCCCCGCCTAGTTTTTCGGCGCAGAGAATTTCGGTTCCTGAAAATCTCGGAGACAAGATTGCAGAAGTTGAATTGTCGCTTCCCTCTGGATTCACTGCAGAAAAACTCGAGCGCCTTAAAGCAATAATCGCTGAGTTTCCCGGAACCTCGCCATGCAAAGTGAAGTTAGCTGGTGGCAAAGTATTCGATCTTGGGCCGTCTGGGCTCGTTGACTTTGAGAAGGCCCTGGGGCCATTGCGCGTTACCTTTGGCTCTAATGCCGTAAAAATCATCTAAATAACCTGTGATTTCAGGAATTGGCTTCTGGCAATGGCAGAATAGAAGGGTTGTTGTCGGCACTAGTGCCGCCCGAGTGTCATAGGGAGTCACCCAGTCAATGTCGTTGGAAGTTGCCACACAAGACTGCAGCGCACTCACTGAGGCCCAGTTTGAAGAGTTCCTCACCATTGAGGGGTCTTTTACTGCTGAGCAATTTGCAAAAGCCGGAACAGACTGGGTGTTGTGCACCCTTGCCCGCATTGATGGCAAATTGCATGGTGTCACCTTTTCAACACTTGAGCGCATTGGCGGAACGCCCTGTGTGTTGCTCGGTCTCATGACCATTAAGCGCACTGCGAAACGTGATTCAGTTCTTAAAGGCTTAATGACTGAGGCGTATCACCGCGCGCTTATGGCATTTCCTGATGAGGACGTTGTTGTCGGCAGTCGCTTTGCAACAGCTGACGGCATGGAAGCCATGAAGGCAGTCACTGACATGATTCCCACATTTGGTCATCGTGCCGTAGGTGAAGAGCGCGCTTGGGGCCGACGCCTTGCCCGTCGTTTCGGTGTTGATTCCACCTACGACGAAAAAACCTTCATTGTTGCGTCAGGCGGACAAAGTGGTTTCCTTGATCATGAGTCATTGAAGCCAGAAAAAATCTCACCAGAAATCAAATCCTTGTTTGAAGGCGTTAATCCTAAAAAAGGTGGCGTGTTGATTGTTCATGGTTGGACCATGGCCGAAAGCCTTGTCAAGCTCGGCGCTCGCGTCTAAGTCAGTGAACTTCGCCGACATCGTCCGCTCACGTCGGATGTCGAGATCATTTTCCGATCAAGCAGTCGATCCTGCAGTAATTACATCGTGCATTGAACTAGCAACGCGTGCACCAAGTGCAGGAAAATCACAAGGTTGGCATGTATTGATTCTGGAAAACGAATCAACGCAGCGATATTGGGATGTTGCTCTAACACCGGAACGACGCGAGGGTTTCGCTTTTCCACTTTTGTTGAAAGCGCCAGTAATTGTGATCAGTATGTGTGATCCCACCGCGTATCTCGAGCGTTATTCAGAACCAGATAAAAAGGCAACAGGGCTTGGTGAAAGTCTTGAGAAGTGGCCGGCACCGTATTGGACTATCGACGCTTCTTTTGCCACCATGACATTTCTTCTTGCTCTACAAGATGTGAAATTAGGAGCACTGTTTTTTGCTCACTCGAATGAAGCAGGGTTGCGACAGGAGTTCAACATTCCTGACCACATAGAAATTTTGGGCACCATCGCAATTGGGCACGAAGCTGCTGGGTTAAATCCGCAGGGTCGTAGCGCTAAACGAATTCGTCGGTCAGTGGAATCAGTTATTCACCAGAAAAACTGGTAGCGATTCGGTCGCGCAATTCCTGCTCGGTACGTGCAGGCAACAAACACTCATGATTCCTACATACGTAGGCCATGCCAGGTTCGCGGCCAGCCCACAATGGTGAATCAACGGGCTCGCCCCACACAGTGACGGCATTTGGGAGCCACTGTGACCGAACTGTTGCGAGAAGTACAGGATTGTCTCCCGGAATCACGATCTCTACAGCGCCTTCTTGAGCAAACAAAGAAGCAGAGATTGCATTGCAAAAGCCAGTTGCCGCAGATGGTGCGACTCTGGCCAGCAGGGCAAGTATCTGATGCGCGTGAGTTTCCAGGGCTGCATCACCGGTAATGGCCGCAAGGCGAAGAAATGCAAACGCAGCTACCGAGTTGGCTGATGGTGTCGCGTTGTCCATCAAGTCTTTCTGACGAACAATCAACTGCTCTGACGATGAAGCAACGGTAAATAAACCACCATGCTCTGAGTCCCAGTATTCATCGATTAACTGATGTGCGGTTTCGGTTGCTACATGAAGCCACGCATGGTTAGCGGTCAATTCATACATGCGTGTCATGGCATCAACTACGTGAGCCAAGTCATGGGCAAGTGCGCTGTGTTGAGCATGGGGGAGAGCATCTTCTTGCCAACTGCGAGACCACACTCCGTCCGCATTTCGCAATTCCTTCACAAGAAATTCTGCGTTCTTTTCTGCAATGGGAATTACGTCAAGTCGATTGAATGCAGATATTGACTCACATAGTGAAGACAACATCATTGCATTCCATTCGGTCAAGACTTTGTTGTCTAGTCCGGGCCGTGGTCGAGTAGCGCGATGATTGAAGAGGCGTTGACGGGCAGATTCGATGTGTGCTGGTCTTTGTAGTGATGTGCGTTGAGGAATGCGATTCGGAATTGAACGGCCTTCAAAGTTTCCGCCTTCAATGATGTTCCACCACTCCTGAGCTGCCTCAGAGTCTGGGCCAAGGATTGTGTTGATTTCTGTCGGGGTCCATGTGTAGAACACGCCTTCTTCAGAATGTCCGTGTTCATCGAGAGAATCAGCATCTTCGGCACTGTAGAAACCACCGTCGCGGTGGCGTAGTTCGTTGATGACGTACGACATAACTTCTTCAGCGGTTTGGCGATGTCGATCATGTCCTTGAATTAGCCATGCGTGCGTATAAGCGCGCAACAAAAGAGCCTGGTCGTACAACATCTTTTCAAAATGAGGCACTAGCCATTTCTCGTCAACGCTGTATCGAGAAAAGCCGCCGCCAATGTGGTCGTACATTCCGCCGGCCGCCATTGCATCAAGGGAGGTGTTTACCATTCCAAGAAGTTGGTCATCGTGAGAGCGTTGGTATGAGCGCATTGCAAGATCAAGCGCAAATGTTGAAGGGAACTTCGGTGCTGATCCAAAACCACCCCAACGAGTGTCGAAACTTTGCGACATCGCCTGAAGTGCGGTATCTGCCAATTCATGAGCATTGAACTCTGCAACTGGCGCAATACGGGAGGTTCTACCAACAGCCTCTACTAGTGCATCAACGTTCTGTTGTAAGTCCTCACGTTTATTGCGCCATGCATCATCAACTGCCTGCATCAACTTCACAAATGAATCTCGCGGGTAATACGTACCGCCATAGAAGGGTTCCCCAGTTGGTGTGCAGAACACGGTCATGGGCCAGCCACCTCGACCAGTCATTGCTTGCACCGCATCCATATAAATTGCATCAACATCTGGGCGTTCTTCGCGGTCAACCTTGATGTTGACGAACAATTGATTCATTACTGCAGCTGTTGCGTCATCTTCGAAACTCTCGTGAGCCATGACGTGACACCAGTGACATGCCGAGTAGCCCACTGACAACAGAATTGGTTTGCCCGTACGAGATGCTTCAGCGAAGGCTTCGTCGCCCCATTGAAACCAATGGACCGGGTTATCTCGGTGTTGTCGCAAGTAAGGCGACGACGCCTCCGACAGTTTGTTTGTCACGCGCCCATGGCGTGAAAGCCGCCATCAACGTGAATCACTTCACCTGTTGTTGCAGGAAACCAGTCAGAAAAGAGTGCAAGAACAGTTTTAGCTACAGGAATCGGGTCTGATACATCCCATCCAAGGGGAGCGCGGTCATCCCAAATGTCTTCGAACTTTTGAAATCCGGGAATTGACTTTGCAGCCATTGTTTTGATGGGGCCAGCTGCCACCAAGTTGCAACGGATGCCTCGCGGTCCGAGTTCTTTTGCTAGGTATCGGCTTGTTGATTCAAACGCTGACTTCGCAACTCCCATCCAGTTGTATGCAGGCCACGCAACTGTGTTGTCAAAGTCAAGACCAACGATGGACCCGCCTGAAGACATCAAGGGTAGAAATGCGTCAACAAGTGTCTTCAGTGAATAAGCAGAAATTTGCATGGCGATTGCAACATCGCTCCATTGAGCTGCCAAGAAGTCGTCGCCTAGGCATACCTCGGGGGCAAAGCCGATTGCGTGCAGTACGCCGTCAACGTGACCCATTGAAGCGCGCACTTGTTCACGAACTGATTCGATGTGTTCGGGCACTGTGACATCGAACTCGAAGACATCAACGGGCGAATCAAGTCTGCGAGCGGATCTCTGTGTCAGCGAAAGGGCTCGGCCGGCGCCCGTGAGCACAACTTGGGCGCCTTCGCGTTGGGCTAACTGCGCCACACTGAATGCCAAAGAGGCGTCGGTCAAGACACCTGTCACAACGATTTTTTTGCCTTCAAGAAGTCCCATTCATATGACCGTAGTTCGCAAGGGGTCTATGTGTAAGGCTCTACGGAATGCGTATTGGAATATTGGGCGGCACCGGGCCCGCCGGAAGTGCCCTCGGGGCGCGCCTTGCTTCGGTGGGGTATGACGTCGTCATTGGGTCTCGGACAAAAGAACGAGCCACCGAAGTGTGTGATGCCCTGAAAGCCAAGTGGCCGAACCTCACCCTGAGTGTGAAAGGTGGCGACAACGACGAGGCTTCGGCTTGTGACGTAGTAGTTCTTGCCACGCCATGGGACTCAGCAGCAACAACAGCTAAAGCTCACATTGATCTGTTGCGTGGCAAAGTCATCATCAGTATGGCCAACGCACTTGTGCGAGTAGGCCCTGAATTCCAACCTCTCTTGCCGCCTCGCGGCAGTGTTGCTGCTCATGTGCAGGCCGCTGTACCTGAGTGTCGTGTTGTGGCGGCGTTTCATCATTTGCCAGCCACGGAACTTGGACACCTCGGTGACCCAATTGATTCCGATGTGCTGATTTGTTCTGACAATGTTGAGGCACGAACAATAGTCATGGACATCACTGCGCATATCCCTGGTTGTCGTCCACTTGATGCCGGTGAATTGTCAAACGCAACAGCAATCGAAGCTTTTACAGCTGTTCTTTTGCAATTGAATGTTCGCTACAAGACGCGTGTTGCGCCAAAGTTGACAGGCATCACGAAGGATCCTCGGGCGAAAGCTCTCTAAACATGTCGATGCGTTTGTACGACACTGCGCGGCGCGACGTCGTGCCGTTTACTCCGAGTGAGTTGGTGCTGATGTACACCTGTGGCATTACTCCGTACGACGCAACGCATTTGGGTCACGCTTCTACTTTTCTGTTCTACGACATTCTGCAACGCAGACTGATTGACCTGGGGCATACCGTTCGGTGCGTGCGCAATGTAACGGACGTTGATGATCCGTTGTTCGCTAAAGCTAGAGAACTCGGTGTTCATTACCTTGATCTAGCAGCGGGCGAAGAGGCACGTTTTAATCGCGATATGGAAGCACTCGAAATGTTGCCTGCGTACAGCACTCCTCGCGCTTCGTCTGCAATTACCGATATTCGTAAATTCATCGGCCTCGTACTTGACAGAGGGTTTGCATATGCCGTCGGTGGTTCCGTGTACTTCGATGTCACTAAAGTGCCGACCTTCGGCGAAGTATCTCATTACAGTCACGAACAAATGCTCGAATTTGCACGTCAACGCGGCGGCAATGTGGATGATCCTCAGAAACGGAATCCGTTGGACTTCGTGTTGTGGCATCCGTCGGCTGAAGATGAACCAGCATGGGATGCAACATGGGGCGCGGGTCGACCAGGTTGGCATATCGAGTGTTCTGCACTTGCACTTCGTGATCTCGGAACAACTATCGATTTACATGGTGGTGGAAGCGACTTGATTTTCCCTCACCATGAATGTGAACGGGCACAGTCTGAGGCTGCAACTGGTGAAATATTTGTAAAGCATTGGATGCATGTAGCAATGGTGTTCAAAGATGGCGAGAAGATGTCGAAGAGTCTTGGCAACTTGGTCTTTGTTGATCAGTTGCGAACATTGTGGGACCCTCGGTCGATTCGCATTGCAATCATTGAGCATCATTACCGCAAAGAGTGGGAGTGGGATGAAGCCCTGATGCCACGTAGTTCGGCGCGCCTGGCGCAGTGGGTTGCTTCTGTCGGAGGAACTCAATCAGACCTTTTGGATTCGGTGCGCGCCTGCCTTGATAACGACCTTGATACGCCTTCGGCGCTTGCGCTGATTGATGCAGCCGCAGCAGCAGGTGTCGACGTCAGTGCCTCGGCGGCTCTTTTGGGAGTGGAATTACTCACTCCTGTTGGACCGCGCTAACAACTGGTTGTACTGACCAAGAGGTCTCAAAATCAGGAGTATTATTTGCCGAGCATGGCCAAACACTCCGATTCGCAATCATCAGTCGATGATGAGGTGAAGTCTGTGTCCAGCCGAGCTCAACCGCGAGCTCGCGCTTTACTACGGCCTCTCACCACGAAGTTGTGGAAGTTTAATTTTGAAGGTTTTGAAAATCTTCCCGATGCTGGGCCAGCAATTTTGTGTCCGAATCACATCAGCTTTCTCGACTCTGTTTTCACTATGGTCCATGCCGGTCGTCAAATCAGTTTTGTGGGAAAAGCTGAGTACATGGATTCGTGGAAGACGAAACATTTGTTTCCAGCCCTTGGCATGATTCCGATTGATCGTTCAGGTGGGTCAAAAAGCGAAGGTGCACTCATTGCCGCAGAAGCAGTTCTTCGGCGCGGGGAACTCTTTGGGATATTTCCTGAAGGAACTCGTAGTCGAGATGGCATGTTGTACAAAGGCCACACTGGCGCTGCTCGTCTTGCTATGAAAGTGGGATGTCCCATTTTGCCGGTTGGCATTATTGGCACTAGAGAAATACAACCACCTGACACTGTGATGCCACGTTTGAGGCTTGAATGCACAATCAAAATTGGTGAGCCAATTGATGTGTCTCGGTATCGCGACCGAGCAGACGACCACATGGTGCTGCGCGAGATCACTGATGAACTGATGTTTGAAATCCAAGCTCTCACCGGGCAGGAATACCGCAACGTCTATGCCACTAAACGTGCAGAGAGCATCCCAACAGAGCAAGCAGTGGTAGATCACGGCTAAATAGACCCGAGCCGACACTCCGGTGCGCCGTAGAATGGGTGTCTCATGTCAGAGATTTCAGTACTTCTTCCCGACGGTTCCTCGCGCTCGCTGCCTGCTGGCTCTTCGATTGCCGATTTAGCTGCCTCTATTGGTTCTCGGCTTGCAAAGGCAGCGGTGGCAGGCACTGTAAATGGTGCAGAAGTCGACTTGTCAGTGCCATTGCCTGACGGAGCCTCAGTGTCAATCATTACTTCCGACTCTGAAGAAGGTCGTCACGTACTTCGACATTCCACTGCGCATGTTCTGGCCCAGGCTGTCGTGCAGTTGTTTGAGGGGGCTCACTTCACAATTGGGCCGGCAATCGAAGACGGTTTCTACTACGACTTTGCATTGCCCGGAAACAAGACATTCTCTGATGATGATCTGGCTTCGATTGAGAAGCGGATGCGCGAGATCATGAAGGCAAATCAGCCTTTCACTCGTTCCGAAGTTTCAGTGAAAGAGGCTTTGGCTGTCTTTGCTACTCAACCGTACAAGTGTGAAATTATTGAGCGTGTCACGTCGGGTGCCGCAGACGGAACTGATGTTGCTGAAGTTGGTAGTTCTGACTCCGTCAGTCTGTACCGCAACTCAGATTCGTTCGTTGATCTGTGCCGTGGTCCTCATGTGCCTTCAACATCTCGCCTTGGGCATTTCAGTCTGATGAAAGTCGCTGGGGCGTATTGGCGCGGAAACGAGAAGGGCCCAATGCTGCAACGCATTTATGGCACCGCGTGGGAATCAGACACTGCACTGAAAGAGCATCTGCATCGGCTTGAAGAGGCTACGAAGCGAGATCATCGCCGACTGGCTAACGAACTAGATCTTTTGTCTTTTCCAACGGAACTTGGTGGCGGACTCGCTGTCTGGCATCCAAAGGGTGCGATAGTGCGCAAATTGATGGAGGACTACAGCCGTCAACGTCACCAAGATGGTGATTATCAGTTCGTGTACACGCCGCACCTTGCTAACGCCAATCTGTTTGCGAAGTCCGGACATCTTGATTTCTACGCCGACGGTATGTATCCGCCGATGGAGATGGATAACGGCACGTACTACATGAAGCCAATGAACTGCCCGATGCACTGTCTTATCTTTGACAGCCGTCAGCGCAGTTACCGCGAACTTCCGTTGCGTTTATTCGAATTAGGCAATGTGTACCGGTACGAGCGTGCCGGAACTCTTCATGGTCTACTGCGCATCCGTGGGTTCACTCAAGATGACAGCCATATCTACTGCACCGAAGAACAGATGGCAGATGAGATTTCATCATTGCTTGATTTCATTATGTCTGTGTTGCGCAGATTCGGATTCAGTGATTTCGAATTCAACCTGTCCACGCGTGACCCACAAAAATCAGTTGGCTCGGATGAAATCTGGGGCAAAGCTACTGAGGCCTTGCGTGAAGCACTCGACCGTCATGGCGTTCAGTACAAGATCAAGGAAGGCGATGCCGCGTTCTATGGTCCGAAGATTGATATCGACGTTCGTGATGCCATTGGGCGTAAGTGGCAGTTGAGCACAATCCAATGTGACTTCAACTTGCCAGAACGATTCGAATTGGAATACATCGGTTCAGATGGTGCTCGTCATCGTCCGATTATGTTGCATCGCGCATTGTTCGGATCAATTGAACGATTCTTTGGTGTGTTGATTGAACACTATGCAGGTGCTTTCCCAAGTTGGCTTTCACCAGAACAAGTGCGAGTGCTTCCTGTTGCGCTTGCTCATGACGAGTACGCACAGTCTGTCGTGGCTCAGTTGAAGAAAGCCGGATTCCGAGTTGATATCGATCATGCTGATGAACAGTTAGGAAAGCGCATTCGCAACGCGAAGACCAGCAAGGTTCCGTATGTTCTTGTAGTTGGCGATGATGACGTTGCGCATCATTCTGTAGGTGTCAACCCGCGGGGTGGGGAAGTGGAGCGTGACGTTTCGGTTGTGGACTTTATTGCTCGTCTTGCCGCCGAAGTGGCAGAAGGACAATTAGGCGACGTAGATGTCTCTTGAGCAACTCTGGAATGGATGGCGGGCCGAATACATCGGCACTGCGAATGCGAATTCAGCAAATTCGTCGGACTCAGTGTTTACCTCCATTCTGGAATCAGGATTGTCTGACGAAGACGCTTTTATTGTGCATCGCTCTCAGTTCAGTTTCGCGATTTTGAACGCATATCCCTACGCATCTGGACATGTGCTTGTTTTGCCATTCCGTGAAGTGGCACATCTAGAAGATCTCTCAACTGAAGAATGTATAGATCTCTGGTCGACTGTTACTGAAGCAACCGTTGCGATTAAGGCATCGCATCGACCTGATGCATTGAATGTCGGTATCAACCTCGGAGCTGCCGCAGGAGGCAGTATTGCCCAGCATCTACACGTTCACATCGTTCCGCGTTGGAATGGCGATTCGAACTTTATGACTTCAGTGGCCTCGACTCGTACGATTCCAGAACCACTTCCTCTCACCGCATCCAAAATTCGAGATGCATGGCCGAAAGCTACACAATGACCGACGAACTACGTGACCAACTGCCTGATGATCTGAATGCTGTCGATCATGTCGGCGCATATGATTTTCCCGATAACAGCCGCCGTCGCATTCCCGGAGTGATGTATGCAATCTTGGCGGTGCTCTGCGTTGTTGTGTGGTCAATTGCCGATAGCAATGATTCAGCGTTGATCAACAATGGGCTGTTGTTTGCTGCGGTGCTTTTGGCTGTGATGTCCATCATTACGATTTCTAGTGGTTGGCGAATGACAATGAACGAGTCAGAGGCTCTAGTGGTTGCTACTCGTACAGCAGGTTTTGCAGTTGGACATGCGTCAGCGCAGCAGGTATGGCGCGGAATTCGCAGCAAGCCAACATGGAGAATTTTTTGCTACAGCACGGAAGAACCGCCACTACAGCAGGCCCTGGTGCTGATTGACGCTGTTGATGGGCATGTCGTTGAATGTTTGGTGGAGAAGAACCCTGAGGCGGAGATGCCATCCGCGGATACTCAAGAGCGATAGCGTCACTCTATGTTTGACGGGCGTTTTCGCGCACCAATTGAGAAGGCTGTGCGCCCGATTGGTCAGTTGTTGAGAAAAACAGGTATGTCACCTGATCACCTCACCATTCTCGGAATCGCTTTTGCTGTAGTTGCTTCGTTCGCAATCGGCAACGGCGCCCTTCGTGGCGGACTTGTGTTGGTCATCTTGGCCGCAGTTCCCGACATGCTTGACGGGGCGTTAGCAAAGGCGTCTGGAACATCAAGTCAGCGTGGTGCTTTCTTTGATTCTGTTGTGGACAGAGTGACTGACTCTGTCCTCTTTGGTGGCGTTGCTTGGTATTTCGCATCGGAGAAAGACCCTCACCTTGTTTTGCTACCGATGGCGATTATGGGCGTGTCGTCGCTTATTTCATACGAACGAGCAAAAGCTGAAGCGCTCGGGTTGTATGCCAAGGGTGGATTAATGGAACGTGCTGAGCGCATCGTGGTGCTTTGTATTGGTCTTTTGTTTGATTCATTGCTGGTGCCGATCATGTGGATCATGCTGGTGCTTACGGTAATAACGGCAGTTCAGCGGTTCGTCCAGGTGTGGCGTCAGGCAGAAGTGTCTTCGACTACTCAAGAGAAACGCGATGTTCGCCAAGGACGTCGCATGACGCGAATTAGTGCCCGCACTTCACGTCGTCAGTTGTCGGTTGAATCGCGCCAACGTCGCCGCAATCGTAATGGCTAATCCATTCGACGAACTTGCTGACGCCTTCACAGTGGGTGGCTATCGGCTCGGCTCGGTAATTGCTCGTTTAACTCCGGCCCCTATTTCACAAGGTGCTGTTTCGCTTCTTGCTCCTGGCGTTGCATTGTCGTTACGTAAACGTCGTTTCATGATTGAACGCCATCTGCAAAGAGTTGACCCTTCGCTCACTGGGTTCGCGTTGCATCGGGCATCGCAACAAGCGTTCGACAGTTACATGCGTTACTACACCGAGAGTTTCCGCTTGCCGACATTATCTGCCAAACATGTGTTGAAGTCGCTCTCTAATGATGGTTTTCATTACATCGAATCCGCATTAGAGCTTGGTAAGGGGGCAATCGTTGCTCTACCGCACCTTGGTGGTTGGGAATGGGCAGGACGTTGGATGGCAGAGATGGGGCACCGCATGACCGTCATTGTGGAACCACTCGAACCGCCAGAGTTGTTCGACTGGTTTACAAAGTTACGTAGTGACCTTGGCATGAATGTTGTGCCACTCGGGCCTGGCGCTGCACCAGCTGTCCTTGCCGCATTGCGCCGAAACGAAGTTGTGTGTTTGTTGTCTGATCGTGACATTCAAGGCAATGGCGTTGAAGTGGATTTCTTTGGCGAGCGCACTACGTTGCCAGCTGGTCCAGCGATGTTAGGTATTCGTTCTGGGGCAGCTGTCGTACCCGGTGCTGTGTATTTCACATCGGCAGTTGATGGTCATCATTGCGTTATTCGTCCACCCCTTGTTTTTGAAAAGGTAGGGGGCCTACGAGAGCAAGTAGCGGCCGGTACCCAGGCACTCGCCCTCGAATTGGAAGGCCTCATTCGCCGCGCACCTGAACAGTGGCATTTGTTCCAGCCGAATTGGCCGAGCGATCCTGGGTATGCAGAGATGCGTGCCCGCACTATCGCTGAATGAACTGAGACACGGCATCAAGCGCATGTGGGGCGACGGAATACCAGATCCATGTTCCGTCACGACGAGATTCAACAAGTCCGGCCTCACGCAACACTTTTAGGTGGTGGCTAATTGTGGGTTGGCTTCGGTCAAGCGGCTCCGTTACATCGCACGAACATATGCCATCTCGACCTGCACGACGAACCAAATCAAAGAGCCGTAAACGTGTGGGGTCAGACAGCGCGGCAAACATGGGCGCCAGGGAAGCGGCTGCGTTGTCGGCAAGCGGCCCCTTGCCGAGCTGAATCGGTTTGGCATTCGTCATGAGCAAATGATACATCGATACTCATCAATGTGGGATATATTGACAGGTATCAAAGTATCCATTCTGGAAATTTCTGATGAGAGGAAAAAATGTCACGAGTACAACTTGCGCTAAACGTGGGCAATCTCAATGATGCAATCGTGTTCTACACCAAGATGTTTGGTGTAGGCCCAGCCAAAGTTCGCGAAGGGTATGCCAACTTTGCTATTGCCGAACCGCCTCTCAAACTTGTTCTTATCGAAGGTCATGGAGAGCCAGGCACACTGAACCATGTTGGCGTTGAAGTAGAAGACACAGAACAGGTTGCAGCAAAAATTGAATCTGCTGTGGCTATGGGAATGCCTATCGAGGTTCAGGAAAGTGAAACCTGCTGCTTTGCAGTCCAAGACAAAGTGTGGATCAAAGGCGGCGAGTTGCCATGGGAGTGGTACACAGTTCTCGCTGATGCCCCCACGGACTCTTCGTTGAAGGTGATGCCGATCATGCTCGGAGTGCCTTCAACAGGTAGTTGTTGCGGGCCAGAGGGTTGCTGATGCAGCGTCGTGCTCTGTCTGAGTTTCTGGGCACTGCTCTACTAGTAATGGCAGTTGTCGGCTCGGGCATCATGGCTCAGAACCTCACAAAAGATGTGGCCCTGCAACTTTTGGCTAATGCAATCGCAACGGGCGGAGCGTTGCTTGGTCTCATCACAATTTTTGGTCCACTTTCCGGCGCGTCGTTCAATCCAGTTGTGTCCTTGGTTGGGTACTTCGTTGATCGAGAGTCTTCAGTTTCTGTTCTTGTTACTGATGTTGTCGCACAAATTTCTGGGGCAATCGTGGGGTGCGTTATTGCAAACATAATGTTCGCGCACCCGTTCATAGAGATATCGACGAAAGTGCGAACTGGTGGACCAACATGGTTTTCTGAAGTCGTTGCGACAGTCGGTTTGTTGCTAGTTATCTGGGGCGGAAAAAGAGCTGGCGCAAATGTCGCAGTTCTTGTTGCTGCTTGGATTACCGGGGCGTACTGGTTCACTTCTTCAACCAGTGTTGCTAACCCAGCAGTGGGCATTGGTCGAATGTTCTCTGATTCTTTTGCAGGTATTGCGCCAGAGTCAATGCCAATGTTTGCGGTGATGCAAATACTCGGCGGGTTGATTGGTTTGCTGATTATCAAAACATTGTGGGCAGACAAAGCAGCATCGTCATGAGTGGCATTCTGTTTCTTTGTATTCATAACGCTGGACGATCACAAATGGCAGCCGGATTTGCTCGCGAACTTTCCAACGGTGACGTCTTGATTTTGTCGGGCGGTTCAGAGCCGGCAGAATCAGTCAACCCAGTTGCAGTTGATGTCATGAATGAAGTCGGCATCGATATTTCGACCTATGTGCCACAGAAATTCAATGATGATTTATTGAATGCAGTTGATGTTGTGGTCACTATGGGCTGTGGCGATACGTGTCCGTACATTCCGGGGAAGCGTTATATCGACTGGCCACTTGACGACCCGAAAGGGAAGTCACTTGAAGATGTTCGGCGCATTCGTGACGAGATAAAGGCTCACGTCAGTGATTTGTTGGCTCAGTTATAAACGTCGAACAACTGGTTGATGGCTTTTACTTGTCCACCTGTAGTTGAAGACATCACTGCAATAGGGGTAACGCCTGTATGTGCCCATTCTTCGAAACGAGCACGGACATGAGATGCAGATCCACTGATTGTGTTGTCGTCTAGCCATTTGTCACTCATGAGCGACGGGAGAACGTCTTTGTTGCCAGCTTCGATTGCGGCTTCAATCGCATCCATCTCTTCGACGTATCCGGCTGCACGCCAGTAGTTGCGATAATTAGGAAGCGAAACGTATCCAGTGAGTGTGCGACGGTTCACAGCACGAGCGGCTTCGACATCGTCGTCAATCACTGTCGGAATCATGTTTGCCAAAAAGAAGTCATCACGAACTGCATTCGGAACTTCTGAAAGCTGTTTCGACATGTGACTGAGGGAAGCATTTGCCCAGATGGCGCCCTCTGAAATTTCTGTCGACAGTTGCAGCATCTTGTTACGAAGAGTTGCGAGATATATCGGAGGCAATTGCCCGCCGAAGCGTTCGTTTGCACGCATAGCTGCAACGTAGGCAGCTGTGTCAGCTAGGGGCTTGCCTGGTTCTACACCTAGGCGATCTGTTACTGGCCCGTGACTCACACCAAGTCCGAGGCGAAAACGTCCGTCTGACATTTCATTGATGTGTGAAGCAGTGTTTGCCATTTCAACAGGGTGGCTGTAGTAAATCGGCTGAATCGATGTCCAATAATTGATGCGCGATGTGACATGAGCAAGTGAGACACACAAACCCATGGTTCCGCCAAGACTCGGGCAGGCAAGGCCCGAGATTCCCTTGTTCTCAGCCTCTACAGCGAGTTCTAGGATGGCTCGTCTCTTGGTGGGCGAGGCCACGATTGAGAGGGCGGGACGGAAAGAAGCATCTACCTTAAGCATTCCCGTAACCTAGCCTGCATGTTGAGAATTGGAATAGTGAGCCCGTACAGCCTCACAATTCCTGGGGGTGTTCAGCAGCAAGTCCTTGGTTTGGCGCGAAGTTTGCGTGCAAAGGGACATGAGGTCAGGGTGCTTGGCCCATGTGACGGCCCCCCGCCTGATGCGTTTGTCACCCCGCTTGGTAACAGTCTTCCCACTGCGGTGAATGGTTCTATTGCGCCGCTTGCCCCCGATGCGTCAGCTGCGTTGCGCACCATTCGCGCACTGAATGATGAAGCGTTCGATGTCGTGCATGTTCACGAACCGTTAGTTCCGGGCCCGTCGTTGACTGCATTGCTTGTAAAGATGGCACCGGTAGTTGCCACTTTTCATTCAGCAGGGGAGTCAGCTGCGTACCGCACATTCTCTCGTCAATTGAAATGGGTGGCTTCGCGCATTGATATTCGTGTTGCCGTATCGAAAGATGCTGTTGAACTAGCACAGCGCTATATCGGTGGTGACTATGAAGTGTTATTCAATGGAATTGAATTAGGTGACTACTCGGCGCAGTCAACAACTCCACGAGAGAACGCAATTTTCTTCATCGGTCGCCATGAAGAAAGAAAAGGACTCAGCATTTTGCTTGAGGCACTTTCGAAACTTCCACCTGATGTGCGTTTATGGATTGCATCAGATGGGCCGCAGACTGCAGAACTAAAGACACGATTTGCTTCTGACTCACGCATTGAATGGCTTGGTCGAATTTCTGATGCGGAAAAGATAAGTCGCATGAGTCGAGCATCGGTTTTCTGCGCTCCGTCTCTACACGGTGAATCATTCGGAGTTGTACTTCTTGAGGCAATGGCCGCTGGAACTCCGGTAGTTGCAAGCAATCTTGATGGGTATCGCAACGTGGCAACTGACGATGAGACTGCACTACTGGTCGAAACAGGAAATGTTGCAAGCCTGGCTTCGGCACTTGCCCGCGTACTTGTTGACTCACGATTGGCTGCGCGGCTGACGGCAAACGGGCGTGAGCATGCGCAGCGCTTCTCAATGGACACCCTCGCTGATCGGTATATCGAGATGTACGAACGTGCATTACACATGGAAGCAACAAACATCACCACGATTAAGGTGCCTCGTATGCTGAAACGGTTCGAAGATCGTTTCTTGCGGCGATCACACCTTGGTGACGGGCGATAAGAGTTGACAGTTGTCAACTCTATGAAAGGACATATGAATCAACGTCAATGGATTCCCATCGAGGACTCACGTCAGTTAATGACTCGCCGGATGCTTGCTTTTCCCGTGACCTTCACGCTTGTCGTCACAATCATTTTTCTTGTAGTTGGGCTGTTGGTCGGATTACCCATCATCGCTGCACTAATCGGAGCTGCTGTTTCCGGTGGCTATATGTGGAATGTGTATCGCACTGCTAACGATGTTGTTCTCAAGATGGTGGGCGGCTTGCCCGCATCTGAATATGAACATGCTCGTCTGTTCAATGTCATTGATGGACTGTGTGTTGTCGGAGGCGATGCTCGACCAGCATTGCGAGTAGTCGGTATTGAATACCCGGTTGCCCTTGCGGTTGGCATGCCTGGGGAAGCCGGAACGATTGTTGTTTCTGCAGGATTTCTGAAGTCAATGGGTCGCGTCGAAATGGAAGCGGTGATGGCGCATGTGATGTGGCGCCTTCGTACTGGTGACATCGGTCTCACGACCTACATGTTGGCGCTGTCAACAGCGATGCAACGTTTTGGTGGGCAGAGAATCATGCAATCAGTGATTGAGCGTGTTGCTGACGAACGAATCGTTATGTGGGCCGACGTGGCTGCCTGCCAGGCAACGCGTTACCCACCAGCCATGGTGTCTGCTTTGGAAATCGTTGAACAAGCAGCTGCAATTCCTCTGGGGCGCATTGGTGCTCAACCGTTGTGGTTTGCAACTCCCGATTCAGCAGGGGATGCCAGAAATGCGTCGGTTGGTATGTCTACTATGGGTTTTGCGCGTCCGCCACTGGCTGACCGTATTGCTGTTCTCAAGGAGATCTGACATGTTGAAATCACACCGCACTCTTGTTCGTCTAACGGTCGCAACCGTATTGGTATCCATTCTTGCTGCCTGTGGTGGCGGCGGATCAAGTTCCGATACAACCGCGTGGGTTGACCCGTTAACCACAACGCCTCCAGTTCCGGGGTACCCACTCACTGGTCTTCCCATCACTGATCAAGCTGCTGCATCGCGTGTTGCCTTGGCAGTAAAGATTGACAACCACCCTGCATCTCGTCCACAAACTGGTCTCAATAAGGCTGACATCGTGTTCGAAGAAAATGTGGAGTCGCTCACTCGTTTCGCAGCGGTATTCCACAGCCAAGGCAGTGATCCCGTTGGGCCAATTCGTAGTGGTCGCACACAAGACATTGACATTCTCAAGTCATTCAGCCAACCGTTGTTCGCATGGAGTGGTGGTAACTATCGCGTGACCAAAGTAGTTAATGCCAGTGACATGGTCAATGTTGGTTACAGCGCATCTCGTGGCAAGGGCGGTTACTACCGCGAAAAGACCATGAAGGCGCCACACAACTTGTATGCAAAGACTTCTAATCTGTGGACCCTTGCACCTGCCGGCGCAGTAGCTCCAAAACCTCAGTTCCTGTTCCGTTCAGACAGTGATGCAAAGCCGTCAACCTCAACTGCAATTGATGGCGCAAAGGTTTCGATGTACAACGTGCGCGTCTACTGGAAATGGGATGCAGCATCTGGAAACTTCTTGCGCAGCAGCGAGAACACAAAGCGTGTGCTCGAGCCGCACATGGCAGACGACGGACAAATCAATACAAAGAACGTTGTGGTGCTCTACGTCACATACGTTCGAAGCAAGGCAGATCGCAAGAGCCCGAACGCTCTCACTACCGGCAAGGGCACTGGCTTCGTTTTGACTGACGGTGGAATCATCCCCATCACTTGGTTGCGTGGAAATGCCAAAGTTCCGTTCACCCTTATCGATGCGAACAACCAATACGTTCGTTTGACTCCAGGCCGTACCTGGGTTGAATTGGCTTGGAAGAACTCCTTGGCACCTGTTGCTCCAGGAATTGACCCAGCCAAGGTTCCTTTTCCAGCGGTCTAAAGCCGTAATTCACATGGGGTGACATCGCGTCGCCTCGGTACTATGGCAACCATGGTTTCAACTAACGGTTCATCATCAACAGGCACTCAGCGCGTTAAGCGTGGGTTGGCTGAAATGTTGAAGGGTGGCGTCATCATGGACGTCGTCAACTCTGATCAGGCAAAGATTGCAGAAGATGCTGGTGCATGTGCTGTGATGGCATTGGAGCGTGTTCCCGCAGACATTCGTCGTGATGGCGGAGTTGCGCGTATGAGTGACCCTGAAATGATCATGGCTATTCAGGCAAGCGTTCATATTCCAGTCATGGCAAAAGTTCGTATTGGTCACTTCGTTGAAGCGCAAATTCTTCAGTCACTTGGCGTTGACTTCATAGATGAGTCAGAAGTCCTGACTCCAGCTGATGAAACGCATCACATTGACAAATTTGACTTCACCATTCCTTTCGTTTGTGGTGCCACTAACTTGGGCGAGGCGCTTCGTCGCGTCTCTGAAGGTGCAGCACTTATTCGTTCAAAGGGCGAAGCTGGCACAGGAAACATGGTGGAAGCCGTACGTCATCTCCGTTCGATTCTCGGAGACATTCGTAAAATCACGCAGGCAGATTCAGCCGAACTATTCGAATGGGCAAAGAGGCTTCAAGCACCGTTGTCGTTGGTGCAAGAGATTGCAGAGACTGGCAAATTGCAAGTTCCAGTATTCGCCGCAGGTGGCATCGCAACTCCAGCAGATGCAGCGCTCGCAATGCAGTTAGGTGCAGAAACTGTTTTCGTCGGTTCAGGAATTTTCAAGAGTGCAGATCCAGCACCTCGTGCCAAAGCAATTGTTGAAGCGACAACCCATTTCCGTGATGCAGCTGTGCTTGCACGCGTGAGCCGTGGGTTAGGCGTTGCCATGACCGGTATCGCAATGGACGAAATCAACGAAACACAACGTTTCGCCCAGCGCGGTTGGTAGTCGCAGTCATGACTGCGAGGCCTCCGGGTGAACATGCAAGTTGGTGTTCTTGCACTTCAAGGAGCATTTGCTGCTCATTCTGATTGCTTAACGTCTATTGGCGTGCAATCAATTGAAGTACGCACTCCGCAACAACTGAGTTCCGTTGATGCCTTATTGATGCCTGGTGGTGAATCAAGCACGATGTCCCAACTGTTGGAATCGTCAGGTTTGTTTGACCCGATTGCAACACGCATTGCAGAGGGCATGCCAGTTTTCGGCACGTGTGCAGGCATGATTCTGCTCGCATCTGAGATTCTCGATGGCCGTAGCGACCAGCGAAACTTTTCGGCAATAGACATTTCGGTTCGTCGTAACGCTTTTGGTCGTCAAGTTGATTCCTTTGAGGCCACTATCAATAGTTCGGTCGGGGATTTTCATGGGGTATTCATCCGTGCTCCCCGCATTGAACGAGTGGGTGCGCAAGTCGAAGTTCTCGGAAGTATCAATGATGAACCAGTGTTGGTGCGCCAAGGAAATGTATTGGCAGCATCGTTTCATCCTGAATTGTCAAACGACGCCCGTCTTCATGAGTATTTTGTTTCTATAACCGCAAATAAGAAAAAGGTGTAGCCAATGTCTGGACATTCCAAATGGGCAACAATCAAACATAAAAAGGGCGCTATTGATAAAGCGCGTGGAAAGTTGTTTGCGAAACTTGCTCGCCAACTTGAAGTTGCAGCACGTTCGGGCGGAATGGACGTTGATACAAACGCTTCATTACGCACCATGGTGCAAAAAGCAAAAGCAGGTCAGATGACCAAGGACGCTATTGATCGCGCAATCAAGCGTGGCGGTGGTGAAACTGGCGGTGCCAATTATGAATCAATCATGTACGAGGGTTATGCGCCGGGTGGTGTTGCTTTGCTTGTCGATGTACTGACCGACAATCGCAACCGAACTGCATCTGATGTTCGAAACGCTTTCACAAAATTTGGTGGCTCGCTTGCAGAGCCTGGTGCTGTCAGTTGGCAGTTCGCTCGCCGTGGTCTCATAGTCGTGTCAGGATCGGTGGAAGAAGATACGGTCATGACAGCGGCTCTTGAAGCTGGCGCCGATGACATTGAACGCGATGGCGATACGTGGCGCGTGCTCACTGATTCTTCCGTTGTGTACGAGGTTAAAGAGGCGCTCGAGGCTGCCAATATTGAAGTTCTGAGTGCTGAAAGCACCATGGTGTCTGCAAACACCATTGAAGTCACAGATCTTGACGATGCTCGCCAGATTCTGCGTATTATGGACATGTTGGATGAAAGCGATGACGTACAAGACGTTTATGCAAACTTCGACATCGACGAATCACTAATGCAGGAGATCGAATAATGGCAGTTTCAGTCGGCGATCTCGCCCCCGATTTCAATCTTCCAGCTACAGGTGGCACGTCAGTGTCTTTGTCATCGTTTCGTGGTCAACCGGTTGTCCTTGTCTTCTACCCAGGCGATGACACGCCCGTCTGCACAAAACAGCTCAATTCCTACAACAACGAGCTTTCAGCTTTCGAAGGTGTCGGAGCTCAAGTGTTGGCAATATCTGCCCAGGACATTGCCAGTCATGACCAGTTTTCCTCGAAGCATGGTTTCGGATTCCCTCTGCTTGCAGATACGGACAAGGCCGTCGCATCGCTGTATGGCACCGTTGGCCCGCTTGGGTTCTCTCGTCGCAGCGTTTTTGTGATCAATGCAGCCGGGGTCATTACCTATGCACATCGAGCCATTGCAGGCATCACCTACCGGCCAGTGAGCGAACTGGTGGCAGCCGTCGAGGCTTCTCGCTGATATTCACCCCACTCCCGTGCGAGTGGGTTACAATCAAACATATGTTCGCCCAGGCCTCCGCTGCGTCCCCCCATGTGGTTCTCGGAATCGACCCAGGTCTCACTCGTTGTGGGTATGCCGTTTTGGAAATGTCGTCGCACCAGAACATTCGGGCAGTCGCCATCGGAGTCATCCGTACTCCGCCCAGTAGTCCAATTCACGAGCGGCTTGCTGAAATCCATGGCGAAATGGAGTCATTGCTGTCTCAATTCAAGCCAGATGCAGTGGCTATCGAACAGGTCTTTTTCCAGAACAATGTTCGCACAGCCATGGGTGTCGGTCAGGCAAGCGGAATCGTGCTGGCCTTAGCTAGTCGTGCTGGTTGTGCGGTTGCTCAATACACGCCATCACAAGTGAAGAACACCATTGTGGGGTGGGGAAGTGCAACAAAAGACCAAATAGGCCACATGGTGCAGCAACGTTTGAACCTTGCAACAATTCCTCAACCGGCCGACGCAGCCGATGCAGCTGCAATTGCACTGTGTCATTGCTCAATCGCTCCCTTCATTGCGTCACGCGATGCCGCTATTGCTCGGAGCGCGCGATGATCGGAAGTCTGCGCGGAACAGTTCTTGAACGATTCACACCTAACACGATTCTGTTGGAAGTAGCTGGTGTCGGATATTTGTGCAACGTCACGTCGTCTACATTTGGCGAACTTGAACCAACAGTCGTTGCGTTCTTGCACATTCATCACCATATTCGTGAAGACAATCAAACGCTGTTTGGCTTCACATCGCGTATTGAAAGAGACACATTTGATGTTTTGCTCGCCACGCATGGCATCGGGCCATCGATGGCAATGGCAATTTTGTCGACATATTCTCCAACTGCACTGGTAACTGTGGTGGCATCCGGAGATTTAGCAGCGCTCACCATTGTTCCGGGGGTTGGCAAGAAAACTGCGGAACGTCTCATGGTTGAACTGAAATCACGACTGCACCTTGATGGACTGAGTTCTACTGAATCAATAGATTCCGTGCAATCAAGTGCTGCAGATGTGCGCGATGCATTGACTGCACTCGGTTACGGCACAGACGAAATTCGAGACACAATGCGGTTGCTGGTATCAGCAACTGATTCAGAAACTATGTTGCGTGATGCGCTTGCTTTGTTAGGAGCCCGTCGTGCGGGATGAATTTCTTGAACCAATCCTTGCTTCTGATCGCGAAGTTGCAGATGAAGTTGGCCTACGTCCGCGATTGCTTGATGACTTCGTCGGGCAACGTGAACTGAAAGAGCATCTTGACATTGTGCTCGGAGCTGCCAAGCAGCGCGGGCAAGCTGCAGACCATATTTTGTTGGCAGGCCCCCCAGGTCTTGGCAAAACCACAATGGCCTGCATTGTTGCTGCCGAAATGGGCGTAGCGCTTCACATCACTAGCGGCCCTGCCTTAGAACGTGCTGGCGATCTTGCTGCAATTCTCACCAAACTTGGCGAAGGCGATGTGTTATTCATCGACGAGATTCATCGCCTCTCGCGACCTGTTGAAGAGATCTTGTACCCAGCCATGGAGGACTTTCAGATAGACATCGTCGTCGGTAAAGGTCCAGCAGCGTCGTCCATCAGGCTTACGTTGCCTCGCTTCACTCTGATTGGCGCAACAACACGCACTGGCATGATTACTGGTCCGCTCCGCGACCGGTTCGGTCTTGTTGCTCGTCTTGATTATTACGACGCTGCGGAACTTGATGCGATTGTGCAGAGAACATCACGAATACTCGATGTTCCTCTGTCAGATGACGCTTCATTGCATATTGCGCGTCGCAGTAGAGGCACCCCTCGTATCGCAAACAGATTATTGCGTCGCGTGCGTGACTTTGCAGAAGTTCGCGGTGACGGAACAATCAACTCCACAACTGCACTTGAGGCACTTCGTGTGTTCGGTGTCGACGAACTGGGGCTTGACAAAGTAGACCGTGCAATTCTGCGAAGTCTGTGTGATCAATTCGATGGCGGCCCTGTGGGGCTGACAACTTTGGCGATTGCCGTCGGTGAACAACCAGAAACTGTGGAGGACGTATATGAGCCGTTCCTTATCCAGCAGGGTCTTATCGCTCGTACACCGCGTGGTCGAGTGGCTATGGATGCTGCCCGTTCACACCTTGCAAACCCGTAGCCTCAGTGCGTGAATCTTTCCGACATTGACTATGAGCTTCCTGAAAAACTCATAGCTCAGCACCCCGTAGAACCGCGTGACTCTGCGCGTCTATTGGTAGCTACTAACCCGAGCACAGTCGAACACAAGCATGTGACAGACCTCGTCGATTTTCTTGAGCCTGGCGATGTCATGGTTGTGAATGACACTCGCGTATTGCCAGCGCGCTTGGCCCTTCATCGAAAAACGGGTGGGGCAGCAGAGGTGCTGTTGCTGGAACAGAGGTCGTCGGACTTTCGACTGTGGGAAGCCCTAGTGAAGCCAGCGAGCAAGTTAAAACCAGACGAGGTGCTTGAATATTTCGGTAAGCGTGTTGTGCGTGTAGGGCCGCGTACGGAAGCAGGAGACACGTTCGTTATTGAGATCCTTGATGAGAATCCAATGGAACTTTTGCAGCGCATAGGGGCAATGCCGCTACCGCCGTACATTCGCAGCTCGCTCACTGATCTAGAGCGGTATCAAACGGTCTATGCAAGAAGAATGGCAAGTGCTGCAGCGCCCACGGCTGGACTTCATTTCACACAAGAACTTATGGCCCGAATTGTCGCAAAAGGGGTGCTGGTAGAGACAGTGGAATTAGTAGTGGGGCTTGACACCTTTAAGCCAATCTCAACTGTTGACCCGCTAGATCATCTCATTCATTCTGAGTTTTACTCAGTCGACCAGCGAGTGATGGATGCATGTAAGGAAGCGAAGAGAGTTATTGCAATAGGTACTACAGCAACTCGCGCTCTTGAATCAGTTGCCGCGTCAGGTCAACTAACAGGTCGCACGTCATTATTCATAACGCCAGGCTTCCAATGGAAAGTAGTTGACATAATGTTGACGAATTTTCACTTGCCAAAAACGTCACTGTTGTTAATGATTGAATCATTCATTGGCACAAGATGGCGTGACATTTATGCAGAAGCCATTTCAGAGCAATACAGGTTTTTGTCCTTCGGTGATGCCATGCTGTTGGCTCGTTCGTAAAGGCTTATTGCATGTTTCCCGTACAACTAGAGATTGATTCACGAGACGGTGCAGCACGTTCTGCAACTGCTTTTACTCATCGGGGATCATACGAGACGCCGTGCTTTATGCCGGTTGGCACTCGCGGCGCAGTGAAGTATCTCAGCGCGCGTGACTATGCAGATATCGGAGCTCGCATTGTTCTCGGCAACACGTATCACCTGATGTTGCGGCCCGGAGCAGACGTTGTTGAGAAGTTTGGCGGCCTAGGTTCGTTTAGTGGCTGGGATGGATTAACCCTGACGGACTCAGGCGGATTCCAAGTGTTCTCTCTCGACCCAAAGGTTGATGATGACGGTGTGACATTCAAGTCAACCTATGACGGTTCGTATCACCGTTTCACACCAGAAATTGCTGTTCGGACACAAGAGAAAATCGGTGCAGATATTCAAATGGTTCTTGATGTGTGCACATCGTTACCTGCTGAACCTGATGTGGTTCGCCTAGCGCTAGAGCGAACACATGCATGGGCGTTGCGGGCAAAGACGGCTCATACTCGAACTGATCAGTCATTGTTTGGCATCGTGCAAGGAGGAACCAACTCTGCGATGCGAGCGGAAAGTGCTCGGCGAACAGTAGACGTCGGTTTTGACGGATTCGGTATCGGTGGTCTCTCTGTAGGTGAAAGCCGCGCTGAGATGGTGGAGTCAATTGCTGCGTGTATTGACGAACTTCCCGAAGATCGTCCGCGTTATCTCATGGGCGTTGGTGACCCTGCGTCGCTTGTTGAGGCAGTAGGTCTTGGGGTTGATCAATTCGATTGTGTATTGCAAACTCGCCTAGGTCGCCATGGAACTGCATTGACATCTCAAGGCAGGGTGAACATTAAGAACGCCCAGTTCCTAGATTCAGACGAGCCACTCGACCCCTTGTGCTCGTGCTGGGTGTGTGCATCTCATTCTCGTGGGTACCTTCGCCATCTGGCACAGACCAGCGAGCCAACTGGGTCTCGCTTGGTGTCTGTTCATAACCTGGCGTGGACTATTTCGCTGATGAAGGACATGAGACAGGCAATACAGCAGGGCACCTTTTCTGACCTCAAACGGGGCATTTTGGACGTGTGGGCATAGGGGAAATCGGGCTGAATCAGTCTCTGGTCGCTAGGATTACTAGCCGTGATTGAAATCCTGCTCTCTGAAACATCAACTTCAAACAGCAATGGCAATCCATTGTTTACTTTGTTCTTTTTTGGCGCCATTTTCGCCGCCATGTATTTCTTGTTGCTTCGTCCTCAGCGCCGCCGTTTGAAAGAGGGCCAACTTCTTCAGAGCTCAATCGCTGTCGACGATGAAATCATTCTGAACTCGGGCATCTACGGCTTTGTAACGGCCATCGAAGGCGATGTGTTGTGGGTCGATGTTGCAGACGGTCACGGAACAGAGCGGATTGAAATTCGTGTGGCCCGAAGTTCTGTCGCGCGTAAAGCGCCTGCGGCTGAGGCCGCTACGGACGATACGAAATAAAGCATGACTCGTCGCCTAGTTGTTTCTCTTCTGGGGATAGTTCTGCTTGCTGGCGGAACATTCACCGCAAACATTGTCGCTGGTAACTTTCCTGCCCTCGGGCTTGACCTGCAAGGTGGCGCCTCCGTCACCATGACTCCGGTTGGGGAAGTTGAAGAGGCGGCTCTCACTGTTGCAGTGGACATTATTCGTCAGCGTGTTGACTCACTTGGTGTTGCTGAACCAGAAATCATTCGCCAAGGAAGCACAATCGTTGTGAACTTGCCCGGCGTAAAGGATCAGCAACAGGCTCTTGACACCATTGGGCGCACCGGAGCCGTAGAAATGCGACCAGTACTGAAGGTTGCAGAGAATCCTGAAAACACAACTACCACGACCGTTGCTGGTGGACCCACAACAACTGTCAAGGGTGCAACCACAACGACACTGAAACCAGCGTCAACAACTTTGCCTCCTCCAGCTGGCGGAATTGGTAGTTCACGCACCGCAGCAGTGACGACAACCACTGTTCCCGCTCCGACTGAGGCTGTGGATCCGGTAACTGGTTTGCCGGAAGGTCAAACAATTCTTCCTGGTCGTAAAGATGGACTTATTTACCTACTTGGCCCTGCTGAGGCAACCGGAGAAGTATTTTCCAATGATTCTTCTGCTCAAGTAGACGCTGGAGCATGGGTAGTAGTTGCAAAACTTAATAGCGGTGCTGCTGGAGCTGATACATGGAATGCATTGTCAACAAAGTGTTTTGCCGGCGGCGCTGATTGCCCGACAAAAGCAATCGCAATCATTCTTGATGGTGAAGTAATTTCTGCCCCAACAGTGCAGACGGCAACATTTGACAATGGCAGTGTGCAAATCAGCGGCTCATTTTCTGAAACCGAAGCAAAAGATTTAGCTCGCGTGTTGCAGTTCGGTGCTGTGCCCGTGAAGTTTGATACCCCAACTGTGCAGACGGTGTCTGCTTCACTTGGTGAAGATTCATTACGAGCCGCAATTTTGTCTGGGCTCCTCGGACTTTTGCTTGTACTTCTGTTCCTTTTGTTCTATTACCGCCTTCTGGCCATTGTTGTTGTTGGCGGACTCGGTATTTCTGGGTTGTTGCTATGGAGCGTGATCTCTTGGCTCTCAAAGACCAACGGGTTGGCTCTGACTTTGTCTGGTGCGGCCGGAATTATCGTGTCAGTTGGTGTCACGGTCGACTCGTATGTTGTGTTCTTCGAAAAACTCAAAGACGATGTCCAACAAGGACGAACACTACGAAATTCTGCAGCACGCGGTTTTGATCGTGCGTGGCGCACCATCTTGGTAGCTGACACGGTGTCACTTATTGGTGCGGTCGTGTTGTGGCAACTCACTGTCGGATCTGTTCGAGGATTCGCCTTCTTCCTCGGTTTATCCACACTTTCCGACATGATCGTGTCTTACTTCTTTGCGAGGCCAGCAGTGCTTCTGTTGGCCAAGACGAAGTTGTTTAACAGGGGACGGGTGCTTGGCGTGGCTAAGGACAAATTTTCAGAGGCGGTGGCGTGATGAGTGGTGGATTGTCACGGCTGTTTCGTGGTGAAACAACAATCAATTTTTACGGCAGACGCAATATTGGGTTTATCGCTTCAGGATTACTTCTTCTGGTGACTGTTGGTTCATTGTTTACTCAAGGATTGAACCTTGGTATTGACTTCAAGGGTGGCGTCGCCTTTGAAGTGCCCGTAGCCGGCACCATGTCTGAATCGAAAGCTAAGGAAATTCTGGCTGATAACAAGATCAGAACCGACAACGCAAAGATTCAAACCTTGACATCGGGATCCACAGAACGAATTCGTATTCAATTAGGTGACCTACCGGTTGATACACGCACGACGATTCAAGGTGCATTGGCCAAAGCAGCCAACGCAACGGTGAATGATGTCAGTGTTGCTACCGTAAGTTCAACGTGGGGCCGCAGCATCACTACTAAGGCCATCAATGCTTTGTTGGTCTTCTTCGTGATCGTTTCATTGTTCATTGCTTGGCGATTCGAATGGCGAATGGCGTTGTCTGCGATTGCTGCAATGGTCCACGACGTAGGAATCAGTGTCGGTGTGTATTCTGTTCTCAAGCTAGAAGTCACGCCGGCAACCGTTGTGGCGTTTCTCACTATTCTTGGGTTCTCGTTGTATGACACCATTGTGGTGTTTGACAAAGTGCATGAGAACAATGAGCGTTTCAGCGGTTCGAAAGTGTCTTACGGCGACATTGTCAACGTGTCCATGAATCAAGTTCTAATGCGTTCTCTAAACACCTCGATTGCGGCATTGCTTCCTGTACTTAGCTTGCTCGTCATTGGCTCTGGTTTATTAGGTGCCATTGCTCTTCGTGAGTTCGCCCTGGCTCTACTTGTCGGTCTCGCAACTGGTGCGTACTCGTCGATCTTCATTGCAACCCCTCTGGTGGGTATCTTGAAGGAACGCTCAGACCATTATCGCTCAATGAAGGGTCACTTGTCCGTCGGAGCCGACATGTCCCACCTCATGCAAACTGGTGCCCCCGTTGGGCGCCGAGCAGCAGCTCGGGCAGCCACCGAGGCAAGCCAGGGTGTTGCTCCAGCCCCTGTGGCCGTGGAAACTCTTTTGAGTCACCCACCGCGCCCACGAAAGAAGTCTCGTCGCTAACCTTTGACCATGGGTACTGCCGATCGAGTTCTTCCTTGGAGACGTCAGCAGAACGCGCCCATCGAAGAGTTGGCTCCGCTTTTAACTTCTTTCCGTAGTCGCCATCCGAAGGCGTCGGTGTCGTTGGTGAACAGGGCCTATGAGGTTGCGCGAGTCGCGCACACAAATCAGATGCGCTCATCTGGCGAGGCATACATCAATCATCCGATAGCGGTCGCACGTATTGTCGCTGACATTGGTCTCGATGAAGTGTCACTAGCCGCAGCTCTTTTGCACGACGCGGTAGAAGATACCGAAATCACTCTTGATGATGTTCAGCGTAATTTTGGTGACGAAGTTGCAATGCTTGTTGATGGAGTCACCAAGTTAGAACGTCTGCAGTTTGATTCACGTGAAGCGCAGCAAGCAGCAACGATGCGAAAGATGCTTGTTGCTATGGCAAAAGACATGCGGGTGCTAGTCATTAAGCTCGCAGACCGATTGCACAATATGAGAACCCTTGCTGGAGTTCCACTTGAGAAGCAACAGCGCACAGCCCAGGAAACACTTGATATTTATGCACCGCTTGCACACCGCATGGGAATGCAAGAAGTAAAACAGCAACTTGAAGATTTGTCCTTTGCTGCGTTGTATCCAAAGCGTTTTGCTGAATTGGATCACTTAGTCTCTACAAGAACTCCAGAACGAGATTTGTATTTGGCGAAAGCAATTGCAGAAGTGTCGGCCCGGTTGTCGGAGGTAAATATTGAAGCCCAGGTGACCGGGCGCGGGAAGCATCTCTGGAGCATCTATGAAAAGATGGTTCAGAAAGATCGAGATTTCGATGACATCTTTGACCTGGTCGCAATCCGAATTGTTGTTGACAGTGTTCGTGATTGTTATGGCGCGCTCGGTTGTTTGCACGGGAAATGGCGACCTGTAGTTGGTCGATTCAAGGATTACATCGCAATGCCGAAATTCAACTTGTACCAGTCACTGCACACCACAGTGATCGGGCCTGGGGGTCGTCCGCTTGAGGTTCAAATTCGTACTCAAGAGATGCATGAACGAGCCGAACGTGGTGTTGCGGCCCACTTTGCCTACAAAGAGGGCACAGATACAAACGATTCTGATTGGTTGAACCGAATTATCGATTGGCAAACAGAGATTTCAGATCCTGGCGAATTCATGGCCGACCTGAAGAATGATCTGGAACAAGAAGAAGTATTTGTTTTCACGCCAAAGGGCAGAGTGATTACGTTGCCGATCAACTCAACTCCAGTGGACTTTGCCTACACCGTGCATACGGAAGTTGGGCACTCATGTGTTGGTGCGCGCGTAAATGGTCGCCTCGTGTCTCTTGACTCGACTTTGGTGTCCGGAGACTCGTGTGAAATCTTTACTTCCAATGTTGAAGGTGCGGGCCCTTCACGTGACTGGTTGGGGTTTGTTCAATCGCCTCGGGCAAAGAACAAGATAAAGAACTGGTTTACACGTGAGCGTCGCGAAGACATGGTCGAATCTGGTCGAGACGACCTCACTGCAGAATTGCGTAGAGAAGGCCTTCCCGTGCAACGCATCTGGACATCTGATGCGTTCTTGCAGGAACTAGAAGCTCTCAACATGACTGACATCGATACGTTGTTTGCCGCTATCGGTGAACACCATGTGTCTGCCCGTGGTTTTGCTCAGAGAATTGGTCGAGCAATGCGTCGGGAAGGAAGCGATGAACAGCTGGCCATGCCAATGCGTATGGACCTCATCACTACTGAAAAGCGAAGCGCAACAGGAATTCATGTTGAGGGCCTTGAAGATGTTCTCGTACGTTTGTCTCGTTGTTGCACCCCCGTGCCAGGAGATGAAATTTCTGGGTTCATCACAAAGGGTCGGGGAGTGAGCATTCATCGCTCCGACTGTGCGAATGCTGAATCTTTGGTGGAAGGCGAACCCACTCGAATGATTGACGTGGAATGGGCCAGAACATCGCCAGGCACCATGTTCAATGTGGGCGTTGAAGTCGTTGCCCTTGATCGCAGCAAGCTACTGCGCGATGTTGCCAACGCTCTGTCTGAACAACACGTCAATATCGTCGCGTGTAGCACCCACACCGGCTCTGATCGGGTGGCAAAGATGAGATTTGAATTCGAACTAGGTGATCCCAATCACCTAGATGCTGTTTTGCGGATGATTAAGTCAATTGATTCGGTGTACGACGCATATCGCATCGTTCCTGGTGGGCAGTCCGACTAGCCTGATTGGCTGTGTCATCGTTTCAAACAAGTCCGGGAACCCGCGATATCTTGCCTCCTCATGCGGGCAGATGGCGTGCCTTGGTGCAAGTCTTTGCTGACGGTGTCGAATCAGCCGGCTATCAGAACATCATTCCGCCGATGTTCGAAGATCTCGGAGTATTCCAGCGTCTTGGTGACGCAACTGACGTAGTCACCAAGGAGATGTATGACTTTACGGACAAAGGTGGTCGCCATATTGCTCTGCGCCCAGAGCACACTGCCAGCGTGTGTCGGGCATTCGCGCAACACCGCCCCACGCCTCCATGGAAGGTGTGGTACTCAGGTCCGAACTTTCGCTACGAACGACCTCAAGCTGGTCGTTACCGCCAATTTGACCAAGTCGGTATCGAAGTTCTTGGAGTTGACGATTCTCAGCTAGACGTAGAAGTCATTGCCCTTGGTTGGGATTTTTACAAAGCAATTGGGTTACGGAATGTTTCTCTCATTGTGAACTCGCTTGGTGATGCAGGTGATCGCGGTAGGTATATCGCGGCTCTTGGTGACTATTTCAAAGCCCAAAGTGAAACTCTGAGCGAACAAGCACTTGCGACATTAGAACGCAATCCGCTGCGAGTTCTCGATTCAAAGAGACCACAAGATGCGGCCGCTATTGCTGGTGCGCCAACAATTGGGGCATTTCTTAGCACTGATGCATCGGCACACTTTGCAGCGGTGTGTGCGGGGCTCGACACACTGAATATTCCGTACGTTGTCAATGAGCGCCTTGTTCGTGGTCTTGATTATTACCAGCGAACAACTTTTGAATTTGTCTCCGGATCACTTGACTCTGCACAGAATGCAGTTGGTGGTGGAGGTCGCTATGACGGTCTCGTCGAAGATTTGGGTGGCCCTGCAACACCAGGTATTGGTTTTGCTCTCGGAGTTGATCGCACCTTGCTTGCATGTGATGCCGAGGAATGCTTCACCTACGGATTTCCGGTGTTAGATGTGTTTGTCATTGACACCACGGGTGGAAGTCATGCTCTTTCCGTCACCCATCAATTACGCCACAACGGTTTCTCGTCAGATCGCGCTTTTGAAGCTCGAAGCATGAAGTCACAGATGAAGAGCGCTGATCGAAGCGGGGCACAGGTCGCGGTGATTATTGGCGAAACAGAAGCAGAAGAGTCCACCTGCACCGTGCGCAATCTTGCCACCTCCGAACAAACAACTATTCCATTAACCGAACTTCAGAATCATCTGACGACAGTTCTTGGACCGAGACAGCCAAGGCGGCACACCCCATGAGATCCACTGCAATGCGAACACACATGTGTGGAGAATTAGATATAGCAAGCGTTGGGCAGACAGTTTCCCTCTGCGGATGGGTTGCACGTCGCCGTGAACACGGTGAACACCTTGCTTTCTTGGACATTCGTGATCATTCCGGAATCATGCAATGTGTGGTCGACAATGATGTTGATGTTCGTAGTGAATATGTCATCAGGGTTACCGGAGTCGTGCGGGCTCGCCCCGATGGAACCATCAACACATCGCTTACTACTGGCATGGTGGAGATAGGTGACTGTGTTGTTGAGGTTCTGAACTCTGCTGAGCCACCACCATTTCCAGTTGATGCGCGTGCAGATGATGTCGATGAAATGATTCGCCTGAAATATCGATACCTCGATATCCGTCGTGAACGGATGCAAAAGAATTTGCGTGTGCGTGCACAAATCAACAGTGCTATTCGCAAGGAAATGGAAACCAACGGATTCGTTGAAGTTGAAACTCCCTTCTTGATGCCTTCCACTCCTGAAGGTGCACGTGAGTTTCTTGTTCCTTCTCGAAAGGAGCCTGGTTCATTCTTCGCTTTGCCGCAGTCGCCTCAGCTATGGAAGCAATTGCTCATGGTGGCAGGCGTTGACAGGTATTACCAGATAGCCCGGTGTCTTCGAGACGAAGATTTACGAGCTGACCGCCAATACGAATTCATGCAACTTGACGCAGAGATGTCGTTCGTCTCGCAAGATGATGTGCTGGAAAACATTGGACGTGCAGTAGTTGCAGCAGCAATAGCCGTTACAGGAGAAGCCCCTCCCGAGATTGAACGCATTACTTGGCACGACGCCATGAATCGATTTGGAATTGATAAACCAGACCTTCGATTTGCAATGGAACTTGTTGAATTGACACCGCTTTTTGCAGGAACCGAATTCAAGGCGTTCGCAGGTGCATCGTGCATTAAGGGCATTTGTGTTGATGCAAAGACCTACCCAGATGCAGCGGCATATGGCCGCAATAAATTGGATGCTCTTACAGATCGCGCAAAGAAGATCGGCGCAAAAGGTCTTGTATGGATGAAGATTGGTGCCGGCGGCGCTATTGATTCACCAGTCGCCAAGTTCCTCAGCGATGATGAAAAGAGTGCGTTGGTGTCTGCAATGGGTGCAGCCGAGGGTGACCTCCTCTTGTTGGTTGCAGACGAATGGGATACCACGTGTGAAGTACTTGGCCAACTGCGAAATGATATTGGTCGTCCACCGGTTCATGAAGGTCCATACAAATACGTTTGGGTCACGGAGTTCCCGTTGTTTATCGGAATTGATCCAATCTCTGGACGTCCTCGTCCGGGGCATCACCCGTTCTGTCATCCTCATCCTGACGACATGGCGCTATTTGATACTGAGCCTCTAAAAGTGCGTGCGCTTGCGTATGACCTCGTTTTGAACGGTTGGGAACTTGGTTCTGGTTCTATTCGTATTCATGAGCCTGAAATGCAACGTCGGGTATTCAACCAACTGGGCATCAGTGACGAAGAAGCTGATAAGCGCTTCGGATTCTTCTTGCAGCCGTTCAAATATGGAGCACCTCCACATGGTGGATTCGCATTCGGAATTGATCGTCTGGCCGCGATTTTGGCTGGTGAAGAAAACATTCGCGAAGTGATTGCATTTCCAAAGACTCAAAGCGGTTCAGACCCAATGACAAATGCGCCAACGCCTGTTGACCCTGCGCATCTCGCTGATCTGGGTCTGCGGTTGTTGCCACCTCCTGCTTCGTCGTAGTCGTGGATTCGCCTGACCTCTTTTCTTCATCTTCAGAAGATCGGCTCGCTGCTAGATCTCCGCTTGCTGCACGAATGCGGCCGCGCACACTTAATGATGTTGTAGGTCAGAGTCATCTAGTCGGGCCGACGGGTCCATTGCGCAGATTGATAGAGAGCGATCGTTTGTCATCAATCATTGTGTGGGGCCCGCCCGGCACAGGAAAAACCACACTTGCTGAACTTGTGGCCTCAACGACACAACGTGGTTTTGAACGTTTAAGCGCGGTGACTGCAGGAGTCAAAGACATTCGTGAAGTTATCGAGACTGCGCGCCGGAGGCTCACAATCGATGATCGTGGAACTGTTGTGTTCGTGGATGAAATTCATCGGTTCTCTACTGTGCAGCAGGACGCACTTCTGCACGCAGTGGAAAGTGGACTGATCACTCTTGTCGGTGCCACAACTGAAAACCCTGCCTTCTCTGTTAACCCTGCCCTGCGCAGTCGTTCGTCTGTATTTGCTCTTAAGCCGGTTGATGCAGAGGCGATTATGGAGTTGCTCAATCGTGCAGTAGTCATAGAAGGTATTCCTGCCGACGATGATGCACTCGAATTGATTGCTCGACGTGTGACCGGAGACGCTCGACAAGCCTTGACTGCTTTCGAAGTGTGTTGTGCGCTCGCCACAAATGGCCGTATTGATATTGCAGCAGCTACTACAGCCCTAGATACCAGTGTGTCGCGAATGGGTCGTGATGACCATTACGACGTGATTTCTGCATTCATAAAGTCCATGAGAGCGAGCGATGTAGATGTCGCACTTCATTGGTTAGCCAGAATGTTTGAAGCGGGGGAGGATCCGCGCTTCATTGCTCGTCGAATGATGATCTTTGCCAGTGAAGACATTGGCATGGCAGACAACAACGCGTTGTTGATTGCGACTACAGCAGCGCAGGTGCTTGAAAGGGTCGGGTTACCAGAGGCGCAACTGAATCTGGCTCACGCGGTGATTTACTTGGCTCGTGCTCCGAAGAGTCGTGCTGTGACTGATGCGATATCTCGTGCACTGTCAGATGTGCGCGAAGGCCATACGGGGCAAGCCCCTCCGACAACGGTTGAGCCTCCGTCGTATCTCCCATTGGGATTAGGCGAATTGCGGTACTACCGTGAAGACCATGAGGACCATCCGTAACGCTGGAGCAGGGCTGACATCATGATGCGTCGCATGTTCTGGTTTGTGTCTGGGGCTGTTGCTGGCGCAAGCATTGTGGTCTGGGTTAAGCGAACGATTGTCTCTGTGTCTGAGAAATTGACCCCGGCCCATATCACTGACGCCATTGCCGCAGGAGTGAGACGAAGCGTTATGGCGTTATCAGATGGCGTGCTGTCTTTGATTGATGCACTGCGCAATAGGGAAGCATCGAGACCGTCATCAATGCCTCCGTCCTTGTCCAGTTCTTCAAACGCTCCGACGCGACGTCATAACCCACCCCGCCAGAGAACCAGCCATCGCTAAGATGGTGCCTTCATGGCATCGTCAACAAGTTCCAGTATCCCGCGCTCAGCAGATGCGCTTCGTGGAGCCTTTTCTGGCTACTTTGCTGACAAGGGACACTCCGTTGTCCCATCCGCAAGCCTGATTCCTCATGACCCCACCTTGTTGTTCACGGTGGCTGGAATGGTGCCGTTCAAACCATATTTCATGGGAGACGAAGTAGCGCCGTACAACCGTGCTGTCACAGTCCAAAAGTGTGTGCGTGCCGGAGGAAAACATAATGACCTCGATGAAGTCGGTCGTACAAAGCGCCACCTGGTCTTTTTCGAAATGCTTGGCAACTTCAGTTTCGGTGACTATTTCAAATCCGATGCCATTCCCTGGTCATGGGAATTGGTAACAGAGGTTTTCGGCTTTGACGGCGACCGTTTGTGGATCACCGTGCATGAATCAGATGACGAAGCCGAAGCAATGTGGCACGAACAAGTCGGAGTGCCAATGAATCGCATTCAAAGACTTGGTGACAAAGACAACTTCTGGCAAGCAGGAGATACGGGCCCATGTGGTCCGTGTTCTGAGATCCATATCGACCGAGGCGCAGCTTTCGGTCCCGATGGTGGTCCTGCTAACGACCCAACTGGTGATCGATTCATGGAGTTCTGGAACCTGGTGTTCATGCAGTACAACCAAGCTCCTGATGGTTCTCGCTCGCCACTGCCAAAGCCAAGTATCGATACCGGCGCTGGTTTAGAACGAATTCTGGCGTTGGTGCAAGGCGTTGACTCGGTGTGGGAGACAGACGTGTTGTTTCCCATCATTGAGCAAGCGCAGTCGACAACTGGCGCACACTACAAAATTGGCGACTACGAAGATCGCAATAGCTTCAGTCTTCGTGTGTTGGCTGAACACGCACGTTCAGCGGCAATGCTTATCAATGACGGAGTCTTCCCAAGTAATGAAAACCGTGGCTACGTGCTGCGACGAATTATTCGTCGCGCAGTCCGACACGCTTATTTGCTTGGTACTGAGAAACTTGTAATGCCATCGTTGGCCAATACCGCGATTGATGTTATGGCTAATGCCTATCCCGATATTGCGAAGAATAAAGACTTCGTGTTGGGAGTACTGACAAAGGAAGAAGAACGTTTCCGTCATACCTTGAAGACGGGTTTGTCCATTCTTGAAGATGATCTGTCTGGCGGTAACAAAAAACTGTCCGGTACATCTGCATTTTTGCTGCACGACACGTATGGTTTTCCATTGGAACTGACTCAGGAAATTGCCAGTGAGCGTGGTGTCGAAGTAGACATTGCAGGTTTTCAGTCAGAGATGAACGAACAAAAGACACGAGCCAAGAGCGCACGTAAGTCAGGTCGATCTGATGCCGACCGAGTAGAGGCATACCGCGAGGTAATGGAAACACATGGAGTCACCGAGTTCGTTGGATATGTTCATGACTCATCTGAGTCAACTGTCCTTGCCGTCATCGATGGTGACGACTCGTTAGTCGAAGTTTTCCTAGACCACACTCCGTTCTATGCAGAAAGTGGCGGTCAAGTCGGTGATATTGGCACCATTGTCGGTGACGGTTTCGAGTTGTCCGTCGTTGATGTGAACTTCGCATTACCAGGACTTCGTCGCCACGTATGTCGAGTCGTGTCAGGCGACCCCGCTGAAGGAGTAGCAGTCACGGCTCGAATCGATGTTGACGCACGTACAGCTACCCGCAGAAACCACACAGGTACTCACGTACTTCATTGGGCGCTTCGTACGGTTTTGGGCGAGCACGTAAAACAGGCAGGTTCGCTCGTTTCACCCGATCGTTTGCGTTTCGACTTCAGTCACTACGATGCCGTTACTGCTGAAGAGATCATCAAGATTGAGATGATTGCAAACGCTCAGGTATTGGCAAATTCACCCGTCACAGCCACTGAGTCTTCTAAAGAAGAGGCATTAGCTGCGGGGGCTATTGCATTCTTTGGTGATAAATACGGCGATGTGGTGCGTGTCTTGAACGCGGGCTCATCAACTGAACTGTGTGGAGGAACACATGTGTCGGCCACCGGCGACATTGGCTTCATCAAAATTATTGGTGAGTCCTCAATCGGTTCGAACTTGCGTCGTATTGAAGCTGTCACTGGCGCAAATGCCGTGTCGTACATGCAGCGAAATGATGCCATTCTGAATGAAATATCCCAAGCCGTCGGCGTACGTCCCGATGAAGCTGTGGCCGGTGTGTCGCGCAGGCTTGATGAACTAAAAGCTGCGAATGATGAGATAAAGGTTTTGCGTGGGAAGTTATCCGTGGGCCGAGCAGTTGAATTAGCCGCCACAGCAATAGATGGTCTCGTTGTGGCACGTGTTGATGGGCTAACGGCAGGTGATGTGCGCGACCTTGCCATCGCTATTCGCCAACAACCGGGCATTGTTGCTGTCATTGTTGGTGCTGTTACTGACACCGGTGGAGTGTCACTCGTAGCTGCCACCACGTCTGCAGTAAAGGGCAATGCATCTGAACTGATCAAGGAAGCAGCCGCGGCCGTTGGCGGAGGCGGTGGCGGCAAAGGCGACATTGCGACAGCAGGTGGTAAGAATCCAGCCGCGCTCGACGAAGCGTTACAACTTGCGCGGGACAAGACCCGAGCCGCCATCGGTTCGATTGCATAATTCGTGAGAGTGCTTGGCATCGATCTCGGTTCGAAGCGAATTGGTATCGCAACGTCTGATCGCAGCGGAACTATTGCAACTCCATACACAGTCTTGAAGAGATGTGGTTCCATGGGGGGCGATCATCGCAACATCGCAAAGATGGTGGTTGAAGAAGAAGCGGAAGCGGTCATTGTTGGACTGCCATTAAATATGGACGGTTCAGAAGGAAAGGCCGCACAAGCTGCCCGTGTCGAAGCAGCGCGCATGGCTACGGTTGTGGGAGTGCCTGTTCATGTTCATGATGAACGCCTGACAACGGTGGAAGCAGATCGAGTCCTCATGGAACAAAAAATGAATGCTCAGGCGCGCCGCCGTGTGGTTGACAAAGTTGCAGCGGCGGTCATGTTGCAATCATGGCTAGATACTCAAGCGCATTTGGCTGACTCATGACAGGCGATCCGCTACTGCCGAACAACTGGCATGACGACCCATGGGATCGAGTGTCTGACGTACCTGAAGAGGCGCTCGAATCAATGCCTCCTGAGTTACGCCATCTGCGTGGAGTAACTCGCACAGTGGCCATCGTGGTTGCTTCTTCAATGCTGTTGCTTGGGGCGTTCGGTTGGTGGGCAGTTCGAGTTCTGAATCCATCAGGCACACCTGGCATTGCCGTGAACTTCACGGTGAACGAGGGCGACACTATTTCGTCCGTCGCTTCACGGCTAGAAGAAGCCGGCGTCATTAGTAATGCGACAATCTTTCGGTGGTATGTCTCAACTAAGGGGGCAATTGCTCTGACGCCTGGATATTACGCATTGAAGCCAAGAGATAATGCGGGTTCCATTGTTGAAGCACTATCAACTCCGCCTGCTCAGACGTTCATCTCCGTCACATTTCCTGAAGGAATGACAATTGCTCAAATGGCACGGAGACTTTCCGAAAAGATGACTTTCATGAATTCTGAAGAGTTCTTGGCGGCCGCCAACAGTAGTGACACTGAATCGTCATTACGGCCAAAGGACGTCAGTTCGTTAGAGGGTTTGTTATTCCCCGACACGTATCAAATTTCGGGAGACGATACGGAGTCTCGTGTGGTTGCTCGTTTGGTTTCCATGATGGAGCGAGTTTCACGTCAGGTTGATCTGGCAGCCGGGGCTAAAGCAAGAGGCTTTAGTCCATATGAAGTCTTGATCATTGCTTCGTTGATTGAGCGTGAGGCAAAGGTTGCTGATGATCGTTCAAAGATCGCTCAAGTCATCTACAACCGATTGGCAAAGAAGATGAAACTAGAGATAGATGCTTCAGTGAAGTACGGCCAAGATCCGGCGATGACATGGACTGAGATGAAGGCCACTGATACGCCGTACAACACGTACATCAACGCAGGGTTGCCTCCGACTCCAATTGCAAACCCGGGTAAAGCATCTATTCAGGCGGCTCTGGCACCTTTTGGAGCGCCTCCAGCTAGCGATTCTGCATGCGTCGGCCTACCCGTTGGTGTGAAATGTGAATACTTGTATTACGTCTTGGCAGACGAAGCAGGTGGGCATGTTTTTGCAACGACGTATGACCAACATTTAGCGAATGTGGAGAAATCCAAAACGGCTGGATTGCTGCCATGAGCACAATTGCTGCTGTTATCGGTTCCCCAATTTCGCATTCTCTCTCGCCAGCAATTCACAATGCGGCCTTTGCGGCCGCACGACGTGATGGCGAATATGTGGCAGTTGAATGTGGGGTCAGTGAAGTCGAGGCAACAATGGAGAGCCTTCAGTCGGCCGGACTACTTGGCCTTTCAGTCACGATGCCCCTGAAGGAAACTGTCATTGACTTTCTCGATTTCGTGACTCCTGATGCGGACTTCTTGAATGCCGTGAATTGCATTTCGTTTGGTGCTTCTGGGTCAATTGGCCACAACACCGATGGCGATGGATGTTGTGATGCACTAATCGAACAGGGGGGTGTTCATCTGCGTGGTGCAACTGCGGTACTTCTAGGTGCCGGTGGAACTGCGCGCTCCATCGCACTTGCGTTGGTGAGACGTGGCGCACATGTTGTAGTCGTTAATCGAACACAGTCGAACGCGTTGGACCTTGTTAATTCTTTTGCAGGGTTCGGAGACGAAGTGTCTATCTCGGTCGGCGACCAAAGCAGCATTGCGTCAGCATCAATTCTCGTCAACGCCACATCTGTCGGCATGAATTCCTCTGATCTTCCAATTGATCCGATTCACCTACATAGCCAACTCACCGTTCTTGATGCGGTGTATTCGCCATTGGAAACCTCGCTTCTTGTCCGCGCTCGTGAGACCGGTGCCACAGTTGTAGATGGGCTGTGGATGCTTATTCACCAAGCTCGGCACCAGCAAAAACTCTGGTTTGGCGAATTCTCAGACGCATCGGCGATGCGATTAGCCGCAGAGCGGGAACTTTCCGCTCGCCGCAAGTAGTCTGAAAACCGTGCTTAGGTACCTCACAGCCGGTGAATCTCATGGTCGTGCTCTCACAGTAATTGTCGAGGGTCTTCCTGCTGGTCTCCCCATTTTGGCAGAACATGTCGAATCTGAATTGGCTCGCCGTCGTCTTGGTTATGGCAGAGGTCCTCGTCAGCGCTTCGAAGAAGATCGCGTAACGCTGGTAGGCGGTGTTCGCCACGGTCGTACTCTCGGGTCTCCAGTCTCAATCGAAATTCAAAACTCCGAGTGGTTCCGCAGTGATAAGTGGCATGCAGAAATGTCTCCAGAGCCTGGTGCTACAGAGTCTCCTCTCACTCAACCTCGCCCAGGTCACGCCGATCTTGTCGGAATGCAAAAGTACGGGTTCACAGACGCACGTGATGTGCTGGAACGCGCAAGTGCTCGTGAAACAGCGGCTCGTGTTGCTGCGGGCGCATTGGCGAAGCAATTGTTGTCGCACCTTGGTGTCGGAGTTCTTAGTCACGTCATTCGTATGGGAGACGCCGCTGCTCCATCGGTGACATTGCCAACGATGGCTGACCTCGCTGCTATCGATGCATCTGAAGTGCGGTGTTTTTCTAAGTCAGGTGAAGACGCAATGATTGCGGCCATTAAGGCAGCAGCTCGTGAAGGCGATTCCCTTGGTGGAATTGTGGAAGTCATTGCGCACGGCGTGCCAATTGGTTTAGGAAGTCATGTTCATTGGGATCGCAAGATTGATGCCCTATTGGCACAAGCGATCTTGAGCATTCAGGCAGTTAAGGGTGTTGAAATTGGTGATGGATTCGAAGTTGCCGGTTTACGTGGCAGTCAGGCTCATGACCCAATCTCGTGGGATGCAATAGAACATCGCTATGTGCGTGAAAGCCATCGATCGGGCGGTACAGAAGGCGGGATCACAACGGGTGAACCTCTCATCGTGCGTGCAGCTATGAAGCCCCTAGCTACTTTGAATAAGCCAACTCTTAAGACCGTTGACACGGTGACTAAAGAAGAAACTGTCAGTTTCAAAGAACGCACAGATGTCACGGCAGTGCCGGCGATGGGCGTTATCGCCGAAACAATGGTTGCTTTAGTGCTTGCCGCAGAGGCGCAACGCAAGTTCGGCGGAGACTCACTTTCCGAATTCGTTCGCAACGCAACGTCATTTCGGGCAACACTAGAGTCGTGACCCGTTCAGAACCCTGCATTGTCCTCGTTGGACTTATGGGAACGGGCAAAACCACGGTCGCAAGATTGCTTGCTGAACACCGACATGCAGAACTGCTTGATACGGACAAATTGATTGAATCCCGTGATGGTCGATCAGTTCGCGAGATCTTTGAAAAGTCCGGTGAAGCTGTATTTAGAGAACTAGAAACTGAAGTTCTGCGTGAGTGTCTGTCGCGGCCGGGTGGTCCAATCATTGCCGGTGCTGGCGGAGTTGTAGTGCGAGAGCAGAACAGGTCAATGCTGGATGACGCACGAAATTCTGGCGAAGCTGTGGTCGTGTGGTTACATGCTCGACCCGAAGTGCTTGCAGAACGTACGGCCAAAGGTGTTCATCGTCCGCTACTTGACAATGACCGAATGGGAACCTTGACGCAGATGTCCGAAGATCGTGGCCCGCTCTATGCTTCTGTCGCAGACATAGTGATTGATGTTTCTGACCGAAGTGTTGAGTCAGTTGTTGATTTATTGATAAGTGCGTTAGACGAGCAAGAAGAATTTGTGGGAAAAGAACATGAGTGATGCAGTTGAAGAAATCGTCAATCTCGGTGATCGTTCGTATTCTGTAGTTGTTGGTCATGGAGTCTTGTCTCATGCCCAAAACATGATCCCGTCTTCTGCGCGCCGAGTGGCCATTGTTACTCAAGACGGAATCCCCGCCGAGTACATACCATCGTTTGCCAACCTTGTCGTTTCAACGCACATTATTGGGGCAGGGGAAAGCCACAAAACACTTTCCACTATTGAACGCTTGTGCCGTGAATTTTCTCAAGCTGGTCTCACTCGCGGAGACGCAGTTGTCGCGGTTGGTGGAGGAATGGTCACTGATGTTGCTGGTTTTGCCGCTGCTTCGTATCACCGTGGTGTTCCTGTGGTACACGTTGCCACTTCACTGCTCGCAATGATTGATGCTGCTGTCGGAGGTAAGACTGGCGTCAATATTGCTGAGGGCAAGAACTTGGTAGGTGCATATTGGCAACCACATGGTGTTGTGTGTGAAATGGACGCGCTCGATACCTTGCCAGAACGAGAGATGCGTTGTGGGCTTGGTGAGATGGCGAAGTATCACTTCATTGTGCGTGAAGACTTGAGTTCGTTATCCATGGTTGATCGAATCGCTCG
>Ga0214162_1000012_pt1 | contig 42727 bp, 42 predicted proteins | sample LakMenepilimnion_3_FD_153000 | JGI IMG/M metagenome (GOLD analysis project Ga0214162, IMG submission 153000) | Freshwater microbial communities from Lake Mendota, WI - Practice 20APR2010 epilimnion v5 | ecosystem: Environmental > Aquatic > Freshwater > Lake > Epilimnion/Euphotic zone | place...
CACCCTAAAATTTCTAATATCTCCTTTTATCGTAAAATACCCCACTGAAATACAGACAATTTTTCCAAACTCGGCCCAAATTCCGGCTCGTTCATAAAAATCCTCGGGTGTGCATTCGTCTTTGCGTTGGTATTGGGTTTTATGCTCCCAAAGTCCTTTCATTTCATCGTCCAATTCATTGAAATTAGCTACTTCCGGAACGGTTTCGATGTCGAGAAACAGGATGTTGTTGAGGTTGATTTTTTCTATCATTTTTAAACACAGATTTCACAGATTCGCACAGATTAAAAGGATGCAAAAAAGTAGTTGTAGGATAAAAATAGTGATTTTTAATTACTAAAGAAACAATCTGTGGAAATCTTCGTTTGTTTTATTCAAAACAAAATTTGCTGCGTGCTGGGATTTTCGTGTTCGAGCAACCATTTTTTTCGCCACAATCCACCGGCATAACCGGTAAGAGAACCATCAGTTCCTATGACTCTGTGGCATGGAACTACAATCCAAAGCGGGTTTTTTCCATTGGCGGAAGCCACAGCACGAATGGCTTTCACATCGCCTAATTTCTTGGACAATTCCAGATAACTCATTGTTTTTCCAAAAGGAATTTCGAGCAACCCTTTCCAAACTTTTTGCTGAAATTCGGTTCCGAAGGGATTTAATTTAAAAGTGAAATCGATTCTTTTTCCTTCGAAATAGTCGTTGAGTTGGGAAACGGTTTCTTTTAAAATAGATGGAATTGTTTCAGAAATGATTCCTTCATCTAAAACAGAAATTACGGAAACACCATCTTCATCGCCAACAATTTTGGCGATTCCTAAAGGCGTTTTGATGTAAGCGGTTTCCATTCTATAAAAGTAAAAAATTAAACACGAAGAAGCCACAAAGTTCTCAAAGCAAGGTTTGTTGAAAACGCAAAAACCATTCGCTTTTTCAAATGGTTTTTGTTTTTTTAGTCCTGATGAAAGCGGCATTCTTTGAGACTGAAGTTCAGTCTCTGCAGCTATAGCGGAACAGGAATAGCTACAGTAGATTATTTTAGATTTGAATAAACATAGGCTTCTAAAGCCTTTAGCTCTTCATCAGTAAAAGTCATAGTGATTTGTAAATTAGATTTCATCAGTGCGTATTGAGTTGGATCAACAATAGGCTCTCCTTCGCCTTTAAAAAAGCTAAGCATGTCGCCGTTTTTTTCTTTATAGATTTTGGCAATGTCTTGCAAACTTGGCCCTACCAGTTTTACATCGGGTTTGTGACAAGCAACGCAAGCTCCTTTTCCGGCAAAAATTTCTGCACCTAATTCCTCGGGTTTTTGAACTTGAGTTATTGTTTCAGTTGGTGTTTCTGCTATGCCAAAGGATTCTTCGCTTTCTTTTTTACAAGATATTAAAACTAAAACGGATACTAAAAATATAACTTTCTTCATTTTTATTTATTTAATATAATTGATGCTTCTTTAGCAAAATAAGTTGAAATTAAACTTGCTCCAGCCCTTTTTATACACATTAATTGCTCCATCATTATCTTGTCGTGGTCGAGCCAACCTCTTTCGGCAGCGGCTTTTATCATGGCGTATTCGCCAGAAACATGAAAAACAGTTACAGGAACATTCACGGCATTTTTGACTTCGCGAACAATATCCAAATACGCAATTCCGGGTTTTACCATAACCATGTCGGCACCTTCTTCAACATCCATCAAAGCTTCTTTGATGGCTTCAATGCGATTGGCATAATCCATTTGGTAGGTTTTCTTGTCTTTTGGAACTTCAATGTCTGCATCTTTTGGCGCGCTTCCCAAAGCATCACGAAATGGTCCATAAAATGCCGAAGCATATTTAGCCGAATAACTCATAATTCCCACGTTATGAAATCCTGCCGCGTCCAATCCTTGGCGAAGGCGCAAAACACGTCCGTCCATCATGTCGCTTGGCGCCACAAAATCGGCTCCTGCTTGTGCGTGAGAAACTGCCATTTTTACTAAAGCTTCATTAGTAGAATCATTTTCTACATCGCCATTTTCAATGATTCCGTCATGACCATAAATGGAGTATGGATCCAAAGCCACGTCGGGCATAACAATCATTTCTGGACAAGCTGTTTTGATGGCTTTGATGGCTCTTTGCATCAATCCGTTAGAATTCCAAGCTTCTTTTCCGGTGTTGTCTTTTAGGGATTCGTCCACTTTTACGTAAATGTTTACGGCACGAATTCCCAAAGCGAAAAGTTCTTTGACTTCTTCGACGGTTAAATCAATAGAACGACGGAAAATCCCAACCATCGATGGAATTTCTATTTTTACGTTTTCACCTTCTGTGATGAACATCGGAAACATAAAATCAGATGGACTTAATGTTGTTTCTCGAACTAAACTTCGTAGTGATTCGTTTTGGCGTAATCTTCTACCTCTTTGTAATGGAAACATATATTTTAGTTTTTTTAGCTCCATAGGAGCGTAATATTTATAGTAACTAATAATCGATTTATTTTGAACCCCATAGGGGTGATCTATTTATATTAATTCTTCAAAAACATATTCGTCTTTGTAATCTATTTCAAATGCTTTTAAAAACCCGATGTATTCTTCTTTAAATGTTTTTGTTTTATGATGTTCTTCTTGATTTTGAATATAATTGATAACATTTGCCAAATGTGAATGACTGTATGTGAATGCTCCAAAGCCACTTTGCCATTCAAACTTACCATTTATCCATCTTTTTTCATTGATGAATCTAGAAGAATTGGCTTTTATGTCTCTTACCAAATCTGACAATGCTTTATTGGGTTTTATTCCTATTAAAATATGAATATGGTCAGGCATTCCGTTAATGGAAATTAATTTTTGGTTTTCGTTTGTAACAATCCCGGTTATATATTTATACAATTCGTCCTTCCATTTGTTGGAAATCAAATTTTGTCTTCCTTTGACAGCGAAAACAATTTGGACATATAATTGAGAATAGGTATTTGCCATCAAATTTATTATCAATATTTTTCTATAAATATGTCGCTCTTAATAGAGCTCAACTGTTTTATACGTTATTTCTATAAATATGTTGCTTCTCCGAAGCTTTTTTTTATTTTTATACTATGAAAAAGAACTTAACGTTATGTGTTTTTACACTTATTTACATAACAATTTACAAATTTTGAATTTGGCGGTATTGGCATTGCGACAATTCTAGTTTTAAGTCTTCCTTTATTCCTTTTGCTTTCTCTTATTACAACAATTGCTGTTACTTTCAAATTCTTTAAAATAAGTAATTCTGACAAATCACAACTCTTTGTAATTTTTTTTATTAACCTAGTTTCACTCTTTTTAGCTTGTAAAGAATTTTTTATATCTTAAATCCAGCTGATTGGATTTTCTAATACTTCTACTAATTTTTCTTCATCGCTTCCTTTTTCAGGATGGTGGTCGTAAACCCACTGAACGTGTGGTGGCAAACTCATCAAAATGCTTTCGATTCGACCATTGGTTTTTAAGCCAAAAAGTGTGCCTTTGTCGTGTACCAAATTGAATTCGACATAACGACCACGACGAATTTCCTGCCAAGTTCTATTGGCTTCCGAATATAATGTGTTTTTTCTTTTCTCAACAATTGGAACATACGCTTCAAGGAAACTATTCCCGACTTCGGTTACAAAGTTGAACCAGTTTTCCATTGACATATCTTCATTTGCTTTGCAATAATCAAAAAACAAACCACCAATTCCACGTGCCTCATTACGATGAGCATTCCAAAAATACCCGTCGCATTGTTTTTTATATTTTGGATAAAACTCCAGATTGTGTTTGTCGCAGGCAGTTTTACAAGTTTGATGAAAGTGTTTTGCATCTTCCTCAAACAAATAATAAGGCGTTAAATCCTGACCGCCACCAAACCATTGCTGAATCACTTTTCCGTTATTATCATACATTTCGAAATAGCGCCAATTAGCATGAACTGTTGGCGCCATTGGGTTTTTTGGATGCAAAACCAAACTCAATCCGCAGGCAAAAAAATCAGCTTCGCCCACATTGAATAATTTCTGCATCGAATCGGGCAATTTTCCGTGCACTGCCGAAATATTGACACCGCCTTTTTCGAAAACGGCTCCATTTTCTATAACGCGTGTTCGTCCGCCTCCACCTTCTGGTCGTTCCCAAATATCCTCACGGAATTTAGTTACGCCGTCAACATCTTCCAATCCTGCACAGATTTGGTCTTGGAGATTTTGTATGTATTGGTAAAATTTGTCTTTCATTATTCCTCACCCCCAACCCCTCTCCAAAGGAGAGGGGAGAAGAGGATTTAATTTATTTCTTTTTTATTATTCAAATAATCAGCAGCATTCAACTTATTGACTACTTTTTTGCCTGTCTTTTCTTCAATTTGCTTACGCGTATTCCCTGCAATAGTTCCGCCTTGTTTCGCAATTTTTTTGTTTTCTACAAAGTTTTTAGGTTTCTTTTCCTTGCTAATTTCTGTTGTAGTAGCTTCTGCCAACATATTGAGCACTAACTCAAGATTACTCATATTGTCACGCAAATTTTCCTTTTTTAAACCTTTATGATTCTTGTATTGTTTGACAGAGAAACCGCTCCAAGCTTTGGTAATTTCGTCTGTTAAAATAGCATATTCTTGTCCTTTTTTTACTCCTCTTTTGTCCCATTCATCGGTAAGATCTTTTCTTACTTCAATACTTTTTAAACGTTGATTTACCCATTCTTTAGAATACCCTTTTTTGAGATAGGTTTCCATCAATCTATCAAGACCCAATTCTGGATCTTCAATTTCATCAATTCGTTCTCTTCCTAGTTGAGCCAACCATAGTTTGAAAGGTTCAGCTTTTTTAGATGGAACAGATTGTATTAATCGAAACAGTTGTTCGGTATCGGCAACGTCTGTAAGTCTCATTTTGCCATCAGCAGCTTCCATTTTCAACTGGTGACAATTTGACACCGTTTGATTTCCTTCGGCTACTAATCGTTCTTTAAGTTTATTCCAATATTTTCTTGCCGTTTGATACTCAGATTGATCTGTAAGAACTTGAACAACATCAACAATAGAAAAATACCATTTTTCCTCATCATCGCTCCAAATGGACCGAATTTGTTTTTGTTCAAATAGTTTAATGGCGGTTTCTTTGGTCATAATTTTATGTTTTAATAAAATTTATTTTTCATTTTTCTCTTTGTACATTTTTGTTAAAATGAATATGATAAAAGTCAGACTAATAAAATTAGGCGACATTCCGACAAACCATTCTACTATATCCCCTTCACCAAAAAGTACTCTTTTCCAAGCACCTTTTGTTCCTATAAAAGAAACAAATAAAATATTACCAAGTAATCCAAATCCGAGTAACATCAAATTTAATTTGTAATATCGTTTTTGTAAACCGCGTAAGATTGATAATAAAACCAAATAGCCACAAATTCCTAACGAAAAACAAAATAATATTGGGATTTTATCTAATAAATTGGATAGATTTATTTCCAATAAAATAAACCAACCAAAAAGTAAAGTTAAAAACAACAAATATGTTGCGGGAATAAGACCTAATAAAACAAATAATATGTATAATTTTTTATTCACTGTTTTCTATACTCCTTCACCGCATCGACAAACGCTTTGGCGTGATCTACAGGAATATTTGGTAAAATTCCGTGACCTAAATTGGCGATGTATTTGTCTTTTCCGAATTCGTCAATCATTTCATGCACCATTTTCTTGATGACCGGAATTGGCGAAAGCAATCTTGACGGATCAAAATTTCCTTGCAAAGTGATGTTTCCACCCGACAAATAACGGGCGTTTCGTGGCGTACAAGTCCAATCTACACCCAATGCCGAAGCTCTGCTTTTTCCCATTTCGCTAAGCGCAAACCAACATCCTTTTCCGAAAACAATGACTTGCGTTTTTGTCGATTTTTCAGTTGTTTGCCCAAGGTCGCCAAGAACCGACTTTTTTTCAGCGGAAAAAAGATTTTTAGTGTCGGTTTCATCTGCCAAAGCTTCAACGATTTGGTTGATGTATTTCCAAGAGAATTCCTGGTAATCCACTGGTGAAAGCATTCCTCCCCAAGAATCGAAAATCTGAATGGCATCGCAACCTGCTTTTACTTTTTCTTTCAAATATAAAATAGTCGTGTCGGTGATTTTTTGCAATAATGTGTGCGCTGCAACTGGGTTTGAGAAACAAAATCCTTTAGCAATATCGAAACTTTTCGAACCTTTTCCTTCAACGGCATAACAGAAAATAGTCCAGGGCGAACCTGCGAAACCAATTAACGGTACCTCATTATTCAACATTTCTTTAGTCAATTTTACCGCATCCATTACATAACCCAAAGTTTCTTGAATATTAGGAACAAAAACCTGGTTTACTTGTTCCATCGTGCGAATTGGATTTGGGATAATGGGCCCCAAATTGTCTTTCAATTCCACGTGAATTCCCATCGCTCTTGGCACAACCAAAATATCCGAGAACAAAATCGCTGCATCGGGCGCAATTCTGCGAATGGGTTGCAGTGTGATTTCCGCCGCCAATTCCGGTGTTTCGCAACGGGTGAAAAAATCATATTTATCACGCAATGCTCTGAATTCTGGCAAATATCTTCCGGCTTGACGCATCATCCAAACAGGTGGGCGTTCTACTGTTTCTCCTCGTAATGCTTTTAAAAATAGGTCGTTCTTTATCATTTTTTGTTTTTTACCGCTAAAACGCTAAGGCGCAAAGCATTTATAATGTCTAATTAATATCAAGATTGAATTGTTGGATTACTTCTTCTATCAAAAGTTCTGTTGAAGGAATTTCTGGTAAAACAATATTTTTAGTAACCCCTCTTAATGCTTCAGCGGTGGTTTGACCAATACAAAAGCAAATTTCATTTTTTATTTTGTTGTCTTTCAAATAGCTTTCTACCGCTGAGGGACTGAAAAACAAGATACCATCAAATTTTTCTTCCTTAGAAATTTTAAAAGGTGTTAACTTGGTTTGATAGGTTTCGATTTCATTGAACTTTACAGCAGCTGCTTTAAGTGATTGCGGCAAGGTTTCTTTGCGTAAGTTGCCACTAAAGAACGTAAAACTTTCTTTGTTGTAAATCAATGTGATAATTTCTGCCAATTCCGATGCATAATCCATATAAACGGCAACCGTAAAGCCATTTTTTTCCAATAACTCTTTGGATTTTAAACCTACACAAAAAACGGTTTTAGATTGCAATTGTTCCCAATCTGGTTGCTCTATCAAACTTACTATTGCATTTTGACTGCTAAAAATAAGGTTTTGATTGATATTGCTTAATTCAAAATCAGTGTTGGTTATTGCTATAAAATTGTCTTCCAAAAGATCAATTTTGGCATTAATTAAAGCTTGTCGGTGTTCGTTCGACAGTATTTTGGTTGATAATATGCTGATTTGGTCACTCATTTTTTACTCTTTGTTTTTGTTTCAGGAATTAAAACTCGTTGAAACTCTTCTGATGTTGGTAATTTCCCGATTAATTCTTTTGGCAATTGTTTACTCAAAATGTATTCGGCAACTCCTATTGGATTATACGCATTGCGTAATGTATATTCTACTTCTAAATGATTTTTTTCAGGAACCAGCAAAATTCCAATACTGGGTTGGTCGTCAATCTGTTTCAATTGTTCGTCCATTAATTGCAAATAAAAATCAAGTTTCCCTACAAACTCTGGTTCAAATTCGACAACTTTCAATTCCACAGCCACCAAACATTTGAGTATTCTATGATAAAAAAGTAAATCGATATAATAGTCTTTTTCGCCCAACGAAAGTCGGTATTGGTTGCCAATAAAACAAAATCCATAACCCAATTCCAGCATCAGTCGTTTCACATTTTCGACCATTGTGTTTTCTATATCTCTTTCGGTAACGGGTTTGTTGATGTCTAAAAAATCAAGGCTATAAACGCTTTTTATACTTTCTCTAGCTTGTTCCTGAAAATGTTCGGGCAATGCTTTTGCAAAATTATGTTGTGCTGGTTTTGATATAAAATATTCGTAGGCACTTGCTTTTATTTGATGTAATAAAACTGCTCGACTATATCTATTTTTAATGGTTTGTTCCAAATAAAAAATCCTTGCTTTTGGTTCTTTTACCTTTTGAAGAATTAAAATATTATGATACCAAGGAGTTGTCAAGACCAATTTTTTTACAAAATCCAAATGTGAAGCAGGCTGCTTCACATTTGTGTTTTCTAATTGTGAATCAGCTTGGTTCACATTTGAGTTTTGTGAATTTGAAACTTCTAAATGTGAAACAGGCGATTTCACATTTGAATACTCCACAACCAATTGCTTCATAAACTGAAGATTTCGGGGCGACCAACTCACTCCTTCTCCAATTAACTGCGGTAAATCACGACTCAATAATAAAATAACCGATTTTCCCCAGCCAAATTCTAATTGCTTTTGGATTATCAATTCGCCGATGTTCCAATACAGTTGGTTAGAAATGGTTTGCACCGACTGAATCGCCTGCAACCGATGTTGTTGAACAGCAGTAGCCACATCCGAAAGAAATTCGTTGTAAGCATCTGGCGAAATGTTTTTGTTCAACTGGGTCATCGTATAAATTTATTTTTGCTTTTAAAGGCTCAAAAGTGTTTTTGTGGATAGAATGGTAAGTTGGTTGTTCATATTAATCTTTTATTAAAAAATACCCCAATAAATTTGAAATTAACAATACTCCGATAACACAATAAAAATCATTAATTTCTATTTCAGAGATCCATTTAATATTAACAATATAGCCTAACACAAGTAATATTATTGGAAAAATATAGTTGAATACCCTAATTTTTTGATTAAATTTTTCGAAGATTTTTATAATAAATGCATTGGAAATTAAACCTAAAATAATAAAAGGCAACTGTAAAATAAAAACCATTGCAATTGTATCCTTTTCTGGCCCATTATAATCTCTAATCACAAATAAAAAAACACTAACACTTAAAAAAATCAAAATTAATTGGGTGCGAAATATTTTCATTTCTTCAAACTTTCTTTAATAGATTTCATCAAAGCTGCTCCCCCTTTTTCTAAAATTTCATTGGCACAGTCTTTTCCAAAATCAGTCCAATTGTCTGATGAAATGGTTCTCTCGATTTCCAATTTTTCTTTACCGTCGATGGAGAATAAATTCCCAACAAAATGAATTTCGTTGTTGTTGATTTTTGCCAATGCCCCAATTGGTGCCGTACAACCACCTTCGAGTGTTTTTAGAAATTGTCTTTCTATGTGAGTACAAATTTCGGTTTCCTTGTGATTTAATTTGGCAACAGCCTGTTTGCAAAAATCATCGTTTTGCATTGCCACAATTACCATCGCGCCTTGTGCAGGAGCTGGAATCATCCAATCTAAATCGATAAAATCGGTGGGTTTTAAGTTGATTCTTTCTAAACCTGCAGCGGCAAAAACAGCTCCGTTCCAGTCGCTTTCGTTCAGTTTTTGCATTCGAGTATTCACGTTTCCTCGCAAATCGACTACCGTATGATTGGAATATTTATGCAACCATTGGGCTTGGCGACGCAAACTTCCGGTGGCGATGGTTCCGTTTCCTTCGAGAAAATCGAGGTTTCCTTTGTAAACTAAAATATCCAAAGTATTGGCTCTTTCGAGAACCGCCGCTTGAATAATCCCAATTGGCAAAGCCGTTGGGACGTCTTTCATCGAATGCACGGCAATGTCGACTTGGCCATTTATCATGGCAATATCTAATGTTTTCGTGAAAATTCCTGTGATTCCGAGTTCGTAAAGCGGTTTATCAAGAATGATGTCGCCTTGTGATTTTACGGCAATAATTTCGGTTTTATAGCCTAAATTGTTTAATTTTTTTTGGACTGTATGGGCTTGCCAAAGTGCTAATTCGCTATCGCGAGTTCCAATTCGTATTGTTTTGTTTGAGTCCATTAAACCTTTTTCTTTTTTAAACCATAAAGATAGTAAGGTTTTGTTAGATTTTTACTATGATAGGGTAATTTTGTATTTTTCTTCGATGATGGAGATTTCTTTTTTTGGAGTGGAAAAGCCTATTTGAAATACTTTTTCAATAAACTCAATGCTTTCGTCAACCGAAGTGTTTTCATCTTTCAAGTGACTGGCAAAATGATTGGTGATTTTTTGAATAATTCTGGCACTGATTAATTCGGCTTGTTCTTCGTCAAAATTAGATAATTTTTTACGTTGAAAAGTCAATTCACCGGCAACAATATCATTTAATTTTGCTTTCAATGCCTGAATGGTTGGCGCAAATTTTCGGCCATTCATCCATATATTCAATTCTAATTTCATATCCTCGATAATGGCTTCGGCGGCAGGAATATGTTGTTTTCTTCTTTCGAGCGTATCATCCGTCATTTGAGACAAATAATCCATGTGGATCAAGGTTACTCCAGGAATTTGTTGCACATCGGCATTTACATTTTTTGGAATGGATAAATCCAAAATCAAAAGTGGTTTTTTTAGATTGAGGAGCGTTTTATCGATTGTTGGGTTTTTCGCTCCAGTTGCCACAACCAAAACGTCTGCTTTTTGCAATTCAAGATGCAAGTCTGAATAATCTTTTACCACTAAATTGAGTTTTCCGGCCAACAGTTCTGCCGTACTTTTAGTCCTGTTTATCAGGGTAATCTGTTCGTTTTTAGTGTGTTTTACTAAATTTTCGCAAGTGTTTTTGCCGATTTCCCCTGTTCCAAAAAGCAAAATGTTTTTATGGCCAATATTTTCTATATTTCTAATGATGTATTGTACAGCGGCAAAAGAAACAGAAGTTGCTCCTGAACTAATTTCAGTTTCATTTTTTATTCTTTTGCTGGTTTGAATAACGGTATTGATTAATCTGTCTAAAAAGGCATTGATTAAACCCAAGGATCTGGATTCGTCAAAACTGTTTTTTATTTGTCCAATAATTTCGAAATCGCCAAGAATTTGACTGTCTAAACCTGTTCCAACGCGAAACATATGATCGATAGCTTCTTGACTTTTATATACAAAACCTACTTTTTGAAACTCTTCAACAGAACCATTACTGTTCTCACAAATCAATTTTATCAACTGGAAAGGGTGGTCTGCATAACCGTATATTTCGGTGCGATTGCAGGTAGATGTTACAATCAAGCTCTCAATGCCTTCTTCTTTGGCTTGAAGCAGTACCTTTGTTTTTGCTTTGGCATCTAAACTAAATTTCCCTCTGACTTCAGCATCCGCTTTCTTGTAACTCAATCCAATAGAGTAGAAAGTTTTGTGTTTTGATAAGTTTAGATTTTCCATATATAATCTTTTTCTGAAGCGAACGACAAAGTTATACTTACTGCTTTTAATAAAACAACGCTTAAAGTACTTTTTGTGTCGCCAAATGATTTTTTGTTAATAAATAAATATTCTAATTCAAAAAACACTATTTTTGTAATGAAATCAAGCTTTTCGAAAACAAACTTATTAGATATTTTCGAATAAAAACCTGATAATTATCATATTCCTTAAAAAAAATATCGCAATGAGTTCTCAAGATGTTATAACAATTGAAGACGACTTTACCCTACTTCGTTTTCAAAATGATGGTGAAGAAGTATATTATACCCAGCGTGAAGTCAAAAGCGGATTAATCCAATTTCATTTTGGACTGAAGGGAAAGGCCAAATTTATTTTCAACCAAGGGAATTATGCCTTGGACCTAAAGGAGGAAAAATCTTTATTGCTTTACAATCCGCAAAAAGAATTGCCTTTAAACCTGGAAATAGCGCCCAATTCATGGGTAATCTCCGTTATTATTTCCATTCAAAAATTTCATAATTTATTTTCGTCTGAAGCGAATTATATTACTTTTTTGAGTGACGACAACAAGGACAAAAAATATTATAAAGAAGGTGATATCAGTCCGTCAATGGCAATTGTTCTGACCCAATTGTTTCATTACAACCTGCATCCTTCGATAAAAAACTTGTATTACAAAGGAAAAGGGTACGAATTATTGAGTTTGTATTTCAATAGAACCGAAGATCCCAATGCAGAACAATGTCCTTTTTTGATTGACGAAGAAAATGTCTTAAAAATAAAAAGAGCCAAAGAAATTATCCTTGCCAATATGGCTGAACCACCAAGTTTACAAGAGTTGGCAGACGATATTGGCCTGACTTTGAAGAAACTAAAAATGGGTTTCAAACAAATCTATGGCGATACGGTTTATGGTTTTCTGTTTGATTACAAAATGGATTCTGCTCGAAAATTATTGGACAGCGGTTCTTATAATGTCAATGAAGTGGGCTTGAAAATTGGCTATAGCACGGGAAGCCATTTTATTGCGGCTTTCAAGAAAAAATTTGGAACCACTCCAAAAAAATATTTAATGGCCATCAATCCGAATATGTAAACACAACCCTTTCCGGGTTTTGAACCCTGAAAGGGTTATTTAATAATAAAAACAAAAATATGAAAGGAGTATTATTAGTAAATTTAGGATCGCCCGAAAGTCCAACTGCAAAAGACGTAAAACCGTATTTAGACGAATTTTTGATGGACAAATACGTGATTGACGTACCATTTTTGTTAAGGGCATTGTTAGTTCGTGGCATTATTCTTCAAACAAGACCAAAGAAATCAGCGGCTGCTTACGCCAAAATTTGGTGGGAAGAAGGATCGCCTTTAGTAGTAATTTCAGAAAGAATGCAGAAGAAAGTTCAGTCAAAAACCTCAACTCCTGTTTCATTAGCAATGCGTTACGGAAAAATGTCAATCCTAAAAGGGCTTCAAGAGTTGCACGACAAAGGGGTGACTGAAGTTTTGTTATTTCCGTTGTATCCGCAACACGCGATGGCTTCGACAACGACCATTTTAGAACTGGCCGAAGAGCACAGAAAACAGTATTTCCCGGAAATGAAATTTACGATTGTTCCTGCGTTTTACAACAAACCTGACTATGTAAAAAACCTTGCCGATTCTATTGAATCCCACTTGGAAGGTTTTGATTATGATCATTTATTATTCTCCTATCACGGAATCCCGGAGCGGCACATTCGCAAAACAGATATTACCAAATCACATTGCAAAATCGACGGTTCTTGCTGCAACACGCCTTCGCCGGCACATGAATTTTGTTACCGTCACCAATGTTACGAAACCACGAAACAAGTGGTGAAATTGTTGGGAATCCCAGAAGGAAAATACAGCCAGACTTTTCAATCCCGATTGGCGGGAGACAAATGGCTTACGCCTTATACCGATGTCGAAGTGAACAAAATGCCAGAGAAAGGAATCAAGAATTTAGCAGTGGTTACGCCAGCTTTCGTCTCTGATTGTTTAGAAACATTGGAAGAAATTGCAATGGAAGCAAACCACGAATTCAAGGAACACGGCGGCGAGAATTTCATGGCAATTCCTTGTTTGAACGATGGCGATGAATGGTGTGAAACGGTGAGTAATTGGATAAAGGATTGGGCTAAATGAGAATGTTTAAAAGTTTAAGGTTAAAAGTTGTTTAACGGACTTAAACCTTAAACTTTAAACTTTAAACAAAAAAAATGGACTACTACAACTACCTGAAATCCCTGCACCTCATCTTTGTCATCACTTGGTTTGCCGGACTTTTTTATATTGTCCGACTTTTTGTTTACCAAATTGAAGCCAACGACAAACCTTCGCCAGAAAAAGAAATTTTGCAGAAACAATACAAAATAATGACGTATCGTTTGTGGTACATCATCACTTGGCCAAGTGCTGTTTTAGCCAGTATATTTGCATTTTGGATGTTGTTTTTTACCGATTTGGGGAAAGCTTGGTTACTGATGTCTTGGATGCATGTAAAACTTGGCTTCGTTTTTGCGCTGTATTTGTACCATTATAAATGCCATCGCATATTCAAGGAATTGCAAAACGACGAAGTAAAATACACCACAAATTATATGCGTTTGTGGAACGAAGGAGCCACTATAATTCTGTTTGCAGTCGTGTTTTTGGTCATTCTGAAAAACGCTGTTAATTGGATTTATGGCGTTATCGGAATCTTTGTTTTTTCGATTACCATCATGTTAGGATTTAAAATGTACAAACGGATTCGAGAGAGCCCCCTAACCCCCAAAGGGGGAACTCAAAAACATTAAAAATTTTTGAATATGAGAAAAGATTTAAATCTAGTTGCTAATTCTAATTCCCCCTTTGGGGGCTAGGGGGCTATGCTAAAAGGCTTTAAGATATCGATGCTTTCTTTGCAAATCAGGATTTTCCTGTCGATGATTTTATTGATAATTGTAGCTTCGCTATTACTAGCTTCTATTTCTATTTTTCAATTCAAAAACGAAGCAAGAGAATACCATCAAGAACGTTTAGATCGTAAGGAAGACGCCATAAAAGAGAATATAAATTATGTGCTTTCGAATACCACTTATCCGCTTACGCCAAATAATTTATCGTTAATTTTTAAAGATAAAATCCACGAATTATCGGATATTCACAACCTTGAAATCAACATTTACAGCTTGGATGGCAGGCTTTTAAAATCTTCAAAATCCAGATTCTCCATCGACCCGGTTGCCCCGCCCATTCCAAAATACATTTTGAAACTGGTTCAATCTTCTGTTGAAAAACGGTACGTTGACATCAAAAAAACCGATGGAAAAAAGAACCGTTCTTCTTATAGTTTGATAAAAGACGACAAGTTCAAACCCTTGGGCATCTTGAATTTGCCTTATGTGGAAGACGACAGTTACTATCAAGCGGAGCTGCGAAATTTCTTGATTAGATTGGCGCAAGTGTATACTTTTATGCTTTTGGTTGCCTTTGCAGTAGCTTATTTTCTTTCGTCTTACATCACAAAATCTCTGAAAACCATTTCCGATAAATTAAGCGAGACGAGTTTGAACCAGAAAAACGAGAAAATTGTCCTCGAAGCCAGCAGCAAAGAAATCAACCTTTTGATTAAAGCCTATAATGCGATGGTTGACGAATTGGAGGAAAGCGCCTTGAAATTAGCCCAGAGCGAACGGGAAGAAGCTTGGCGGGAAATGGCTAAACAAGTGGCGCATGAAATCAAAAATCCGCTAACGCCAATGCGGTTGACGGTGCAAAGTTTTCAGCGAAAATTCGATCCCAATGACCCGAATCTAAGACAAAAAATCAACGATTATTCCGAAACCTTGATACAGCAAATCGACACCATGAGTGCTGTTGCTTCAGCATTTTCGAATTTTGCCTCGATGCCAGCCCAAGAAAATGAAACCCTAAATGTGGTTAACGTGGTGGAATTGACGATGGATCTTTTCAATGAAGAATACGTTCATTTTAAAGCCGAAGAAGAAACCATCATTTCAAAAATTGACCGAACGCAACTCATACGAATCATTACAAATTTGGTTAAAAACGCCATTCAAGCCATTCCGGAATCCCAAGAAAAAAAAGCTGTTGGTGTAAATATAAAAAAAGAGTCGGGCCATGTCATCATCACTGTTGCCGACAATGGAATTGGAATCGCACCGGAAGATTACACTCGGATTTTTGAACCAAAATTTACCACCAAAACCAGCGGAATGGGATTGGGCTTGAGCATCATCAAAAATATCATCGAAAACTACAACGGAACCATTACATTCGAATCCAAAGAGGGAAAAGGGACGACTTTCACCGTTTCTTTACCCATTATAAACAAATAAAAACACGAGGTTATGGCACTGGAAAACATTATTTTAGAACATGAAAAAGGCATCGCCACCATTTTTATCAATCGTCCTGAAAAGTTAAATGCTTTAAACAAGGCCACGATTCAAGAGTTGCACGAAACGATACAATTAATCGACAAAAATCCCGAAGTTCGTGTAATTATCATCACCGGAAGTGGAGAAAAAGCTTTTGTGGCTGGTGCCGACATTGCCGAATTTGCCCATTTTTCGGCTGAGGAAGGAGCGCAATTGTCTGCAAAAGGGCAAGAACTTTTATTCGATTTTATTGAAAGCCTGAAAACACCGGTAATTGCAGCCATCAATGGTTTTGCACTTGGTGGCGGACTAGAATTGGCGATGGCTTGTCATTTTAGGATTGCTTCGGAGAATGCCAAAATGGGCTTGCCGGAAACCTCACTTGGCGTTATTCCTGGTTATGGCGGAACGCAACGCTTGGCGCAATTGGTTGGCAAAGGTCGCGCCATGGAAATGATTCTAACTGCCGGAATGATTGATGCCGACACCGCAAAAATGTATGGATTAGTGAATCACGTAGTGCCACAATCCGATTTGTTTGCTGCTTACATGACGATAGCCACCCGAATTATGAAGAATTCTCCCGTTGCCATTGGCAAAGCCATCGAAGCCGTAAACGCCAATTTTATTTCTGGCATCAACGGATTTGATGTCGAAATCAAAAATTTTGGCGACTGTTTTGCCACCGAAGATTTCAAGGAAGGAACAACAGCTTTTTTGGAGAAAAGGAAAGCTAATTTTAAGTAATCAGCGGTCAGAAATTTAGTGATCAGTGGCCGCGGTTAAAATAAATTATCATTATGAAAAAAACTATTTGTTTAGTATTAATTACATTATTGTCTATATCAAGTTTTGCTCAAGAAATTCCTTTTAAAATTCAAAAGAGTGAAGTTTTTAAAGATGAATTCAAAGAATCTCAAATTGTCCTTTCAGAAGAAGATGGAAACGGTGGGATTTTAATTATTCGTTCTTATAAAGGGAACGGGATTTCTCCAAACGCTGGCTATTATTTTGAACATTATGATGGCAATTTAAAACTTATTAAAGAATATGATTTTCAAATAAAGCATCCCATTTCTCAAAAAACTCCAATTGTTTTAGGCATTTTTAGATTAGAAAACAGGATTCAAATCATCGAAATGTTTTATGATATTAATGAAAAATCGTATATATGTATGGCAAATTCTATCCGTGCCAACGACTTTATTTTAGAAAAAAAAGAATTATTTCGATTTACACGTGACCATATAAAAGAATTCGGCGGACTATCTTTGAGCGACACTTATTATCAAAATGCAAAGATGAAGAATTTGATAAATGGTTCTTTTGGCGCATCAGATGAAACAGATCCATTTTCATTTGATTTTTCATTCAGTGGAAAATCCGAAAAAAAATCTTCCTCAGGTGGAAATTCAAAAATGGCATTGTTTGTAAACAAAGAAAAAAACACCTTTTCTATTGTAATAAACTTCAACAAAAAAGACAATTCGGACATGCTTAAAATTTACTTATTTGACAGTCAAATGAATAAAAAAATTGACCGTGATTATACAAAAGACACTAATGACAGGAAATATTTTTTACAAAACATAGATATATCGAAAGACGGAAACTCCATTTATCTTTTAAGCAAATCCTATCCAAAGGAATTGAAAGAAAAAGAAAAAGGAGGGAAATACCAATTCGAAATAACAAAATTCACTCAAGATAAAGTAGAATCCCAGATTTTTGACACGAAAGAGCATTACATCGGATCATTAAAGACCATTATCAAGGACGAAAAACTAATTTGCATTGGATTTTATTCTGATGAATATGATAAAAGATATAAAGGCGTTAGTTATTTTGAACTAGAGCCATTGACACTTGAAGTAAAAAAATCAAAATTTAATCCTTTTACAGAACAATTTATTCTTGATAAATATGGCAAAATCAAAAATAAGGAATTAAAATACCTGACTTTTAAAAACCTATTAACTACAGAAAAGAATGAATTAATTTTCAATGCCGAGGAATCCTACAGCAGAACTACATCAGGAAGCTATAGCCCTAATGGTGGTTATTCAAGCGGAAGAATCTATTATAATTATGATGATGTGGTAAGTATAAAAATTGATGAAGAAGGCAATTTGCTTTGGGCCAGAAATATCAATAAGCGTCAAACTGGGGACGAGGTAGATCCTTTTGTTTCTTATACTTCGACATTGATAAATAATGAGGTTTATTTCTTCCTAAATGCCAGTGAAAAAATTAAAGATTTAGAGAATAATCGAATTGAATTTAGGGACACGAGAAAAAACAAATACAATCTAAACCTCATCCGAATAAATGAAAAAGGCGATTTTGACTATCAAGAAATTCTCGATGACGAGGAAAACGAAGTCCCTTTTATGGTGTCAAACGGCATTAAATCTGGAAATTCTGTTTTGTTTTTAGGAAGAAAAGGAACAAATAAACAACTATTAAAAGTTAGTTTGTAAATTACTCAAATATCAAATTATTATACTTTTTTGATATTCAAATATCAAATTATTATATTTTTTTGATATTGTAATATCATTTTATTATATATTTGCATTATAAATGGTGCAAAAAATGATAAATAGAACCTCACAATCAGAAATTGACAGCTATCTTTTCAAAGGAAAAGCCATATTGGTATTTGGCGCAAGACAAGTAGGCAAAACCTCTTTGATAAAAAACACGGTAAGCAATCAATCTTTTTTGTGGCTCAATGGCGATGAACCCGACACGCAGCTTTTATTGGAAAACATCACCACAGACAGACTAAAAGCCTTAATCGGAGACAACAAAATATTGGTTATTGACGAGGCGCAAATGATCCATAATATTGGTTTACTCATCAAGCGAATGGTCGATAATTATCCCGAAATTCAGGTGATTGCTTCGGGAAGTAGTGCTTTTGAATTGGCAGACAAAACCAAGGAATCGATGGTGGGAAGAAAACAGGAATTGCAACTTTTTCCTTTGAGTTATGGAGAGATGGTCAAACACACCAATTTTATCGAAGAAACTCGTTTGGTTCCGCATCGTTTGGTTTTTGGCTATTATCCAGAAGTGGTTACCAATGCTGGAAAAGAAGAAAAAATCCTGAATGATTTGGTCGAAGGTTTTCTGTATAAAGACATTTTGAATCTCGAGGGCATTAAAAAATCAACTACTTTACAGCGTTTGGTTCAAATGCTGGCATATCGAATTGGCAGTGAAATTAGTTATAATTCCCTCGCCAATGATTTAGGAATAAACCGATTGACGGTGGAAAAATACATTGATATTCTGGAGAAAAACTTTATCGTTTTTAGCTTGAATGCCTTTAGCAAAAATCAGGATAACGAATTGAAGAAAGGTAGAAAAGTCTATTTTTGGGACAATGGTTTACGCAATCGAATTATCAAGAATTTTAATCCTATTGAACTTCGGGACGATATTGGCGCCTTGTGGGAGAACTTCATTATTAGCGAGAGAAAGAAGAAATTGGCATATGAAAATCAGTTCAAAGACACTTATTTTTGGAGAAATGCGCAACAAGCCGAAATCGATTATTTAGAGGTAAAAAACACCGAAATTGAGGCTTTTGAAATCAAATACAATCCGAATCAAAAAGTGATTTTCACCAAATCATTTACCCAAAAATACCATCCCAAAACAACTCAAGTCATTCACAAAGAAAACTTTTGGGACTATTTGATTTAAAACAAAACCTCAAAGATTTATATTGATAACCAATTGTTTGCAACTTATAAAAATTAAATTATGTCCTTCCAACCTGTATTTGCCCAATTCTGGGAAAAAGTAAAAGAAAGCATCACGAATAAAACATACGCCAAATTGACTTTGGCCAAAACCATTGGCGACACTGAATTGAAAAATATCTACGTTCGCCCTGTTTTATTAGAAAACGACGTGTTTAGTCTTTCGATTACGGCGCGTTACAAAACCGAAGAAGTGGAAAGTTTCCATTCGTTGGAAGAAGCTTTCTTCGTTTTGGCTCCGTATATGAACAATCCATTTTTAACGGCATTATTATTCACTACAGAAAATGACATTACGTTTAAACTCAACAAAAAAAGAATGGGAAGTATTATTGAGCAAGCACCTACATTTAAGAATGCTTCGGACGTGATTTTAGAAATGAAAGAGAAAGGAATTTAAAAAAAGTTTACAGTGGTCGGGTTTTTACTGGTCAGTTTATTGAAGTAAACCTAAATTAGTGGTTAGTGTGAACACTAAAAAACTGAACACTGAACACTACTTCTCCCCGTCCCATTCCGCATAGAATTGCGAAAGAAATCCTTCCATATAACGGTGTCTTTCTTGGGCAATTTTTTTTCCGGTTTCGGTATTCATTTTGTCTTTTAAAAGTAATAATTTTTCGTAGAAATGGTTGAGCGTTGGCGCCTCGCTGCTTTTATATTCTTCCTTGCTCATGTGAAGATTTGGGGCAATGTTGGGATTGTATAACGGCCTGTTTTTGAAACCTCCATAATTGAACGCTCTGGCAATGCCAATGGCTCCAATAGCATCCAGTCTGTCCGCGTCTTGAACGATGTTCAATTCGATGGATGAGAACAGTTTTTCCGTATTTCCGCCTTTAAAAGAGATGTTTTCGATGATGTTGATAACGTGCTGGATTGTGGTTTCGTCAACATCATTGGAAGCTAAAAATTCTCGGGCCATTTTTGGTCCAATAGTTTCGTCTCCGTTATGAAATTTACTGTCGGCAATATCGTGAAGCAGTGCTCCCAATTTTAAGACAGTGTCATCACAAACTTCACCATCGGCAATTAATATTGCGTTTTTATACACTCGTTCTATGTGAAACCAATCGTGTCCGCCTTCGGCATTTTCTAGCTTTGCCTTAACAAAAAGTATGGTTTTATTGACTATCTCTGAATCATTCATATTTGAAAAACTAATGAAGCTAAAAAATTTAAAAAAGCTAAAAAATCAAAATCAACTTTCCATTCCAACCAATCTGAAATCTGAAATCTGCATTCTAAAGTCTAGCCGGTTCTACCCATTTAAAAATATATGACTCTTGGGGAATTACCAATCTTTCTGAAATTCTAGCCATTCTGGCGGGTAATTTCATCAAATAGTCTCGGGCTTTTTCGGCTTCATCAGTCAAACTTCCTATTTTATCGATTTCCCATTTGTCAATTAGTTTTTGCATAATATCCACATAATCGTTGGCGGTATAAACCCCGATTCGTTGTGCAGAATCTGAAAAATGTTCAAAAACGGAACTTATTTTTTGTCCTGATTCTCTCAAGAAATGCGCTGGCATCACAATTTTGGCTTTCATCATGTATTGAAAGGCAAGCATCATTTCGCTTGGATCAATTTTGAAGATCTGGTTTACAAATTCGCTGTAAGCCAAGTGATGGCGCATTTCGTCTCCGGCAACCATTTTGCACATTTTGGCTAATTTAGTGTCGCCATAACTTTTGGCCAATTGCGAAACTCGATTATGGGATACATAAGTTGCCAATTCTTGAAAACTGGTGTAAACAAAGTTTTTATAAGGATCTCTTCCAGTTCCAATGTCGAAACCATCATTGATAAGGTGTTGTGTTGTCATTTCGATTTCTTTCATATTCACGCGACCCGATAAATAAAGGTACTTGTTCAGCAAATCTCCGTGACGATTTTCTTCTCCGGTCCATTGGCGAACCCATTTTGCCCAACCATTTCTTTCCAGATTATCTACTCCTTCAACCTCCATCAACCAGTTTTCATAAGTGGGCAATGCCTCTTCGGTAATCATGTCGCCTACCATGGCAACCCAAAAGTCATAAGGTAAATCTTTAGAGACTTCTCTCAATTCTTTTACTTCTTCCAAGAAATTATCACTTTCTGAATTAGGCAAAAAATCCGATGGTTGCCAAATTTTTTCAACAGGAATTAGATATTGGTCAACATAACTGCTGACGTTTTTTTCAAGAAGTTGCATTACTTCTAATCGTATGTTTTTAATTGACATAGCTGTTTTGGTTAATTAATTTTTGGGGTTGGGGTTTTGCCCAATAATCTGCAAAGTTAGCACTATTTTAAAGTTTTATCCCTTGAACGATTGCATTTTCTGTTTTTGACATCAAATCTTCAAATGCATAATGCTCTACCGCTAAAGCATCATGGATGGTAAAAGTAATATGATTTCCTAAACCATAAGGGAAAATACCAAATTTAAAAAACTTCCAAGAGTTATTAATCGTTATTGGAACCACGTAAGCCGAGGGTGCATATTTACATAAAATTTTAAATCCGCTTTGCGCAAATTCCTTGGGTTCACCTGTTTTACTTCTGGTTCCTTCTGGAAAAATCACCGCAGATCTCTTGTGTTCTTCAATATATTCTGCCAATCCTTTAATTATTGGAATGGCTGTTTTAGGTTCTTTCCTGTCTATAAGTACGGAGCCCCCGTGACGCAAATTATAGGAAACGCTTGGAATTCCTTTGCCTAATTCTATTTTGCTGACAAATTTCGGGTGAAATTTTCGTAGAAACCATATCATTCCAATAATATCATACATCCCTTGATGATTGGCCACAAAAATGATGGGCGACCCTTTTGGAATACTTTCCCGATTCTCAATTTTATAATTCGTTCCCAAAACATGACCAATTCTCAACAAGACAAGGTTCAGGTAATCGACACTTTTTTTATGGGCTTGATACCCAAAAACGTTGAAACAGATCCACTGGGTGGGATGAAATACAATTAATGTTAACAGAAATAACAGAATAGCAATAAAGGATATTGGATACGATATGATTTTTTGCATTAAGTGATTTTTTTGGTAAAAATAAGAAATATATTTTTGTTTGTTGCTTTTCCCAAAAAGGCTAAAGTTCTATTAACACGTCTCGCTTTACATTTGAAAAATTTCTTCAGGTTACAATTATTGTGTCCTGATAATTAGACTTTTATCCCTTCAATAATAGATTTTTTGGTCTTTTCTAATAGCTCTTCAAAGGTATAATCGCTGACTTTGAACGGTTTGTGCACCGTAAAAACAAGATGGTGTCCCAAGCTCAAGGGAATGGAACCGTATTGAAAAACTTTCCAGGAATTGTTGATACTTATGGGAACTATATAAGCGGATGGCGCATATTTGCACAATATTTTGAGGCCACTTTCGGCAAATTCCTTTGGGTGTCCAGTTTTGCTTCGTGTTCCTTCCGGAAAAATAACTGCCGAATGTTTGTGTTTTTCGATATATTCCGACAATGATTTTATTAATGGAATGGCTTGTTTGGGATTATTCCGGTCAATAAGCACCGATTTGCCGTGACGCAAATAGTACGAAACACTTGGCAACCCTTTTCCTAATTCCTTTTTGGTAACAAACCAACAATGGAATTTTCGTAAATACCAAATAATTCCCGTGGTGTCGAAAAGGCTTTGGTGATTGGAGACAATAATTAGAGGAACATTTTTTGGAATTAAATCCCTGTTTTCAAATGTATATCTAGTGCCCAAAATATGGGAGCATTTTATCAAACAAAAAGTCATGATGTCGGCACTTTTTTTATGGGCTTGGTAGCCAAAAACGTTGAAGCAAAACCACTGAACGGGGTGAAAAATGAGCAAAACGACCAAAAAGAAAAAATAATAAATAACCGATATGGGATACAAAAAAAGTTTCTTCATTCTTTTTAATTTATTGACAAAAGTAATAAATATTTTTAGCGCTAGATTTTAATCTTAAACAATAATACCTATTAGGGTTTAATTGTACCTTTGCCTTTAAAAAAAATATTGCCATTTCAATAAAATGAACTTCACTTATCCAAAAAACGAAAAGCTTAAAAGTAAAATCACGATAGATTTACTTTTTTCCAAAGGCAAATCCGTGTCCAAATATCCTTTGCGACTGGTTTATGTGGAAAGTGATTACGGCATTCCCGAATCTTCGGGACAAAAACTAAAAATGGGTGTTTCGGTTTCCAAGAAATACTTCAAACAGGCCGTGGATCGCAATTATTTCAAGCGTGTGCTTCGCGAAACCTATCGGTTGAACAAACACCTACTGATTGATAATTTGGACAAAAAATATGCCTTTATGTTTTTTTACCAAACCAAGAATCGATTGTCTTATGAAGAAATCAATGCCAAGACCATCCAATTATTTGAAAAGTTTATCCTCCAAATTAAAAAAGAAGAATAAGACTATATTTTTTGATACGAATTTTCATTATTTTTACGTTCTGATATTCTAAATCAAATTATTATGAAAGTCGTCATACTTTTTTTGATGTTCATTTTATCTTTTCTAGTTGCAAAAAAGCTGAAGCTCACGCAGAAGATATGGCAATTAGTGTAAATGAAAATTTCGATGAGTACGATACCTATCGAATTTTATAAAAACGTTGCCCATGAAGGTGGTGCAACAATTTCATACGGATTAAAAATTTGGAATGCAATTGCCTCTGGATTTAACGGAATTTGAAGTTTTTTATAGGATTATTAAGTATTTGGACTTTCCTGATTGCTCTGGCAACAGCAATATATTTCATAAGAAAACGATTTAAGAAAAAAAATATATAATGATGACTTCTCCTTTCAAAAAAAAATTCATACTTCCCGTCGTTGCTTCGGCTTTTTTGTTTGTTGGCGTTAGTTTCAAAGACGATTTTTTTGAAGTTGCCAAACAAGTAGAAATATTCACGACTCTTTTTAAGGAATTGAACAAGAATTATGTTGACAATACGAATCCCGGCGATTTAATGGACAAAGCCATCAAGGGAATGCTGGCAAGCCTTGATCCGTATACGGTCTATTTCAATGAGCAGGATGTTGTTAAATTTAAAATCAATAACACGGGCGAATATACAGGAATTGGCGCGGTAATAACCCGAAAGGAAGACAAATTAATCATCCGCGAACCGTATAAAAATTTTCCTGCCGACAAAGCGGGTCTCAAAGCCGGTGACGAAGTTATTCAAATAGGCGATGTGCTTTTGTCGGAATTCAAGGACGATGCTTCACAGCTTTTTAGAGGTGCCAAAAACACTAAAATCAATGTCAAATACATTCGACAGGGCAAAACGAACAACACACAAGTGGTTCTTGACGAAGTCGAAATCAAATCGGTGCCTTTTTTTGGAAAAATAGACGAGAAAACGGGTTACATCGTTTTGGCGCGTTTCAATCAAAAAGCTTCCCTAGAAACCAAGCAAGCATTGGAGCAATTAAAAAAGGAAGGCGCTGAGAAAATCATCCTCGATTTGAGAGGCAATCCCGGGGGACTTTTGAATGAAGCGGTGAATATTTGTAATTTATTTGTTGCAAAAAACGAAATAATCGTTACCACAAAATCGAAAATAGAGAAACACAACAACAGCTATAAAACGTCAAAAGAGCCCGTAGACACTGAAATTCCTTTAGTCATTCTGGTGAACGGAATGAGTGCTTCAGCATCAGAAATTGTTTCGGGGGCTTTGCAGGATTTGGATCGTGCGGTAGTTCTTGGCAGCCGAAGTTTTGGAAAAGGATTGGTGCAAAGACCGGTCGATTTGACTTATGGAACGCAACTAAAAGTGACCATTTCCCGTTATTACACGCCTTCCGGAAGGTGCATTCAGGCTTTGGATTATTCGAATAAAGACAAAAATGGAATCGCCACAAAAACCGAAGCCAAGAATTATAACGTCTTCAAAACCCGAAAAGGCAGAACCGTTTATGATGGAGGCGGAATCCAGCCGGATGTCGAAATGGAAGAAACCAAGTTAAGTCCCGTAACCGAAGCCTTGGTCAAAAACGACGGAATTTTCAATTATGTGACGGCTTATTATTATAAAAATCCAAATTTGGGCATGCAAATTCCAAGCTTTTCGGATGCGGATTTTCTTGATTTTAAACAGTTTTTAAAAACTCAGAAATTTGCTTTTGACACCGAAACGGAATTGGCCTTGAAAAATACTTTGGCAATAGCCAAAAAAGAAAAAATTGACGAAAGCATTAACTCGGAATACGAACAATTGCTGGCTGCACTCAAAAAAAACCAAGACAAACTATTGGATAAAAACCAAAAGGAAATCAAAAATTTAATCACGGACGAAATCATTAAAAGGTATCAATATCAGGAAGGTTTGTATCAATATTACCTCAAGAACAATTCAGAAATCAAGAAAGCCTTGAGCGTTCTCAACAATAGCAACGAATATAAAAGTATTTTGAAAATGTGATGAAATAGCCATGACAATAGTTCATGACACGGGGATGATTATAGGTGTTCCAACTGCCTAACGGCAGACAAGTCTAATCAATAAAAACAATAAATATAAACAGATGAAAAGAGGTGTTCAAATATTATTTTTTTTATCGTTTGGCGTTCTTTCTGCCCAAGAAAATGTCAAGCATTCCGTGTATTTTGAATTGGATAAATTCGATTTAGACAATACCCAAACTACTACAATTGTTGACTTGCTCAACGCAACAGATTTTTCAAAACTTGAATCCATTCAAATCTATGGATATTGTGATGATAGGGGAAGCTATGATTACAACGACAGATTGTCTAAAAAAAGAGTGGCTACCGTTCAGGAAATCTTAATTTGTAATGGCGTCAAGCCCAATAAAATTATCATTTGTGAAGGCAGGGGACGTGTCCTTTTAAATAAAGATTCCATCAAAAATTTACAAAAAACACGGGATGGAAATAGGCGAGTAGATTTGGTTTTTATTACAAAACGTGTTTATACCTACTTTCCATCAAATCCAAAAGTGGGCGATCTTATCCTTTTAGAAAGGATTACGTTTGAAATGGGCTCTAGTGTTCTATCTGTAAAAGCAAAAAAAGAATTGGACAGAATTATTGGTTTATTGGCAAAACACAAGTCTTTGCAATTTGAAATTAAAGGCCATGTATGTTGCACCTCAAGCTCCTTTTTCGATGCCATTGACAATGAAAGGACGGAAAGAAATCTTTCAGTAAACAGGGCCAAAAATGTATATCTGTATCTTCGCTCCAAAGGGATAAGTCAGTATCGAATGTCTTATAAAGGATACGGAAACCGATTTCCGCTAGAAAAAGGAGATGCTTTTGACAGAAGAGTGGAATTCTTAATTACTAAAATATAATTTCCTCCAATACTTCATTTTTGTGATTTTATAAAACTAAATTTATTAATTCTGTAAATCAAACCGTATACCGTACACATTCTTTTGTTCTAAGAATCCACTTGCTGAAATATTGACTATTTACCAGTTAAAATAAACCTCGTAATGGAGTTGCAGCCTATTTTAAATTTATGCCCGAAACAAAGTTGTGAAAATTTATCGACAAACAATTATAAAATCACTCTTTTTAAGCCTTTCTAGTTCTATTGAAGTAAAAATGGACTCTAAAAATTGTCTTTTTCAATTCGAGAGTTCCAATTGGTGTGTTCCAAATACCCCAAATCAAGTTTTTTTTCGATGACTGCATACATTTTGATCTCACAATTTCTTTTTATAACAAACCAAGAATTGATTTTGAAACCTACCCAATCTTCTATTTAACAAAGACTTAAATCTCATCCAATACAAAAAATCGCCTATTGATTCTCTTAGCAAATAAACTTCCGAAATAAGTTTTAAAAAAATAACCCAAAATGAGGAAAACCGTAAAGTAACCATTTGTATTTGATGTAGGTTTGACAAATAAAAAAACATTTTTAAAATAGTCTGATAACAAATGGTATAGATTTTTAACAAATTAAAGATTGTTAATAAAAAGCCAAGCACTGAAGCTAAACTGCAGTGAGAAACCTTAAATTTGCTTTCTTATGGGCGAGCCAATTATTAATTGGCTAATTCAAAATACAGATATTCAAAGAGCTAGTAAAGTGAAGATTGTAAAATGACTGTAAATTCTTATCTTTGGCAAAATTGCTTCCGCTTTTATAAAATTAATATTTTAATCCTTGATTCCCATCATTTATGAAACTAAAAAAAATTGTATCCATTTTTATATTGTTTTTAACAATAAGCTATTCCAATTCAGTCTCATCGCAAAATCAACTTGACTACAAGGTAATGATGGGGTATCAAGGATGGTTTTTAGCTCCTGGAGATGGTTCTAATACAAACAATCCATGGACTCATTGGTTTAGTGGAACTGTCCCAGACCCCGCAAATTTAGTTGTAGATATGTGGCCAGACATGTCTGAATATACAGATAAATTTAACACCAATATGACTTATGCTGATGGCTCAAATGCTCAATTATTCTCCTCTCATAGTTTAAGCACGACACGCAAACATTTTGAGTGGATGAGAGACTACAACGTCCATGGTATTTATCTGCAACGTTTTTTAACTGCTGTACAAACTCAAGGTTCACCTCTGTTTAGCGCAAAAAACAAGGTGCTTGAAAATGTAATTACTTCGGCTGCAGAATATGACCGTAAGTATGCAGTTATGTATGATGTGAGTGGAGTAACTGATGCTACTATGTATGCAAAAATTAAAGCAGATTGGGAATATCTTGTTGATACGTATGATATCCTTAACAAGCCGGAATATGTAAAACAGAATGGAAAACCAGTAGTGGCTATTTGGGGTATTGGTTTTAAAGACCGTGGATTAACATCGGCGACATCTCAAGCTATAATTGATTATTTCAAAACCAATGCTGCTCCTAAATACCGTGCTTATGTCATGGGAGGGGTTCCGGAAGGATGGAGTACACTCAGCGGAGCTTCAGAAACAGGGGCTGATTGGACAGCGGTCTATAACTCTTTAGATATGATTAGTCCGTGGTCAGTAGGAAGGTATTCCAATAATAGTGGTGCGGATAGTTTTAAAAACTCTAAAATTGTGCCTGATTTGGCAGCGTGTAACACTATTAATAAAGACTATATGCCTGTTATTTGGCCAGGATTTTCTTGGCGGAATCTAAAAAACGCAACATTAAATGTAACACCACGGAATGGCGGTCAATTTTATTGGCGTCAGGCGTTTAATGCTGTTCAAGCGGGTGTGAAATTTATTTATGTAGCCATGTTTGATGAAGTTGATGAGGGTACTGCCATGTTTAAAATAACGGATACAAAAGCAAAACTACCCATTCAAGCTAATGATAGATTGGTGTCTTTAGATATTGATGGCCTTAATTTGCCAAGTGACTGGTATTTAAAATTAGCAGACCAAACCCAGAAAATGTTGGACAAAACCATTCCGTTAACTAGTGTTATACCGATTACACCGCCCTCAGTTGATTTTTATGTTAAAGCGGGTGGTAACAATAATGGTGGCAGAACCGAAGTCAATGCCTTTTCTACTATAGATGCTGCAGTAGCAGCCGCAACAGATGGGGATAGAATTTATATTGTAGGTGCAATATCTCAAACTTCCACAGTAGCGATAACTAAAAGTCTTACTTTTCAAGGAATGAATACTGCCGTTATTACTGGTAGTACTGCCAGATTATTCAATGTTACAACCGCAAGCAAAACCATTTCTTTTTCTGATATAACTTTTCAAAGTGTGGTTGTGAGTGCCACGACTACTGGTGGTGCGATTTTAAATCAAAATGTTGCTTCAGATTTATCGTTTACCAATTGTATATTTTCAAATAACACCGCTAAGGCTGCGGGTGGTGCATTGAATGTTACTTTGGGTAATCTTACCATTACTAATAGTAGGTTTTCTAACAATAGCGCCCCTGGTAATGGAGGCGCCATAAACTTTACAGGCATAAATCTTACTATTTCTGGGTCCGTTTTTTTAGAAAATTCCACGACTGCTGGCAATGGTGGAGCAATATTTGCTGTAGGTACTCTTGCAGGCGTATTGTCAGTTACCACTTCTAACTTTAGTGGCAACTCTGCTGCGACTTCTGCCGGTACTACTGCAAATGGAGGTGCTATATCAGTAGGTAATCCCCTTAGACAAGCGCTTATTTCCTATTCTACATTCTATAACAATACAGCAGATCTTCAAGGAGGAGGATTGTATTTTACAGCTACTAATGCTACGTCTGAGTTGAAAAACATAACTTGTTTTGAAAACAAAATAAGATCCGCCACTGCTGATGCCGAAAGGGGCGGAGGGATAAGAATTGAAGGGAATCGTCCATTTACAATTGAAAATTCATTAATCTATGGAAATTTAACAGCTACACTTGCTACAAATCCTCTTGCTTCAGATTTAGGTGTAGCTTCAACAGCTTCAACACTTACACTAACCAAATCTTTGTTTGGGTTTTCAACAACCCTTGATACTAATGATTCTTATGAGACTTCAAATACCGCTGCCAACCTTATATCGTCTAGCTTATTTTATGATGCGACAAGTGGGTTAGTTAAATTTGGTATTCCAACTCCTGGAGATGCTACGCCTATAGATTTTGGATCTGACGGTAAGGATGCTGGTGCGTGGGATTATTTAGTAAGTATTACCAGTTTGACCAGTAATGGAACAACTGTCATCACACAAGGTTGTGCAGGCGGCACATTAGTTATTAAAGGGACGAACTTAACAGGAACCACAGCAGTAACCTTAAACGGTGTTGCTGTCGCCAGTTTTGTTGTTACTGATGAATCTACCATTACGGCCACTCTTCCTGCTGGACCAATTGCTGCTGGAGCAGTAGTAGTTTCGACTCCCGGTGGAATAGCAACTTCTACGGGGGATTTTGCGGTGAATGCTAATGTAACACCAACCTTTACTCAAGTGGATTCCATTTGTTCAGAAGGAATCTTAAATGCTTTACCAACAACTTCTAACAACGGGATTACAGGAACATGGTCGCCAGCATTAAATAATATGGACACAACAGAGTATACTTTTACACCAAATGAAGGTCATTGTGTTACAGTCACAATGACTATTACAGTTAATCCGGAAACAACAATAGGAAGTGTAACACAATCACAAGTTGGAGGTTCTTATACTTGGCCCTATAATAAGGTAACATATACTTCTAGTACAATTGTAGCGATTGTAGATGGATGTAATACCGCCACATTAAATTTGACTATTAATATAGATCGGCCAGGAACTGTATCTACTGATGGTAATTTGGAGAGTTCAGATTCTTCCTATACCACTTGGAATGGTACAGCTTGGTCTTACGGTGCTCCAACAGCTTCAATTGAAGCGATTATTGCCGGAAACTACAGTACTACAACAGACGGTGCCATTGCTGCCAAAAAACTGACGGTAAATTCAGGTGTTTTGACCGTGAATTCAGGAAACTTGACTGTTGTAAATGAGCTAATAAACAATGCTGGTCCAACTGCTGTTGTACTTGAAAACAATGCCAACTTGATTCAAGGAGGAACAGCGAATACCAATACGGGTAATATTACCGTAAAAAGAAACAGTTCTCTTTTAAAGCGTTTAGACTATACTTTGTGGTCGTCACCGGTGACTAATGCCGCTTTATTTTTAAAAGGTTTCTCGCCAAACACTCTTGACGCAAGATTTTATACCTATAATACCACTTTCAATACAGGTGGCGTAAATGGTGCTTTTAGAGTAGTTACAAGCCCGTCTACAGCTAATTTTATAGCTGGTAAAGGCTATTCAATTCGTATGCCTGATAATGCTAGTGCTGACACTCCTACCACTTATGCAGGCGAATTTACTGGAGTCCCTAATAATGGTGACATAACTGCCTCATTAGTTGATGGTGGATCTGCAGGATTGCGTTACAATTTAGTTGGAAATCCTTATCCGTCACCAATATCCATGTCAACTTTCGTGACAGATAATACTTCTAATATTGAATCTACGCTGTATTTTTGGAGAAAAACTAATGGCAGTGGTTCGGCTTATTGTACCTGGGCTCCTGGAGGAGGAAGTGGAACCTTTGTAACCAATGGCAACTCAAAAGCGGTAAATCCTTCAGGAATAATACAAACGGGGCAAGGATTCTTTGTGGAAGCTAAATCAGGCAAAACATCCTTAGGTTTCAATAACACTCAAAGAGTAACCAATAATACTGGACAATTCTTTAGAATCAAACAAGTTGCAGAAGCAAGCAAGATTTGGTTAAATGCTACAAATGCAAAGGGTGATTTCTCACAAATGGCGATCACTTATTTTGCAGAAGCTACATCAGGTGTAGATGCATTTGACGCTAAATACTTCAATGATAGTCCAATTGCTTTGACATCGAACATCAACAATGGAGAATACACCATTCAAGGTCGTCCTGCATTTGACCCTACTGATGTGGTTGCCTTAAACTTCAAAACCAATGCAGATGGTGATTACACCATCGCTTTAGACCACTTTGAAGGAGTATTTACCGCGGGACAAGACGTGTATTTGGTGGACAGCAAAACCGGAACTGAAACCGATTTGAAAGCAGGAGCCTATACTTTCAATGCTACTTCCGGAGTGGACAGCAGCAGGTTTTCGTTAAAATACCAAAAAACATTGAAAGTAGATGCACCAGCATTCAACGAAAACAGTGTAAAAGTTTATAAAAACAATGAAATATTATATGTAAATTCAGGAAATGTAGCCATGAGCAACATCAAAGTTTTTGATATACAGGGAAAACTAATCACAGAACAAAAGAACGTGAAAGCAACTTCAGCGGTTATCTCTAATTTGAAAGCGACACATCAAGTCTTGATTGTTAAAATAACATCCGAAGATAAAAATTTGGTTACTAAAAAAGTTGTGAATTAATAACATAAAAATCAAAAAAATCAATTTACTAAGTGTTTTATTATAAGTGTTTTAGAGTTGAAAAAGCTACGTCAAATTATAGACAGCAATAATACTAATTCCATAGAGGATTTTTATGCCATTATTACTGCTGATATCGAAAAATAACTGATACTGTACTAAAAAAGTGTGTAAAGAATTTTTTGTGATTTTAAAATTACGAGAGGTAAAACTGCCAGTGTGTCAAGCTTATTGTCATGGGCGTTTCATCTCAATATGCGGAATATCGTCTTCTAGATACATTTCGCTGGTTTGAATGAATCCGTGGCTTTCGTAGAATTTTTTGAGGTACAATTGCGCTCCAATAGTGATTTTGCTTTCTCCAAAATGAGCCTTGATTCCGGCAATGGACTCTCGCATCAAGTCGTGACCATATTTCCTGTCACGATAATTGGCATCGACAACCACTCTGCCAATAGAGGCGTTTTCGAAAGAAATTCCTGGTTTAAAAAGACGGGAATGGGCCACAATTTTACCTTCGAATTCACCATAAAGATGCAAGGCCAATTTGTCTTTTCCGTCCAAATCAAGATAAACGCAGTTTTGTTCAACCACAAATATCTCACTTCTTAACCTCATGATGTCATAAAGCTCGTGTACCGAAAGATCCTCGAAAGACTTTATTTTCCAATGTATTCCCATTCTGTATTTACTTATTTAAAATTACAATTGATTTTATGATTGCCTCTAATTCGTGCATTAAATCGCGTTCTTCTTTAGACGGAGAATAACAAAATCCCTCCAAAACCAAGATTCTGTCGTGTTTCCCATCTACAATGGCATAGTTAACAAAAGGTCCCGACATAAAATCGTTTTTTAGTTCCCATGTTCCCCTGGTTTCGAATGTTTCGTTACCGTTTAATTTCGTCTTGAAAAGATAAGGCGCATAGCCTTCTTCGGTAATCATGTGCGTGTCTAATTCGGTTCCCCTAATATACAAATGCCCTATGGAATCACGCATTTTGATGATGTTTACAATCTGGTTGGGAGCTTTTTTGATGGAATTTATTGGAACTTGGTAAATCAAAATACTGGTGTTCCCGCTGGTGATTTCTTTTTTCAACCATATAAAATTACTGTTCTGAAGAACGTATAAATAACCGGTAGGAACATTTAAAGCAATCTGGAATTTGTTCTTGATTAGTCCCGGACTGATTAAAGACTGATTGATAATTCTTTGGCTTTCGGCAATCTCTGTTTCCTTTATGATTTGAATTATTTTTGGAGCGTTTTTTTCGATAATTTCCAAAATAGCGTCACTTGTTTTTCCGGAGATATGAAACACGTTTTGGGGGGAAGCATATTGATTTTTCTTGATTACAAATTGATTTTTCTCCTCTTTTTTTATCACAATAATTGTTCTGCTGTCCGTCATAAACCCTTCCATAATCTTGACGGGATATTGATTTATGGTAAAAAGGGGTTCTTCTTGTGGCAGTCCAATAACGGGGGATGCAAACTTGTTTCTAATGCGGTCGCCCACCTCGCCATTCCACAACTGATCGTCGATTATAACCGAAATAGTATTGATTTTGCCTGTTGCTTTTCGAGGCAGATTGTCGTTTTTCTTCGTACAAGAAAAAAACAATAAAGAAAGGAAAACCAAAAAAAAATGGGCTTTATTCATATAACTCTATTATGCAATAAAACCCAAATTTATAGAAGATTTTTGTATTATCCGTTTATTTTTAGCTTCATTCCCGGTTTCAGGTCCTCGGCGCTTATATCGTTCCATTTTTTTATGTCAGAAATGGAAACCCCAGGATATTTTTTGGCAATACTGTACAAAGAATCGCCTTTTTTGACATAATAGTTGACATCTTTCTTTTTTGAAGCAGAAGCTAGATTGTCTTTTTTCTTGAATGTTTCGGCAACGGCTTTATTTTCAGTTGTGACTTCGCTTTTGGCAACAATTAAGCTACTTCCCAAAGCAATTGTATTGTCCTGCAAATTATTCCATTGTTTCAAATCGTCTAAAGAGCTTCCAAATTTCTTGGCAATAGCTCCAAGATTGTCTCCCTTTTTAACGATGTATTCCACGTTTTCCATCTTTGGTGCCGATGCTAATTGTTCATTGGCAACAGCCTCATTTTTGGCAACCTGCAATGAGGTTCCTAATTGGATTGAAGTCCCGGAAAGATGATTCCATTCTTTAATTTCTTCGACAGAAACGTTGTTCTTCTTAGCGATACTGCTCAAATTATCTCCTTTTTGGACTATATAAAAAGCGGCAGTGTTAGAAGAAATAGTATCGGTTTTTATGTTCTTATTCCCTTTGTCATCCTTGGCAGTTTTGGTTTCTGAAACCGCAATTTGTTTATTGTCGGCTTTCATCTCTGATGTTGCATTATCGGATTTTGTTGCTTTTCTAACCGTTTGAACCACACTTTCGCTAGTGATGATTTTAAGGTTTTTGCCACGAGCAACCGTATTGCTTTTTAGTTTGTTCCATTTCTTTATATCAGCAATGGTGACATCATACTTATTTGCAATTTCTCCCAAATTATCTCCACGCCTTACGGTATAATATTTTGTTTTGGGAAGCGTAATTCGTTGCTGGGTATAATTCAAAGTGTCAGTTACAACGATTGCTTTTGTAACCTGAAATGGTCTTTCCCGGAGATCAACTTCGCGCTGGGTGTATGCATAAATTTTGTCTTCGTTTGAAGCAAAAACAGCAATTTTATCCATTGGTAATCTCAAAAAATGAGCTTGATTGTGATAAAATGGCACCACATTCAATTTGTAAGATGGATTCAATAATTGCAATTGCGCTACAGGAACATCAAGCAAATCTGAAATTTGTTGGAACGACATTTGCTTTTTAATCCGTATCGTGTCAGTGGTAAAATGTTTTATTGCGGCTCTATTTGGAACTATTCCATGTTCCTTGTGGTATTCGTAAATATACATTGTTGCCAGAAAAGCGGGCACATACCCTTGGGTTTCTTTGGGTAAATTTTTTCTGATATTCCAATAATTTTGCTGTCCTCCAGAACGACGAATCGCTTTGGCAACATTGCCGGGTCCAGAGTTATAGGAGGCCAAAACCAAATCCCAATCGCCAAAAATAGCATACATATTAGTCATGTATTGGGCCGCAGCTTCGCTCGATTTTAGTGGATCGCTTCGTTCGTCCACATAAGAGTCAATAGTTAAATTGTATTGTTTTCCGGTTTGGTACATAAACTGCCAAAGTCCAGTTGCACCCATCCTGGAGACCGCTTTTGGATTCAAAGCTGATTCCACAACGGCCAAATATTTAATTTCTAAAGGCACATTTTTTTTGGCTAAAGCCTCTTCAAACATTGGAAAATAATATTCTGAAATGGCCATTAATCTTCCAAAAGATTTTTTCCTGTTCTTCAGAAATGACTTGATGATGTTTTCCAGACCGGGGTTGTATTCAATATTGAATGGTGATTTCGCATCCATTGCTGCCAGTCTTTCCTTCAACAATTCTGTTGGCAACTCAAAATCAACTTTTTCGTCAATATTGATATTTTTGATGTCATCAGAAATATCATTGTATAGATCCAAATTGGTTAATTCTTTCAGCCACAAACTATCCACGCAAGAAGCCAAATCGTCTTTTACGAAAGTTTTTTTGATGGAATCTAAATAGGGGTTATTCGTTTCTGTTTTTACAAACCCTTTGTTTTCAACAACTTTTTGAGAAAACACAGAAATTGACAATAATAGAAAAAACGATAGTGAGGTGTTTTTTATATTCATAATTTTTTAATCAACAGACTATATTTCAAACGATTAAAAACAAATCGTCTTTTGCAAACATAATACGTTACAACTAAAAATTTCAGTAAATATTGTTAAAAATGCCTTTTTTAGTCCAAAATTGCCGCGATTCCGGGTAAAATCCTACCTTCAAGCATTTCGAGCATGGCGCCTCCACCTGTAGAAACATAGCTCACTTTGTCTTCAAAACCAAATTGTTTCACCGCTGCAACAGAATCTCCTCCGCCTACAAGCGAGAACGCTCCGTTTGCAGTAGCTTCGGCAATAAAGTTCCCTAATTGAATGGTGCCATTGGCAAAAGTTGGCATTTCGAAAACGCCCAAGGGACCGTTCCAAAGTATGGTTTTTGATTCTAAAATCACTTTTTTGAAGTTTTCCAAAGATTTTGGTCCGGCATCTAGTCCTTCCCATCCATCAGGAATTGCTCTTACATCAACAATTTGGGTATTGGCTGTATTCGAAAAATCGTCAGCAGCAACAACATCAACGGGAATGTGGATTTGAACCCCTTTTTCTTTGGCCAATCTCAAGATTTCCAATGCCAATTCTTGTTTGTCATCTTCACAAATTGAATTTCCAACTTTTCCGCCCAAGGCTTTCACGAAAGTAAAAGTCATTCCGCCTCCAATAATCATGTGGTCTACTTTGTCTAAAATATTTTCGATAACCGTAATTTTAGACGATACTTTCGAACCTCCAAGAACCGCCGTTACGGGCTTTTGAGAATCTTTCAAAACCTTGTTCAGGCTTTCGATTTCTTTTGCCAATAATAATCCAAAGCATTTTTCATTTGGAAAAAACTGGGCAATTATGGTTGTTGAAGCGTGGGCTCTGTGAGCAGTACCAAAAGCATCATTCACATAAATATCGCCAAGTGATGCCAGTTTTTTTGCAAAATCAACATCTCCGGCTTCCTCTTCAGTATAAAAACGTAAATTTTCTAATAATAAAACTTCTCCCGGTTGTAATAACTCAGCGGCGGTTTCGGCGCTTGTCCCAATACAGTTTTCAGCGAATTTCACTGGAACACCAAGAATTTCAGAGGCTGTTTTTAAAATATGTTTTAAAGAATACTTTTCTTCAACTCCTTTTGGCCTGCCTAAATGCGACATCAAAATTACGCTTCCGCCATCGGCAAGAATTTTATCAATTGTTGGTTTTGCCGCTTCGATACGAGTGGCATCAGTTACGTTGAAATTTTCGTCTAAAGGCACGTTAAAATCAACACGGATAATGGCTTTTTTTGTGGCAAAATTGAAATTGTTTACAGTTTTCATTTATATTCTGTTTTTTTAGTTTTTTTGAAAGAATGACAAATCTAATACTTTTAGATTAGCAATAAATTCAAATTCCTCAAAAAATGCTGGTTTAATACCACGAAAACGTTGTAAATTAAAAACTTTGAGGTTGAATTTTAATTTTTTTGGAATGGAGATTCAAAGTTGGAATAGAGCTATTTATCAAAAACAGGTCCTCAAACACAAATAGCTTACAGTCGTATTTTTCAGAAACTTTATACCTGAAATTTCGAGACTCATCCATTTTCTGCTATATTTGCCCTATGCAGTTTTCAGAAATTTTAGGACAGGAGCATATCAAAAATCACTTGACACGAAGTGCCGATTTGGGCAGGATTCCCCACGCACAATTGTTTGTCGGGCCCGAAGGAAGTGGTACTTTACCAATGGCAATTGCTTATGCGCAATACATTTTATGCAACAACCAAAACGGAGAAAATTCCGGGTCTAATGAAGCTTGTAATCTCAAATTCCAAAAAATATCACATCCCGATTTGCACTTTGTCTATCCAACGGTAAGCACAGAAGATGTGAAAACAAAACCCAAAAGCATTGATTTCATTGCAGATTGGAGACAATTTATTGCCCATAATCCTTACGGAGGTTTGTTCGATTGGTATTCCGTTTTAGGAGTCCAGAACAAACAAGGTGAAATCAGGGTTGATGATGCCCAGGAAATTTTAAAATCTCTTTCCTTAAAATCCTACGAAGGCGGTTATAAAATTATGATTGTCTGGATGGCCGATAAAATGAATACCGCCGCGTCAAACAAATTGCTGAAATTACTCGAAGAGCCACCTGAAAAAACAGTTTTTATTTTAATTTCCGAAAACGAGGAAGACATCATTCAAACAATCCGTTCGCGTTGCCAGGTTTTGCATTTTAATGGATTAAGCGAAAGTGTGATTAGCGAAGCCTTGGTTTTAAGTGAAAATATTGAACCAAAACTAGCCGCGAAAATAGCACATCAAGCACAAGGCAATTACAACAAAGCCTTGCATTTGCTCAAAGACGACAACGACGAATTCCCGTTTGAACAATGGTTTGTGGTATGGGTACGTGCGGCTTTCAAAGCCAAAGGAAACGCCGCCGTAATTGCCGATTTGATTCATTGGAGCGAGCAAATTGCCGCTTTGGGAAGAGAAACTCAAAAGAAGTTCCTGCAATATTGCATCGATATTTTCCGTCAGGCATTATTGCACAATTATGAAACGCCAAGTTTGGTTTATTTCGAACCAGCCGTCGAAAATTTCACGTTAGCAAAATTTGCACCATTTATAAACGGCAACAACATTCACGAAATATTCCAGGAATTGTCCGATGCGATTTACCACATCGAGCGCAACGGAAACGCCAAAATAATCCTGACCGATTTATCCATCAAACTGACTCGTTTAATACATAAAAAATAAAAATATGAACAACGCAGCCTCCATTTTATTATTGGCTTTTTTGGCCATTACCTTCATACAATCCGGTTATGACAAACTGTTTTATTGGAAAGACAATCTCGCTTGGTTAAAAGAACATTTTGCCAAAACCCAACTCAAAAATCTGGTCCGTTTGGCCTTGCTGAACATTCTAGTTTTAGAATTAATTTCGGGTGTTTTGTGCGTGGTGGGTGGTATTGAATTATTCGTAAGTAACGGAAGAACCTTTGGTTTATATGGTGCTGTTTTTTCAAGTATCACTTTATTGATGCTGCTTTTTGGACAACGACTGGCCAAAGATTATGACGGTGCCAGAACAATTGTCATTTATTTTATTCCGGCTGTGATGGCGGTTTTATTGTTGAGTTAGACTTTTTACCATATAAGTCATATAAGTTCTTTAAGACCTGATACTCTTTTAACTTTACTCCAAAAATCAATCACTATTTCAACAAACTTATATGACTTATATGTTTAAAAAAACTCATAAAAAATGACTTCAAAACATCCTTCTGAATCTTTGACCGTATTAACCGATTTAGTTTTACCAAGCGAAACTAATCCGCTGAACAACCTTTTTGGCGGCGAATTATTGGCTCGAATGGATCGTGCTGCCAGCATTTCAGCTGGAAGACATTCGCGAAGAATTGGAGTAACGGCATCCGTAAATCACGTGGCTTTCAACAAAGCCATACCGTTGGGAAGCGTTGTTATTATTGAGGCAAAAGTATCCAGAGCCTTCAAAACTTCAATGGAAATTTACCTTGATGTTTGGGTAGAAGACCGACAATCCGGCAATAGAACCAAAGCCAACGAAGCCATTTATACTTTCGTGGCGGTTGACGATACCGGAAAACCCGTTGAAGTCCCACAAATAATTCCCGAAACCGAGCTCGAAATGCAACGTTTTGATGCCGCCTTGAGAAGAAAACAATTGAGTTTGCTTTTGGCCGGGAAAATGAAACCTAACGATGCCACGGAATTGAAGGCGTTGTTTGTTTAGAAATTTTCTTTTAAAAACAGTTGTAAAAGTTATCCAATTAGCTAACTTTGTGAAATGAATGACAAATTTATCAGAGAAGTTATTTATTACGAGAATTATTATCTTGACTTTTTTAATGATCAAAAAGAAGAGGTTCAGAAAAAATTGAACTGGACATTACTTTTAATATCGACTCAAGACAGAATTCCCGAAAAGTTTTTCAAACACCTGACTGGATCTGACGGAATATTTGAAGTTCGAGTAGAAGTAGGTTCAGACATCTTTAGAGTTTTTAGTTTTTTTGACAAAGGAAAAATTGTCGTTTTGGTAAATGGATTTCAGAAAAAAACTCAAAAAACACCAAAATCAGAAATCAAAATGGCTGAAAAACTCAAAAAAGAATATTTAGAAAATAAATATAAAAAGTAACGATTATGAAAACAGAAAATAAAAAAATCACCACATTTTCCGAACATCTAGATGCACAATATGGAGAAAGCGGAACCGAAACACGTGAAAATTTTGAAGAAGAATTTGAAAGTTTCAAACTCGGTGTTTTGATTCAAGAAATGAGAAAAGAACGAGGACTTACTCAAGAACAATTAGCCTTAAAATGCGGAACTACAAAAACGTACATTTCAAAAATTGAAAATAATGCAAGCGATATTCGGCTTTCGACATTGATGAGAATTATTAGACAAGGTTTGGGTGGACATTTAAAATTAAGTTTAACGGCTTAGAGCAATCTTTTTTTTCTTGGCTGGAAAATTGAATCCTCACGATGCCACGGAATTGAAGGCGTTGTTTGTATAGAAATTATAAAAATCGAAATCTAATATTTTTTGTTTATTTTTGAAGTTGTAATTTAAAAAAATGAACTTAATAGAAAACCATAATAAAGACATTCAAAACTTGTGTAAGGCACATAAAGTTAAATCTTTGTATGCTTTTGGGTCTGTTTTGACAGATAAATTCAATAGCGAAAGCGATGTTGATTTTATTGTTGACTTTCAGCAATTAGACGTTCTTGATTATGGCGACAATTATTATGATCTTAAATTTTCTCTAGAAAATATTCTAAAAAGAAACGTTGACTTATTAGAAGAAAAAGCCATTAAAAACCCCTATTTCAGAAAAACAGTAAATCAAAATAAAAAATTGATTTATGGATAATACTATTAAAACGTGGCTATTTGATATTTTAAGTTCTATAAACGAAATCGAAAGCTACTTTATTGAAACTCCAAAAATGTTTGAAATCTATCAAAATGATTTGAAAAACAAAAAGAGCCGTAGAAAGAAATGTCGAAATTATTGGTGAAGCAATGAGCCGAATTCTTAAAGATGATAACCACATTCAAATTTCAAATTCCAGAAAGATTGTTGACGTTCGAAATCGAATAATTCACGGTTACGATTCTGTATCAGATGATGTAATTTGGGGAATTGTGATTAAAAACCTGCCCGTTTTGCAAAAAGAAGTTGAAGATTTATTAGGAGAATAAAACCAAAGATATTACCGAAACTAAAGCATTATTTGTATAATATTTCATGTTCAGTTTAAAATTTTAATTGGAAAATAAATCCTATTGGCACAAAACATTCCCCTTGCTACTTCCAAAAAAAGAAGTATTTTTACAAAAAGATAAGTACAAAAATAAATGAAACGCCCAGCACTATTGTCATTGATAAAAATTGATATTTATAGGCGTTCCATCTTCCGATAAAAAACAAATAGTATAAACATAGATGAAAGAAAAGATGAGTTCAGAGAAAGAAGCCAAATTAAAAGCACTACAACTTACACTTGACAAACTAGACAAAACCTACGGAAAAGGAACCGTAATGAAAATGGGGGACAAAGCCATTGAAGAAGTGGAAACCATCTCTTCAGGATCTTTGGGAATCGATTTAGCCTTGGGCGTTGGCGGTTATCCAAGAGGAAGAGTAATCGAAATATACGGTCCGGAATCTTCGGGAAAAACAACATTGACTTTGCACGCCATTGCCGAAGCTCAAAAAGCCGGAGGAATTGCTGCTTTTATAGATGCAGAACATGCTTTCGACAGAAATTATGCCGAAAAATTAGGCGTTGACATCGAAAACTTAATCATCTCGCAACCGGATAACGGGGAACAAGCTTTGGAAATTGCCGAGAACTTGATTCGTTCTGGCGCGATTGACATTGTCGTGATTGACTCGGTTGCCGCTTTGACTCCAAAAAGTGAAATCGAAGGCGAAATGGGTGATTCAAAAATGGGATTGCACGCTCGTTTGATGTCTCAGGCTTTGAGAAAACTAACAGGAACTATTAGCAAAACGCATTGTACGGTTTTCTTCATCAACCAGTTGAGAGAGAAAATTGGTGTGATGTTCGGAAATCCAGAAACCACAACAGGAGGAAATGCATTGAAATTTTATGCTTCGGTACGTTTGGATATTCGTCGTTCAACTCAAATAAAAGATGGTGATAACGTACTTGGAAACAGAACCAAAGTAAAAGTGGTAAAAAACAAAGTCGCTCCCCCTTTCAAAACTGCCGAATTTGACATTATGTATGGCGAAGGAATTTCGAAAACAGGAGAAATATTGGATTTAGCAGTAGAATTCGAAATCATCAAAAAAGCGGGTTCTTGGTTCAGTTATGGCGAAACCAAATTAGGGCAAGGCCGAGATGCGGTGAAAGCATTAATAAAAGACAATCCGGAATTAGCCGACGAATTAGAAGAGAAAATCAAGGCGAAGATTAAGGAAAATAATGCTTAAAATACTTTCTAATAAATTAAATGCTCGGATATTGTATTCGAGCATTTTTTTTGATAACTCAACTGAAAAAACAATTTTAGATAATTATATTTTTTTTGGGCTAATGACGC
>Ga0214162_1000014_pt1 | contig 37635 bp, 50 predicted proteins | sample LakMenepilimnion_3_FD_153000 | JGI IMG/M metagenome (GOLD analysis project Ga0214162, IMG submission 153000) | Freshwater microbial communities from Lake Mendota, WI - Practice 20APR2010 epilimnion v5 | ecosystem: Environmental > Aquatic > Freshwater > Lake > Epilimnion/Euphotic zone | place...
CCCCCCCCCGACAATTGGCCCACGCCAACAACTCCAAGCGGAGGCGGGAATTGCGGAGGTTCTGGAGCGTACAAAAATGCAATCAAGAATGGAACTCATATCCCACATTCAATAAACCCGAACCTCTACGAATGGTTAATGGGGTGGCCGACAGGATGGACAGACTTAAAGCCGCTGGCAACGGGCAAGTGGCCTTTTGTGCAGCAACCGCATGGAGACTCTTAAATGACTTCTAGGCAGTTCTTTATTGCCCCAATCAGGGCATTAAATGACATGAGATTAAGCGACAACTCATTCAGAATTCTTTGCCTTGTTTGCAGTTATTGCAACAAGCAAGGGATTACTTGGGTGAGTCAGAAGTCATTATCTGAAGACATGGGAGTTTCTCGGCCAGCCATTACTAGACAGATTATATTGCTGAGAAACTTAGGCTATATCGAGATAATCAAAAAGGGTTATCGCAATAATCACAGCAACACCTTGAGAGTGCTGTTTGAAGAGTCTCAACCTAATGTTAGTCAACTAGAGGTTGATGATAAAAGCATAGATGTTGTAGCACAAAAAAATGTGATCCAGATGATCAGCAAAGCATTCAACAAGCAGCCTCAACTGGACAGCCCAAGCACAAACAAAGGGACTGAGAGTCCGACAGTTCGGGCAATGAAAGAACACATTCAAATGCTCAAAAACAGGAGTTCTTAGGTAACCAGCAGGTTACCCATGAAAACATCGTGTTGGTAACCATGTTGGTAACCAGCAGGTTACGCTAAACAGATGAACACACCATAAGGTTAACATTTAACTTAATACTTTAATCTTTAAGAGGTTAACCTAATGTCTTCAGCGTAACCAAGGTTTTCACAGCGTTTACAGGCTTGGTCACGCAGAACAGAGTTTTAAAAAAGATGCAGATGAATACACAACACACCATGACAGTCACAAATCGATTTGAAGGCACACAGAAGCCACTGCCCTGCCCTTTAAAAACATGGGTGGCTAGGGTGGTAGCCTGTACACTTCCCAAAGGCTTACAGCGCGTTTTATGAGGTTTGTACACAACGGACAGATTTTTAACCAAAGGAGATAGATGATGGCATACGACAAAAAATATGAAAAGAGAGCTGGCGATGGATCGGCATTTGTCAACGTAGACAAGACAGAAGACTGGCACTATCCATATTCTGGTGAGATTATCTTGCCAAATGGAGATGTTCATTATCTCAACCTCAAACCAGCTAAGACACAAAAAGGTGAATGGTGGTTTCAAATTAAGATTGGAAAGCCAAAGATCAAGCGTGAAGATAATGCTATAGATAATCCAACAGCAAAGATTAAACCGATATTCCAGAGCGATGACTCTGATATTCCATTTTAAATTGCAGCACGAATGATGCTCGAATTAAAGGCAACCCAATGTACAAAACTTATTTGCTCCCTAGAATCAATTACGTTCAGTTGCCATTGAACTTTAAGAGGGGTCATGCCCTCTTTTTTTTGGAGACACCATGCAAATCAATGTAAAGGTTGACATTGACAAGGCCACCAGATTCTTGAACACAGTGCAAAAGGATCAGATTCCCTTTGCAGCCAGCAAGACCCTGAACGACATCGCGTTCAACCTAAGTCAGAAGGTATTGCCTAATAAGACTCAGGAGACATTCGAGGGTGGTGCGACACCATTTACACGCAAGGGCTTTCGTTACAAACGCTCGAACAAACGTGACCTTATTGCCACAGTGTTTATTGACCCTGCTCGCGCTGAATACATGAAGTTCATGGTGCAAGGCGGCACAAGATTTCCCAAACGCAAAGCAATCCTTGTGGCGACTAAGCAGTCCAAGCTGAACCAATACGGCAACATCCCAAGGGGAGTCTTGAAGCAAATGATTGACGATAAAGGTAAGTTCTTTAAGGGAATCCCAAGTGGTCGGACTGGTGAGCAATACGAGGGCATCTGGGAACGCTATGGACGCAAGTCAAAGGGTAGCGGTGAAAAGATCAGGATGGTTGCCAAGTATGCAGACAAGGCTCAATACACACCAAAGTTCCCGATGGGGACGTTCGTTGAGGGTGTGGTCTTCTCTCGAAATGATGGCTATGCGATGAAGTTCAGGCAGAACCTAAAACGAGCGATGGCAAGTGCAAAGTGATATACGCTGACAACACCCCCCCTCCAAGGTACTGTGACGCAAGTACCCTTGCGGGTAATACGCGAGCACGACTTTCGCCTAGTGATAACCCTAACCTTTGTCGGTTTTAATGCACAAGGATGACAATTGATAGTCAACAAAACTCAACTTGCTGAAATCATCGGACGCTCTGAAAAGTGGATTACCGATATGCAGGGCTTGCATGATTTCCCAATTGTCAAGAAAGGTCGGGGCAGATTGGGATCGCAATTCATGACAGCAGATGTCGTGGCTTGGATGGAAAAGAAAAAGGTTGAGAACCTGATCGGCAACCAAGACGCAATCGACTTGGAGGAAGCCAAGCGGAGAAAGATGGCGGCTGAGGCTGGACTTGCTGAACTTAACTTGATGAAAGAGCAAGGGGTCTTGGTTGAGATTGAAAAGGTGGCCAATGATTTTGGTGAGCAGTTGACCAACTTCAGGGCAAAGATGATTTCAATCCCAAGCAAGTGTGCAGCCCAAATCTACACGGCTGACAACACTCAGGAAATAAAGTCTATTTTAGAAGACGCAATAAACGAGGCACTCAATGAAATTAGAGGAATCGGTCAGAACAATTCAGAGGGAGAGTTTGCAGAAGGCGATTCAGAGGCAGATTTGGAAGAGACTGAAGCCACCAACGAAACTGTCGATTTCTGATTGGGCTGATCGCTATCGCAAATTAAGTCCTGAGTCCTCGGCTGAAGCTGGCACTTGGAACACCTCTCGCGCTGAATATCAACGAGGCGTGATGGACGCTCTGTCTGACCACAGCATTGAGACTGTGGTGATGATGTCATCGGCTCAGGTGGGCAAGACTGAAATCCTAAACAATGCCATTGGTTTCTTTATCTCTCAAGACCCAAGCCCCATGTTGGTGGTGCAGCCAACTCTGGACATGGCTCAGACTTGGAGCAAAGATCGATTGGCTCCCATGCTGCGAGACACTCCCATTCTGGCTGGCTTGGTCAAAGACCCAAGGTCAAGGGACTCAGGCAACACGACACTGCACAAAGTCTTTGCTGGTGGCCATGTAACTGCTTGCGGTGCAAACTCTCCATCGAGCTTGGCATCGAGGCCAGTCAGGGTGGTTTTCTGTGATGAGGTGGATCGCTACCCTGTCTCTGCTGGCACTGAGGGTGATCCAGTTTCATTGGCGAGAAAAAGGGCAACGACATTTTGGAACCGAAAAATCTTACTTGTCTCGACTCCCACTAATAAAGGAGCAAGTCGGATTGAATCGGCTTATGAGGAAAGCGATCAGAGAAGGTTTCACATTGATTGTCCAGACTGTCAACATGAGCAGACCTTGAAATGGGGTCAAGTGAAGTGGGAAACTGACAAGCCTCAGACAGCTAAATATGTTTGCGAGGAATGCGGGTCACTTTGGGACGATAACCAAAGAGCCAAGGCCATCAAGAAAGGTCGCTGGATCGCAAGCAAACCAACAGGCAAGATCGCTGGCTTTCACTTGTCTGCACTTTATAGCCCTTGGAGTCCTTTAGAGGATGGGGTCAGAGACTTCCTTGAGGCCAAGAAACAACCAGCCACTCTGAGGGTCTGGATCAATACTTATCTTGGTGAGTCTTGGGAGGAGGATGGTGAGCAAGTCGATGACTACTCATTGTCAAACAGGGCTGAGGAATGGGACACAGTGCCACAGGATGTGCTTTTATTGACTGCTGGAGTTGACGTTCAGGATGATCGACTTGAGGCTGAGGTGGTTGGCTGGGGCTTAGATGAGGAATCTTGGTCAATTGCCTATAAAACCTTTTATGGCGATCCTTCTGCCCCCCACATCTGGAAAGACCTCGATGAATTCTTGTTGCAGACTTATGAGCATGAGTCAGGCGAGGACATGATTGTCAGGGCAACTTGTGTGGACTCTGGCGGCCACAACACTCAAGCGGTATACAAATATGTCCACCCGCGAGAAGGCAAGCGCATATTTGCGATTAAGGGTGTGGGCGGTGAAGGTAAGCCAATTGTTGGCAAGCCATCAAAGAACAACATCGGCAAGATCAAACTGTTTCCCGTGGGTGTTGATACTGTCAAACTACTTTTGTTCTCTCGCTTCAAGATTCAAGAAGCTGGCGCGGGATATTGCCACTTCCCTGTTGGCAGGGAGGATGAATATTTCAAGCAACTGACTGCTGAGAAAATTGCAACCCGATATCACAAAGGTTTTGCTAGGCGTGAGTTTGTAAAGACTCGGACGCGAAACGAAGCACTCGATGTTCGGGTCTATGCAATGGCTGCCCTTTCCCTTTTAAATGTCAATCTTGCATCATTGGCAAAAAGGGCTGCACTTCGAAAACAGGCGGCTGAGGTAGTTCAAACAACCAAACCAATCAGTCGAGAAAAGCCAAATTCGTCATTTGTCAATGGTTGGCGTTAGAATCGTGTATATTTCCCAAACGGGGGGCTAATGGCTAACCTTTTTGACTCAAGCACTGCACCGATAACGGAGCCAGAAATTATTGTGATTGGCAGTTTCCAGCAATGGAAACGCACCGATCTCGGGGTTGACTACCCTCCTACACTTTACACACTCAAATACACAGCCCGAGTGCAAGGCGGTGGTGACGCTGAAATAAACATCACAGCCACAACCAGTGGCACTGACTTTTTAGCCACCATCACCAGCGCAACGAGCGCGGCTTTCCTCAAGGGTAGTTATGTCTGGCAAGCGGATATCGAGCGAAACTCTGATGCGGCTCGGGTGACTGTGGACAAGGGATATTGGGACATCGTTGCTGATCTAAACCTCACCTCTGCTGATCTGAGGACTCATGCACAAATAATGATCGGCAAGATTGAAAGTGTTTTGTCTGGTCGCGCTGACTCGGATGTTTCTAGTTACTCAATTGCTGGTCGCAGCCTTTCAAAGATGTCACTCAGAGAATTGACAGACGCTCGGGACTATTACAAACGAGAGCGACAAAAAGAAATGATTGCTGAGAATATTGCCAAGGGCAAGCCCACTGGCTCAACCATTCAGGTGAGGTTCGGATAATGGGAATACTAGACATTTTTTCCAAAAAGAAATCTCTCAAAAAGCGCAGTTATGCGGGTGCAAATGTTGGAAGATTGTTCAGTGACTTTATTCAATCGAGCAAATCTGCTGACGAAGAGATCAGGCCAGCGATCAGAATCTTGCGTGATCGCTCCAGAGATTTATCCCGAAACAATGAATATGCCAAGCGATTCATTAACCTTGCCAAAATCAATGTTGTTGGTGAGCGAGGTGTGACTGTCCAGATCAAGGCCAGAAACGACAACGGCTTAATGGACAGCATTGGCAACGACCAGATCGAGAATGCTTTTAACCAGTGGTCAAGGCTTGGTGTCTGCACTGTCGATGGCAAATATTCATGGGTTGATGCTCAAAGATTCTTTGTCGAATCTCTGGTGCGCGATGGTGAGGTTTTGTGTCGCAAGGTGCGTTATCCAAACAAGTTTGACTTTGCTCTTGAGTTTCTTGAGCCTGACTACTTAGATGAGAATTACAACGACAACCTACCAAATGGAAACCGCATTCGGATGAGTGTGGAATTGGATCAGTTTGGCAGACCAGTTGCTTATCACTTGCTCACTAGGCATCCCTTTGACGCATACAGCCAGACATTCTCTGAGCCAAGGATTAGAGTCCCTGCTGACAGGATCATCCACTGCTTTGTTGGTGAGCGAGCGCAGCAAACCCGAGGAGTGCCTTGGATGGCTCCAGTTCTAACCAGCCTCAAAATGCTTAATGGCTATAGAGAAGCTGAGTTGGTGGCGGCTCGGGTTGGTGCGTCCAAGATGGGATTTTTTACCTCTCCACAGGGGGATGGTTTCACGGCTGATGACAAGATTGACAACGTGCCAATCATGCAAGCCGATCCCGGGACTTTCCACCAATTGCCAGAGGGCGTGAACTTCCAGCAGTTTGATCCGACTCATCCGACTGGTGCATTTGCTGAGTTTGAAAAAGCTGTTTTGCGCGGTATTGCTTCAGGCTTGGGTGTCAGCTACACATCACTGGCGAACAATCTGGAAGGTGTCTCATATTCATCGATCAGGCAAGGCACTCTTGAGGACAGGGATCAGTGGAAAATGGTTCAAGACATTTTGATCCAACACTTTGTTGAGCCAATATTCCGAGAGTTCTTAATGTCTGTCATGGAGAATGGCGTGATCAACATCCCATCAACTCGGTTTGACAAGTTTGCAGATGCAGCCATCTTCAGGGCGCGGGGCTTCCAGTGGGTTGATCCACTGAAAGAAATGAATGCGGCTGTCATCGGTATGCAAAACGGCATTCTCTCGATGCAAGATGTGGCCAATCAATATGGTCGGGATGTCGAAGAAACCTTCTCGGCCATCAATGCTGAGAAAGAATTGGCTGCAATGTATGGCCTCAAGATGGCCTTTGAGCCATTTGGTGACAAGCTGCCAACTGTTGCTGAAGTGAGCGCAGATGCTTAACTTCTCAAATTCAAAAAGCATGGTTAAAATCACGAAAAATCCGAAAGGAACTATATGAGCGATGAAGAAAGAGCAATGGTCACTGTCATGGTTTCTGTTGAAACAGAAGAGCATGAATTGGCTCAAATGCCTGAAATGGCAGAAGAGCCAGAAGAGGTAGTTTCTGCTGAAACTTCAGATAGTACAATTCTCAATGGTGACATTGAGGAAGTATCCAGCATGGACTATGACGAAGAGCGCAAATCTAACTCTCGCGTGACTCGCAGTGATGCGATGGAAGCCCGAGTCGAAAGCCTCGATGCTCGCAGAGTCTCAATGTCTATTTCCTCCGAGATGCCAGTTGGCCGATCTTATGGTGAGGAAGTGCTAGACCACAACCCTGAATCAATCGACTTGAGTTTCTTGAACTCTGGTCGCGCACCACTCCTCATGGATCACGATCCTGAGCGACAAATTGGTGTTATCGAATCTGTAAGTCTCGATGGCTCGGCTCGCAAGTTGCGAGCGACAGTGCGTTTCGGTAAGAGCGCATTGGCTTCAGAGGTTTATGGAGATGTCGCGGATTTGATTCGCGGTAATGTTTCCATTGGTTACTCAATTGCCAAGATGGTGAAAGAGAACGATGGCAGAACTTATCGCGCAACAAATTGGCGGCCTGTTGAAGTCTCAATTGTTTCAATTCCAGCCGATGTGTCAGTCGGTGTGGGTCGAAGTGCGGAGATCGAGGCAACCTCTGAAGCGGTGGTGGAAACATCACAAATTACCGAAACTTTGGTTGAAGCGCAAGTCGCTGAAACCGAAACCCCAAAGGAAAGAAAAATGGAAAACTCTGTAACTGTTGCGACTGAAAGTCGCGCTTATGACGCTCCTATTCAAGCTGAAGTTGGCTTGACACAAAAGGAAGTTCGTCAGTATTCATTTGTTCGCGCAATCAATGCCATGGCTAACCCCCAAGACAAACGCGCATGGGCAAATGCTGCTTTCGAGCGTGAAGTCTCTGAGGCTGCTCAAAAGACTTATGGTCGCTCTGCTCAAGGCTTTTTCGTACCAAACGAAATCACCTATGCAAAGCGTGACTTGACTGTCGGCACAAACTCTGCTGGTGGCTTCACTGTGGCAACCGATCTGCTGGCCGCATCTTTCATCGAGATGCTCCGCAACCGATCAGTTGTTCAACGTGCTGGTGCAACAGTCTTGAATGGTCTGGTTGGTAATGTGGCAATCCCTAAGCAATCTGGCGCGGCCACTGCTTATTGGGTCGCAGAGTCAGGCGCACCTACTGAGAGCCAACAAACTCTTGCTCAAGTCACTATGTCTCCAAAGACTGTCGGTGCTTACACTGACTTCTCACGCAAGTTGATGATCCAGTCCTCGATTGACATCGAGAGCATGGTTCGCAGAGACTTGGCCACTGTGATTGCCTTGGCGATTGACACTGCTGCCCTATACGGCACTGGTGCAAACAACCAGCCCACAGGTATCAAGTTGCAATCTGGCATCAACACAAAAGACTTTGCAGCCACAAACCCAACTTTTGCTGAGTTGGTGGCGATGGAGTCTGAGTTGGCCATTGACAATGCTGACATCGGCACGATGACTTATTTGTTCAACCCTGCCCAACGTGGTGCATTGAAGACAACTGAGAAGTCATCCACATCTACTGGTCAATTCGTCTGGGAAACTGGCAACACAGTAAACGGCTATCGCACAGAAACCTCAGCCCAAGTGACTGCTGGTGATGTGTTCTTTGGCAACTTTGCTGATCTGTTGATTGGTTTCTTTAGCGGTCTTGACTTGATGGTCGATCCTTACAGCAACTCCACAAGCGGCACTATGCGCGTGGTTGCCTTGCAAGACACTGACATTGCAGTTCGCAATGCGGTTTCATTCTGCTATGGCGATGCAGACATTGCCTAATGTCTAAATGCTCCGAGGGGGAAACCTCTCGGGGCTTTTAATATGAAACTTGAATTCATAAGAAACACAATGACCAGCACTGGAAATGCCCGTATTGGGCAAGTCTTAGATTTGCCAGATCAAGAAGCTTTTGATTTGGTGAAGAATGCTCGCTGTGTTCCTTATGTATATCAAGAATTAGTGGATCGATCAATCGGTCTGTCTGAGGAAACAAAGCCAATCAAGCGTGGGAGGCCAAAGAAAAATGTTTGAGTCTGCTGCTGATCGCTTGATGTACTTGAAAGACTTTGGACTTGATGTGAAATACACAATCCAGAATGGAGTCCCAAAGACTATTCGAGGAATATTTGACAACCAGTTCATCGATGTCGAGGCTGGTGGTGATGTTGGCTTTGCTATTCAGCAACCCAGACTCATGGTTCGCACCTCTGATGTGGCCTCATGCACTGAGGGTGACGCTTTCCTGATTGATCGAGTTAGTTACAAGTCCAGAATTGTTCAGGACGATGGAACTGGCATGACGATGATTGTGTTGGAAAAGCAATGAGCCATGTAAGACAACAAATCAGGGATGCGGTTGTCACTGCCTTGACGGGTCTGACAACGACAGGCACAAGAGTTTTTAAGTCTCGGGTTTATCCATTTGAGTCTGGAAAATTGCCAGCTCTCATTGTTTACACAAAGTCAGAGACATCAACAAATGAAACCCTAACCAGACCTCGCACTCAATTGAGAGTGCTTGAGGTGATGGTTGAGTGTTATGTCATGGCAAACACTAATTTCGACAATTCAATTGACACCATTGCTGTGGAGGTAGAGGAAGCCCTTTATCAAAACATCACGCTGGGTGGCAAGGCAAAGGACATCAACACAGTCGCTTTTGAATCTGATTACTCAGGTGATGGAGAACAGGTGGTGGGTGTTGGACGTTTCACTGTTGAGGTAACTTACTCAACAAAAGAAAATGATCTTGAAGTTGCTGTTTAATGCAGCAAATTTTTTAACTTGAAAGGGGCTTAATTATGGCTACTCATACTGGTTCAGAAGGCACACTTAAAGTGGGTGCAAACACCATTGGCGAGATTCGCAGTTTCTCGATTTCCGAGTCTGCTGACACTCTTGAAGACACATCGATGGGCGATGTGGCTCGCACCTACAAACCCTCACTGACAACCTTCACTGGCTCAGTCGATGTTTTCTGGGATGAGGCTGATGTTGGTCAAATGGCACTCATAGTGGGTGCAAGCACTACATTCTCTGCTTATCCAGAGGGTGCAACTGCTGGTGACAAATATTACACAGGCTCGGCAATCGTGACTGGTCTGACTGTGAACTCATCTTTTGATGGCATGGTCGAGGCTTCAATCACATTGCAAGGCACTGGTGCATTGACTCTCAGCACTGCTACTTGATGAGTGCAATTGATCGAGCTAAAGCCCACTTCAAATCACTCCAAATTAAGGCGATTGAAGTGCCTGAATGGGGTGATGAGAATGGCCCTCTGATCGTTTACGTTGAGCCTTTCACACTGAAAGACAAAGCAAGACTTCAGGCGGTGACTCGATTGGGCAATTCTGAGGCTGACACTCTGGTTGAGTTGTTGGTGATGAAGTGCCTCGACAAAGAAGGTGGAAAGATTTTCACCATCGAAGACAAACCAGTTTTGCGAAACATGGTTGATGCTTCAATTTTGGAAAGAGTTTCAACAGAAATCATGCGAGTTGATTTCAAGGAACTCGAAAAAAACTAAGGGAGACTCCTGAACGGCAGTTCATTTTTTATCTTGCTGAGAAGCTGCACAAAACAGTTGGCGAGATCGAGGAGATGCCAGTTGAGGAGTTCCTAGAATGGCAAGTGTGGATTAAGTTTCAGTCGGAGAGAAGCAATGGCAAGTAAAGACGTAAGCATTGACATTGTTGCTCAAGACAAGACTGGCGCGGCATTCAGATCAGTCAAGGGTGGTCTGAGTGATATGTCCTCCAGTGTGGGCATGGTCACGGGCAAGATTGCTGGCCTGACTGCTGTCTTGGCGGCTATTGGTAGCGCGGCTCAGATCAAGGGCTTAATCGACTCTGCTGACAACATGGTGAAGTTGTCACAGAAGACAGGCATTGCTGTCAGCGAATTATCATCACTTGCAAACACTGCTGATCTGGCTGGTGTCTCAAACGAGCAACTAGGCTCGGCTCTAATTAAATTAAACAAGAGCATTGCTGAGGCGGCATCGGGTAGCAAAGAACAATCTGAAGCGTTCAAGAATCTGGGCATTAGTGTCAAAGATGCAAATGGCAATATCAGGCCAACTGCTGACATCCTTGGTGATGTTGCGGGAGCATTCAGTGGTGCAGCCGATGGAGCGACAAAGACCCAATATGCAATGGCTTTGTTTGGCAAGGCTGGTGCTGACCTCATTCCTTTTCTTAATACTGGCAAACAAGGCATCAAAGAATTTGGTGCAAGTTTTGGTGATGAGTTTGCAAAAAATGCTGAGGAATTTAATGACAACATTACAAAAATCAATCAGCAATTAAAACTTCTTTTAGTTGATGCCATCAATCCACTGCTTCCAGCCCTTTCTAAGATGATTGTGGAGTTTCAAGAAGGCACGAAGTATTCAAGTGGTTTTCTTGATGCGATCAGAAATTTTGGAACAATCAATCCTTTCAAAAATACTGAAGAAAATCTCAAAACTGTTAGAGAAGAGATTGACTCAAACAACGATGCCATTGAGCGTTATAAAAAAGCTAATTCCGACACTTCCTCTCTTGATAAATATAACGAGCATTTACAGAATCGCTTAAATTATTTAAAGGCAATTCAACGAAATGAAATGTTTGCCACTCCAAGGCAAGGAGAAGCAAGCGGCATGGATAGGCGATTTCTTGGAACTGATAAACGCACAACAAAAGCACTGCCAGCTTTGGGTGGAGAAAAACCCAAAAAAGAAAAGGAAGAGGTTGATAAGCAACTTCAGCAAATTCAAAATTCTTACTTGGCAGTCACAGATCAGATCATTAAATTAACAGATGGCGAGGACGCACTGAAGGTTGCTCAGTTTGCTAGAACTGGTGCATCTGAGGAGCAAATTAAAGCGTATGAGTTGTATCTTGATTTGATTAAAAACATTACTCAAGCTGATAAAGAAAAACTTGAAAATGATTTAAAGCAGCAGAAATATGATGAGCAAATAACCAAGGATGCTAAAGATCAAGCTGATGCAATCAAGAAGATTTTTGATGACACTCGCACACCTCTTGAAAACTACACTCAGAAAATCCAAAACCTTCAAGCAATTCTTGGTAAAGGTTTAATTGATCCTGACACTTTCAGTCGGGCGGTTGGCTTGGCAAACAAGGAATTGACAAGCTTCACTGAGAAGGGCAAATCTGATATTGACATTTTGACAGATGCAATCAATGGCTTTGGCAATGAGTTCACCAGCACTTTAACCACAGCTTTTATGGGTGGCAAAGTTAGTTTCAAAGACATGGTTGACTCAATCCAGCGCGACATTTTGAGAATGTTGATTAAGAAAAACATCAGTGATCCAAGTGTGAGTTTTCTGACAGATTTATTTAAAGGCTTTGGTGGCAGAGCTTTAGGTGGCCCTGTTTCATCCAACACCCCTTACATGGTCGGTGAGCGTGGCCCTGAACTCTTTGTGCCTAATGGCTCTGGCAGTATCGTGCCAAACAACAAACTCGGTGGCGGTGGTGTGACTGTCGTTCAAAACATTTCAATTGACTCGCGCTCAGATAGAGCCTCGATCATGGCTGCAATGAACCAAGCCAAAGAGCAAGCCAAAGCTGAAATTTACAGATCAATGAAATCTGGTGGAGCGTTTGCATGACAACCTTTTATTGGCCTAGTGTCAAAACACCTCAGTCAGCTCTTTGGGAGTTAAGGTCAAACACACAGATTTTCACCTCTCCTTTGAGTGGTCAGTCTCAGACAGTTGAGTTGACTGGTGCAAAGTGGTTTTGCTCAGTGGCTTGGAATAATTTGTCTCGCGCTGAGATGGCTCCGATTCAGGCATTGTTTTACAAAATGAGGGGCATGGCAAACACAGTCTATTTGCCTCGATTTGGTGAGACTGCTCCAATCGGAACTGTCTCTGGATCAATCACTGTGACCTCCTCCACAGGATCGACTGCGACTCTTTCCTCATCAAGTCTGTCAATTGGCGATTTTGTTCAGTTTGCAAATTACGAGGTCAAGATGATTGTTGGCAAGGCCAGCAATGTTTTTACTATTGAGCCACCTTTCAGAACTCTGCCAAGTGCCTCAACCTCGGTGACTTACAACAGCCCCTCTGCGATCATGCGACTTGATGGAAGCTCTGTCTCGATCAATAAGACCCTAGAAGGGGTCTATTCGGTCACTGCTGGCTTTTTGGAGGCGATATGACACGAAGCCTCGCGGGTGCGATTACATCGGCTATCACAAACAGCAATCTGACTGTTTGCTTTTTGGTGGATTTAGACTTTTCGTCTGGCCACATTTATTACACCAATGGCGGCAAGGCAATTGTCTATGGTGGCAACACTTACTTGGCAGTCGGTGGACTTGGTGGCATCAACACAATTTCTGAGACATCAAACCTAGAGTCCAAGGGTCTGAGCCTAACTTTATCTGGAATCGATCCTAATCACATTGCAATCGCTCTGGGTGAGAATTATCAAGGTCGCTCTGCAAAGATTTATTTTGCTTTGCTCGATAGCAATCACGAATTAGTGTCTGCTCACCTGATGTTTACTGGTCGCATGGACGTGATGTCAATCAACCTTGGTGAGACTGCAACAATCTCTCTGTCTATTGAACATCAATTGATTGACGCTGGAAGGCCAAAGATCAGGCGATTCACTTATGAGGAGCAAAAGATCAGAGATGCCACTGACGAAGGGCTGCAATATGTTGTGGCCATCGAGAATCTCGATATAAATTGGGGTCGCACTGATCCGACTGGAGCCAATGGGGGTGGCGGTGGCAATCCCAATGTCGGTGGCGATACTGCTGGAGTCATGCTCAGATGAGAAAAGAAAACTGGCCTCGATTGCTTGAGGACTACATCATTGAGAAAAAAGATATCCCTTTTGATTGGGGAACAAATGATTGTTGGCAGTTCTCTATTCACGCAGTCAATGTGATTTCAGACAAAGACTTGACGACTCTCTTTGAATACCAAACAGCCAGAAAAGCGGCTGAGTTGATGAATGAGCATGGCGGCATGATTGGCGCGGCTGACAAATACTTTGGCGAGTCCAAGTCAATCCTCTTGGCTCAAAGGGGTGATGTGGTTTGTTTAACAAATGATGGCCGCGAATTGCTTGGAATTTGTGTCGGAGAGTTGTCGGCTTTTGTGGCTGAGTCTGGGGTGATCATGCAACCCACTTTAAATTGTGAAAAGGCTTGGAGTATTTAAATGCCTGAATTAGTTGTCTATCTAGGGGCTGAGTGGTTAGCGGCTCAAGTAACAAGTACATTCATTATTGGCCTTGCCAATAGTGGAATCTCTGTGACTTTTTTGAGGGCTGCAATATATGCTGGCTCTTTTATTGTTACGACAAAAGTGGCTCAAAACATTGGTTTGATTGGTGGCAGCACTGCCAATGAACTAAAGGGTCAGACAATCAATGTCAGATCATCTACAGCCCCAAGGCAACTGATATATGGTCAAAGCCTAGTGGGTGGCGTGATGTTCTACGCTGCCACCACAGGAAATACAAACGAATATTTGCACACTGTTTTTGGATTAGCAGATCACCAAATCCACTCAATTGAAAAAGTCTATTTTGGGGATGAAGACCTTGGAACTGTCTCTGGCAGTGTCTCCTCTGGTCGCTATTCAGGCAAGGCAAGAATTCAAAACTCTTTGACTGGTGGCACTGCTTATGCTGATCTTGTCACTGAGACTGCTGGCATCACAAACAAATGGACATCGAGTCACAAACTGACTGGAATTTCCTCAGTTTATGTGCGGATGCAGTATGACACCTCGATATTCACAAGCATTCCAACAGTCAGGGCTTTGGTTAAGGGTAAGTTAGTTTATGACCCAAGAACGACAACAACGGCTTGGTCTGACAACCCTGCCCTTTGTATCCGCGATTACATCATGTCCGACTATGGGATGCGGGTCACATCGGATGAGATCGACTCAGCCTCATTCATTGCTGCTGCAAATATCTGTGATGAGACAGTCACTGCCAAAACTGCTGTCACTCAGAAACGCTACACATTAAATGGTGTGGTTGACACTTCAAAGAGTCCTCGGGAAGTCTTGCAAGATATGCTCTCGACTTGCGCGGGAATGCTTATTTATTCCTCTGGCAAATATAAATTAGTCGTGGGTGCATTTTCAAATTCTGTCCAGACAATAACTGTGGATGATTTGCGAGGCGATGTCCAGTTGTCATGCGCTAATGAAAAAGCCAATCTTTTCAACCGAGTGATTGGTGTGTTTGCTGACGCAGACAAACTTTATTCAGCGACAGAATATCCAGCCATTGCCTCAAACGCTTACAAGGCTGAGGATGGCGGTGAAGAGTTAACTGCTCAACTCGATCTAAACTTCACCACAAATATATTGGAAGCTGAGAGACTTGCAAAGATCAATCTCTTAAAGTCTAGGCAAGGCATTGTCGTCAATATTTCATGCAAGCCAACTTGTTTAAACATTACTGCTGGCGATGTTGTTGCCTTGACCATTGCTCAATTGGGATGGTCTGGTAAATATTTCAGGGTGATGGAGTGGAAGCTGAATGAGGACATCGGAGTTGATCTGGTTCTTAAAGAGGAAGACTCAACTGCTTATGACTGGTTGACCTCTGACGCTATCGATGGCGCACCAAACACAAGCCTGACGCTGATTCAAACTCAGATCGCACCGACTGGATTAACTGCGACAAATCAGAACATTACTTTTCCAGATGGAACAATATTGCCAGCAGTCCATGTGACTTGGACAGCGGTTGCATCGGCTTATGTGACAGGATATGAGTTGCAATTCAAACTCAGCACTGACACTGTTTGGCAGTCAATTTTTACCTCTCAAAATGTTTATGACTATGCTGGTCAACAAGAGGTTGCGCTTGTTTATAACCTCCGAGTGAGAGCAATTTTCTCTGACAAAGAAGGCCCATTCTCATCAAATATCAATCACACATTGTCTGGTGATACGACTGCCCCTGCTGCTCCGACAAGTTTGACTGCTGTTGGTTCTTTTAAAACCATTCAGTTGTCTTGGACAAATCCATCTGCTGCTGACTGGTTTTATAACGAGATTTGGGAAAACACCTCAAACAATTCAGCGACTGCCACAAAAATTGGTGAGGTTTCTAGTTCTACAATTGCTCGATCTGGTTTGACTGATTCGACAACCAAATATTATTGGCTGAAGGCCGTTGATTTTTCTCGCAATGTTTCTGGCTTTTCAAGTGTGGCAAGTGCAACCACCGATTCTGCTGGTGCAAGTGGTGACTCAATTGATATTGTTTTTAAGCGGTCAGCAAGTCAACCAACAATTCCAAGCCCATCGATTGGAACTCCTAGTGGTTGGTATTCAGATGTCGGCACTGTCCCTGCATCGTCTGACCCAATTTGGTCATCGGTAGGAACAAACTCTGGATCAGGTACAAACTACACTTGGCAGACACCTCTCCAGATTGAGGGTCAAAATGGTGCAAACGGAAATGACGGATTATCGGTTGCTGAAGTTTCAGTGTTTTTAAGATCAGCAAGCGCACCAGCAACACCTAGTGGTGGCAGTTTTAACTTTACAACCAACACATTGACTGCACCAGCATCTTGGTCGATTAGTGTTCCTGTTGGAACAAATCCTGTTTATATTTCAAGGGCTGTTGCATCAGTTTCTGGAACCACAGGGACTGATTCATCCCTCACTTGGTCAACTCCAACAATTAGTTTTGAAAATGGTGCTAACGGCACTAACGGCACTAACGGCACTAACGGCACTAACGGCACGAATGGGGCAAGCGGTGATTCGGTTGACATTGTTTTCAAAAGGTCAGCAAGTCAACCAACAATTCCAAGCCCATCAGTTGGAACCCCTGCTGGCTGGTATACAGATGTCAACTCTGTCCCTGCATCTTCTGATTCTTTGTGGTCTTCTGTTGGCACAAACACTGGCACAGGTACAAATTACACTTGGCAAACTCCAATTTTAGTTGAGGGTCAAGATGGCACAAATGGCACAAATGGCACAAATGGCACAAATGGCACAAATGGCACAGATGGATTGTCTGTAGCTGAAGTTTCAGTTTTTTTAAGATCAGCGAGCGCACCAGCAACACCTACTGGCGGCAGCTTTAACTTTACAACAAACACACTGACATCACCATCAAGTTGGTCGGCTAGTGTGCCTTCTGGAACAGACCCTGTTTATATTTCAAGGGCTGTTGCATCAGTTTCTGGAACGACAGGCACTGACACAACACTCACTTGGTCAAGCCCAACGATTAGTTTTCAAAATGGTGCTGTTGGTGCAAGTGGCGACTCTGTAGATATTGTTTTTAAAAGGTCAGCAAGTCAACCAGCAACTCCTAGTGCATCTGCTGGAACCCCTGCTGGTTGGTATTCTGACGTCAACTCTGTGCCAGCATCTGCTGATCCTTTGTGGTCTGCTGTTGGCACAAACACTGGCACAGGCACAAACTACACTTGGCAAACTCCGATTTTAGTAGAAGGTCAAGATGGCACAGATGGATTGTCTGTGGCTGAAGTTTCAGTTTTTTTAAGATCAGCATCTGCTCCAGCCACTCCGACTGGTGGCAGTTTTGACTTCTCCACTAACATACTGACTCCACCATCTACATGGTCGGCCACTGTCCCTTCTGGAACTGATCCAGTTTATATTTCTCGATCTGTTGCATCGATCTCTGGCACTACTGGCACAGACACAACTCTCACTTGGTCAAGTCCAGTTATTAGTTTTCAGAATGGTGGAACTGGAGCAACTGGATTAGCATCGATCACTGCTTATTTGCAACAAAGTCAGTCATTGGCAGCCCCAGCATTTACAACCCCAACCAGTGCTTCTGCTGCTCCAAGCGGTTGGTCATTGATTGCTCCAGTTGTTAGTGTTGGACAGGTGCTTTGGTATATCCAAGGCAAATACAATAGTTCTGCAATAACAATTGATGGAGTCGCTGCAAACACAACTGCTTGGACAGGGCCAGTTGCAGCAAGCATATTTCAAGACATTCGTTCTGACAATTGGAATGGAAGCACTCCTCCCACATATGGAAATACAGGCACATATGGAACTGCTGGTTATTACATAAGCAGAACAACTGGCAACTGCTTTTTTAATAATGGTATTTTTAGAGGCGATATAACTGGAGCAAGTGGTTCTTTTTCTGGTTCATTAAGTGGTGCAACTGGAACTTTTGCGGGTTCATTATCAGCGGCAACAGGAACATTTAGTGGTTCTCTTAGCGCAGCGACAGGAACTTTTGGTGGTTCGTTATCAGCGGCAACAGGAACATTTAGTGGTTCACTTTCTGCGGCTTCAGGATCATTTAATGGTGATTTAATTACTACAGGCCAACTGTCTTTAACCGGAACTGGCAATGTCATTGGCGGCTATTCTGTTAGCCAGTACATTTATAGTTCTGCAAGCTATGCCTGTATTTATGCAAACAACACTGCTAATGCGTCTGTAGCTACTTTTTACACAGGTAACGCTAGAACAATTTACGCACAGAACACAAGTACCTTTAGTGCTACTGCTGCAATTGTTGGGGACAACTTGGGCAATGGCCCGGGCATACAAGCAACAGGCAGCACAGGAACGGCCCTTATTGCTTACGCTTCATCAGGCAATGCAATAAATTGTCAGGGTACTTTGCAAATTACTTCTAACGCACAAGTTACAAATTTAAACGCTAACTTTTTGCAGGGAAACGCAGCAAGTGCTTTTATGTTGACCGGAAGCACTGCAAGTGATTCAAATGCCTTGGGAGGTTATAGCCCAGCATCTTGGGCTAGGATTTTTGCAACCAATTCAGGAACTGCAAATGCTGGTGGGTCGGGCTTGAATATCTTAGGCGGTACATCCACAGGAATTGTTGGTGCTTATGTTGGAACATCAGGCACAGGAAATATTGTAACTATTGAAGTTCAAACATCTAGTCCATCTGATATACGTTTAAAAGAAGAAATAGCCGATTCCGATTTAGGCTTGGCATTTGTCAACCAACTACGTCCTGTTTCTTACAAACTCAAAGCAGACCCTAAGCATCAAAAAGGCTATGGATTTATTGCTGACGAAGTTGCAGAGATTATCGACTTGGGTTCATCGCTTGTATATCACGAACCAAATTGGAAAGTAGGCGATGAGAAAGGGTTTAAAACGATTCACTACCCATCTTATATCGCTGTACTGACAAAAGCGATTCAAGAGTTATCAGAAAAAGTTGAATCATTAGAAGCAAAGTTGAAAGGTTAAAAATGTCACGCGAAATAACAATCCCTGCACAGACAATTAAGCAAGAAATTCAATCCTTAAAAGAATCACCCGATGATAAAGAAGTAATTGTCATCGTGGGCATAACGGATGATATGGGCAAGTTTATTGTCCCTCAACAATTCAAATCTTTTTCTATCAATGGGGAAATGTATATCGAATTAAACTCAGCAAACCCCTCTTGGCATCCAGAAAAGCCAGAAGGTACTTTTTTTAATGAAGACTTGTGGCATTTCATCGATCTATTGCAAAATTGATTAAGTTTATTTATTGATTTAAAATCAAGTAGTCTTGTACAAAACCCAATGGTAACAATTGAAAGGAACCAAAAATGGCCTCTCTAATTTATAACTCTGCCTTGAATGACATGGCAACTGGTGCGATTGATTTCGACACCAACTCCTTTAAAATCATCCTTGTGACATCGAGTTACACCCCAAACAAAGACACGCACACAAAGCGTTCTGACGTTACCAATGAGATCAGTGGCACTGGCTACACTGCTGGAGGTGCTGCCTCTGCGGTGACAGTAACCAATGACACTGCCAATGATCGCATCGACATCAACTTTGCTGACATTTCTTTTGCAAGTGCATCTTTGACTGCTGCTGCTGCTGTGATCTACAAGACCACTGGCACTGCTGCAACTGACAATCTGGTTGCATACCTAGATTTTGCTGGCAATGTGACCTCGACAAACGGCACATTTACTGTTGACATTACTTCACCTCTGCGAATCCAAAACTAAGGCAAAAGCCGTGAAAGGTAATCATGGCTTTAGTCTTATCAGATCGGGTCAAAGAGACATCTACAACCACTGGAGCCAGTGACTTTGCTCTGGGTGGTGCGGTAACAGGCTTTCAGACATTCTCGGCTGGCGTAGGAAATAGCAACACAACTTATTACGCAGTCTCGCTTGGTGCAGATTTTGAAGTTGGACTCGGCACACTGTCGGGTGATGGTCTAACGCTTGCTCGAACTACTGTTTTGCAATCAAGCAATTCAGACAACAAAGTTTCTTTTGCGGCTGGATCAAAAGAGGTCTTTGTCACTTACGCTGCTGACAAATCTGTTTTTATAGATGCTTCTGGCAATGCCAATCTTGATCTTAATAAAATTCAAGATGTCCAGATTACATCAGTTGCTGACAATCAAATCCTAAGATATGAATCAGCAACAAGCCTTTGGAAAAATAAATCATTGCAAACATATTTGACAGTCATTGATCGCTCTGCATCGACTGTTCATATTGCAATTTCAAATGGTTATCTGCCAATTCTAAATCGCTCTGGCACAACAATTCAAATCACAATTGCGTGAGGTAAAAAATGACTGCTCGATATCCTTTAGTCATCAATGGAACTCAAGTTCAAGAGTTGCAATCTGGTGACATATTAACTGGTCAAGCGGCCTCCGGTGCTAACTCCGACATCACATCTTTGTCTGGATTAACAACTGCATTGAGTGTGCCTCAAGGTGGCTCTGGTGTTGCTACTTTGACAGGTATTGTCAAGGGTAATGGGACTTTGGCATTCAGCGCGGCAACGGCTGGCACTGATTATGTTGCCCCAAGTGGTGCGTTAGGAACACCCTCCTCTGGTACTTTGACAAACGCAACGGGCTTACCTCTCACAACAGGCATCACAGGTATCCTTCCAATTGCCAATGGCGGGACAAACGCAACAAGTGCTGCTAATGCGCTGACCTCATTGGGTGCTTACCCTGCAACAAATCCAAGCGGCTTTACAAGCAATACAGGCACAGTCACATCGGTTGCTTTATCAGTACCTTCATTGCTATCTATCTCGGGAAGTCCGATAACAAGTTCGGGGACGTTTGCCATAACTTACAGTGGCACTGCGTTACCTTTGGCAAATGGTGGAACTGGCCAGACAACTGCTAATGCGGCATTTAATGCAATTGCTCCATCACAGTCAGGTAATTCTGGTAAATATTTGACCAGTGATGGCACTGATACCTCATGGGCTGTAAATCCTTTAGGCACTGTCACAAGTGTGGCTGGCATAGGTACAGTCAACGGTTTAACATTATCAGGAACTGTAACCTCAACTGGAAACCTCACCCTTGGTGGAACACTTGCTGTATCGGCATCTGATTTTTCATCACAATCAGCAAATTACATCCTTGCAGCACCAAGTGGAAGTGCTGGCATACCTACTTTTAGAGGCATTGTTGCGGCTGACATTCCACTACTAAATCAAAACACAACAGGCACTGCGTCAGGCTTATCAGCAACCCTTTCTGTGGCTTCAGGGGGTACTGGTGCAACGACAACAGGACAAGCATTAACCAACCTCGGGGCATATGCCTCATCCAATCCAAGTGGCTACACAACAAACACAGGTACTGTCACAAGTGTTGGAGGGACAGGAACAGTCAGCGGCTTAACACTAACTGGTTCGGTATCAACAACGGGAAATCTTACATTGGGAGGCACATTAGCTGTTGCCAATGCAAGCACAACTGCAACCGACTTAAATACTGCCTCGACCATTGTTGCTCGGGATGGCTCTGGTAACTTTTTTGCTGGAACCATTACAGCAGCTTTGACTGGCAATGCAACAACTGCAACGACTGCTGGAACAATTACAAGTCAAGCAAATAGCGCAACGATTGCGGCTGCAACTACAAACACGGCTTCAACAATTGTTCTGCGTGATGGTTCAGGGAATTTTTCTACAAATAATATTGCTGCGGTTGATGTAAATATTTCAGGAACAATAACTCCGCAATTTACAAAATCAAAAGTTTATCAAGACTTTGTTTCAAGCAGCACTGCAAATTCAGCAACCACCAACATTGATTTATCTTTGGCGAATACGTTTGTAGTGACGATTTCTGCAAACACAACACTGGCATTTATCAATGCACCTTCTGGCACAGATGTAACTTCATTCACGATTATTACTGTCAACGATGCCACTGGTGGTTATGCCGTTTCATTCCCTGCGTCAGCAACATGGGCGGGTGGTCAATTACCTCCAAGAACTACTGCTGCAAATAAACAAGACCTTTGGACTTTCTTTACTCGAAACGCGGGAACACAGTATGTCGGCACATTGTCCATCGCAAACTTCTGAGGCACACAATGAAGCTTGCAAAAAACCTACAAAGACAGAAAACCCTGTCAACAGTTTTTCAAACAGTTACGTTTAACGCACCCGGAATTTATTATCCCCCATATGGCAGAACGGCTTTTTTATTGCAAGGTCGAGGTCAACCGGGAAACTATGCAAGCGGGGGGAATTACGCAAACACAAACCCTGTAACGGGCGGGAATTACGCAAGTACCAATCCTATAACGGGCGGGAATTACGCAAGTACAAACCCAGCAACAGGGGGAAATTACGCGAACACAAATCCCGTAACAGGTGGAAATTACGCGAATACAAATCCCGCAACAGGAGGCAATTTTGCCAGCACAAACCCCGTGACCGGGGGAAATTACGCCAGCACAAATCCGACAACAGGTGGAAATTACGCTGGTGCGAATCCGGGATCGGGTGGTAATTATGCTGGTGAAAACCCCGGCTCTCCCGGTAATTACTCTGGCATGAATCCGGCTTCAGGGGGAAACTATGCTGGTGATAATCCGGGATCAGGGGGGAATGTATCTGGTTCAAATCCCGGATCGGGTGGCAATGCTGAAACTAATCCATCAACTCCCGGTAATGCTGTGGGAACGCTTTATCAATATTTTTCACCTTATCTTGCTGCATATACAGACTTATACCCCGGAAGTGTTTTTCCATCTTCCACTTACTCAGATAATACAACCATTCCCGGATATACTTATTTTGTTGTTTATGGCACATATTATAATGCAAGCACTCCGGGAAATACTTATTCAAACCCTTACGTTCCGGGTAATCCTAATTATAATGCTTACGTTGCAGGTAATCCTTACTATAATACTTATTTCCCCGGCAACCCTAATTTCAATCCATATGTTCCGGGTAATGCTTACTATAATCCTTACACTCCCGGAAATGCTGTTTATAATCCATATGTTCCGGGAAATATTAACTTAAACCCTTATGTTCCGGGTAATGATAACTATAACCCGTATGTTCCGGGAAATGCCAATATAAATCCATATGTGCCGGGTAATGATAATTACAACCCATATGTGCCGGGCAATGCTAATATAAATCCTTATGTGCCGGGTAATGATAATTACAACCCGTATGTTCCGGGAAATGCTAATTACAACCCATATTACCCCGGCAACCCCTCTCCACCAAGTTCGGTGTTGGGTGTGACTTTGCCCGGTGGAAGCAGTGACTCATCAGCACCTGTCATTGGTTATGTGCCTGTTGTAGTCGAGTATTCCAATTCTGGAACCCCTATCACTGTCCCTAGCGGTGGTTATGTCTTAATTCAAAACAATTAGCCATGAACAAAATTCCTGACATGAATCGAATTCCAGAAATGCACATTGCATTAGACAGCTTCATTGTTTATCAAAATGGTTTTAACGAAGATGAACTAAACAAAGTTATAAGTTTTGGAGAATTAGCTGAGTTCGAAAAAGGTCAAATTGGTTCGGGCGAAGGATCAGTAGTTTTAGCAGAGACTAGAGAAACAGATATTACTTGGATACATCCACATCCCGACACGCAATGGATTTATGAACGAATGACAAACATTGCAGCGAAAATCAATCACGATAAGTTTCAATTTGATTTAAGCCATTTTCAACCATTTCAATATGGTAAATACAAAACAAATGGACATTACAACTGGCATTTTGATTCAGGCCCAAACTTGCCTGAACATAGAAAACTATCATTTGTGCTTGGTTTGGTTGACCCTGATGGATACGAAGGGGGTGAGTTTAATTTGAATGTAAACGGGGATTCTAATAAAGCTCATAGTTTCAAAATTCGCAAAGGGGATTTGATTGTTTTTCCAGCTTTTATGGGGCATCGCGTTTCTCCCGTAACCTCCGGTGAACGATTAACACTTACTGCATGGGCTATTGGCCCAAAATTTAGGTAACAACAATGAACTTAATTTCAATCTTTAAAACACCAATCATTGAGTTTTTTTGTGATGCGCGTTACTTTGGCGTTGCACCAAATCCATGCCCTGCTGGTAAGAACATACCGGAATGGTTCAAACAAATTCCTCCGGTTAGCAAAACCAATAGGGATGCTTATTCAAGACCTTCATTGAACGCAAAAAAATGTTTGCCAATGATTGATGCAATGACCATTGGATTTACGATGCCTTTGGCTATTAGCCAGCACATTAAAACAAATCACGACCTATCACGAATTGAAGTTTGTCCAACATCAACAAGTTTTGACAGGGCTGTTGAAAGACATAGTTTAGAACAAGTAGGTAATGCGGAAGTTTTTGGTAAAGCTGATCCAGTAAAGTTTATAAACCCGTGGGTGGTTAAGACTTCCCCGGGTTGGTCAACTTTATTTATACCTCCAGTTAACAGCGAAGAGGATAGATTTATTTGTTTGGGTGGGCTAGTTGATACAGACAAGTATCCAAAACAAGTTAACTTTCCCGCAAGATGGCTAAAGCCTAATTTTGATGACACCCTTGTTGCTGGGACTCCTTTGGTGACAGCAATACCAATCAAACGGCAAAACATTGATCACATTGTTCGTCAAATGACCGATGTTGATGGCAAAGAAATTGACAGGATAAGACGTTGCCAAGACAGCAGAAGTCATTATTACACCCAAGAATTGAGATGCCCAAGATGATGGCTCAAATTCGCTCTTGGTTTAGCGCTACGCCCGAAATAACATTTCGACCTCATGTGGGCGCTCCTCAAGTTTCAAAAATTACAAGGATTCAATTGGCAAGCGAAGTTACTCCAACTTGGTTGTCTGATCAAAGAAAATACGAAAACAGTTATGACAAGTTTCAAAATTGTCCCGGTATGCACGATCTTATGCAAGCCGGTTACATCATCAACGCATGGGATGACATTAGGATAAAAGCAAATCGAGTTGGAACTGTTGCGAAAATGGAAAAGTCTTTTACTCAACCATTAAAACCAATGAATCCAAAAGTTGTGACTGGTATCGCACCGATTGAAAAAGATATGACATTGCAAGTGCATAAATTAAATACACCTTGGATGGTAACAACACGCGCTGGTTGGTCAGCAATGGTTTTACCAGCAACTTTCCATTCACCTTTTTTAAAAGACTTGTATGTTTATGGTGGCATCAACGATTATGAAAATTTTCATATTATGAATTTTATTTTTTCACCTTTGCGAGAATGTGAAGTTTTTATCCCAGCGGGAACTCCTTTGCTTCAAGTCATTCCATACAAACGAAAATCGCTGCAAGCTGTAACTGGTTCAGCAACAAAGAATGACCTTGATATTTATCACTTTTCTTTTCCTACGCGAGTACGGGCTGCATATCGAAAATTATTTCACCATCGTAAAACTTACCTTCTGGAGCATCAAAAATGACAATTTATTACTGCATTGAAAAAGACACAAAAAAAGTTTTGTCTGCGGGTTATTTGCAAGACACATGGGGAACAATTACAGGAATGAAAGATTTAAGCGAGCAACAAGTTTATGACTTGACTTGGGCTAATTATCCAAATCATGGTTTTATGACTTTACAAACCGCCCTAGAATTTGGTGTGGTGCAAACAGACTTAGATGCTGCAAAAGAAATAGGCGCAGTATTTCAATCAAATGTTGTCAAGGCTCAAAGATTGTGTTTTTTAACAGCTACAGATTGGAAATTTCGCAGCGACCAACAACCATCACAAGAATGGATTGACTACTGTCAAGCACTGCGCGACATCACAGATCAATCAGGATTTCCTTGGGAAATCAACTGGCCAGTTGCACCCGTAGGTTAAAAAATGCTTGGTCATTACGCACTTTCAGAGTTTCCAATCAGTACATCGGGCATTTCCGATGCGACTGCGAGTGCGTCCATTGGTACAGTCACAGCGAATGTTTTGGCTGCGTCTATCTCAGGAGATGCGTTAGCCCAATCGACAATTGGCACTTGCTCAGTAAGTGCAATAAACGCAACGGCAACTGGCGAGGCAAACACATCCAGTGCAATTGCCACTGTGACAGCCACAGTCCCAAGTTCTACGCAAACTGCTGATGCTCTGATTCAGGCATCTTTTCTGACAGACACAGCAACGGCTCCACAGGCCAGCGCAACTGGTGACGCAAACATTCAGAGTCTAATTGGCACTGTCACAGCGACTGCACCTAATGTTACTGCTTATCCTGAAGTTGTTGTTCAAGCGACAATTGGAACTGTTACAGCAACAGTCCCAAGCTCTAGCCAAACTGCTGATGCTCTAATTCAAGCATCTTTCATAACTGACACTGCCACCGCACCAAATGCGACTGCAACTGGTGACTCAAATATTCAGAGTGCAATTGCCACTGTCACAGCAACAGTCCCAAGTTCTACCCAGACTGCTGATGCACTGATTCAATCGTCTTTCTTGACAGACACTGCAACTGCACCAAATGCGACTGCAACTGGTGAAGCAAACATTCAGGTTTTGATCGGAACTGTCACAGTCACTGCACCAAATGCAAACACTTTTGCTGCAACTTTAGTCCAAGCAAATATCGGCACTGTTACCGCAACTGCACCAGCAGCCAGCTCAATTGGTGATGCAATGGCTCAATCTGCCATTGGAGTGGCCACAGCGACTGTTTTGGCATTCTCGACTTCTGCCACAGCCAACACATCGGCAAGCATTGGAGCTGTCACAGCAAGCGTTTTGAGCGTTTCTATCTTTGGTGATGGCAATGCTCAGTCAAGCATTGGAACGCTTGTCTCAACTGCTCCTAGTGCGTCTGCTGTTGGTTTTGCCAATGCTTTGGCATTGATTGGAACTGTCGCGGCCAATGAGCCTGAGTTTGTAGTTTCTGGCACTGCACTTGTCCAAGTGGCAATCCCTCTGGTTCAAAACCTTGCACCGACTGCCACTGCTCAAGGTGATGGCACTGCCTTTGCAAATATCAACACTGTCGGCTCGGTTGTTCCAAATTTGACAGTCTTTGGGAATGCCACAATTCAGGCTTTAATAGCAACTGTTACAGCAGCGGCTCCAAGTGCAAATGCTTTTGCTGTCTCTGCTCCCGCTAACATACTATATGTCTATGCTGAAAACAGAGAAATCGTGATTTCGTTAGAATCACGGGTGATGTATGTTGCCAACGAGGATCGAATTTTGGAGGTTTCTAATGGCTGATTTTATAAAAGACCCAACTGCGGTTCTTGACTATGGATTTGACTGGTCTGATTGGCTTCAAACTGGAGAGACAATTGTCACTTCAAGTTGGATAAACCCAGATGCGATTACTGTAAATCAAAGCGCAAATCTTGCAGAGTCAACTGTGGTTTGGGTGTCTGGTGGTACTGCTGGCAAGTCTTATCGTTTAACAAACAGAATTGTGACCAACAACAGCCCTGCCCGGACTGAGGACAGGACGCTTTTAATCGAGGTGCAAGAGCGATGAGCAACACAGAAACAACCACTGCCATCGCTGCCAAGTTAGCCCCACCAGCCACAGTTTCACTGGCAAGCGTGATGGGTGTTCAGGTCAGCGAGTTGGTACTTTGGGCAACCTTGATTTATACAGTCTTGCTGATTGGTCACAAACTTTGGGCAATCTATAAAGATTTTAAAAGTAAAAAAATTTCATAAATTGTACAAATCCCAGAAGTAACATTTGATTTATTTTAAGTGGCTGATTGTTATGTTTTTATCAACAACTTTAGCCACTGCTGCGAAGACTGAATATCGTTGTGTCCGATGGGCATGGACTGGTGATGTCTACAACCGAAAAGTTGTGTGCCTTGAATGGCAAAAGGTTGAAAAAAAATGATCGATCCGATGACAGCACTTGCTGGCATTCAGCAAGCTATAAGCATGGTCAAGAAGGCCAGCAAGGTGGCCAACGATCTAGGCTCTCTGGCTCCAATGATTGGCAAAATGTTCGATGCCAAATCAACTGCCACAAAAGCCCTGCTTGAGGCAAAGAAAAACAAAGGCTCAAACATGGGTCAGGCACTTCAAATCGAAATGGCCCTTGAGCAAGCAAGAGCTTTTGAAGAGGAGCTCAAGATGCTATTTATGACCTCTGGTCAGATTTTGACTTGGAACAAAATCAAAGAGCGACAGGCTCAGATGGACATCGATGATGCAAGAGAACTGAGGTCTTTAGAGAAGGCTGAGAAAGCTGCCAAGGCTAAAGAAAATGAAATGAATGAGTTAGCCATGATTATTGGTGGCGTTGCATTTGTTTTGTTCTTGGTTGCAATTGGTATTTATGAACTCATGGAGTTTTGCAATACCACAAGAAGGTGTGGTCGATGAACGAGTATCAGAAGACCTTTGATTTGTGCCTCAAGATATTCGTTTATGGATGTGTGGCTTTATGGTTTCTTGGGCTGCTCAAATTTTTGCCAAATGACCTCTCCGACAAGATCGTAAACCTACTGCTTGGCAGAGTGGGACTTGGAAAATGAAATATCTTTTGATCTTGCTTTTGCTGACAGGCTGCAAAGATGTCTATCGCTATAAGTGTCAAGACCCTGATCGGTTTACTGAGCCTGAATGTCAAAAGCCTCGATGCCTGTTTACCCAGACTTGTCCTGAATACTTAGTCGCACCAATTTTGGAGAAGCAAATTGCACCACAACAATCACAACAGCCAGAAGCTAAACGCTGAAGATTTAGAAATTAGAGTCTGGGGCTTTGTGGTCATTGCGGTCACATTGATTCTCTGCTTTATTGTGGTTGCACTTTTGTACTCTGTGACGTTTGTGACTCAACCAATAAAGAGCATGGCTCCAATTGATATGGCTTACACCAAGATGCTCAACGACATCGTGCTTCTGATAGTTGGCGGCATTGGTGGTGTGATTGGCAAAAAAAGTGTGGGTGCTGCTGTTGGAATGATGTCAAGCCAACCACAACAAGTGCAGTCTTACCAGCCCTCAGTGAATCCATACGCACCCCCACCGACTGTTGCCAGTGCTGCAAGCGCATTGTCGCAAGGCTACAACTGGATGGGCTTTAAGAATCCAGACCTTGACGAATCATGGACACCCCCTCCTCCTCCAACTACTCCACCAGACCTTTTGGAGTCTGACGAGGATCGAGAAGCATTGGCTTTAGCTAGAAAAGAGGTGACTTGATGTTTGGAATTCCACTCCCTTGGTTAATTCTTGGCGTATCTGTTGCGCTGTTTGGCACTTATCGCAGTGGCTATCACTTTGGCTGGTCAGACAGAGACAACGACATGAAGCTTGCCATTGCCAAAAAGAATGATGAGGCGCGTGTGCTTGAAAAAGACATGGCCACCAAATTGTCAGATCAAGAAACTCTACTCAGAAAGGCTCAAAATGAAATTGTTAAGAAACAGTCTGCTATGCACGAGCTTGCTCGCACTGGTCGGTTGCGCATCCCCACCCCAAGTTGTCCACAAGCCAGCCCAAGTGCCCCCATTGCCCCAAGAAATATCGAACCCATCCAGCCCGATCAAAGCGAATCTGAGCGAACGCTTATATCAGCTCTTATCGACATCGCAGCCGATGGGGATAAAGCCATCGTCAAGCTCAACTCCTGCGTTGAAGCCTACGACAAAATGAGGGAGTTGATCAATGGTCAACAGTGAACAACTGAAACAACTTCACATTGGTGCTGAGTGGGTTGATGCTCTGAATGCCACTTTTGAGCGTTTTGACATTTCCAATTCGCTCAGACAAGCGGCTTTCATTGGTCAATGTGGCCATGAGTGTGGACAGTTTAAAGTGCTTGAAGAGAACCTAAATTATCGGGCAGAGGCTTTGCAGAAGTTATGGCCTAAAAGGTTTGATGCTGCCAAAGCACAAAGTTGCGCTCGAAACCCAAAGTTGATTGCAAACACTGTCTATAGTTCACGCATGGGAAACAGAGATGAGGCTTCTGGTGATGGATATCGCTTCAGAGGCAGAGGTTGCATTCAGTTGACAGGCCATGCAAACTATTACCATGCAGGGCAAGCTTTGGGGGTTGATTTCGTCATGGAGCCAGAGTTGGTAGCAACTCCAATGTTTGCGGCTCTAACTGCTGGGTGGTTTTGGGACACCCACAAGCTAAACCAATATGCTGATTCCCGAAACTACAAAACCATGACCAAGAAAATCAATGGTGGCTTTATTGGCCTTGAAGACAGGATCAAGCATATCAATCACGCGCTGGAAGTGCTAACTTAGTAACTCGGTCAAAGCCTTGACTCGATCTATATATGCTTTGGTGTGCCTTGCTCTGACAACAGTGTCTATGCTCTTCAAAGTGGCTTCATTAGCCTCTTTAAGCTCACGCAAAACTTTCATTCTTGTTTTTGCTTCTACCTTGCCAGCCTTTGCAGTTTTGTCAGCGATGATTTCATAGGCATCTTCCCATTGCTCAAGCGATTCGTAAGTGCTATATGGGTCAGTCTTATTTGGGACAAACAAATTAAATGAGCCAGTAGTGTTAACAGGCTTGGCCTCTTCCACCTCAGAAAATTCAGCAGCCATCTCCTCAGCGTCTTGATTTTGGCTAAATGCCTCCTCAATCAGCAATGTGTCTGTTGTCTGCTCAGGAATCTCAACTCGCTTTGGAGCAACCAAATCAAGAGGATTTGCTGGCTTGGCCATTGGGACTGGCTTGGCATCATCTGGGAAGTCTTGAAGCTCCTCAGTTGAAACCATACCTTTAAGCACATCGGCAAAGGCCGTTCTTAAAGCCCAAGATCGCGCCCTATGCTGGAGCATTCTGCGAGGGTAAGAAGCCCATGTGTTCTTACCCCACAACCCTGCTCTTTTTGCATCCTCTACAGAGAATTTCACTGTCACTGGCTTATGACCTTTTCTAGTGGCCACACAAACCGCAATTGGGTTTGGTGTGCCTTCATCCTCAATGTATTCCTCGATGTCATCATAGGCGGGGCTGCTTTGAACCAATGCCATGAGCGCATCACCCCAGATCGATGGCCTGCCGTTGATAACAGTTATCGAATTAAGTGACTGCATGGGGGCAAGGCCAAGCTCCATGCCCCACTGAATAGCAACCAAAATGTTTTGTGGCTTGCCAATGTAGTCCTTTGGAACCATGTTGCTACTGGCTAACATTTCGCAAAACGTCATGGCCTCAGTTAAGTTTGATGGTGAAAAGCCTCTGTGATTAGTGCTTAATTGCATTTGCAATCTCCTCTTCTGATAACTCAGAGTTAATAACTGCCAACACAAGCTCTGCAATAGCCTCAACAGCCTTCTCAGCCACTTCCCGAGGCATCTCAGGAGTTGCCTCCATCATTGCCTCAACTGCCATCAAATAGGCTTTTTCAATAGTTTTGACATTCATACTGTTAGCCCCTTGATGCTCAGATTTGATTGACGCACTGAATATGCTTTTCGTGAGGGAGATAGTTTTTCGGGTGAGGCTTTGTAGTGACGCATTTTCCAACTCACTATCATTTCACCAGCCCTGCCTGTCTCAGCATCACCAAGCATCTTCTTAATTTTCATTTCTGCCTCATCAATGGCAGCCTCACAAGCGTTAATGACTAACTTTTTGTCAATGATTGTTGTTGCCAATTCAATGGCCTCACTGCCAAGCTCAACTTCTTTTGTCTCTGAGGTTGGAAACATTCGATTTAAGTCAAGACTTGAAGTCGGTTCATACCAGTTGCGCACCCCACTCGATTTGTATGCTGTCAGTTTTGAATCAAATTCAAGCACTGTCTTGGCAATGACTTTTTGGGTTTCATAGTGGGCTGCAAAAAGGAATATTCTCAGTGTCATTCCGCTATAAAGCACACACACGGCTCCCCACTGGTGGCCAGTCACAAGCAGTTGTCCCTGAAGCTGAATTGGCCCTCTTGCCAAATCTGGTGAGCCATCCTCAGGAAATGATTTAGTGAGCTTGGCCTCTAAGACACCTTTTCCCCTCAAAACAATGCTGTGTTGGCCAACTACAAAGACCCCATTTGCAGGGTCATGCTTAACCTCAAGCCCCTCACCCTCGGCAAGCCCGTCTAGGCTGGCCTGAAGGGGCAAGGACTCATGGACAAAGGCTTTCCTGATGTCAGTGTCAAACTTGGTCAATCCAAGCCTCTGGCAAGCAATTTTGAGGATGGTAGGCTCCAATTCTGTCCCCCAGAACATGGCCTCATTCCCGATGTTAGGTCTTGGCTTGAGGTCTATCGAATTCATTGAAAAAATCAATTCGTCATTTGGGGTCGAATATTTCGAGTACCCAAGCAGGGCGGGTAAGCGACTCGCGCTCATCACCCTGTCGTCAGTAAGTTTTCCAGCCATTTAAATGTGTCCTTTTTTATTCAGCTAGTTCATAGACACGCACGATTCGTGCATGGGCTTCTTTATGGGTTGCTTCACAAAGTCCAACTTTGCGAAACTGACGGGTTCTGAAAACAGCCCCCAAGACGCTTGGATGTGTGCCAGAAGGCACTGTGATGTGCTTGCGAATGTCATTGATTGACACCTCACCCTGTCTTTTGGCTATCTGGACAGCAAGGCTGCGACAGCGGCTCAGGAACTCGGAATCTCTTTCCTCAAAGAAGTCCAGTTGAGCGTTGCGGATTTGTTGGCCTTCAAGAACTTGCATGGAGCAGCCCCCCACAGACAATGATCAAAATGGCCGCATAAACAATTAACTCAACCAAATCAATTTGATCTGACTCGGTTTCACCAAGCAAGGCTTTCTGCAATAAGACTTGATCTGTCGAATATTCGTTTTGCTGGGGACGTTGATAAAGAAGGCCAATCTTGACCTTCCCAGTGTCGTAGGGTGTAAGTTTTGCTTGCATCACAAAACCACCAAAACAGAAAAACAGATAAACAGGATTCCTAACCCAAAGGCCAGCACTACTGCTAGTTTTTCGAGGGCAGTTTCCTGACCCTGATTTCGGGTAGAAAAAGCCTCAGAATTGGCGAACACATCGAGGGAAGTGATGCCCTGATAGTCATGTACTTTTGTACATTTCGCAAACCCAATAGGTAGTGATTTCCTACCCGTAAAACCTAATATACATCGTATGAAGTGGCCTATTCCTAGAACTGTTTCTTGAGGTTCTCTAAAACTAGAACCCACTTTAACTGTTTGCAGTTGCTCTTTGTTATTAAACACTTTTTGCCCCTTTTTGTTAAAAAACACAAGTTAATGTGAAGTCTTAGTACAAACCCCTAACCCCAACTCACTCCAAAACGCTACATGTAGTGATGGCCAATGATGCCATTTTTCCCTCAAAAAAGGTCATTATTTACCCATTACCTGTAGCCGATTTCTTGACCCCAAGACTCACAACTTTTGATGGCTTTTTGACCTCAGAAAGCAGCCCAAAAGCCAAGTCTCCAAGGTCAATCACTGGCTTGGTTTTAGCCAACTTTTTGTCCTGTTTTGCCCTTGCTTGGGCTATCTCTTCTGAGCGTTTAATTCCAATACCTTTCATTGCTGAAGTCTGGTCACGTTTGGCTTGTTCTAACTTATCGGCTCTTGCTTCAAAGACTTTTTCTGCCAGTTGTTCCTTGGCCTTTTTAAGAAAAGCCTTGCTGTCGATGTACTTCAATTGGAACTGTGAATCAGCAAACAATTGTCTGGCCAGCATGACCCTGATGACTGAATCACCCTCAACCTCATATGCAAAGTGCTGAACCTTCTGATTAAGTTCAGAAATGATCACTGCACACTTTTTAAGTTCCTCAAGACTTGTTATGCGAAAATCCAAGCGGCACGATATTGGCCGTCCTGACTTGACAAGATAAGAACCCAGCTTGTCTTCAGAACTTGGGAAAATCTGTGCCCAATTCACAATCTCAGGAAAAAAATTCGGCTCATTTTTCATTGTTTTTATCTCCAAATACACTGTCAACTTTGGTACTAATCCATCAATAAATTTAAAAAATTAAAGTTATATTGAATTGACAATTTACACACATTTGACACATTGATATACAACTCTTTTAATATCCTTAAGTTGCTACATGGTTTTGTCATGGACATTTGACACATTTTTTGTTCCGGTATAGAGAACATTTATAAGAACACTGTTCCTGTATATAGAACATTTATAAGAACACTGTTCCTGTATATAAAACATTTATTTAATCCTCGACAGCAAGTGCTTGACTTGAGTTGGACTCCACTCAAGGTTGCCCCTTGGCGTAGTTAGCCCCTCGGCTGTGAAAACTGCACCGATCTCTCTGAGGGTGTAAGCATTGCGATTCTTTTTGAGGATCGCTTTTACAGTTGGAGCCACTCTCTCTGCAAAACTTTGAGCCTTAGCAGAGTTGACTGCATTGCCAGCTTTAGAGCCAATCTCTGGCCTTGGTGAACCAAGTTTTATCTTGCCTTCCTTTTTGATCTTGGCCAGTGCAAGCTTGGTCTTTTCACCAATTCTCTTGTTTTGCCATTCCTGAAATACTTGTCGCATGACCAGCATCTCACGGGTGGCTGCTGGGAAGTCTGCGCAGACAAATTCAGCCTTGGTGTCTTTAAGCAAGACCTCTGTGAAAGCTGCATCTGTACTGAGCTTATCTAGGGTGGCGATCAGGAGCTTGGCCTTTTTCTTTTTGCAGACTGCTATGGCCTCTGCAAGGGCTGGGCGAGTCTTGGCAAACTTGGTTTCGTTCTCTGTGTAGTCAGCAACCAGAACTGCTTTGTTCTCAACCAGAAACTTATCAACTGTTTGCTTTTGCGAAGCCAAGCTGTTGGAGGTTTTCACCTTTGCAAACAGCCTGTAATACGCGACAAACTTTCGATTTTGGGTGGTCATTTTTTGCTTTCTGAGCTTTATCTGCTCTGTTGTACAAGTCCTAAATGTATATCAGCAATTTAACTTGTGCAAGCCTCAATTGCATATTTTTTAAATTATTTTCACTCAAGGCTTGTTTGTACAACACCCAAATGCTATATTTGCGGATATATCTTCCAGACATACACCATGAAAATTGCCAAAACAAAGCCCTTTCTGATGCGATTAAAGCCAGAGACAAAGAGTCTGCTGGTTAAGGCCAAAGAGGATCAGCGCAGATCGATTTCAAGCCTGATTGATGAGTCTGTGAGGGTTCAGTTGGGGTATCGCTACGGCACTCTGGATGGCCTTAAACCTGAGACTGAGCCACAAGCATGAACAACTCTTACGCATTCCCCGCCATGCACATTGACTTGGCAGAGCACGAACACGGCATGACCTTGCGTGACTACTTTGCGGCTCATTCAATTCAAACAGCCATGTTTATGGTCAAGCATGATTTTGAAAATGAAGGCACATTTTTTAATTGGGATAAAAACGAAAGAGAAATAGTAGCTAGTCGAGCATATACGTTAGCAGACGCAATGTTGGAAGCAAGGGACAAGACATGAGCAACAGAGTTGTGTTCACTTTGCTTGTCATTTTTAACCTTGCTTGCTGGGCAATGGTCATTTATTTCATTGGATTGGGCATGAAATGAAACCTATTCCTGACTGCCCGAAAGGTGCATTTGAAGCTGAGATCACTATCAGTGACATTGATTTCATTTGTCATCTTGACTATGTGCCAGCAGAGCAAGGCTCCAGAGGCTCACTAGGCGATCCATACGAGCCAGACATCGATGAGTCAATGGTTTTGCTGGCTGTCTACGTTGCTCGGCCTGATTCAGACATTCAGTCATTCATTGCAACAACATTTTTAGACCAAATAGAGCGTAAAGCATTAGCTCATTTCAAGGACAACACCCCATGACATACAGGGAAGCCAACCTCATTTTGAATATGGTTCGCAAGGGTGAGCCAGTGCCATCGGAAATCGTCAATGAGGCTCTCTATATGACAGGCGATGCCCCAATCATTCGTGATGTCCCCTGCCCTCAGCTTGAAAACTTTTTGGGTGCAATGAGAGAGGCTGGCCTGTTATGAGACTGGCTGCAAGGGTTGACGCTAACCAACAGGCCATTGTTTCTGCTTTGCGGGCTGTGGGGGCATACGTCTGGATCATTGGCTTACCCGTTGACCTCCTGGTCGGTTACCGAAACCACACGTTTTTGGTGGAGATAAAAACAAATTCAAAGAAGAAATTTACCCCTTTACAGGATGACTTCTTTGAAAACTGGAAGGGCGGCACTCTGGCACGAATTGACAGTCCTGAGTCGGCACTGCGAATGCTAAAGGTAATTAAATGAGCTTTGCTGCACACCAAATTTCACTGCCAAACAGTCTAAAAAATAGCAGTCAATACAAACATTGTCACAAGTGTGAGGCTAAGAAACCACCAGAAGGTGGAGTTCAAACAAGCACTCAGCGGTGGTATTGCGCAGTCTGCTGGGTGGACAAGATGAAGGCTTACAAATGACAAAAGAACAAGCACTAAGGATTGCCTTGGATGCGCTTGGCCCTAATCCTCCTGATTGCTGTGGTTGCCAAGCAGATTGGCAGATTGCCATTGACGCAATAAAAGCGGGATTAAAGGCTCAGGATGAGTTTGATTTGACAGCCCAAGCGCACCTTTTGCATTCAACAATTAAATCCGCAATCAATACCGAGCGCGAGAACTGCGCAAGGCTTTGTGATGCTTATGAGTTGCCAGACGTTGCTCAGGCAATTAGAACAAGGAGCCATCAATGAACGCACACCACCAAAAGATCAGAGAACTGCTGGCTGGGTCTGATGGCTTAACAGTCAAACAAATTCAGTGGTCATTGCAGATTGACGTAAGAACTTTGAATAAGTCCATTAAGTCGATGGGTGACGCATACATAGACAGATGGACAGGCCCACATCGAGGCCAGTGGGCTGCTGTGTGGTGTGTGGTCGAAGTTCCTCAACATTGCCCAAAACCAGATGAAAAAAACATGGCAGCCACACAAGCACAAACACAAAGGGCCAGTGGAGCCAGATCGGACGATCTTGGAGATAGCCAGAGCAAGGGAGTTGCTGACGACTTACGAGTTGAGCAACAAAGACAAAGCCTTAGTGGACAGGCACTTAGCTACATCAGAAAAAGTCTATGGAGAAAACGCAGAGCAGCGGATACGCCAGTGGATGCGGTGGATAAGAAACAATGAACGGGTTGCATGAATGAGTTGGCATTATTTGCGGGTGCAGGAGGAGGAATCCTTGCAGGACATTTGCTCGGGTGGAGAACTGTGTGTGCCGTTGAAATCGAAGATTACCCACGCAGAGTTTTACTGCAACGGCAAGCTGATGGATTCCTACCTCGATTCCCTATCTGGGACAACATTTGTACATTCGATGGGAAGCCATGGAGAGGAAAAATCGATGTTGTCTCAGGAGGATTCCCTTGCCAAGATTTGTCAGCCGCAGGAAAAGGCGCAGGACTTGATGGCGAGCGATCAGGACTCTGGAAGGAAATGGCAAGGGTCATTTGCGAAGTACAACCCAGATACGCATTCATTGAGAACTCCCCAATGCTTACTATTCGAGGACTCGACAGAGTTTTGTGCGATCTTGCCCAAATGGGGTTTGATGCTAGATGGGGAGTTGTGGGAGCAGCAGACGTTGGTGCAAAACACCAAAGGGATCGAATCTGGATTGTCGCTCACGCCCCCCCCCCCC